>OCIZ01000154.1_pt1 | contig 19329 bp, 15 predicted proteins | sample 1495841 | NCBI WGS metagenome assembly OCIZ01 (sample SAMN01915229, study PRJEB22387) | human oral metagenome | isolation source: saliva | host: Homo sapiens | place: USA
GTTCTGACCCAGAGGCAATGAAAACGCGTGTCAACAAGATGAGTACTGGCTATGCAACCCCAGCAACACGCCGCTATTTTGAAATTGTCAGTACGATTGTTATGCCTAAGGTTGAGTACCGTTGTCAAAAATCGTATGTCGTCATGATGTCGGATGGCGATGCTAACTATAGCTCTTATTGTGGTAATTCTCCATATTGGCCAGATAGGACGATTTTTGATTATGATGCCCGTCGTTTTTATTATGCTGCTAAAGATTACAATTGGAGAGTTCATAATGCTTATGATAGTGAAGATTACCAGAAAGCATACGAATATTTCGGCGAACGAAAAGGGCAGGATAGGCTTTTACGTTGTATGAGGGCAGAGCCTTCCTACGATCAGTTTTGGGATCGCGGTAACGGTTTGGCCTTTTTCAGTAAAAAACTAGCAGAAAAAGACTTTAAAGTCGGTGGTAAGGATAAAGCGGGTAAGAGCTGGGATGGCGATCCAAATGATTTTGGGGACTACAAAAAGCAAACTGTTCAAACATTTACTGTAGGTTTTGGTGGCGATATTACCCTGGCAGGTGAAGATTATCTGAAGCGAGGCGCCAGTAAAAAAGAGTGGTATTACATTGCTAATAAATCAGAAACCTTACTTGAGGCATTCAAAACTATTACAGATACGATTAAAAATGATAGCCAAAGTGAACCGATTACTTTGGATGGCGGTACCGCTCCGGCAACTTCCAGCAGCGGTATTCCCGATTTGGCGGCAACCATCAAGCTGAATACCGGCTCTTGGAGCAGTCAGATTTTATTTAATAAATTGAATAATAGTGATGGTAGACGGGAAGGTACGGTTACCCAGCCTTCCTTTGGTAATCGTAAAACATTGATTAACACAGGTTCTAATACTTACTCTATCGACGCCATCCCTACCGATAAAGTCAACAATGCCTATTTCGGCATTGAGAATAGTGACAAAGACGAATGGAAAAAACTGCTCAATTGGACGGGCAGGGTCGGCAATGATGACAGTGCATACAAGCCTTACCGTGACCGTAAACCCGGAGAGCGTGATTTGGGCGATATTTTGGATGGTTCTGTTGCTGCAGTCGGCAATCTTGAGCATGGTCGCCGCAAATATTTGGTTGCCGCAGCCAACGATGGCATGGTGCATATTTTCCAAAGCACGGCAGGAGACTATCCTTATGATTTGAAAGTCAGCTATCTTCCTTCAGCGATGGAGCGTGAAAACGATGCGTCAGGCAACCCGATTACGCTTGCCAAAGTATTGAAAGACATTGCGCATGCGGATTACGGAAAATCCATTGAAAACCATAAATACGGCGTGAATGGTGGCTTTACCTTGCGTCAGACCCCTGTTGCAGAACAAGGCAGTAAGTTTCAGCAACGTGTCTTTATGTTTGGCGCAATGGGACAAGGCGGACGTGGTGCATACGCTCTCAATATAGGCGGTAAAGAAGATCAAACCACCAATACCGGTCTGGATGCGGCTGCTTGGAGCGATAAAGTTCCTTTGTTTGAAACGGCCAAAGGTAAAGACAATACTTTGGGCTTTACCATCGGTACGCCACAAATCAGTCGTGTTTCCATCAAACGTGAAACCGATGGTAGTGCCAAACTGGATGAAAACATCCGTTATGCGGGCTTCCTTGCCAGCGGCTACGCAGCCGAAGAAAAAGATGCGACAGCCAACGAAACGGCGTTATATGTTTACGAAATGCTTGGTAAAGAAGTCGGTACAGGCGAGAAACGCGGTCAGGCTGCAGGTAAACCCGGTGATCAACTGGCGAAAATTGTCGTGAAGGGGGGTGTAGGCGGCCTGTCTACACCGACACTGCTTGATACCGATTTTGACGGAGTTGTCGATTTTGCCTTTGCAGGCGACCGAGGGGGTAATATGTACCGCTTCGACCTGCGCGGGGCCGCTCCGAAAGATTGGACTGCGGTTAAAATCTTCTCCGGTTCGTCAAGCAAGCCGATTACCTCGGCTCCTGCCGTATCACGAAAAGGAGCTAAGGAATACGTCGTGATTTTCGGTACGGGTAGTGAAATCTACCAAAGTGATTTGAGCAATACTGAGACACAATCGATTTACGGTATTGTCCAAAAATTGGATAAAACGCCGAAAGATTTGTTCGAAGACAAGGCAAATAAAGATATTGCTGAGCAAAATCTGCGCGAACAAACTATTACTGAGGTAGAGCAGTCATATAACGATGGAAACAATCAGCCGCAAACCAGTAAAGCTTTGTATCTGAGCAACGAAAAAATTGAAGAGAAACATAAGGGCTGGTTCATCAATCTGCGTTCCGGCGAGCGTGTCAGCATTAAGCCGACCATGATTCTGCGTACTGCCATCGTTACAATACGCAAGTACGCTTCCGATGGCGGTAAGACTATCGGCAAGGAGGAAGCGGAAAAAGACTTGTGTATGCCTGTCAGCAACAATAAGTCAACCGTAACCAGCACAACCTTCCTCGGCATCAATGCCGATAATGGCGGTGCACTCAATAGCCGTAGCGCACGTTTTACGCCTGATATATTTAAGCGTGAATTGAGTGGTTTCGGTACGCAATACGCCAACGGTTTGACTCAAGAAGGTATTGTCAGCTTCACCTTTATCGATCCGAACAAGCGTACAGACGATCCTGTTACTGCCGATGGTGACAGCGGTGAAACCGGTACGGATAAAGAGCTTGGGTTGGGTTCTGGTACGCCCAACAACAAATGCTTCTCAGGCAAAGAGGGTGACCAGCGCAGTTTGTTGCTGAATAATGCGCAATCGCTGGAAGTAAAAGGCCGTATCTGTGGTCTGCAACGTATCAGCTGGCGCGAGCTGTTTTTCTGATTGGCTCGTGTAAGCGTATGAAGACCAAGAGGTCGTCTGAAAACTTGGAAACAGGTTTTCAGACGACCTTTGTTTTATAGTGGATTAACTTTAAACCAGTACAAGGCGACGAAGCCGCAGACAGTACAGATAGTACGGCAAGGCGAGGTAACGCCGTAATGGTTTAAAGTTAATCCACTATATCTGAATGCAATCAGCTTTGCGGTCGGTAAATCTTATCGAATACGCCGCCGTCGTTGAAAAATCGTGCTTGTGCTTTGCGCCAACCGCCGAAGGTTTCGTCGATGCTGACCAGTTTCAAATCGGGGAAGCGTGTTTTAAATTCGGCGCGTACGGCTTCGTCGGTGGGGCGGTAGAAATGGCGTGCCGCCATTCGTTGCGCTTCTTTGCTATACAGCATTTCCAAATAGGTTTTGGCGATTTGTTCGGTGCCTTTTTCTTTTGCTACTGCGCTGACCACTGCGACGGGCGGTTCGCACAGCATGGATATTGACGGCGTGATGATTTCAAATTGGTTCGGATTTTCCTGCAAGGCGAGGTGCGCTTCGTTTTCCCATACCAGCAAAACATCGCCTAATCCGCGCCGTGTAAAGGTTATGGTCGAACCGCGCGCGCCTGCGTCCATGACCGGCACGCGGCGGTAGAGTTCGGAGACAAACTGTTCTGCCGCCGCATCCCCGCCTTTTTCTTGTGCGTATGCCCAAGCCGATAGGAAATTCCAGCGTGCGCCGCCTGAGGTTTTCGGGTTTGCCGTGATGATTTGTACGTCGCCTTTGACCAAGTCGTCCCAGTCATGAATCTGCTTGGGGTTGCCTTTGCGTACCAGGAACACGATGGTCGAAGTGTAGGGCGTGCTGTTGTGCGGCAGGGCTTTTTGCCAATCTGCCGACAAGAGTTGTCTGCCTGCTTTGCTGTGATGGAGCGCGTCGATGTCGGATGCCAGCGCAAGCGTCACGACATCGGCTTTCAAGCCGTTTTGCACGGTCAATGATTGCTTGCCCGAACCGCCGTTGGAGAGGCGGATATCTGCTTCCTGTCCGTGTGTTTTTTGCCAGTAGTGTTGGAAAAACGGGTTGTATTCGCGGTAGAACTCGCGTGTCGGGTCGTACGATACATTCAACATGACGACGCGTTCGGGTTTGCCTGTCGACGTGCCGCCGGACTGCCCGCATGAGGCGAGCCACACCGTCGCGCCGATGAAGATAATGCCCAGCCATGATTTGAGTCCCATCATATTTTCCTTATCAGACAAATACTTGAGCGGGGAATATAACAAGGTGGGAATCGCGCGGGAAATATTGTTTGCTTCTTTGGATATAACGGAAATGCGTTTGCGGCGATATGTGGCTTGGTGTTTGCAGTTATGGCGTTTGAAGGGATGAATAACGGAAAGGTCGTCTGAAAACGGATTTCGGTTTTCAGACGACCTTTTGTCAATGATGAACCATGCAGACAATGTCTAGCTGTGAACGCTGCTTGCCAAACCGAAAGCCGTCTGCTTCGGACGGACAGGATTCAGCGGTGCATAATCATGGCTTTAATCCACGCGGGTATTTCGCGGGAGAGCTTGCGCAGGTAATTGGGCGTGGAGTCGCCGCAGGAATCGGAAGCGTAAAACTGGACGTTTTTGCCTTTTAAATGACGGTTGACAAGCCACTCGGCGCGTGCGAGATGGAAGGCGTCGCTGACGATGATGACGTTGGATACGTCTTGCAACAGCGGGGCGCTCAAGGCGATGTTTTCAAAGGTGCTTTCCGATTTGTTTTCGATGCGGATGTGTTCGGGCGGGATGCCCATGTCTATCGCCATAGATTGCATGGCTGCCGCTTCGTTGCTGCCGTCGCCGTCCGTGCCGCCGCTCATCAGCAACCCGCTGACTTTGTTTTGGCGGTAGAGGGCGACGCCTGCTTCCACTCGGGAACGCAGGCAGGGATTGGGCTTGCCGCGCCTGTTGACGGAATTGCCTAAAATGACGGCGATGTCGGCAGGTTTGATGTTTTGGGATGCTTTTTCTGCTTGGACGGCTTGGTAATGCAGCCAAGCCACGCTGGTCGCCCAGATGAGGAGAAGCGGGAGGAGGCCCCATATTATCCATCTTTTCATAAATGATTCCTTTGGGTGTATCGGGTGTGTGCGGCGGGATATCGGTTGGATGGCGCGGCAGTGAAACATCATAGCATATGCGGATTGTCTGACCGGCAAGACGGGATGGGCGGTAGATTTCGGTTGCGGGCGGGGTGGGTATGTTGTGTTGTCATCGCGGGGAGGTCGTCTGAAACCATCTTCTGTTTTTCAGACGACCTCGTAAATGTTAAGATAAACCGTTTTTCCCTTTACGGTATGGAAGGACGCAAAATGCAGCGGCATCGGGTTGCCTGCTGTTTTGCGTGGTTCCGCCATGTATTGACCGAAAGCCATTTATGACCGATATCCTCAATAAAATCCTTGCCACCAAGGCCCAAGAAGTGGCCGCCCAAAAAGCGGCGGTTCCGCTTGCGGAAGTCAAAGCGCAGTTGCGCGATGCCGAACCCGTGCGTGACTTTTTTGCTTCCATCCGCAACAAACACGCCCAAAACTTGCCTGCCATTATCGCGGAAATCAAAAAAGCCAGTCCCAGCAAAGGGCTGATACGGCCTGATTTTCACCCTGCGGATATTGCGCGCGCTTATGAACGCGCGGGGGCGGCTTGTTTGTCTGTGTTGACCGACGAAGTGTATTTCCAAGGTTCGCCCGAGTATTTGAAACAGGCGCGTTCGGCGGTCAGCCTGCCGGTGTTGCGTAAGGATTTCATTATCGACGACTATCAGATTTATCAGGCGCGCACATGGGGCGCAGATGCGGTTTTATTGATTGCGGCGGCTTTGGATGCCGCGCAGTTGGCGCATTTTGAAGCCGTTGCCCACGATTTGGGCTTGACCGTGCTGCTGGAATTGCACGACCAATCCGAATTGGAAAAATGCCGCAGTATGACCACGCCGCTTTGGGGCGTGAACAACCGCAATCTGCGGACTTTTGAAGTCACGCTCCAGCAAACTTTAGACCTGCTGCCCGAGCTGTCGGGCAAAACGGTCGTCACGGAAAGCGGTATCCGAAACAAAGACGATGTGGACTTTATGCGCGGACACGGCGTGCATACGTTCTTAATCGGCGAAACCTTTATGCGGGCGGCGGATATCGAAGCCGAAGTGCGTAAGTTGTTTTAATAACGTGCCGTAAGGTGTGCAAAGCACAAAATTTCTTGCCTGCTTTTGAGGCGGTCTGCTTCGGAAGCAGGCAGTTTAGTGTTTCCCCGACCGCCACACCGACCAGATAATCCACAGGCTGTTGGCGAAGGCGATAAGGTAGCCGACGAAGCCGATAAACTTGGGGCCGGTGTCTATACTCATGACGATGGACGAACCGATAATCAGGGCGGCGGTAACGATGCCCATGGTCAGGCGGTTGGCAGCGCTGTCGATTTGATGGCTGATGCGGTCTGACTGCTTGAGGTCTAGGGTGATGCCGAATTTGCCTTTTTGCAGCATTCTGGTCAGCCTGAAGAAGTCTTGTGGCAGCGACTCTGCCATTTGCAACAGGGTGCGCAGTTGCGTTTTGGCGTTGCGGGCGATGTGGGCGGCGGAGGCTTGTTCTTTGACGGCGGCTTCGGTGATGGGTTTGGCGCGTTCGAGCAGTTCGATACTGCCGTCGAGCCGTTTGACGACGCCTTCGAGGGTGATGAGGGTCTTGAAGAGCATCACGAGGTCGCCGGGCAGGGTCAGCCCGTGGCGGCGCATGATGGAGGTGATGTCGTTAATGACTTGGCTGACGCGCAGGTCGCGGATGGGCGTGTGTTCATAGTTGAGCAGCATTTCCAAGACGTCTGCGCCGAGCAGGTTTTCGTCGGGCAAATCGCCCTGCGCCCAGTCGCTGAGGACGTATTGGATGAGTAGCGCGTCGTTGTTGGTCAGGGCGTTGATAAGGTTGAGGATTTCGCGGCGGCGGGTGTTGCCGAGGTGTCCGACCAGCCCGAAGTCGATGAAGGTGATGCCACCGTTGTCGTTGATGAAGATGTTGCCCGGATGGGGGTCGGCATGGAAAAAGCCTTGCCGCAGCATCATGGTGAAGAGGGTGTCGGTAATCCGTCCGGCAAGCCCGTTGCGCAAGGTATGGGGCATGGTTTCAAGGTCGGCGTCTTTCAGCAGCGTGCCGCCGATGTAGTCTTGTACGAGGATGTGCCGGTTGGAAATGTCGGGATAGACGGCAGGGATACGGACCAAGGGGTCGTCTGAAAAGGTCTGACCGAAGCGCTGCATATAGCGCAGCTCCACCGATAAATCGGTTTCTTTCGCCAGACTCTTGGCAAAATAGGCGACCATCAATACCGGCTGGTAACGGCGCACTTCGGGGATTTCGGATTCCATCAGTCTGGCGAGGTGGTTCAAAATCCGCAAATCCGCCTGAATGACCGGCTCGATGTCGGGGCGTTTGACTTTGACGGCGACGGCGGTTCCGTCTAAAAGTTCGGCACGGTGTACCTGCGCTACCGACGCGCTGCCGGCGGGTTTCGGGTCTATACTGCGGAACACTTCGGAAACGGGTTTGCCCAGATAGGCTTCGACCAAAGTATAGATTTCAGACGACGGTATCGGCGCGACGTTGCTTTGCAGTTGTTCGAACTCTTCAATCCACTCCGCCCCGAAAATATCGACCCGCGTGGACAATACCTGACCGAGTTTGACGAAGGTCGGCCCCAGCTCCTCAAACGCTTTGCGGAAGCGTCGCGGCGTACTCATATAACGGCTGTCGGGATGCACTTCGTCCCCGCCCGCCGCGCCCAAACGGATGCGCTGCACAAAGCCGCCCAAGCCGTATTTCGTCAGTACGGTAATAATTTCGCGCATTCTGGAAAAGTCGCGCATAGCGAGCAGAGTAGGTATCATCATTGGTCGGGTATCTTTGCAAAATTTTTTATAAACAACGCTTTAACGCAATATAACAGACGCTTTTTTGCCAAACATCCTGTTTTTTATATACAATCGCCTGAATATCCCAGATACAGAATAACATAATAGCAGGCGGCAGACAGGTCGTCTGAAAATGGAATCAGTCAAACATGAAAGCCTTATCCAGGCTGGCGGCACTATTGGCTTCGGTCTATGTGCTGTCCGGCATTCATTTTGCAAACGCCGACGATCTCGATTCGTTCGTCAGAAGCAGACAGCAGGTTTTAAACCAATTTGAAGATGCAAGACAACCTGCTTCCCCGGCACTCCTCCAACCCGGACGCGCAATCACTGCCGCGATCGCTCCCCGTCAACCCGTAAGCTCTGTACAGTCATCAGACAATGCAGACGAACTCATCAGCAGTGCGATGGGGCTTTTGGGCGTAGCCTACCGCTACGGCGGTACATCCGCGTCCACAGGTTTCGACTGCAGCGGTTTCATGCAGCACATCTTCAAACGCTCGATGGGCGTAAACCTCCCGCGCACTTCCGCCGCACAGGCAAAAATGGGTGTCGGCGTATCGCGTAGCGAATTGCAGCCGGGCGACATGGTGTTCTTCCGCACGATGGGTCGCGGCAGAATCTCCCACGTCGGCCTCTACATCGGCAACAACCGTTTCATCCACGCGCCGCGTACCGGCAAACGTATCGAAGTTACCAGCCTCAGCAACAAATACTGGAACGCCAAATACGCCTTCGCCCGCCGCGTGAAGAAAAACGATCCGTCCCGTTTCCTCAATTAAGTCTAGGAAAGTACCAACGTGAGTATGCCTGAAATGCCCAAATGGTATGACGACGACGGGCAAATCGTATCCTGCACTGAAAAAGTGAAAGTCATGACCGAAAACATGACCGAGCTTTATCAGGCGGCGCAAGACGCATTCGAAGACGCGCTCCTGATGGGATGCAGCGAGAAGCAGTTGCGCGAATATCTGCGAGCCTTGATTGAAGGTGTGGAAAATCCTTACCGGAAATCCTAGGCGGAAAATCCCTATCCGACGGCGTGGCTTTTGACCATGCCGTTTTTTATGGGTGGTAACCCAACAAGGTCGTCTGAAAGCCGGCAAGATGCTTTCAGACGACCTTGTTGGGTTTCAGTACTGATTGATTCAGATAAGCGCGAAAACGGCAAATCGATGTTGCATTCGGGCTGAGCCACACTTTTCAGACGACCCCAAGGGCGTTATGATTCAATTATTAACAAAGATTCATAAACCGCCCGTCTGCAAAGCGGCAAACCATAGAGGAAACCCGACCCATGCACACCATCCGCGCCTTGCTCATCCTGCTCGGCTGCCTCGCGCTCGGCGAAACCGCCGCCTACCTTACGGGCATCAAATTGCCCGGAAGCATCATCGGCATGGGCATTCTGTTTGCCATGCTTCAGGCGGGGTGGTTGAAAGCCGAGTGGTTGCAGCAGCTTACCGACGCGCTGATGGCAAACCTGACGCTTTTCCTTGTGCCGCCTTGCGTCGCCGTCATCAGTTATTTGGATTTGATTGCCGACAGTTGGCTGTCGATACTCGTTTCCGCCGCCGCCAGTACCGTGTGCGTCCTGTTGGTAACGGGCAAGGTGCATCAATGGATACGGGAGAAAATCTGATGGACGGCATCCTTTCCCTGTGGCAGCAGCCCAGCGTCCTGCTTTTCCTGACGCTGGCGGTTTACGCGCTGGCACTCATCCTCCGCGCGCGGACGGGCTATCTGCTGCTCAATCCCGTCTTAATCAGCACCGTTACCCTGATTGCCTATCTCAAAATCCTCGACATCGATTACGCCACGTACCACGATGCCGCGCAGTTTATCGACTTCTGGCTCAAGCCCGCCGTCGTCGCACTTGCCGTCCCGCTTTATCAAAACCGTCAAAAAATCTTCAGCCAGTGGCTGCCCGTCATCGTCTCGCAGCTTGCCGGCAGCGTTACCGGCATCATCACAGGCATGTATTTCGCCAAATGGCTGGGCGCGGAACGCGAAGTCGTCCTCTCGCTCGCCGCCAAATCCGTGACCAATCCCATCGCCATCGAAATCACCCGCACCATAGGCGGCATCCCCGCCATTACCGCCGCCACTGTCATCGTCGCCGGACTGGTCGGGCAGATCGCCGGTTATACCGTGCTTAAAAACACCGTCGGCATGCCCTCATCGGTCGGCATGTCGCTCGGCACCGCCTCACACGCCATGGGCATCGCCGCCTCGCTCGAACGCAGCCGGCGCATGGCAGCATACGCAGGGCTGGGGCTGACCCTCAACGGCGTACTGACCGCCGCCATTGCCCCGATTATCATCCCCGTATTAGGATTCTGAACACTTTTCAGACGACCCCGATGAACCAAAAAGGTCGTCTGAAACCCAAACCCATAGCAACCCCAAACAAAGGAGCAGCAAAATGGCAGTCAACCTCACAGAAAAAACCGCAGACCAACTGCTGAACATCGACGGCATCCAACTCTTCACCGCCCGCGCAGGCATCAAACAAACCGACCGCGCCGACCTCACCCTGATGGTACTTTCCGGCGGCAACACCGTCGGTGCCGTCTTCACCACCAACCGCTTCTGTGCCGCCCCCGTCCACATCGCCAAATCACATCTCTTCGACGAAGACGGCGTGCGCGCCATCATCATCAACACCGGCAACGCCAACGCCGGTACAGGTGCTCAAGGCAGAATCGACGCCATCGAAACCTGCGCCGCCACCGCCGAACAAACCGGCTGTAAACCCTCCCAAGTCCTTCCCTTCTCCACAGGCGTCATCCTCGAGCCCCTGCCCGTCGGCAAAATCGTCGCCGCCCTGCCCAAAATGCAGCCCGCCGACTGGGCGGATGCCGCACGCGCCATCATGACCACCGACACCGTGCCCAAATCCGCCTCGCGCGAAGGCAGCGTCGGCGAAAAACACACCGTCCGCGCCACCGGCATCGCCAAAGGCTCCGGCATGATCCACCCCAACATGGCGACCATGCTCTCCTTCATCGCCACCGATGCCAAAGTTTCCCAACCCGTCCTCCAGCTGATGACCCAAGAAATCGCCGACGAAACCTTCAACACCATCACCGTTGACGGCGACACCAGCACCAACGACAGCTTCGTTATCATCGCCACCGGCAAAAACAGCCAAAGCGAAATCGACAACATCGCCGACCCGCGCTACAAACAGCTCAAAGACCTGCTCGGCAGCCTCGCCCTCGAACTCGCCCAAGCCATCGTCCGCGACGGCGAAGGAGCAACCAAATTCATCACCGTCCGCGTCGAAAACGCCAAAACCCGCGACGAAGCCCGCCAAGTCGCCTACGCCGTCGCCCACTCGCCCCTCGTTAAAACCGCCTTCTTCGCCTCCGACCCCAACCTCGGCAGACTACTCGCCGCCATCGGCTACGCCGGCATCGCCGATTTGGACGCCGACATCCTCGAAATGTATCTGGACGACGTATTGGTTGCCGAAAACGGCGGCCGCGCCGCAAGCTACACCGAAGAACAAGGACAGGCAGTGATGGCGAAAGACGAAATCACCGTCCGCATCAAACTCCACCGCGGACAAGCCGCCGCTACCGTCTATACCTGCGACCTGTCGCACGACTACGTCTCCATCAACGCAGACTACCGCTCGTAAGGACAGATTGTAAGTTTGGGGTTTTCAGACGACGTCTGAGTTCGTCTGAAAGTTTGAAACAATGGTTTGAGAACGGCAAAAAACGCGTGCGTACCGCACACACCCTACATGTCGGTTTTAAAGTTTGTGCCGCCCACAGGTAGGGTGCGTGGCGTAGCCATGCACGCAGTTAGTAGAGATTCAGGCTACGGTTTACTGCGCCACATCAATGGAAACACGATCAAAAAGAACGGTATTTCCAACAGTGTTCAACTGGTAGCGTGGGCTATGCCCGCGAAAATATAAAAGGTCGTCTGAAACCTGTACACAGGCTTTCAGACGACCTTTGCTTTTCCAAAAAACAACCCGTGGGCAAAGCCCACGCTACGGCTGGCTCAACATATCTCCCATTTCCAAAACTCCTCCGCTGAAAATACAAAAAGGTTTCAACGTATTATTGCAAAATCCTTAGATTTTCAGACGACGTTTGAGGTCGTCTGAAAGTTTGAAACAATGGTATGGTTTGAGACGGCAAAAAAACGCGTGCGTGCGTAACGCACACACCCTACATGTCGGTTTTAAAGTTTGTGCTACCCGCAGGTAGGGTGTGTGGTGTAGCCACGCACGCGGTTAGTAGAGATTCAGGCTACGGCTTGCTCTCAGTTCGGCAGGTTGGGCGCTTTGGCGGGTTGCGCAGCGGCAGAATTAGCGGTAGCCGCGTGTGTTCAGATGACGGGCGACCATACGATTTTTTTGTAAAGTCCGCGACCAATGAATTCGATCATATTTTGATCACGCAAAATTTGCAACTGTTGGCGGATTTTGTCTTTGATATGGTTGTTTTGGGGAAATTGGATAGATAGTTTGTTTTCAAATTCATACATTTGCGACAATGTGAATTCTTTGGGGAGTTGGTCGATACATTTCATAATAGCTAAAAGCCAGCCTTTGCGCTCCGCATTTTGGTTGCGTAAAAATAGATTGGATTGCCATTTTTTCAGAACGATTTCGGGTTCGATAATGCGGGAATTGTCTATTAAGAATATTTTGCCGCTTTCAGGTAAAGGTACAAGATTAATGGAGCACATGATGTGGTGTGGTCGGTTTTTAATACCTTTATTTCTGGGAATAATCATGTCCGGTGTTATGAAATGTTTAGGTACAAGCACCAATTGCTGTATGGAGTAATCTGCTTTCTTATATGCAAGAAAGAAAAAGTTGGGGTTGGTATCTGACTGGATGCGCTCCAACATGGTGTGATATGCACCGTCAGGCACACTGTTACCTATAGTTTTTTGATTTTTACTCTTTAATTCATATTGCTCGTGACAGTTTGGACAAAAGAGGTCTGCAACAGGTTTGTTATTGGTAAATCTCTGCATCGGCTTGCTTCCGCAACAGGGGCAGTAGCCGTTTTTTTCTAGCCAAGTCTCGCTCATTACACGGATTTTGTGGGTTGCTTTATTTTGTTGCTTTCCCAATTCGGTATCGAAAAATAAATTCATGTTTTGGATTTTGAGATTTAAGTTATTTGAGGTCTGTAATGTAGACAACCCAATCTACCTTAAAAAGGTCGTCTGAAAACCCTGTTTCCAAGTTTTCAGACGACCTTTTTTAATTACAGCAATCAATGCCGATCGGCTTTACACTACGATGTTCACCAGTCTGCCCGGTACGACGATGATTTTCTTCGCAGGTTTGCCTTCCATGAATTTCACCGCGCCTTCGGTGGCGAGTGCGGCGGATTCGAGGTCGGCTTTGGATGCGTCGGCGGCGACGGTGATTTTGCCGCGCAGTTTGCCGTTGACTTGAACCATGACTTCGATTTCGGATTTGACCAAGGCGGCTTCATCGACTGTCGGCCAGCCTGCTTTCCACAGTTTAGCGCCGTTCAATTCGCTCCACAGGGTTTCGCAAATGTGCGGCACGATGGGCCACAACAGGCGTACAGCGGTTTCCAATACTTCTTGGGCGACGGCGCGGCCTTGTTCGCCGCCGGTGTCGGTTTTGTCGTATTGGTTGAGCAGTTCCATCACGGCGGCGATGGCGGTGTTGAACTGCTGGCGGCGGCCGTAGTCGTCGCTGACTTTGGCGATGGTGGCGTGCAGTTTGTGGCGCAGGTCTTTGAGTTCTTTAGACAAACCGTCTTGGCTGCCTGCAAACGCTTTGACCGCGCCACCTTGTTTCAGGTATTCGTAAACGGTGCGCCACAGACGACGCAGGAAGCGGTGCGCGCCTTCGACGCCGCTGTCGCTCCATTCGAGGGACTGTTCGGGCGGTGCGGCAAACATCATGAACAGGCGGGCGGTGTCCGCGCCGTAGGCGTTAATCAGTTCTTGCGGATCGACGCCGTTGTTTTTGGACTTGGACATTTTTTCCGTGCCGCTGATGACGACGGGCAGTCCGTCGGCTTTGAGGACGGCGGAAACGGGGCGGCCTTTGTCGTCGAAAGTCAATTCGACATCGGCGGGGTTGATCCAGTCTTTGCCGCCTTTGGCATTTTCGCGGTAGTAGGTTTCGCAGACGACCATGCCTTGCGTAAGCAGGCGTTCAAACGGTTCGTCAACATTAACCAAGCCTTCGTCGCGCATCAGTTTGGTGAAGAAGCGCGCGTACAAGAGGTGCAAAATCGCGTGTTCGATACCGCCGATGTATTGGTCGACCGCGCCCCAGTATTTCGCGGCTTCAGTCGATACCATGCCTTCTGCGAACTTGGGCGACATGTAGCGGAAGAAATACCAGCTCGATTCCATGAAGGTGTCCATGGTGTCGGTTTCGCGTTTCGCCGCGCCGCCGCAGCATGGGCAGGTGGTTTCGTAAAACTCGGGCATTTTTGCCAGCGGCGAACCCATGCCGTCGGGTACGACGTTTTCAGGCAAAACGACGGGCAGTTGGTCGGCGGGAACGGGGACGTCACCGCATTTTTCGCAATGGACGATGGGAATCGGGCAGCCCCAGTAGCGTTGGCGCGAAATACCCCAGTCGCGCAGGCGGTATTGGGTTTTCGGTTCGCCCGCGTCTTGGCTTTGCAGCTTGGCGGCGATGGCGTCGAAGGCCGTCTGAAAATTCATGCCGTCTAGGTCGCCGCTGTTGACCAAGACGCCGTTTTCTTTGTCGCCGTACCACTCTTGCCATTGGTTTGCGTCGAATGCGTTGTCGCCGACGGCAATCACTTGTTTTTTAGGCAGGTTGTATTTGGTAGCGAACTCAAAATCGCGTTCATCGTGCGCCGGAACTGCCATCACTGCGCCGTCGCCGTAGCCCCACAATACATAGTTGGCAATCCACACTTCCAGCTTGTCGCCGTTGAGCGGGTTGACGACGTAGCGGCCGGTCGGCACGCCTTTTTTCTCCATCGTCGCCATGTCGGCTTCGGCAACGGAACCGGCTTTGCATTCGGCGATAAATGCCTGCAATTCGGGTTTTTCGGCGGCTGAGGCGGTTGCCAGCGGATGCTCGGCGGCAACGGCAACATAAGTCGCGCCCATCAGCGTGTCGGGACGGGTGGTATAAACTTGCAGGAATTTCGCGTAATCGCCTTCCAAGCCTTGTTTGCTGTCGTCTGAAACGGCGAAGCGCACGGTCATACCGCGTGATTTGCCGATCCAGTTGCGCTGCATGGTTTTGACTTGTTCCGGCCAGTGTTCCAGCTTGTCCAAATCGTTGAGCAGCTCTTCGGCGTAATCCGTGATTTTGAAGTAATACATCGGGATTTCGCGTTTTTCGATCAACGCGCCCGAACGCCAGCCGCGTCCGTCGATGACTTGCTCGTTGGCAAGAACGGTTTGGTCGACCGGGTCCCAGTTTACCGTGCCGTTTTTGCGGTACACGATGCCTTTTTCAAACAGCTTGGTAAACAGCCATTGTTCCCAGCGGTAGTATTCGGGTTTGCAGGTAGCGACTTCGCGCTCCCAGTCAATCGCAAAACCCAGGCTTTTGAGCTGGGTTTTCATGTATTCGATGTTGTCGTAGGTCCAAGCGGCGGGGGCGACGTTGTTTTTCATCGCCGCGTTTTCCGCAGGCATACCGAACGCGTCCCAACCCATAGGCTGCATGACGTTGAAGCCGTTTAAGCGTTTGAAGCGGCTTAATACGTCGCCGATGGTGTAGTTGCGCACATGCCCCATGTGCAGCTTGCCGCTGGGGTAGGGAAACATGGAGAGGCAGTAGTATTTGGGTTTGGAAGCGTCTTCGGAGACGTTGAAAATACGGGCGTCGTCCCATTTTTTCTGCGCCGCAGGCTCGATGGCGGCGGGCTGGTAATGTTCTTGCATGGTCATTCTGTTTTTCGCTTGAAAACGTTAGGAAAAATAAAGGATGGATTATAGCAGGTTGTCGTTAGGTCGGTTTGACAAAGGTCGTCTGAAAACAGAACGGTATTTTTCAGACGACCTCACATTCAGACACTTGAGTTTTCCCCACCCCACCCATATATCCGGTCTAGTTTTTACACATATCAACAACCATCACTATCATGAGCAACCAAGATTTTTATGCAACACTCGGCGTGGCGCGCGGTGCGAGCGACGACGAAATCAAAAAAGCCTACCGCAAGCTGGCGATGAAATACCATCCCGACCGCAATCCCGGCGACAAAGAAGCGGAAGAAAAATTTAAAGAAGTTCAAAAAGCCTACGACACCTTGTCCGACAAAGAAAAACGCGCCATGTATGACCAATACGGCCATGCCGCGTTCGAACAAGGCATGGGCGGCGGCGCAGGCGGATTCGGCGGTTTTGGCGGGTTCGGCGGCGCGCAGGGCTTCGATTTTTCCGACATCTTCAGCCAAATGTTCGGCGGGGGCGGGGGCGGCGGCCGTCAGCAAAACTATCAAGGCGCGGATTTGCAGGTCGGCGTGGAAATCACGTTGGAAGATGCCGCCAAAGGCATCAAAAAACGCATCAACATCCCGACCTACGAAGAATGCGATGTCTGCCACGGCAGCGGCGCAAAACCCGGTACGTCCGCATCAACTTGTTCGACCTGTCACGGCTCCGGTACGGTACACGTCCGCCAAGCCATTTTCCAAATGCAGCAGACTTGTCCGACCTGTCACGGCACGGGCAAGGAAATCAAAGATCCGTGCGTCAAATGCCGAGGCGAAGGCCGCACCAAAACCAGCAAAACCGTTGAAGTCAACATTCCCGCCGGCATCGACGACGGTCAACGCATCCGCTTGAGCGGCGAAGGCGAACCGGGTACGCACGGCGCGCCCGCAGGCGATTTGTACGTCAACGTCCGCGTCAAAGAACACAAAATCTTCGAGCGCAACGGCTTGGATTTGCATTGCGAGCTGCCCATCAGTTTCGCCGTCGCAGCCCTGGGCGGCGAAGTCGAAGTTCCGACCTTGGACGGCAAAGTCAAACTGAACATCCCGAAAGAAACGCAAACCGGCCGCCGTATGCGCGTCAAAGGCAAAGGCATCAAATCCCTGCGCTCCAGCGCGACGGGCGATTTGTACTGCCACGTTGTGGTGGAAACGCCGGTCAACCTGACCGACCGCCAGAAAGAGTTGCTGGAAGAGTTCGAAAAAATCTCCACCGGCCTCGACCGCAGCCAAACCCCGCGCAAAAAATCGTTCTGGGACAAAGTGGGTGAACTGTTTGACTGATTCGGATTTGAAAACAGTAAAAGGTCGTCTGAAAGCTGATATCGTCGGCTTTCAGGCGACCTTTTCATCTGTCTGCAAGGCTTTCCCGCTATAATTCCCGCTTTCGCTATTTTCAGACGGCCTCCCTTCTATGAAATCCTACCCCGATTCCTATCTCCATTTCGAAAACCTCGACGCCCCCGAAACGCAAAATTTCGCTGCTGAAGCGCATGCCGAAACGCGTGCGCGCTTTTTGGACAACGATAAGGCGCGCGCGCTGTCGGACGGGATTTTGGCGCAGATGCAGGACACGCGGCAGATTCCTTTTTGTCAGGAACACCGCGCGCGGATGTACCATTTCCATCAGGACGCGGAGTATCCGAAGGGCGTGTACCGCGTGTGTACGGCGGCGACCTACCGTTCGGGCTATCCCGAGTGGAAAATCCTGTTTTCGGTGGCGGATTTCGACGAGCTGCTCGGCGACGATGTGTATCTGGGCGGGGTGTCGCACTTGGTGGAGCAGCCCAACCGCGCGCTGTTGACCTTGAGCAAATCGGGCGGCGATACGGCTTATACGTTGGAAGTGGATTTGGAAGCGGGCGGGCTTGTTGAGGGCGGCTTTCATTTTCCAGCGGGGAAAAACCATGTGTCGTGGCGCGATGAAAACAGCGTGTGGGTGTGTCCGGCTTGGGACGAGCGGCAGTTGACCGAATCGGGCTATCCGCGCGAGGTGTGGCTGGTGGAGCGCGGCAAGAGTTTCGAGGAAAGCCTGCCGGTGTACCAAATCGATAAAGGCGCGATGATGGTGAATGCGTGGCGTTACCTTGATCCGCAGGGTTCGCCAATTGATTTGATTGAAGCGTCGGACGGTTTTTACACCAAGACGTATTTGCAGGTGTCGTCTGAAGGCGAGGCGAAGCCGTTGAACCTGCCCGCCGATTGCGACGTGGTCGGCTATCTGGCGGGGCATCTTTTGCTGACGCTGCGCAAGGACTGGCACCGCGCGAACCAAAGCTATCCGAGCGGCGCGCTGGTGGCGGTGAAGCTGAATCGGGGCGAACTCGGGGCGGCGCAGCTTTTGTTTGCGCCCGATGAAACGCAGGCATTGGAAAGCGTGGAAACGACCAAGCGTTTTGTGGTGGCGAGCCTTTTGGAAAACGTACAGGGTCGTCTGAAAGCATGGCGGTTTGCCGACGGCAAATGGCAGGAAGCCGAGTTGCCGCGCCTGCCTTCGGGCGCGTTGGAAATGACCGACCAGCCTTGGGGCGGCGACGTGGTTTACCTTGCCGCCAGCGATTTCACCACGCCGCTGACGCTGTTTGCGCTGGATTTGAACGTGATGGAACTGACCGTCATGCGCCGCCAGCCGCAGCAGTTTGTTTCAGACGACCTCGAAGTGCGGCAGTTTTGGGCGGTGTCGTCCGACGGCGAACGCATTCCTTATTTCCACGTCGGTAAAAACGCTGCGCCCAATACGCCGACGCTGGTCTATGCCTACGGCGGCTTCGGCGTGCCCGAGCTGCCGCATTATCTGGGCAGCATCGGCAAATACTGGCTGGAAGAGGGCAACGCCTTCGTGTTGGCGAACATACGCGGCGGCGGCGAGTTCGGCCCGCGCTGGCATCAGGCGGCGCAGGGAATCAGCAAACACAAAAGCGTCGATGATTTGCTTGCCGTCGTGCGAGATTTGTCCGAACGCGGCATGAGTTCGCCCCAACACATCGGTTTGCAGGGCGGCAGCAACGGCGGCCTGATTACCGCCGCCGCCTTCGTGCGCGAGCCGCAAAGCATAGGCGCGCTGGTGTGCGAAGTGCCGCTGACCGACATGATCCGCTATCCGCTGCTCTCCGCCGGCGCAAGCTGGACGGACGAATACGGCAACCCGCAAAAATACGAAGTCTGCAAACGCTGGCTGGGCGAATTGTCGCCGTATCACAATCTTTCAGACGACGTGCCATACCCGCCCGCACTCATCACCACGAGCCTGTCCGACGACCGCGTCCATCCCGCCCACGCGCTCAAGTTCTACGCCAAACTGCGCGAAACCTCCGCGCAATCATGGCTCTACGCTCCCGACGGCGGCGGCCATACCGGCAACGGCACGCAACGCGAATCCGCCGACGAACTCGCCTGCGTGTTGCTGTTTTTGAAAGAGTTTTTGGGGTAAGGGCGGGAGCGACACTGCTGCCGCGAATGAAAAAAGGTCGTCTGAAACTGCTTTTTCAGACGACCTTTTTTAATGGTTGTTTCAAATCAAAATATAGTGGATTAAATTTAAATCAGGACAAGGCGACGAAGCCGCAGACAGTACAG
>OCIZ01000155.1_pt1 | contig 19299 bp, 13 predicted proteins | sample 1495841 | NCBI WGS metagenome assembly OCIZ01 (sample SAMN01915229, study PRJEB22387) | human oral metagenome | isolation source: saliva | host: Homo sapiens | place: USA
GTATCTCAAAGAGAAATAAAAAAGATTTTAACTGCAACGAGAAAGTAGAAATATTGCTAGAATTCAAAAAGAAAACAAGAGCTCATAAATGGCGTAATTACGCCGTTTATGGGCTCTTGACTCTTTCGCAACTGTCAAAGACGGGATTATATGCTTTTAATGTAAATCTGTCAAATTTATCATAATGCTTTTAAACCCAAGGTTGTCTGTTGATTTTGTTCTATCCCAAATAACCGCTCGAGAAAAATAGCTTTAACATTATAAAAATTCTTTGATCCATTAAGCTCTCGGATAAAAGAATCCGGAACAAAATCCGCAATTTGTAGTCCGGCACAATTATCCTTCTTCGTAAAAAAACTCAAAGTAGACAAAAGCTCATTACATTCCTTGGCAGAATAGATGTCTGTACCACACTCCAGCATATGCATGAAGCATCTCTGTATTTCGGCATTTTCATTCCACTGCCTAGATTCAAACACAATAGATCCCATCGACTGATTATTATACCTAAGAAAAGTCATATAATTATTCATTAGATTGATAAAGGCATAATTATAATGTTTATTATGTTTTACTCTATAAGCAGATTTAAAATTGTCTACATCAAAATAAACTCCTAACGTTGTAAAATCAATCATCGAAATCATTTTATTAAAGTCTTGCCAAAAATTTGCTCTTTGATTTTGGTCGATAAACATTTTAAATTCATTGATATTTTTCTTCATTTCTGTATAGTGGAACACTATGCTAGTTGTGGAAAAATATTTTTCTTTAAGGTCATTTACTTTTGGAATTAATGAATTCTCATATTCATCACGCCTAATTACTATACCAGCCAAACAAAAAAATGGATTCGTAGAATTTGTATTTGCTTCGTCTAAATATAATATATAATCGCCCATAAATTCACCTTTCACTTTACATAGAAGTATATCACAATAGTGAATTCTGTCGAGTTATATCCTCTTTTTTGTATGTTTTTTGTTATTTTTTGCTCCAGTACCGAATCTTCACATACTGTACCCCTTCCGGACTTTCCCAACGGATCCAGTCCTCTCCTTCATAGTAGTAATCTTCTACAAAGGCGGTTCCGGAAATGGGGATGTACTCCGGGATGTCATCCGGGGTAAAGTTGAAGACCTTGGTGCCGTCCTCAACGGAATACTCCATGGACTCGTCCAAATGAATGCCTTCCAGCTTCTTCACCCAGTAACGGACGGTTCTGCCGTTTTCCTCGGTCTCGCCGGAGAACCAATAGAGTTTGAAGTTTGCGGTTTCCGGAATTTCTTCCTGATCGTGGAGTTCGATATTCAGGGCGCCGTCATAGCCGGGCTGTTCACCCTCATGCTTTGCCTGCTCCGCCTGCTCAGCCGCCTTCTTCAGTTCTTCCGCTTTTTTTAGCTCCTCCTGCTTCTTTAGTTCTTCCGCCTTCTTCTGCTCCTCTGCCAGCTTTTCTTCCTCGGATAATGGCGCGAAGTTCTTCTCTTCCTCTGCCAGCATTGGCTCTACATCAATGCTTTTCTCTTCGTTATTTCTTAAAGTAATTTCTGTTGTACCCTCTTCCGGAATATAGAAGTTTCCGGAATATTTTCCATGGGGAGAGTTAATCAGACGGTTATCCGAAACATTCATCTTCTTCATTTCCCCAAAAAGCTTCTCAAAATGAATGGAAGCCAGGGCATTGCCGTAGAAGTCGTTGTCGGTTCCGGTCTGGATCAGAAGATTTCTCTTAATGGAAATGTTTTGGTTGTCATCAAAGTTGTAGCCGGGGAAAACGGTGCTGACACGTAGGCCCGGACCGGAAGTGATGTCCTTCACCAGATTTCCTTCAATGCGATGGTTTTCACCGCCGTGGAGGGCAATGCCGGAAGCTCGCCAGGTCAGCTCTACCGTGTTGTTTAAAAAGGCATTGTTCTCCGCAGGCTTGGATTCTGTGTGGATATAACGAACCTGCTCTACCCCATTGACATTTTCCTTGATTTCCAGAATCGCCTTGCTGGCAAAGGTCGCCAGACCGTCATCGCCATTTCCACGGATATTGGAGTTCTGCACCTTGGAATTTCTGGTTCCCTGAGCAAAGTTCACGCCGTCCGCAAAGTTGTCTCGGATACGGCTGTTGGAAACGGTCAGGTTCTTGGTATATTTCATCTTATCCGCTTCCACATAGTCTCCTACCCAGATTCCGCACTCAAAATGCTCAAGCCAGAGGTCATGCAGCTTGGAATTCTCTCCCAAAACGCCGGCGATTCCCTTGTAATTTGCCTCCTGATGAAAACGGGATTTTAATTCGGAATCCATGTATAGGTTATCCATCTCAACATTTGAGCTGCTGTCCAGAAACTCGATGCCGCCTCCGGCCTGCTCCTCAGAGGTAAAATGAAGCCTGGTGTACCAGATTCCTGCGCCGGTAATCCGCATATCTGTAGCACTTAGCACCAGTTTTTGGTCAAAATCGAAGGTACCCTCCGGAATATATAAGGTCTTGTTCTCCGCGTCCGCGTCTTTCAGGGCATCCAGAAATACTTGGGAATCGTCCTGTCCGTCGTTTGGCACCGCGCTGTAGGGAGCGTCCGTGATGGAAATGCTGTTGCTTGGGGCGCCCTTTGCTTCCGGCACCTGCTCCAGCTCGATAAAGTCGATTCCCAGTTCATCCGCTTTTTTATCGGTTCTGCGAATGGTGAGAACGTCACCCGCTTCCAGTTCCATTAGTTCCTTGTTGTCATTTTCCAAGAGAAAATGTCTCTCATCAAAACGAAAACGAGAATGAGAGTCGGCTATATTTTCATCAAAAACATCATTTTCCTTCACATACTGCCAAGCAGAGCTGTTGTCCAGCTCCACCGTTTTCTTTCCAAGAAGCTCTCCATTTCTCTCCACAGAAATCTCCAGCTCTCCGGATGCATCCTCCGGCATGGTAAAACGAAGAGTCATGGCATTGGCCGCCTTCTTAACCGTAAAGCGTAATGAAGAATCCTCCTTGGTCAACTGTACATAGCTTTGGTTGGAAGCCTCCATCTCCACTTCATCGTAAGCAGTGGAGTGCTTCAGCACCGCATCTCTTCCAACTCCCTCTTCCGCCTCGTAGCGAAGGTAGGGAAGCTTGGCGCCGTAGCTTTGGCTTTCCTTAGCCCAAAGCTCTGTCCTCGTTTCCGCAAATGCGGTTCCATGGGAAAGAAGCCCCAGGCCGGTCATGGTCAAGAGTAACGTAAGTTGTTTTCTGAATTTCATTCTTCTTCCTTTCTTCTCCAAAAAAAGTTACATGTATTTTTTTCGACTTACTTTTTTAGTTTAAAAGGAAATTCAGAAAATATTATGATTTATTCCGGACAAAATATTAAATAAATACAAAATTCATCGTAATTTATTGTTTTCTGTTATAAGCAAAAGGCACATTTGCAACTTACTGCAACTTAGCGCAACTTAAATTTCCGCTCTGTACTCTTCAAAAACCCTTATTTTATGCGGTTCTCGGTTTTTTAAATTGAGAAATTTTATCGTTTTTGCAACTTACTGCAACTTAGCGCAACTTAAATCAAGCCCAAAAGGGAATATACTTCATATACCTAGGAGCTGTATTTTCATCTACCGCTTTAATCAGTTCTGCATCTACAGCATCTTTAATAATTCTCGAAGCTTTATATTTATATTGGTTTGTAATACCGAATATTTCTCGAATGGTATTATTATTGATGGCTTCTCCATTGACATAAGAAAAACATGCTTGCATATAGCAGGTCCTTATTCTATCCTCTTTGCTTGTTAAGTCAAATGGTACTTTTAAGTAAAGAGTCACTTTTGTAAATTTATCGCTTTGATTTTCAATTTTAGGAGCCAACATAGAGTGGTTACTTGTTGCATGAATTACCTTATCGTAACCACTGCCTCTTTCCTCACAAATTCCAATTTTATGCATAAACCCCGCGAGATTTTCATTTCTTGAAATCGGAACAGTATCGACAATGCGTTCAATAGAAACAAGAGGTGATCCTGCGTTGGAAAATTCTATTCTATCCCTAAATAATTCCACCATAGGATTGGTTCCTTTTTGGTCAATAGCCTGGTGAATCATGATATTTGCAAGCAGTTCACGAATAGCTATTTCCGGATAGCCTAATTGTGTCTTCCTTATGGATCCCTCTATTACTTCTTCTTGCGGAATTATTGTTAGAATATATTCCAAAATCTCATCATACGCTATTGCATATCCTTTGGAGAATGACTTTTCTCTAATCGTTTCCAACCTATTATTATCCTTGTACCATATAACTCTTACCGCTTTATGAGACAATGACTCAAAAGAATCTAAATTCTTAGCAATCAACAGCGCTCCCATATTTGTAACATCATAAGTTCCTGCAACATCTTTTCTCAGGAATTTTTCATTTACAAAGTCATCCGCTATTTTATTTTTGTTTTTAGGTAAAGCAAACTGCATTTTCTCGTAATATCCAGCTGAATCCAGTATAGTAAAAATCTCTGATAGCGACACATTTTCTTTTGCTGTTCTGAGTTCATACGGAGTGTTGTCAAAGGCTTTCCATAAATCTCTTTCCTTATCCGGATACTCTTTTAGGTTTTTCTTGTTACTACCTATCCTAATATACTTTTCTCCGGCAAAATGAATAGGTTGTTTCTCCGCTGAAGGAATTTCAAGTAAGGTTATTTTCTTACCTTCTAATTCAGTCTCATAAAACCTAAAATTTATACGTGGGCTCAACATACGCGCTAACCAAGCCTCAAGTGCTTCTGCGCCCTTTTTAGCAGCACCATAACTAAATGATGTCCCTATGACTTTTTGCGTCTTATCTTCTATTCCCCAAAGCATATACGCCTTTGGTCTCGCCAATAAAGCCGCAGAATTACTAAGAGCAGATATGTACTCACCTATTGTTTGTGGATCATCGTTATTATGTTTAAATTCTACCCACTCTGTTTCTCGCGGTAGTGAAATTAATTCTCTAACTAAATTATTGATATACTCTATATCTTTTATTGACATTGACCATCTCCTCGCCGATTCTCAATTTTTCTTTCATTGTATCAACTGTAGAACATATTTTCCACTGCATGATTAATCTGGATATGACCATATTTTCAATGACCAAGTATTGTTCTGCAACTTACTGCAACTTAAATTCTCACTTTACATCCTTCAAAAACCCTTATTTTATGCGGTTTTTGATTTTTCAAATAGAGAATTTTTCTTGTTTTTGCAACTTACTGCAACTTAGCGCAACTTAAATTTCTGCTCTCTCCACCTCACAAACCCTTATTTTATGCGGTTCTCGGTTTTTTAAATTGAGAAATTTTATCGTTTTTGCAACTTACTGCAACTTAGCGCAACTTAAATTCCGTAATACTCCAAATCTCTGTTACAAGACCTATGTCATCAACAGCTTCTATAATTTATTTCTATTTTTAATCAAAAACCCTGTATTTCCCATGGTTTTGATACAAAATAGAAATAAGCTATAAAGCAAAAAAAACCTACAGGTTTCCCTGTAGGTCTTGAAAATTTCACTTATGCGCCGAACTGTAATCCGTCTAACTTCACGCCGGGGCCCATGGTAGAAGTCAAGGTAATGGACTTCAGGTAGGTTCCCTTTAAGGAAGATGGACGAGCCTTTACGATGGCTGCCATTAATGCATCCAGGTTGGACTTTAACTGCTCCTCGGAGAAGGAAGCCTTTCCAACAGGAACGTGGATGATGTTTGCCTTGTCCAGTCTGTACTCAACCTTACCGGCCTTAGTATCAGCGATAGCCTTAGCTACATCCATAGTAACGGTTCCAAGCTTTGGGTTTGGCATTAAGCCCTTAGGTCCAAGCAAACGTCCGATACGTCCAACTACACCCATCATATCAGGAGTTGCGATTACTACATCGTAGTCGAACCAACCGTCCTGAATTCTTGGTACAAGGTCATCTGCACCAACAAAATCTGCGCCTGCAGCCAAAGCCTCATCAGCCTTAGCGTCCTTAGCGAACACTAAGATACGAACGTTCTTACCGGTTCCTGCAGGAAGAACTACAGAACCACGAACCTGCTGGTCAGCGTGACGTCCGTCACAACCGGTTCTGATGTGTAACTCTACAGTCTCATCGAACTTAGCAGTTGCATTCTTCTTTACCAGCTGAATTGCATCCAACTCAGCGTACTTAACCTGTCTATCTACAGCCTTTGCCACTTCGGCATATCTCTTTCCCTGTTTCATGAATCAAAGCCTCCTTCTTTTACTCTTCTACCTTGACACCCATAGATCTGCAGGTACCTGCGATCATGGACATTGCAGTTTCTAATGATGCAGCGTTTAAGTCTTTCATCTTAGTCTCGGCAATCTTCTGAAGGTCGGCCTTGGAGATAGTAGCAACTTTATTCTTATTTGGCTCGCCGGATCCCTTCTGCAGCTTACAAGCTTTCTTAATGAGAACAGCAGCCGGAGGAGTCTTTGTAATAAAGCTGAAACTTCTATCTGCGTAAACGGTAATAACAACAGGAATAATCATGTCCCCTTCGTTAGCAGTTCTAGCATTGAACTCCTTCGTGAAGGCAACGATGTTAACCCCGTGCTGTCCTAATGCAGGTCCAACGGGGGGTGCTGGAGTTGCTTTTCCAGCGGGAATCTGTAACTTAATGTATCCTTCTACTTTCTTTGCCATATAGGCACCTCCTTGTGGTAATTGCGGGTAAACCCTCCCACGAGCTTGCTTTGCAAGCGGTGGCTAAATGTACTCCATGGGATAAAATCCCTCGGGTATTACCAAATCTTATCTTAACTTCTGTACTTCACCATAGGAAAGCTCCACAGGGGTATCCCTACCGAACATTTCCACGTTAATGGTGACGGTCTTCTTCTGGTCATTGATTTCTGTAATGACACCAACGGTATCCTTCCAAGCACCGGAGACTACGCTTACGGTGTCTCCCTCTGCAAAGTCAACCAAAACTTCAGACTTTCTATAGCCCAAGGTCAGGATTTCTTCCTCAGAAAGGGGGACCGGCTTAGATCCTGGACCGACGAATCCGGTAACGCCTCTGGTATTTCTTACTACATACCAGGTTTCATCGTTCATCACCATGTTCACCAGAACATATCCCGGGAACATCTTCTTGTCGGTTTTCTTCTCTACGCCATTCTTTACTTCAATAACCGGCTGCATGGGAACGCTGACCTCTAAAATCACATCTTGAAGACCACGGTTGTCAATGGTCTTCTCTAAGTCCATCTTCACCTTGTTCTCATAGCCGGAGTAAGTATGGGCTACATACCAACGGGCTTCTGTGTTCTTCTCTGCCATATTCCCACCTTTACTTTACAAGAATCAATCCAAGACCCCACTTCATAGCAATGTCTAAACCTGTAATCAAAAGGCCTACCAACACACTAAGAACGATGGTTGCAACAGAGTGCTTAATCACTTCCTGACGTGTGGGGAAAACAATCTTCTTAAATTCAGATTTTAACCCTGCAATGAATCCGGCTCCTCCGGATTTCTTTTCATCTTGCATTACTTTGTCTCCTTATGCAGCGTGTGCTTCTTACAGAACTTGCAAAACTTTGTTACTTCCATACGCTCCGGATGAAGCTTCTTCTCTTTGGTAATAAAGTAGTTTCTCTGCTTACATTCTGTACATGCTAATATAATCTTTGTACGCACGGCTTTCACCTCCAATGATTTTTAACTTCGCATGACTACGAAATTAGTGCATAAAAAATAGGGCGTTGCCCCAAGTTCTGCTATAGGATAGCATGGAGCCTTGCCCTATGTCAAGGAGTTTCGATGTTCTTACCGTTTTATTTACACTCCGTCTTTTTCTATTTTCCTATTCCTCGCCCTTTAATTGCACCTCTGTCTTATAGTGCTTTGTGGACTTTAAAAACTTCCCGAAAAGGTCGGAGGTCTTCACCTTCAAGGTGGCAATGTTATGGCAGGGATGGGCACAGAGATATTCTTCCTTCATCAGATCCTTATCCACCAAAAGCTCTACCAGATCCTCTTTGTCATGAATCAGTCCGAAAATGGAGGAAGAGCCCGGTGTACACCCCAACACCTCTTCCATTTCCTCCGGTTCAGCAAAGGAAAGACGTGACACCCCAAGCTGTGCGGAAAGCTCCTTGGTCTTAAAGGGCTTATCCCCTGGCATTAAGAGCAAATAGTAATAGCTGTGCTTACTGTTGGTTAAAAACAGGTTCTTAAATACCTTAGCACCCAAAGCTTCTTCGATGGGAATACAATCTTCCATGGTATGAGCCTCAGGATGGTCTACTCTCTCATAGGCAATGCCCTGCTTGTCCAGATAATCGTAAACCGCAAGCTCTTTCTTGCTTCTGCCTTCATTCTGTGCCGGTCTTCCTTTTTCTACTTGTAATGCCATTGGACTTTTCCTCCATTTTCTTTCATTGTTCGGGTTTTTCGTTTCAATACTTTTCAAGTTTCTTAAGCTACTTTTTTCATCTAACCCCAAGGATAGATTGATAATTTCTTAACTACTATAACATAGAATGAGGAAAATGTTTTAAAGTTCTTCCGATTTACAGAGATAGTCTATAATCACATCGAAAGTATGCAAGTCTTTAAGCATTCCTTTAGCTCCTTACTGTCTCCCGTATCATAATACTGTAATAGAGTCTCGTTAAACTTCTCTCCTTCAGACTTTCCAATGCTCAGAATCCCTATCCCTGCTTCCATAAGAATTTTGCTGGCAAATATTGTTGCTGTTCTTTTGTTCCCATCCCAAAAGAGCTGATGATAGACGATATAGCAAAAGCTTTCCAATGCTTTCTCCACCGTATCGGATATGGAAAGAATCTTATGTAGCTCTTCCTTTACTTCTTCTTCCTTGGGTATTTCAGGCATATACTCCGTTCCTCTGATGCCGACTTTGCCTGTTCTCAAACTTCCCCAAGCCAAGCTTTCATTGCGAGATACCATTTCGTTTAATTTACAAAGGAAGTCATAGTTTGTCGTGCTTTCAAAGTTGTTGATACAATAACGCCAGGCATCTCTTAGGTTCAGCACTGTCTGTATATCGGAAACCGGTACCTGATTCACGATTCCGCCATCCAGAATCGTCTGTATTTGGGGAAAGGTTACATTCACCCCTTCGATATAGGCGGTATTAAAGACCAATTCTGTAAATAATTTTTTTGCCAAAAATACTGTTGTTTTCTTATCCATTGCTATCCTTTGTTCTATATTTCTATTTTTACCTTATATTCTTTCTTTTACATGCTTATAATTTTGTCCTATATGTAAGATGAAGCCTTAAAGGTTCTTATCTTTGCATAACTCAGCTTTTCAAGCATACAACCTGTGATTATTTATAGCCTGTAAATATTTATAGCTTATGATTTATTATAGTACAAAAAACTTCCAAGGTTAACTTGGAAGTTTTTTAGAACAAATAGATTTTCATCTAGGACATATAGCACCATGTCCCACGGTGTCACACCAGTTGCTTCTACAACTTTTGCACTTATATTTTTTAGGATAAGCATTAGGTGCTTTTCACTTCTTCCTCTTTCGCTCAACTTAAGCTATGATTCGTCAATGAAGTTGCTTAGCCTGAAGTGCCTTTCGGCTTGTCCATCCTTGGGTTTTACGATTCTAAGAGAACCGTATCGAATCAAATCCTTAGTTGATTGTTTATGGCTGAATCTTTAGATTTAGCCTCTGTTCTCTTTCTTCTGTCCCTGCTTCTTATATCCAAGTCCCCAGAAAAGAAGAGACATGAGGGATAATGCTGCAAAGAGTCCGTATAATGCCATGAAGCTTGAATCTCCGGTTGCTACCTGTCTCAATGCCCCCAATACCTCAGGAACCTTTGGCTCTCTGTCTACGCCGAGAACTCCGGGTTCTACGCTACTAGGTCTTGTTGCACCAAGTACGGAAGGGTTACTGGGATTTGGGTTCGGGTTTGGATTCGGTCTTGGGTTAGGACTTGGATTTGGTCCGGGGTTGTTTCCGCCACCGCCGCCTCTGTTATAACGGTTATAGAAAGAGATATCTCCATGCTTTGCAGAATTCTCGCCGGTTCCTACCCAGAATACCGGTAAGATATAGGGAGAAACTGCATTTCCACTAGCATCTCTAGTAATTTCCGTGGTCTTTACCAAAAGTGTATATGTTCTACTGTCGTAGGTGAAATTGCTCTGTGTTCCTACCGTCTGCTTGATTGTATATTTGTAGTCACCTTCTGTGGTATATACAATTTCCGGAAATTCCAAGATATAATCCTTTGCCCCGTTTCCTGTTACACTTACCTGATTCGGTGAAGGCAGTGGTGCGTTTGGATTGGAAGGATCTCTTTCAATCGTGACTGTATAGGTTTCCTCCGGTGCAGCGCCTGATGTGCTAATCTTTACCGGAATCTTTAAGCTTGCACTTTGCGCAGCTGCCTGGGATGAGAATCCCAATCCTGCGGAAAGGAATAGCACCGCTGATAATACTGTACCAGCCTTTATTAAAATTTCTTTTGCTTTCATTTCCGTTTTCCTCCCTTATGGGTTTACTCTTGCTAATACAACAACCCTACCATTTGTTTCCAGTGATACACAGGTGGAGAGTGCCATAATCTGGTCGCTTTCCTTAATCCCGATATCTCTAAAGTTTGTGGAATGTTTTTTCAGATATTCCACCAGTTCCATAATGTGTCCTTTTTTGCCGTCTACCTGATAAATATTATGGTCATAGGCATCACACTCAATAGCGGCAAAAACCTCCATCTTCCGCGCTCTGCCATCCGGCATAAAAAGATTTCCTGTGAGATGCTTATCAAAGTAATCTTTGTCGATATACTTCATTACATCTCCGTACATCCCTCCGTTATCCATATGGTGTCCATAGGTTAACATATAGGGATCTGAAAAATCCGCCTTATTATAGGCACTTAAGAAAATTGACCCTGAAAGGGAAAATTCTCCTGTTACTTCCTTGTTTACATACTCCATGTCGTCTCTTCCCTGAACCATGGGGTAATCAATGTGGGTTCCATCAATGGTTATCCAGCCTCTTGTATCCGGATTAATCTTTAAAAGCTCTTCCAGACTCAGTCTAGTTTGTTCCGGATTATCCAGGGTAGGCTTATACTTCAGTAAATCTCCACCTAAGAAAGCACCCGACATCGTAATATAAGTGTCCCAAAGGGAGTATCCACCAAAGGCCAGCATGGTAACCATGAGGACAATTGCCAAGATTGATAGTACTTTATCTCCAGCTCTAGCGGCTTTTGCTGCTGTATTCATTCCTTGTCCTTTCCACTCCTTTTCCTGCTGTACACCGTGTGTACATGGGTTTCTTGAAGCTTTCAAAAAACCAATCTACATACGATTTTCAGTATCTCTTCCGGGTGGCAAAGCCACCCGGAGATTTTGATACTGATTCAAAATATCTTGTTCTCTTACTTTCGCGCTATTTTTGGAGAAGAAGAATTTATGCTCTACGGTAAGTTAACGCCATATTCTGAAAACATTATAAGTCAGAAAGAATTATTCCTCTTCCTTCTTGCGGTTCATGAATACTACACCTAATCCGCCAGCTACTGCAAGCATCATAGCGTATGGAGCAACATTCATCACGATACCGGTAGGAGTAACGCCATCTTTAGTATTGGTTACATCAACTTTAGCACCATCCTTAAGTACGTTGAACTTTGTCTCGTAATTAGCTGTTGCTAAACCAGTAATGTAGGAATCAGTGTTCTCAACGGACTTAACAGTCATATCGTAAGTTGCACCGTTGGTCTCGTGAACCTTTACTAAGTCGTGCTCTGTAAGTCCATAGATGCGAAGTCCGCTATCCTGACTAACGCTAAATGTTTTTGCTTGTCTGTCATCAACAAAGTCTGTACGTGTTACAACACCATCCTTGTTAATAACTTCTACTAAATATCTCTCATTCTTAGATTCCTGAGATTCAACTGTTACAGCAAAATCGAATGTCTTAGTCTTTTCAGCATACTTACCAACAATTCTCTTCTTAACTGTTACATCATGAGTTGTATCGTTCTTTGGATCTGGATCTGGCTTTGGTTTGCTTGGATCTGGATCCGGCTTTGGATCTGGGAAGTCAGGAGTCTCGGGTGGGAAGTGCTTTCCGTAGTTGTTCTGGATTTCTGATGGCTTCGCATTATCAAACTTGCCCTTACCTTCTCTCTGAACAGTAGTAGTAGTCTTAATTGTTCCGTTGTCATCATACTTTGTTACAACGATTGTGTACTCAGCATCAGAATAACGAATACCTTCGTATCCATCATGCTCCTCGGTTAAAGTAAAGAAATACTGTCCTAAACCACCAGTAAGCTTATCCTCATGAACCATAAGCTTTGTGTCAGCTCTAAAGGAAGCACCCTCTGCGTCAGCAGTTCCTAATCCCATGCTCTTGTCAAAAGTAACATTCTCAATTGTTACTGCACCAGCATCTGCTGTAAGACCCTGATAAGTTCCGTTATTGTAGGAAATATTTCCTGTCTTTGGAACAATCTTGAATCTAAAAGTGGTGTTTGGTGCATAGGTCTTTCCATCTGTGTGAAGTACCTTCTCAAATGGAATCTTAACATCTGCTGCGAAAGCAGGTGCTGCCATAGACATTACCATCATTCCGGATAATGCCAGAGTAGCGAGTCTGTTGAAATTCTTTCTCATCTTGTTCTCCTTTTTAAAAAATAGTAGAAACGTTGTGTGATTTATAATTAGAAGGCGCGACCCTTCAAATTATTAAAGTGACTTGTTGAGTTTCAGCTCACGTTGTATCGAGATACATCCTTCGGCTCCGTGGGCGTTCCCTCGCCAATTTACCATGCCGTACCATGTCTGAACCTCCTTTCTTTTTCCTAAGAAAAAAGACTTATATTTGTTTTTTCTTTGCCGATAGTGTAACTAAAGGCAAATATTCAGTCCGCTTCTGCTACAGATGCAGCTGTTGTAGTGACGCAGGAGTCGCCATTTCAACTCCTTTCGTCGGTCTTCTGTTACGAAGTTCTTTTCCAACTTCTGTCCTGCAACAGATGTATCTGTAGCAGAAGCGGGTGAATGTTTAATTGAGAATGTGCTGAAGAGGAGTTTTATGCTTCTCTTCTTTTCTTGTTAATAGCGAGGTATGCACCTGCCATCGCTACAAATCCGAAGATTCCGAAGAGGTATGGAGTAATGTCTCTTACAATACCGGTTGGAATTGGAATTTTCCTAGGATTAACAAATCTCGTGATTTCCTTCGGCTCTGTTAAATATCCTGTACAAGTGAATTGAACACCGTTTCTAGTAATATATTCACATTCTATTTCTTTGGCAGTTATCCCCTTTTGCGTATAAATTTTAGCCTCATCATAATCTTCTTCTTTTTTCTCAATTACGTTATACTGTATATTTTTTTCTAACGGAATTTCGATCTGAGTGTTATGACTTAGTTTAAAATAAAATACCGGAATTATCTTTGTGCTACCCTTTTGGATATCTTGGATTGTTGTAATACTAATCTTGCTCTTAAGCTGATCATCAAATCCATTTCTGATAGTTTTTAGCTGTTCTTCAGTTAGTTGGTTTGATTGAGCATCTTTTAATGCTAGATAGAAATCAAATTCTCTTTCTCGCTCAGCTTTTGAAAAAGCAGGTAAGCCCATTTCTGTTACTTCTTTTTTTACTATAATTTTGTTGTTTGGGCGATCAACTTTTTCATATTCATTAGTGAAATTATAGGTTATTCCAGGAGCATTGATTGTATGATAATCTTCTGTTGTTTTCCCGTGTATGGGTTCACCTTTAAATTTATATCCCATTAAGTCCGAATCATTTTTAATTAAAACGCTATTCTTGTTCAACACATTTTCATGTATTCTATATTCCTGACTCATAGGAAGATTATCAATTGTTACTTCAAATGCATCATAGCCTGTATCTTTATCTTTGGCAAACTTATGAATTATAATATCATAGCCATCAACTTTATACAGTTTATCATTCTTAAAAGCTTCCGGATCCTTTAACCACAAATCATTACCAAGGTTAATAGTAGTAACCAAATGTTCTTTTCCATTAACTCTCTGATATATTTCAAAGTTAATTTGTTTTAAAACAAGCTTTCCAAGATTACTCCATTCTCCTGTACTTTTACTATATAAACTTTCATCAAAGCCTTTAAACATTTTCTTAATTCTCAAATATCCGGAATTGTTTTCCTTTACTTTGATAATCGGTTTATTGTACTTCAGAGTTGGTGGTGTATATTTGTTAGGATCATCAGGTTTTTTATACTTATAAGAAATTGTCGCTTCCACATTGGTATCTATACCCATTTCTCCTACGGATGTTCCATAAACATTTTTATCTAACTTTGTTGATATATTTTCTTTTTTATATATATCAACCAAGTCTGTTCTAGGATCTCCTGCATGACGCATCTTTAAGTTCGCCATGTTCTTGTATGCTTGTTCTGTTGGCTTCACATCAGCTATTAATCTAATTTGATATCCAGGTCGCAAAACAAAATCGTCCGGAGTTTCAAGACTAATATCTGTTGTATCACCCACCTTGTTTTGTTTTAGGATAAAATGGCTTAAGCCCTGCTCCTGTCTCTGCTGCTCATTAAGAACATAATCAACTTCTACGCCATTATCTTTTAATTTAACAAGTTCTCCTCGAATAGAATTATCACCATCGATTAGATTAACATTATTTGTCAAAGTATCTTTTATTAAAATATTCTCTACTTGTGCGTCTTCTATCTTTGTTCTTAAATCACTGAATATTCCATTTATTGCTGAAGTTGATGTCCCTTCATATAGTTTGTACTTTACTCTTCCAGGTAATACTCTTTGTCTTGCAAATCTTTGGTCATTTTTATCTTGCTCCATAGCAAGTTCATTTAAATGAGACCAGTTATTTTTATCTCCAATACCTATCGAATAAAATGCATCTATATTATCAAAGGAATTTAGTTCGGCTCTTGCATCATTAAGTGCCGGATAATATACTGTTTTACCATTACCAATACTTTGACCTTTTGTGTATTTTGCTCTGGTTAAATAGTACTCATCTCCCCGCTTAATATAGTCCTCATAAACGCCATCTGACTTTACATAAGTCCGTGATGCATCTGCTCCTGTAATAAAGACAATAATCTTTTTAGCATCTTCCCTGGATAAATTTTCTTTCGGTTTACTTTTAGCATCAAAATTATTTATGTTATCAAAAACGCCATATCTTGATACGCTTGGACCGTAATAGGTATAATCTAAGTTTGTTTTCATCAAAGATTTCGCATTTCTAATTGCCGCATAGTAATTGGGGCCAGTAGAATTAGCGGGAGCAGAAATTAAATTATTTAATTTCTTTTTAATTGCTTCCTTATCTGATGTAAAAGCATAATTTTGTCTCGAATCATTGTATTTTTCATCATTAATGGTGAAATTCGGACTTAAATTTTTTGTACCTCTTAAATTACCTACAGATCCTCCGATTTTAAAGCCTTGAATAGCTTCTTCAGTAATTACAAGTCTATCTTCGTAAGATGCTTTAATTTCTTCTCTTTTCTGTTTTTTTGTATTTGGGTCTATATAAGTTCTATATTTTTTTTCTCTGTTAACATTATATTCCACCACGTTACCAGAAATATTTTTTTCAGCTTCTCCATCCATTGTTATAAGAGCATATCTTGGATCATAGCTATTAGGAAGTGCAGAGATTTCATCCATTAGTTTTCCAATGTTTTTCTTTGTAGCTTCTGCATCTTTTCTACTAATATTTCCTGTATTATCGTAGATGAATAAAATATCGACAGGTTTTTCTCTTTCTGCATCTCTTTTTACTTGTCCGGTCAAAGTTAATTCATATTTGTCCTCTGCCAGCTTTGTAATATACTTATCATTTATTAGAGATGGCTCCTTGAATTGCTCTTGATCCCCTGGAAAAATACACGGCTTATATACAAAGTAATAATCATGATATATACAACCTTGACTAAAGACATAGTTTTGATTTCCACTTCCCCAATCCATTGTCACGCCATAAGTTGTAAGTTTTTTCACCTTCATGTTTGAATCTTTTGATACATAAGGAGAATCCCATGCATTTTCCTCATTATGACCATATACGCCGGATATTGTATAACCGTATATCTCTTTATAAATTTTCTTTTCTCTTGCCAAGCTCTGATTGTCAAAATCTACTATTATACCTTCTCCATCAATTCCACTCCAAGTAAAAATCGTCTTTTCTTGAGCTTTATTATTAGTCAGAAAGTTTTCATAGCTAAACTCAGTAGGAGCAATTTCATTAAAAGCCTCATCAACATAATGAAATCTGATAGGTTTTAGCCCTGAAGTTCCAATTCCTCCCCAATGTACTACGTATGTAGAGAAGGAATTTACTGTAAATTCTTTAGAGATTTTATCCTCAGAATCAGCTACCTTTACTTCTTTTTCTTCTGTAGCTTTTACTTCCAGGTTGCTTTCAGCACCCTTTTCTTTATCAGAACGGCTAACAGTCTCTACAGATACTGGCTGTTCAGTTCCTTTTTCCTCCACGATATGGTGGATAGAGATGTCTTCTGCTTTAGCCTCTTCAGGGAGTGCTTTCTTCTCGATAGTAATTCTTACCGCCACCGGAGACTTGGGCTCTACTTCTACTGCACTGTCTTTCTTATCTACAAAGCGGATATCCAAGCTTGCAGAATCATCATACAAAGCTTCATCCTTTAGAATCTTAACCTGCTCTTCGGAAAGCTTTTCTCCTTCTACTTCTTCGTCCGGCTTGAAGAGACGCTTTGCCTCTAATACTACATCACCATCAAATGCCGCTTCGTCGTAGAATACCTGTACGTTACCGAAACCTTCGATTTCTACGTTCTGGCTCTTTCTACCAAGTTCGTTCAAGCTGTACTGAGTAAAACGAATAGATTGTAATTCTGGAAGGATTTCTTCGCTGTGCTCTGTAATATCTTTCAGAAGACTGCTGTCTTCTACAACTGCTTTCTGTGCTTCTGTTGCCTTTTCAGCCTGAGCTGTCTCGGCCTTAGCTGCTGCTTCTTTAACTTCCGCTTCAGTAGCTTCTGCCTTCGCTTCTGTTGCTTCTTCGGAAGCTTCTGTCTTCACCTCAGCCTTAGCTTCAGTGGATTCCGCTAATGCTTCTGCAGCGGTACTTACGATTGCTACTTCGGAATCATCCTTACGTGCTTCCTCGGAAGCCTTGTTTTCTTCTGTAGCTTTAGTTGCTTCAGTTGCTTTACTTTCTGCCACTTCCTGCTTAGCTTCGGCAGAACTCTCTTCTGCCTTGGAAGCTTCTACAGTCTGTGCTTCTGTGCTTTCAGCCTTAGCTTCTGTAGCCTTGGCATTCTTAGCTTCTGCCTGTGCTTTCTTGGCATCGCCCAAGAACTGCTTGAACAGGCTTGTCTTGGAAGCTACGGTTACTTTCGGATATTTATTGCCATCAACAGAGAGCTGGAAGGTCATTCTTTCCGCAGACTTGTTCTCATACACGAAGGTAATGAGTTCGCTTCCGGTTAACTCTGTGTTTCTTTCAAGGTTACTGTCAGATGCTTTCTCTTCTTCTGTTAAGGAAACAGTTGTTGCTTCTTCTTTCTTAGGAAGAAGTCCTGCTACTGCACTCTCCTTGCTGTAGAGCAGTAAGCTTTCTTTACTTTCCTTACGAACCAGTCTGTCTAGGTCCTTCGCATCTCTTTCTACATAAATCTGTAAGCCGGCTTCTTCAGCGTTCAGGCTTTCTTCCAGGTTCTCGGCGATACTGTTCAGAGGAATGTTGTAAATCTCTTTCTCTCCGTCAAAGTACTCTTCGAACTCTGTCGCCAGTTCCTGATCCTTGCTGTAGGAAGCTAGATTACTCTTTCCTACTTTCTCGCCCTTCAGGATAGCTTCTGTAGCCGCTCTCCGAAGATCCGCACCAAGGAGCTGTACCTTTACCTGGCTTCCGCTTACTTCGATTTCGTTATTCTGTTCGGTGTGAGAGGAATCTGCTCGTCCGGAAATGGTAAGTCCACGATAGCCGGTGAACAAAAGACAAGCAATCATCAGCAAGGATAACTTCTGCTTAAATCCCTTCTTCATCTTCCCTATATAATTATTTCTACGATAATTCTTCATGCCATCGACCACCTTTTTCGTACTGTTGGGTTTACAATTCTTTGAAAGAATCCGAAAGCTTTCTTTCAGACTTTCGAAAAGTTCTTAGACATTCTTAGACTTTCCGGAAGTTTCCTTTAAGATTGCTTTTCCACTTTCTTAGAATCTTCTTTCCTTATTCTTACTCAGTACAGTTCAGGCTCGATGTTGCGGGCGTTCCTTCTCTGTATCCCGTATTCTAGCAAAAGCAGTTTTTATTTCAATAGACTTTGCGCGAAAGGCCCTTTAAATGTCATGAAAAGGGTTTTTCCCGTTTTATCCCATTTTTCGCCTATTCAAAATGCTTTAAATATCTTCTCGTTCCTTCGATTTTCTGTGCAAAATTTCTTAATATTTTTTTAGTTTTTTCTTGTTTCTTTTTCTTCTCAGCTGTATTTTCGCGCAAAAGATTCGGAAGAAGTCCTTTCTCCCTATATTTACGCGCACGAAAAAGAGTTCTTACGCCTTGTCTTCATTTTCATAGATGATTGCCCCGTGGGGACAGGTCTTTGGAAAATGTAAATATGCGTTCAAACGTTCTATCAGCTTCTCATCACTGATGTGCTCCAGCTGCTCCGCCTGTTCGTGGACTTCCGCTTCTTCATATTGAAGCTTGGTCATCAAAAAGCTTTCCCACAAACGGTGTCTGCTTAAAATGCGTTTGGCGATCCGCTCTCCCTCTGCGCTCAAGGATAGCTGTCTCCCCTCTGCTACTACAAAACCTTCTTGAATAAGTTTCTTCACCATCTCTGATGCTGATGCCCTGGAAACTCCTAAACTATCCGCAATTCTCTGATTACTGGCCTCTCCTTCGCGTTCAGCAATCTTAAAAATCGCCTTGATGTAGTCCTCCCGGTTCTGTGTCATCTGGCCTCCTGTATAGACTCTTACTACAGACCTCTTCCTTTCTTTTTCTGTGTTGCATAGTCGCAATTATTCAATTTTTTTCTTCTCCATTACAGGGAATATAAACCCTTTCTAAATAAAACGCAAGCGTTTCCGTCATTATTCCCCATTTTAATATTTTCACGCCATTTATTTAAGCAATATTCTTAAATTACAAGTTTTTTGCTTTGTGAAAATAGACTATGGCTGCCTTCTTCTATATAAAATCACCCGGCTTTTATAGGAATGGTAGCTCGGTAGTTTGACAGTTAAATAGTTCCAAAATCTCCTCAGGCCTTGAAAAGC
>OCIZ01000159.1_pt1 | contig 18978 bp, 19 predicted proteins | sample 1495841 | NCBI WGS metagenome assembly OCIZ01 (sample SAMN01915229, study PRJEB22387) | human oral metagenome | isolation source: saliva | host: Homo sapiens | place: USA
GCAAATGTACTACATTTTTTCTTATCCCACATTACTTATAACCCAAAAACTCTTAATTTTTTCTCATACAGAAGTATGAACTACTGAGGAATATATAGATGAATATAAAAAAATAAACTTATTATACCCCCAAAAACGACACGCTCTACTCATACAAATACCTACTTACATTATTTCCATAACTAATAGATAAAAATGGGGTAGAATTCTTTGTCAATCCCAAAATAATATATAACTTCGCAGCCATTAAGAACTTAAAGGTAGTAGACAGTGGCAAATAAGGTCGCTTTGTAATACACCTTATTATATTATAAAGCAGAATATGGAATATTACATAGAAATAGACAAAGAGAAACGGGGACCTTATAGTCTCTCCGAACTGGCAGAGCGTAACCTCCAGGCAACAACATTGGTTATGCCAGCTGAGGGTACACAATGGGTTCCAGCTTGGCAAATAGAGGAACTACGTGCCATCTTGGAGGGAAAGAATCCTGCTGATGTAGAGAGACAACCGCAGGAAGTTCCCTTTGTAGAAGCTACTCCCATAGAGCAGACAGCGCAACAAGAGAATACTGTTCAGCAGCAAAATTCTCCTAAAAAGAATCATACTGGTTGCCTATTGAGCATTCTGATAGCACTAATTGCCCTCGTTGCAGTACTGATCATCACGTGTCCAAAGCCCGAACAGCACAAGGATGCACTTTCTGGGGTCATCACACAGACTGTCAATGACGCTGTCAATGATAGTACAAACACTACTGGTGATGAATTCATTGACAATGCCTTCAGAAGCATCAGCAACGCTTTTGCAGGGAAAGTCATCAAGACAGCAGTTGACAATCTCGTCACAGTAGACAACCATATCATATACTCTACTGGTAAAGTAAACTATGGTGGCAAGGACCATATCGTCTCTTTAGGACTTCTGGGACATATCTTTACAGTTGATGAAGACGACCTTCAGGAAGCCGCTAGACAATATTACAAACAGTCGGAAGTGAAGGTGGAAGATCAGATCAAGCGTAAAGCACAAAAGATCATACAGGACAATGTTGTCAAGCCTGCCGCCAGTGCTATTGAGAACATGCTGGGTAGTGCATTGGACGGACTGTTAGACGATATCGGATTGGGTAACGATCACTCTGAATCAAACAGTAATTCCCACCAGCCAACAGACTCTATTCAATAAGCTATGTAGTACTAGAGAGATAATAAAAGGTACATATTTCAAAAGAAACGAATTAAAATAAGCATTATATCACTAATCAAAGAAATAAATTATGAGAAGATTATTTTTAATTACAATCATGACATTAGTAACCGTTTGTGGTTTTTCTCAGAATAACACAACAGTCAATAACTTGAAAGATCAGCAGAAAGTTCTTGACCTCACAGCCAAACTCAACAAGATGCAGCTTGACTATGAGAAGAAAAAGCTTGAATATGACGCTCTTTCTAACAAGGCTGCAGGTATTAATGCAAATGCAAATACAGCCACAACCGACTTCAATACAACTGACCCTGCAAGCACTGTAAAGGATGCTAAGGACACTGTTAAGAAGCTAGAGGCTACAAAAGACGTTAATAAGAAGTTGGCAAAGAGCCAGAAAGAACTAAGCAAAATGGAAAAGAAGATTGCCAAACTTCAAGACAAGCTTGACCAATTGAATAAGAAAGTAGAGATTATCAACAAGTAATATTCAATAAATCTGAATAAAAAGTGGGGCGCACGGATCCGTACGCCCCCCCTTTTTTTTCAAGTAAATAACATATAAAGCTACTTGCATACATGAAGAAGAAAGTACTTTTCTCCTTATTAATATTATCGTTTCACTTACCGATATATTCACAAATGCTCTTTACGGAGAATCTGACACTGGATATTGACAGTACGAAAACCATACAAGGTTCCCTCTTACCTGTCGTAGATTTCAAGACAGAGTCTGAGAATATCCTAACCATAAAGAACACTGCTAACTTAAACATCTTAATAAAGCATAGACGCGTTATCAACCTTATCAACAAGTTAGAGTTCTCAACTTATGGCAACAAGGTTACAATGAGCGGTGGACATGTACACGTTGAGTACCGTTATCTCCTGACCCATGCCTTTGAAGTCTATCCTTATGCAGAATCGCAATGGGCAAACAGTAGAGGAATGGAATACAAGATTTCTGCTGGTCTACAGTCACGTTATCGACTTGTAAATAAGGAAAAGTTCCTAATGTTCGCAGCTGTCGGCTTGTTTTACGAGTTCGAGAAATGGAAAGATCCAACTCCTAACCCTCCAGAATTACATGTCTATAGCCGTAGCGTCAAGACACACCTATCCTTGAGTTTTAGGCAACAGATAGGTGACAAGTGGGATCTGACAACCACTGTTATCCATCAGGCGAAACCCGACAGCTACTTTAAGGAAGCGCGATTTGGTGGCGCTGTAGATCTTAAATACAACATAACACCTACTGTTGGCATAAACGGAGCTTACCGTTGTATCTATGATACAGCACCGATAGTCCCTATAAGAAAGTTCTATAATTCTGTAGAAGCAGGGTTAAGTATCAACTTCTGATGTAACAAAAATTCACTTCATGAAATCAATAGATGCTCATTAGCATCGCAAAAGGGCACCTTTTACATTGCAAAAGGTGCCCTTTTAACATGTAAAAGACGCCCTTTTGAAGCGTAAAAGACACCCTTTTAGAAGCCTCTTTATAACCATTTGAATAACAGAAGGTTATAAAGGCATATTTTATCGATTATCTTTCTCTTTTCAAAATACAACGGCTTATTTATTGTAAGGATATTTCGGAAAGGAAAGAGATAGATCTATTCCTTCATAACCATTCGGAGTACCAGGGGTAGATGGTCGCTAAACCCATTGTTATAACGCATACCATTATAATTACGACGAGGTTTCACGCCACCATATTTCGTATCTTCCTCAAGAAGGAAAGGTGCATCATGAATAAGACAATGACTGACATTGGACCGTAAATTCTCACTTACCAGAATATGATCAATACTCCCCCATCCCCCACGATAACGGTAAGTGCCCTTTGCACCATGCCGTCCTTCAGCTTTGGCTGTTACATTTACGAAGCCATGTGCATACAAAATACGTAAAGAAGGACTATCTGAATAATCATTAAAATCACCCATTATAATAATCTTTGCATCTGGTTGCCGACGGCGAAGAGCTTCAATAAACTCACACAACTGGGAAACGACATGCATACGAAAGGGGCGTGAATAAAGCTCACCACCCATCCTACTCGGTGCATGAACAAGCATTATGTGGACTGTATCACCATTTTCCATCTCTCCTTCTACGTGTAGGATGTCACGCGTGGGACGCATATCATGTAAAGGTTGTACCTGTAGAGTATCAGCTTTTATCAATCGGAAAGAAAAAGGAGAGTACAGTAAGGCTACGTCAATACCACGTTCATCGTTGGAAGAAGTCATTACATACTCGTAACGAGCCTTACGAAGAAGGGAACGTTTGGTAAGATCAAACAACACACTATCATTCTCCACCTCGCACAATCCCACTATATCAGGTAATCTCCAACCCATGCTGTCTTCCCCACAAGAGATAATCTCCTGTCCAATACGGTTCAGTTTCTCCCAGTATTTAGTCCTTGTCCAATGGCGAGGGGAGTCTGGCAAGAATTCAAAGTCATTCTTCAGAGAGTCGTGCCGAGTATCAAAAAGATTCTCTGTGTTCAGTTCAACAATCGTTAAAGACGACTGGGCATATGCCAGCAGTGGAACAATAAAGATTATAAAGGTTAACAATTTACGCATAGTACAAGTCTTTTACATTCTTCTGATCTCTATATCCCGTGCCACATGTGCCCTGATTTTCTTCAGATAAGCCTTCATTCCTGCTGCATCTTTCTCCTCAATAATCTGCAACAATTCTGTCAGTTCTGATCGGATCTGTGCTACTTGCTCATGTGTATAAGGATTAAAAAGAATCTCCTGGAGTAGATAATCGTCTTCATTCAGTACACCCTTGGCTATTTGCATATGGCGTTTGAAGGTGGTACCGGGTGCATCTTGATGTTTCATTACAGCTGCAAAGACAAACGTAGAGACAAAGGGAATACTCAAAGAGTAGGCCACTGTCTTGTCATGTTCCACAAAACTATATTCGTAAATATGCAGTCCCAGCTTCTGATAGAGTTCCTTAAAGAAGATACGTCCCCTATTATCACCTTCCGTAATGATAATAGCATTCTCTTCACTGAGTTGGTTAAGATTGGCAAATGTGGGACCAAACATTGGATGAGTAGAAGCATAAGGATGCCCACTTTCTTCATACCACGCTTTCAAACCCGTCTTCACTGAACTGATATCAGAGATGATACAATCCTTTGGTAACACTGGTAGGACCTCTTCAAAGGCAGGTATCGTATATTTAACGGTCACGGCATTGATAACCAACTCTGGCTGAAAGGCTTTTATTTCATCCAATGTTGTAAAACGTTGACAGTTATATGTAAAACGAAGACGGGTTGCATCCTTCTCGTAAGCTGCCACTTCATGATCAAAACTTAGCAGGTCGATGAAGAAACTCCCCATCTTCCCTGCTCCCATAATCAGTATTTTCATTCTCTTATTGGTTCACAATAGCCAACTGTTGGCGGACACTTTCCTCATGAATTAACTCAAACACCTGTGCTGCAAACTCTGCATTCATGCCACAAAGACTTGCCTGCGCACCACGCTTCTCAAGTATTTCATTGTATCTTCCAGTCTGTAAGACCGTCATATTATGTTCCTTTTTAAAGGTACCTATCTCTCTACAAACACGGAATCGTTTGGCAAGTAGATCCATTAAGGTGTTGTCAATCTCGTCAATCTGTGCACGAAGCATGCGTATACCTTCAGTAGTAGAGCTCTCACTTCGTACTATAAGCAATGAGAGGATATAGTCAAGTATGTCTGGGGTAACCTGCTGCTTGGCATCGCTCCACGCCTCATCAGGATTACAATGGCTCTCTACGATCAAACCATCAAAGCCTAAATCCATAGCCTGTTGGCACAAAGGAGCTATCAAGTCTCGCCTTCCTCCAATGTGACTGGGGTCACAAATGATTGGCAACTCTGGAACACGACGATGTAATTCTATAGGTATTTGCCACATAGGAAGGTTTCGGTAAATCTTCTTATCATAGCTTGAGAAGCCACGATGGATAACCCCTAACTGCTTAATACCAGCCTGATTGATACGTTCAAGTGCCCCTAACCACAACTCTATGTCGGGGTTAACTGGGTTCTTAACCAATACTGGTATCTTAAGTCCACGCATAGCGTCAGCTAAAGCCTGCATGGCAAACGGGTTAGTAGACGTACGTGCACCCACCCATAGTATATCCATATCATACTTCATTGCCAACTCTACATGCTCGGGAGTGGCTACTTCTGTTGAAATCAGCATACCAGTTTCTTCCTTTACCCGCTTCATCCATGGTAAAGCTTTCTCACCATTACCTTCGAATCCACCTGGTTTCGTGCGCGGTTTCCACACTCCAGCTCTGAACATATGGCATCCTTTTGCAGCCAGGTTACGTGCTGTTGCCATCACCTGTTCCTCTGTTTCTGCAGAACAAGGGCCTGCTATAACCCATGGACGCTCATTATCACATGGGAGATTCAAAGGTTCTAACTCTAATTCCATAAGCTTATATCTTTTATTTTTCCTAATTCTTGTTTATAATGTGGCTATACGATCTCGCGCTTCTGCCATTTTTTTATCCTTTGCACAGAGCGAAATACGTATATAACGAGTACCATTACTGCCAAAAATAAAGCCTGGTGTGATGAATACTCTTGCCTTATGCAGAATGCGTTCCGTTAGTTCTTCTGCATCAGAGTATACCTCTGGGATCTTTCCCCATAGGAACATACCAACTTGATTATGGTCGAATGAACAACCCAAGAGCTTCATTATGTCTTCAGCTATTGTTCTTCGGTATCTATATACTTCTATATTATACCGTCTATGCCACTCATCTGTATTCATCTTCAGTGCCTCTGCTGCTGCCAGTTGCATCCCTTGGAATGTTCCAGAGTCTATATTACTTTTTATCTTCAGTATCCATGAGATGAAAGTAGCATTACTTACGCACATTCCTACACGCCACCCAGGCATGTTATATGCCTTCGACATAGAGTTAAACTCTATACAACAGTCCTTAGCACCAGGCACTTGCATGATGCTAAGCTTCTCTCCTTCATTGAGAATAAACGAGTATGGATTGTCGTTTACAACTATAATATTATGCTGATGTGCGAAATGAACTAGCCGTTCATAGGTCTGTCGCTGTGCATTTCCTCCTGTTGGCATGTTTGGATAGTTTGTCCACATCAAGCGAACACGGCTTAAATCCATCCTTTCTAATGCTTCAAAGTCTGGTTGCCATCCATTATTCTCCAACAAATCATAGCTTATAACCTCTGCACCAAGTATCCTTGAGAGGGATGTATAAGTAGGATAACCAGGATTAGGTACCAGCACTTGCTCACCAGGATTCACAAAAGCCAAGGTGATATGTAGGATTCCTTCTTTAGAACCAATAAGCGGTTGCACTTCAGTTTGAGGATTTATATCCACTCCATACCAACGTTTATAAAAGCCTGCCATAGCCTCACGCAACTCACATGTACCCATTGTAGGTTGGTAACCATGAGCAGAAGGTTGTCTGGCAACCTCACATAGCTTATCAACAGTCAGTTTTGAAGGTGGCATATCAGGGCTGCCGATAGCCAAAGAGATGATATCTTTACCTTCAGCATTCAGTCTTGACACTTCTTTTAGCTTACGTGAGAAGTAGTATTCTTGCACTTCTCTCACTCTCTTTGCTGGTTGAATCATCGGCATTATATTTTTATCTACATATTAAAGAGGTCTCTTTCAAACTCAAGACTCCTTATACTCTCCTAATATTTTAATACTCTTCACTAACGGTGTGATGGCATCAATAGCCTGACGATAGCGTGTAAGGTTATTAAAAGTAACATCAACATAGAAGAGATATTCCCACTCATGACCGATAACTGGTAATGATTGGATCTTCGTAAGGTTTATATCATAGAAAGAAAGGATAGTCAAGACTTTGCTCAAGGACCCTTCTTCATGCGGTAGAGAAAAGACAATACTTGCCTTATCAGCCTTTTCTAACGGACGAAGATAGTCTGCTTTCTGTGGATGACATGCCACAAGGAAACGCGTAAAGTTATGTTTATTATCCTCTATCGAATCTTCTAGGATTTTCATTCCATACTGTATGGCAGCACTTGATGAGCATATCGCTGCACAACCGTGCCTCTTTTGCGCCGCAATTTCCTCAGCTGCACCAGCTGTATCCTCTGCTTCTACAGCCCTAAAACTGGAATGCTGAGCAAGAAAAGATCGGCATTGCATGAGTGCAACGGGGTGAGAATGAACTTCCGTCACCGTTCTCCAATCATCATCAGGCAGACAACAGATACAATGTTGGATATGAAGACGCTGTTCACCCACAACCGTTGTCCCCGACTCACGTAGCAAATCATAGTTATGAAGCAAACTACCTGCAATCGTATTTTCAATAGCAAGCATAGCAATAGCAGTAGGATCACGTCGCACACTATCAAAGACTTCTTCAAAAGTACTGCAACAATGAAGCTGTAACTGCTCATTCTTGAAATATTCATGAGCAGCTATATCATGAAAACTTCCGATCTTTCCCTGTATTGCTATTCGTTTCATATCTGTATTTCTATATCTGTTTCAAAGGTATATAACGGAAAACGGTCCTACTCTTTATTGAGCGGGACCGTTTCGATATCTATTTCTATATATGACTTTCATAAGTTGAAATCTACACGCAACTTCCCGCTTTACAATCCTTTGCAAAGTAAAAATAAAAGTAACGGAAAGATGTGTAAGATGTAATCATAACTCTTAATCCATTCATTATCTTCTGCAAAAGTATCACTTTTATTTCTTTTACGCAAACATTTTATTATAAAAATAACAGGTTTCCTTTTACTTACAGTCTACTTCTCATCATAAAGTAGATATCAGAAGATTCTCTCTTGCCAATAAAAAAACATTAATTATCGATATCATCTAAACTTTTTGCTATCTTTGCACTATATAGATAACAAAATAGTATGAAGCATCTACATATTACATTAACCACGGTTATACTCTGCGTTACCATCTATTGTCATGCGCAGAAGCAACAGTTGTTCCGGCTTGTAAATGGAAATGGGATGGAAGCAGTCGTCAGTAACTACGGGGCTCGACTTGTTTCACTAACAGCACACAACTGGAATGGACGATTGGAGCCAGTTATAAAAGACTGTAAAAGACCTGATGACTGCATATCAGATAAGACTCTCGGAGCTACACTCGTCTACTTTGGTAAAAATAAAACGGAGATATTATCTGACAGGATATGGGAGGTTGTGAGCTCTGATAACCAATCTGTCTCACTAAGATATATTACAAAAGAAGGTGAGAACGGATTGAATGGAAGGTTAAACGTAAACGTTACCTATACCCTCTCCGACCAAAACGCACTGGATATAGACTATCGTATCACTACAACAGCCACTACCCCTATAGAGGTTACAAATGGTATTCATTTCAATCTTTCTGGTGATATGCACCGTTCTATCCTTAAGCAACACCTATGGATAGATGCCATACAGACTGATTCATACGACAAGCAAGGACAAATAACGGGTACATTACAACGAACAAAGCATACTCCACTTGATTTTACTAAGCCTCGCGAGATTGGAGAACAGATACATAAGACAAGAAATGGGTATGACAATGCCTTCCAACTACGTCATCCAGATAATATGCAGAAGCCTGCTGCCATACTCTTTGACGCACAAAGCGGTAGGGCTATGACTGTTTATTCAAGTGAACCCACAATAAATATTAACACACATGGGATTGAGAGCACAGCAATAAGCCTACAACCAATTCACGCTGGATACAACAGTGGAATGGAAAGGGTTGACACGGAACTACACCCTGGGCAGGTTTTCCACAGTGCAACAGTATTTCTTTTCACAACAGACCCACCTCTTATCATGCGGACACACTAAAAAAAAGCACTAATTAACTTTAAAATACTTGGCAGTTGACTGTCAAATATTTATATTTGCAAACATATGAGGAAATATACTTTCATAATATCAGCTATTCTATGCATACCATTGTATGCTCAGAATACGAAGACGGCTCACAAAGAGGACACCTCCACCGTGCAACCTATAGAATCAGCACGCTTGCAAGGACCACGTGAAGCTACAGAAGAAGAAAAGGAATATGCTCGAAAATTGGCTGAAGACCGAGCACAACAAGCACAGATTGACAATAATCTACCTATCATTACTGAGAATGGACAAACCGTTACACCCAACGATTTCTATTATCCTGCATGGGGATATGGCGTTGGACCATGGCGATTACATAAAGGATTAAACATCAACCTCAGTGCTTCAGCATTTGCAAGTCTGGGACATGGCTATAATCATGGTGCAGGTTTTTCACAAGATGTGTCATTAATGTATGTCACAAACCTGTCAAAGAAAGCAACACTGGCTGTAGGAGGATATGTTAACCATCTCACTTATCGTGGTGACAATTACTTTGTTGGTGGGGTTAATGCTGTCTTTGGCTACCAGTTTGATGAACACTGGAGTGCTTATGCCTTTGTTCAGAAAGCCTTTACCTCAAACAACTTCGGCAATACCTTTGGCTACATGGGTTATGGTTCACCCTACTGGACTGGTTACGGAGCATGGGGATATACTCCTTTTGGTTATGGTTTTGACCCAATGGGATACGGTTTTGGGCCAATGGGTTGGGGAAACAGTGCCATCGCAAGCCGATTCATGGATCGTATAGGTGGTGGTGTAACGTATCAATGGGGCTCACATAACCAGAATGCGATATCTGTTAACGTTGAATTTGATCATATGCCTACACAGCGTAATGGCTTCTATAACACGAGCCGATACGATTATCCTGTAAGGTAAAGGACTCCTTTTAAAAATGTGCGCAGGCTTCGCACAATGTGTGCGAGGTATCAACTCCACTAGTGTGGAGCACTAACACCACACGTGCTAGGCTGCAACACCAAAGAGGGAAGACTATAAGCAAGAGACAATACAGTAAGATAAAGAAGATATTTGACGATAGAATAGAAAAGAGTTTGCCACTATCCGAGCTGATAACCAGCTGTGGATAGTGGCAAACTCTTTTTGGAATCGGTAAGAATTGACCGTATTATGAGATCACTTTGACCAACGAAGTCTAAGACTATTGAGGACAACACTGACACTGGAGAATGCCATCAGAGCACTTGCCCATGAAGGAGTTATCTGCCAATCAATACCGAAAACGTAAAGCAAACCTGCTGCAAGAGGTATACAAACAATGTTATAAATAAATGCCCAGAAGAGGTTCTCCCATATCATATGTACCGTATGACGACTCAAACGTACTGCTTCTGGGATAGCAGAGAGATCATCGCCCATCAAGGTTATCTGTGCAACATCCATTGCTACATCAGTTCCTTTGCCTATGGCTATACTGACATCAGCCAAAGCAAGAGCTTGTGTATCATTAATACCATCACCAACCATTGCCACAAACTTACCTTTTGATTGTAGATCCTTTACCAGATTCTCCTTATCTTGAGGCATAACCTTACTATGGTAATGCTTTATTCCAGCCTTCTCTGCCCAATAACGCGCAGCTTCTTCCTTATCACCACTCATCATATAAACCTCTATCCCACTTTTCTGCAATGCCTCCATCGCCTGACGTGCATTCGGTTTCAAGTGCTCACGTGACTCTAACGGAAGATTATCTGCCTTGGTAAAGTCTACATCCTTATTTGGAATTGTCAGTGTTCCCGTCTTATCTGTAACTAAAGCATTAACCTTTCGTAAGCTCTCTAATGCTGCAGCATCTTTAATAAGAATCTGTCTTTGGGCTGCTCTACCAATACCAACCATGAGAGCTGTTGGTGTTGCAAGACCCATAGCACATGGACAAGCAATAACCAAGACTGCAACTGCCGAGATAATGGCCTGTGGTAGATAGGCATTACCACCAATTATCCACCAGAGAAGGAAGGTTATAAGGGCGATACATGCTACAACGGGAACGAATATCAATGCAGCTTTATCAACGATTCGCTGAACAGGAGCCTTTGAGCCTTGTGCCTCTTGAACCATACGAATGATATGTGCCAAAGCTGTATCTTCACCTATCTGGCGCGCCTTCATACGAAACTTGCCTTGACTGGGGATTGTTCCTGCCAGCACCTTCGAGCCTTTCTTTTTCTCAGCTGGTGTCGGCTCGCCCGTAATCATACTCTCATCAACATATGCCGCATCAGGAGTCATGAAGCTCTCTGCCGAGATAACTTCTCCATCAACAGGCACTTTCTCCCCTGGACGCACCTCAAGAACATCCCCTACTTCAATTGTTGAGATTGGAACTTCCTCTATCTTATCACCATCAACAACATGGGCTGTCTTGGGGGCCATACCCATCATCTGCCGGATGGATGATGCTGTACCATCCTTAGCCTTCTCTTCCATGAGCCGACCAGTAAGTACAAAGGTTATAATCATCACCGAAGCATCGAAATAGGTGTGCCATACGATACCACGACTCGCCCATACAGCATCTCCCCAAAAGGTGTTGAAAGTACTGAACAAGAAGGCTATTCCTGTTGACAAAGCAACAAGAGTATCCATATTTGCAGTACCATGTAACAACTGCTTCCATGAGGTAACATAGAACTGTCTACCGCAATAAAGCATGTTAGCCAGAGCTATCAGCAAGGAAACTTGGTTAGAAATGTCTCGCGAACCAAGGTTGATCCACTGCATAGAAACACACATAACGGCTACAGAAAATACCCAAGAAAGCAGTGTCTTACGTTTCAATAAGGTATAAGCTCGCTTCTCAACTTCCTCAACAGAGGTCTGTTTATCTATCACCAAATCATATCCTATACCATTGATCTCCGACTTCATCTTCTCTAACGAAATCTTCTCTGGATCATAATCTACGAGAGCCGAACGGCCAGGCAACGATACTGAAGCTTCATTGATGCCGTCCAGTTCATTCAGTTTTCTCTCTATATTGGCTGAGCATGATGCACATGCCATACCAATAACAGGAATTGTTTGTTTCATTCTTTCCTTCTTTCTTTTTAAATTCGTTCTCTTCCATCAGGGCAGTACTGCTCTTTTACACTGTCATCTCATAACGTCCGCTATTATCAACAGCATCCTTCAGTTGTGCAGGAGTTGCAACATTCTCATCATACTCCACCGTTACATTAGCATTTTCCAGACTTACTTCAGCGTTCTGTACACCTTTAACAGCCTTCAAAGCATTCTCAACATTCAACTTACAATGACCACATTTCATTCCACTAACTGAAAAAACATTCTTTGCCATAATTCTTTTTCCTTTCTACTATTAATGTTATTAATTTCTTTTTCTTGGTGCAAAGATACATATATATAATATAAGGTGTATTACAATATTATGGATAAAGGTTATAAGATTATGGCAAGATGAAGTTTTTATATTATTTCACGCACTCTTTTCCTCAATCTTCTTCAGAAAGATTACTTTTGCATACAGAACTCAAAAGCAAATACAATATGGATAAGAAGCATGCTATGCTTATTGAAGCAATAACGGAATATGATAAAGGTGACCCAAAGCGTATACATCATCTATTGAAGGTACACAACCTTGCAGCGACCATAGGCATCATGGAAGGGCTTGACAGTGAGACACAAGACATACTTGAATCAGCAGCCATACTGCATGACATCGGTATTCATCTTAGCGAGAAGAAGTATGGATCAAGCAATGGTAAATATCAGGAGATAGAAGGTCCTGATGAAGCAAAGAGGGTATTAGAACAACAAGGTGGATTCACACAAAAGGAGATTGACCGCATCTGTTTCCTCATAGGTCATCATCACACATATAATAAGATTGACGGACCCGACTATCAGATTCTTGTTGAAGCCGATTTTCTCGTCAATCTCTATGAAGATCAATGCTCTGCACATGCCATCGAAGCTGCAGGAAAGAATATCTTCAAAACCCAAACGGGACTACGTTTACTGAGAGATATGTATGCTCAGAACGCTTATCATGAACTGACAAAGGGAGGAAGAAGGTCCGAACATTAGTAATCAGCTATCGAATATATAAGAAAAAGGCTCTGCAAATTCCTCTGCAGAGCCTTTATTATTCATCAGTTTTATTTTTAGTAACCGAGATCTTTGATAACCTTCTCAGCTTCTTTCTTAACATCAGCAGCTGACTGTCCTTTCAGCTTTTCAGCAGCTTGCTTAGCAGCATCCTTCACTTTCTGCTCCTGTTCAGCTGTTGGCTTCTGAGCGTCTCCTGCTGGCATAGCGTCAAGAGCAGCACCAACAGCCTTTGCAGCAGCTTCATTGCCTGATGCTGCAACAGCTGACTTGATCGTTTCAGCATTCTGTTTCATCCATGACTGAAGAGCTTCAGCATACTTCTTTGCTTCCTCTGGATTGCTCTTAGCCAAATCCATGATCTTTGTCTGAGCTGCAGTCAGAACCTCAGCCATACCCTTTTGGTCCTTGTTCTTAACCTTCTCATTCAGCTGATCAACCAATTGACTAGCCGTAGCAGGCACTTCTGTTGCCTCAGCACTCTTCACAGCCGTGTCCGTCACTGCCGAATCAGAATCAGCATTAGCCTTTGGCGCAGCCGTTTTACCGCCATTACAACTCATCAATGCAAACACTCCTACGGTGCATGCCATAACAAATAACTTCTTCATAACCTCTTTAATTTAGTTGATTCGTAATAAAGTTCTTCTAATTACGCCCCAAAGATAAGGATAAATCTCCTAAACACATCTTGTTTTTTTATTTTCTTTCATTATTATTTAATATCATCAAATAAATGCTGAACATCTGATAAAAAGATCTTACCTCTTTTATCTTGCTTCTGAAATATTTCCTTAAGACGACACAAGACCTTGCCACAATGTAAGCCCTCAATATTATTCTTAAATTCAGCACACTACTATTTCTTAAAAACTTTACATTCACTACTTAAATATGCCTATAGACGATTAGATAATACCCTTTTTAGGTAATATCTACGAGACACATTATTAGCTCTAAATCCCTAATTTATTTTTTGTTTTAGTTGCTGTCACTTTTAACTATATATATAAAATTCTTATTACTAATATGTTAAGAGGGAATAATAAGTGACAGAAGTGACAGCAAAATTGAACAAAGAAAGTTTCTTCTTTTCTACTTTTCTTAGATATTAGTTAGTTAAAGCTAGTTGTATATAATAATAGTTATTACTATCCCGAGGAGGATAAGTGAGATAGGCAGTACACTATGATAAGGTATCAGACTACAAATAGGGCTGGTGTTTACCATCAACTCCAGTAGTGCTAGACAACAACACCATTAGTGCTAAGCCAAAGCACACAAGTCAAAAACAGAGAAGCACATTCATTTCTTTCACTATAATATCTACGATAAGGTAGCGATAATTGAGTAATACTAAAATTATTTGTTGAGCAGCAATGGTAATCATAATAATAAACCAACTACTATCCATCAAACACCTTACCGCCTACTCACAAAAAAACATTCTTCATAATCATAAAGACTATGAAGAATGTTCCTTCTAATGTATCTATATGGCACGTCAATAACGTGCTAACTAAAAGTGCTTCTTATTATCTAATTCTATCAGCTGCTCTAACCAAAGCTTCATCAGCAAGTATTGAGTGTCTGGCAAGCCACAAAAGAATAAAGGCTATAAGTGGCAAAGAGGCTGCGAACCCAACGTGAAACGTGAAACCTGGCATCAGCACTTGGCTAAACACTCCATAAACAATGTACCACCCAATAATCATCAACATTGAGAACATGCAGAAGCGTGCCTGTCGTTTGCGGTTACGATAATCGAAGATAGCGAAGGTGTTTATAGGACAAGTTACCAGAAGAATTGCGAATAAAGCCCAAACACTGAAGTTTCTTCCCCCATTGGTTTCGTTTATCCAAAGGTTCATTAGCTGATTCTCTGTCCCCATGCCTTGAGGCTCAAAACTTCCTACTGGCAGACAAAGACATGCGATTGTAGCAAGCAATGCAAGGAAGAGGAAAACGGTTTGTTTTCTCTGTATCATAACTAAAAATCTTCCTCTTCCTGACCATCCTTAGAAGGATCACGCCAGTAAACATCACCATCCAAGAACTCCTGGGTAGCCAGCAATGTTGGCTTTGGTAACTTCTCATAATAACGACTGATCTCTATCTGTTCACGGTTTTCGAAGACCTCATCAAGAGAATCGTTATAAGAAGCAAACTCAGCAAGCTTCTTACTTAAGTCCTGCTTTATCTCTACAGAGATCTGATTGGCTCTCTTTGCGATAATAGCAACACTCTCATAAATATTTCCAGTACTTTTCCAAAGTTCCTGAACATCCCGCGTTACCGTATTTGACGGTGCTTTTGACTTCTTGTAATCCATTCTAATTATATAAATTTTAGTCTGTTATTTCTATTTTATCCTTTTGTAAACTCCTTACATTTCTTAATGTATTCTTCAGCAGTCTTACGTTCTTTAGAGTCAGGATACTCATTGATAAAACCGTAGCATTCATCTTCTGCATCCTGATAGCGTTGTAGCTTCTTTGACTCCACACTCATCTGTGCTAATTCAAACTTACTTTTCATCACAAGGATGGCAAAGTCTTCACGCAGATTACTGTATGGGTAGTCGTTCAAAGCATTCTGGGCTGTGATGATACAAGCCTCATAATTATTTCCACCATTGGTACAATTGCCGAAATAAGAGCCGAGATTATAATACAACTTGGCATTAAGATACTCTTTGCGAATCAACTTATCCTGCAAATCAAACAATCGTTGCTGGGCTGTTCCTTTCATCTTACCATCTGGAAAGATGTCAAGGTAATCCTGAAAGGCTGCAATAGCTGCAACAGTAGGTGTTTGATCAAGTCGTGGTTCTGGTGTACTTTCAAACAAACTCTGTCCTATATAGAACGAAGCCATCTCTGCATACTGTCCTCGAGGGTAAGTCTGATAATACTTTTTAAAAGTTTCAGAGGCAGCCTGATAGTCCTTCAGACCATATTCTGCCATCGCCAGCATATAAAGGCATTCCTGTGCATTATCAGTTCCTTTCTCTATTGTCACGAGGTCCTGTAACAAGGGTACAGCAAAACCATACTTTCCCTTTGCAAAACACTCCTTTGCAAACTCATACTTATAACCATAATCAGTTGTTTTGTACACCTGGTTATACTCCTGAGCACAGCTAGTAAGGAGTAAAGCTACGCACATACCTATGAAAATTCTCTTCTTCATAATTTGACTTTGAAGTGCAAAGTTACACATTATTCTATAAATAAGCAAAGACACCTTACTTTTTTAGCAAAAAAACACCATAAAAGAAATATTATCAGGGCTTTTTCGTACCTTTGCATGCTAAGATTACTCGTATTCTAACAAAGACAATGGATTTCCAATTAACATCAAAATATAAGCCGACAGGAGACCAACCTGAAGCCATTAAAGAACTTACAGAAGGGCTGGAACATGGAGATAAGAGTCAAGTTTTATTGGGTGTAACGGGTTCAGGCAAGACTTTCACTATTGCAAATGTCATTGCCAACGTGAATAAGCCAACACTCATACTTTCGCATAACAAGACGCTGGCAGCACAGTTGTACGAAGAAATGAAAGGATTCTTTCCTAATAATGCCGTAGAATATTATGTCTCATATTATGACTATTACCAGCCCGAGGCATACATGCCTACGACAGACACCTACATCGAGAAAGATTTGGCTATCAATGACGAGATTGACAAGCTTAGATTATCTGCCGTATCATCCTTATTATCAGGAAGAAAGGACGTAATTGTCGTTTCTTCCGTCTCTTGTATATATGGTATGGGGGCACCTGTCGCCATGAAGGAGAACGTCATACACATACGAAAAGGGCAGAAAATAGATCGTAATGATTTCTTACGCCGTTTAGTTGATGCCTTATACATACGTAATGATATAGAATTACAACGTGGTAATTTCCGCGTAAAAGGGGATACTCTTGACATTGCCATGGCTTATAGTGACAACGTTCTTCGTATCACTTGGTGGGATGACGTGATTGATAGTATTGAAGAAGTAGACTCTGTCGCCTTCCACCGCATAGCAACCTTTGACGAATATGAAATCTATCCTGCCAATTTGTTCGTAACATCGAAGGAACAAACAGAAGGGGCTATCCGACAGATTCAGGATGATCTTGTGAAACAAGTAGACTTTTTCACTGAAATTGGTGATAACATCAAAGCTCAGCGCATAAAGGAACGTGTAGAGTATGACATAGAAATGATAAAAGAACTTGGGCACTGCTCGGGTATAGAAAACTATTCACGCTATTTTGATGGGAGACAAGCAGGTCAACGTCCTTACTGTTTGCTAGACTTCTTTCCTGAAGATTACCTAATGGTAATTGATGAAAGCCATGTCAGTGTACCACAGATCTCTGCCATGTATGGTGGTGACCGTGCCCGAAAGACCAACCTTGTAGAGTATGGTTTCCGTCTTCCTGCAGCCTTCGACAACCGTCCTCTACGCTTTGAAGAGTTCCACAGTTTGATCCATCAGATTATCTATGTGTCAGCAACACCTGCTGATTACGAGTTACAAGAAGCAGAAGGAGTAGTTGTCGAACAGCTAATCCGCCCAACAGGTCTACTAGATCCAGAAATAGAAGTGCGCCCATCAGAGAACCAAATAGATGATCTGATGAATGAAATAGTCATCCGTACTGAGAAAGAAGAGCGAGTTCTGGTAACAACATTAACGAAACGAATGGCTGAAGAGCTTACCGAATACTTGCTAAATCATGATATTCGCACAGCTTATATCCATAGTGACGTTGCCGGATTAGATCGAATCAAAATAATCAATGACCTACGTGCTGGTATTTACGATGTCCTTGTGGGAGTCAATCTCCTACGTGAAGGACTTGATTTACCAGAGGTTTCACTCGTAGCTATACTTGATGCCGACAAAGAAGGCTTCCTTCGCAGCCATAGGAGTCTTACCCAAACAGCTGGACGCGCTGCCAGAAATGTCAATGGAAAAGTCATTATGTATGCTGACACCATTACGGAAAGCATGCAAAAGACCATTGATGAAACCATGAGGCGACGTACAAAGCAGTTGAAATACAACGAAGATCATCATATTACACCTAAACAAATCGTCAAAGCAATCAAAGGAACGTTGCCGACAGGTGGAGATAATACAACAACATCACAGTCTGTTTCTATTTCACAAGGTATCAAAGGAGCCTATGCAGAGCCTGACAACACAATGCTTTTTGCTGCTGATCCTATCATAATGCACATGAGTAAGGAACAATTAGAAAAGAGTATTGCCAATACAACCACCCTCATGAAACAGGCAGCTAAAGACCTTGACTTCCTTCAAGCTGCACAATACCGAGATGAAATCATTCGTTTACAGAAAGAATTGGAAGCGAAACAAAATGAGACAGAACAACAAAGAAAACGTTAAAAGTAACTATACGTAATACAAATATAAACATATTTACTTATCTTTGCTTATTAATATTGACACTTAATAAAAGTTTTAAGATTATGAAGAAAGCTTTGGTATCCTTACTACTGTGCCTTCCTACAATGGTTATGGCACAAAATACACTAACTCCAGAACAACAATTAGAACAAGCTCAACGACAATTAGAACAAGCAAAGGCTGCCCTAGAACAAGCAAAAGCAAATGCTGAAAAAGCGAAAGCAGAGGCTGAAGCAAAGGCAAAGGCTGCAGACCTAAAGAAAAA
>OCIZ01000163.1_pt1 | contig 18575 bp, 15 predicted proteins | sample 1495841 | NCBI WGS metagenome assembly OCIZ01 (sample SAMN01915229, study PRJEB22387) | human oral metagenome | isolation source: saliva | host: Homo sapiens | place: USA
TAGTAGACCTTTCTGATAGTTGTGCATCACCTGTGGTTGTACGTGGAATGGTCATTGGCAGTGATAATAAAGAACCAGTGATAGGTGCTTCTGTTGTAATAGACGGAACAAAAAAGGGCGTTGTAACAAATATTGATGGACAGTTTGCTTTGAAGCTATCACCAGACACTTCGTTGGTTATTTCATATATCGGATACAAGACAAAGAAGGTTCATGTAAGCTCTCTTTTGCATTCTGATAATAATGTTATAGTGCTTGAGGAAGATAGAGAGGCAATGTTAGATGGCATTGTAGCAATAGCTACACAACCTACCTGCAAAGATGACGTATATGGTCATAGGACTTACAAACCGAAATCGCATAAGGAGAAGAATAAAAAGAAGTGTAAGTAAAGATTAGTATTATGGTAAAAGGAAAGAGTACTTGTAAGCTATTGAAGGATATTCGGCAGCAGATAGCGGATGCCAATGGTATCAGCTATCAGCCTAAAGAGTGTCACCACAAGGGGGATTGTGCAGGTACTTGCCCTGCTTGTGAGGAGGAGATACGTTATCTTGAGCGTGAGTTAAAGGCGCGTAAGGGTAATGGCTTCGGTATGAAGGTGGCTGGTATTGCAGCAGGTATTTGTGCTACGGTAATGCCGATGACCGCTGCTGCGCAAGCTGTTAAGTCTGATAGTACGGCTAACCCTCCTGTACAAACAACCAAGAAAGCCCCTATAAAGGTAGTAGACCTTTCTGATAGTTGTGCATCACCTGTGGTTGTACGTGGAATGGTCATAGACGAAGAAAATAAAGAACCAGTGATAGGGGCAGCTGTTGTTATAGACGGAACAAACAAGGGCGTTGCAACAAATATAGATGGACAGTTTGCTTTGAAAGTTCCATCAGACACGTCGTTGGTTATTTCATATATCGGTTATGAGAAGCAAAAGGTTCATGTAAGTTCTCTTTTACGTCCAGAGAATAATGTTATTATTCTTAAATCCGATGGACGTCAGTTAACTGGAGAAGTTGTTACAGTTGTGAAGACAGTATATAACGATGATGTATATGATCGTAGGACTTATAAGGTGAAGTCGCATAAGGAGAAGACGAAGAAGTGTAAGTAAGGATTAGAGTTATGACAAAGGGAAAGAGTACATGTAAGCTACTAAAGGATATTCGGCAGCAGATAGCTGATGCGAATGGTATCAGTTATCAGCCTAAGGAGTGTCATCACAAGGGAGATTGTGCAGGTACTTGTCCTGCTTGTGAAGCGGAGATACGCTATTTAGAGACGCAATTAAGAGAACGGAAACGCAAGGGGTGGGGCATGAAAGTGGCTGGTTTGGCTGCTGGTCTTTGTGTTGCTACGGTTCCTCTTACATCATGTCAGAACACTCCCAAAGCTTGCAACGTTGAGAATAAAGCTCAGGATCCTACTGATATGCCAGTTATGGGTGAGAAAGTAGTGATACCAAAAGCACTCACTGCAGATTTGAAGAATGCCATTGTTATTATTGGACGAGTGCTCGACTCTTCTACTGGTAAGGCTGCTCCAGAAGTTAATGTTATGATATTAGGAGGTAAGAAGAGACTGTCTTTGGGCGAAGATGGAAGATTTGCATTGCAGGTTAATCGTAATGATACCCTTGTGTTTTCATCTTATTGGTTTGAGGATAAGGTGATAGCAGTGAAGTCTATACGTAATCCTAATAATATGGTGGTTCGTTTAGAACCCTCTCTCGCCAAGGATGGAGAGATAGATAGGGCATATTTAGAAAAAGAGTTAGCCGATAGCGCAGCACCGCAATCACATAAAGAGAAATGCAATCAGAAATAACAGCACCGTTTATTGCCATTAATCGGCACAGGCTCACCACGGATGGCGAAGGCGTAACAACATTGGTAGGCTTTCATGGTTGTCCGCTTCATTGCGAGTACTGCTTAAATCCTCAGTGCTTACAAGCGGATGGTGTATGGCGTAGGATGACACCTGGTGAGTTGTATAGTGAGGTGGAGATAGACGACCTTTACTTTATGGCAACGGGCGGTGGCATCTGCTTTGGAGGTGGTGAACCCCTCTTACATTCAGACTTCATTAAGGCCTTTGCAGAGATAATGAATCCTGAATGGAAGTTGACGATAGAGACATCGCTCAATGTTCCACTTGAGAATGTCAAGGCTATTGCTTCGTTGGTACAGATGTGGTATGTTGATATTAAAGATGTTAATCCAATAATGTATAAAGCTTATACAGGAGAAAGTAATGAGCGAGTCATGCGTAATCTTCAGTGGTTAGCAGACAATGATTACTCTGATAAGATCATCATACGACTGCCTTTAATACCTAAATATAATACAGAGGAGAATCGTGAGCATAGTCAGCAGTTATTGAAGAACATAGGGTTTAATTATTTTGATACGTTTACATATATTGTACGATAATAAGATTATTGATACATAATATGCATAGTGCATTCTTCATTTTCTGTTTTAAAAACATTATCTTTGCAGACACTAAAGAATAAAATATGAAACATTTCCTTATATTATCGGTATTATATATGATGTTACCATTGTCTCTTTTTGCACAGAGCTATGACGATTTATGGAAGCGAGTAGATGCTGCTGGGTCAAAGGATCTACCTAAGACACAGATAGACTTGCTGACAAAGATAGCGAAGAAAGCACAACGGGAAAAAGCTTATGGGCAGCTTTTGGCTGCAGACCTTTTAGCTTCAAGTCTCCAAACACAAATCTCACCTGATTCTATGGACGTAGAAGTTGAAAGATTAAAGGCAAAAGCGCAGGAAGCTGAACGCAAGGATGAGGTCTTGGCTGCTATCTATAATTGTGTTTTAGGAAGGATAGAACAAGGTAAAGAAAAAGGTAATAGTGCTGAATATTTTAAGAAAGCTTTATCTAACCCATCGTTGTTGGCACGGCAGAAGGCTGCTAATTATACTCCGTTAGTGAAAATAGGCAAAGATGATAATATCTTTGGAGGAGACTTGCTTCACGTTATAGGTTTACAGGCAAGGGATTTTGACAAACTTAGTCACTATTATGCTGAGCATGGAAATAGAGAGGCAGCTTGCTATGCAGCTTTGCTTGCGGCTGATGAAAAGAAAAATAAAGGTGAGTTTCTCGATTCTTTGATGCGTGTTTATGGCGACTTACCAATATGTGGTGAAGTGGCTATAAGCAAGTATAATTATATGAGAGAGAGGGAGGAGTCTGTAGATAAACGTATTGCTTTAATTGATAACGCACTCTCCCGTTGGGCTTCATGGCCAGCTATGGAAGAACTTCGTTATGCTCGTAAAGAATTGACAGTTCCATTGTCTACGGCGGTTGCTGATAAGCTAAGGGTAACAAGTAAGGATCAGAACAATACTGTTAAAGTCGAAGTCCGCAATTTACCAGGCTTAACACTTAACATTACGCGCACGTCTCTAAAAGGCAATCATCAATATAATGTTGATGATAAAAACGATCTGAAAGCTATCAAAGCATCCTTAATACCAACTTCTAAGCAGGTAATTCAGCGTACATATAAGGATTATAAGGACTATGAAGTACTGAAAGATTCTTTTAATCTACCATCACTTCCTATAGGTGTTTACTTGTTAGAGTTTGTTCCTTCAGATGATCGTTTGGCTAAAGATTACTCTCTTTATTATGTCAGCGACCTATTTGTTATGACGGAAGAGCAGCCTGGAAAGCGCAATCGTTATGTTGTGGTTGACGCTATTGAGGGACAGCCTGTGCCAGGAGCAACCATCCGTATAGATTATAAGAAAGATTATTGGAGTAATAAATCGTTAACTAAATTACTCACAGCGGATAGTAAAGGAGAGGCTTTTATGGCCGATACTGGCAATGAACCTGATGTATTTGTTTACACAAGCAAGGATCAGGCTTTCCCTAGTACTGGGCTTAAAAGCAATTATGACTACTATGAAGTTAATAAGACTAGTAATGTGACGAACCTTTATACTGACCGTTCTCTTTATCGTCCTGGACAGACAGTCCATGCCTCTGCGATTGTATATCTAATGACGCAAAAAGGCTTTAAGATGAAAGCTGAAGCTGGAGTCTCATTTGAGATGATATTACGTGATGCGAATGGAAAAGAGCTGAGTCGTAAGCCTGTAACTACTGATCGCTTTGGTACAGCATCTGCTGACTTTGAGTTGCCAAGTAGTGGACTTACAGGTGATTTCACGATTACTACTAATAGTAAAGGGGGTGGGCAAGTTAGTTTCAAAGTAGAGGAATACAAGCGTCCTACCTTTGAAGTAAGTTTTGATGACTACAAGGAGAAGTACACAATAGGTGATACTATCCAACTGAAAGGACATGCTAAGAGTTTTGCAGGTGTCCCTGTACAGAATGCGAAAGTGGCTTACTGGGTTAAGCGACGTCCTATGCGTTGGTGGTGGGATAGCTATGAGAATGATGAGAACGTTCAGGTTGGTAATGTTGTAACAGATGAGAACGGTAATTTCACGGTCTCTGTACCTTTTGTTCTATCGAAAGAAGTAGAGAAGGATATGACTTCTAATCGTTCTTTCCGCCCTCGTTTCTATCGCTTCGAGGTTGAGGCTAAGGTGACAGATGCTGGTGGTGAGAGTCGAGAAGGCTCTGTCTCGCTTCCTCTTGGTACTAATCCGACCACGTTGGCATGTGATATTCCAGATAAGAACTTGCGTGATAGCTTGAAAACAATCAAGTTCGATTACCTCAATATGGCTGGTCAACCCATTGACGGGACGGGGAAGTATGTGATTGTTCCACAGCAGAAAGATGAAAAGCTATATGTTTATAACAATTATGCAACAGCTAAAGCCAATGAAAAAGTTGCTTTGAAGCCAATGCCCTCGGGTGCTTATCGCTTGCATGCAATCTGTGGGGCAGACACTGTCAATACTGACTTTGTTCTCTTCTCAATCGATGATAAGCAACCAGTAATTACTACACATGATTGGTTCTACTTGAGTGATAACTTCTTCCCACGTGATGGTTCACCTGTCTATCTACAAGTTGGCTCGAGTGATAAAAACCAACATGTAGTTTATTCTATCTATGCTGGTAATAAGATGATAGAAACGGGTTCATTTGATCAAAGTAATAGTATTAAGACAAGAAAACTCTTCTATAAAGAAGAATATGGCGATGGTATTACCTTGAATTATGCGTGGGTGAAGGATGGGGTATTATATTCTCACATGCAGAGTATCGCTCGACCATTGCCTGATAAACGATTAATTACGGAGTGGTCTACTTTCCGTGACAAGCTAATGCCAGGTCAGAAGGAAGAATGGATAGTAAGTATTAAACGTCCAGATGGCAAGGCGGCAGATGCTCAGCTGATGGCTACTCTCTATGATAAAAGCCTTGATGCAATTATTGCACACTCTTGGATGCTGAGTCCTTACTTCTCTGTTAGTCAGCCAAGTGTGCTATGGGTGGGTCCAACTATGAATGCTTTGGACTTGGAATCTTATGCTAGTGTAAAGAGAAAAAATGTGCCAGAACTCTCGTTATCAATGTTTGATAATCGTTATCTTGGCTTTTGGGACTCTCCATTTAGTTTCAATTATGGGAAAAGGGCACGTAATTATGTTCTAATGTCACGTGCAGCAGAGATGAGAGCAATGCCTATGTCTGATTCAGCAGAGAGTCGTGTGTTTAGTGTTGCAGAGCAGATGCCATCGATGAGAACCGATAGGGCAGCTGTGAAATACACTGCTCCTGTCATTAAGAAAGATGAAGAGATAAAGACAGACGAGAAGACAGGAGACAAGAAGGTGACACCTTCTATGCGTGAAAATCTCAATGAGACCGCTTTCTTCTATCCACAGTTACAGACGGATGGAAAGGGTAATGTAAGTATTAAGTTCACGCTTCCAGAAGGTTTGACGACGTGGCGTTTTATTGGTATCTCTCATGATGAAGAAATGAATCATGGCTATTTGACAGATGAGGTAGTTGCAAAGAAGAGTTTAATGATTCAACCAAATATGCCTCGTTTCGTGCGTATCGGTGACGAGGCAATGGTTTCTGCACGATTATTCAATCAATCGGACAAGGATATAGATGCCAATACGAAGATTGAAATTATTGATCCCGCAACTGAAAAGGTGTTGTTTACAGATAGTAAAGAGGTTGTTTTAAAGAAGCAAAGTAATGGTTTAGTAATTTATAATCTATCTTCTTTGTTATCAGAGAAAGCTAATCAGTTATCGGCTGATCAGTCTTTGTTGATTGCTCGCTTCTCGGTAGAGGGTGATGGATTCTCTGATGGTGAGCAACATTATCTACCTGTTCTTCAAAACAAGGAGTATGTTACCAACACCTTACCATTCACTCAGAATGGGGCAGGGGAGAAGGTCGTTGATGTTAATAAGCTATTCCCAAAGAATAGTACAGCGCAACGGTTGACTATTGAATATACGAATAATCCAAATTGGTTGATGGTTCAGGCACTGCCTTATGTGGCAGAAGCAAACGAAAAGAACGCTATTAGTCTTGTTTCAGCTTATTATGCTAATCGTCTGGCAAAGAAGATTATCTCTACTTCACCAAAGATAGAACAGACAATTAATCAGTGGCGTTTAGAAACTGGAAAAGAAACCTCTATGATGTCTGCATTAGAGAAGAACCAAGACTTGAAGACGTTGGCTTTGGAAGAAACTCCATGGTTGAGAGATGCTAATAACGAACGTGAACAGAAGCAAATGTTAGTTCGTCTCTTTGATGGAAACCAATTGCAAAATCGCTTGTCTACGACATTAACCAGTCTGAAGAAGCTACAGAATCCTGATGGTTCTTTTTCTTGGTGGCCTGGAATGAAGGGTAGTTTGTATATGACAGTATCAGTAATAAAAACCCTTGTTCGGTTACAAACACTGACTGATAAGATGGAGACTTCTGCTATTGTTGATGCAGCCTTTCGTTATTTGGATAAGCGAGTTGGAGAGGAAGTCGCCAATATGAAGAAGTATGAGAAGAAGTATAAGACGTTGCTCTTCCCTATGGATGACCTCTGTGATTATTTATATTCAAATGCCTTGGCAGGGCGTAAGGCAACGCCAGATGTCAACTATCTCTTGGATAGACTGTCTAAGAAACCTACCGACTTAACTATTTATGGTAAAGCCCGTACGGCAGTTATTCTTCAACAATATAATAAGGTAGAGAACGCAAAAGAGTATTTGCAAAGTATTAAGGAATATTTGGTATGTACGGATGAGAGGGGTTGTTACTTTGATACGAAACGTGCACAATATAGCTGGTTTGACTATAAGATACCAACTGAAGTAGCAGCAATTGAAGCTGTGAAACATGTTACGCCAAATGACGAACAGACGCTAATGAATATGCAACGCTGGCTTTTACAGGAAAAGAGAACGCAGAGTTGGGACACTCCTTTGAATACAGTAGACGCTATTTGGGCGTTTATGAATGATGGTAAATGGGTGATGGATAATGGTGAAAGTGCCAAACTTACGTTAGACAACCATCCTTTGAGCATATCACAACCTACAGCAGGACTTGGATATATTAAGGTGACGCAACCAATAGTCGTGCAGTCTACTTCAGAAAAGCAGGAATTAAAGATTCAAAAGACTAGTACGGGAACCAGTTGGGGAGCTGTTTATGCGCAATTCTTCCAACCTTCTAGCGAGGTTTCAGATGCTACGTCTGGTTTGAAAATTAAACGAGAAATATTAGTTGATAGTACTCAGACAAAGAATATTAATAGTCTGAAAGTGGGAGACAAGGTACGTATTCGTTTGACGATCATTGCTGATCGTGATTATGACTTTGTGCAGGTTGTTGATAGACGCGCAGCTTGTTTGGAACCTGTTAATCAATTAAGTGGTTATTATGGGGGATATTATATCGTGCCGAAAGACTATACAACCGCATATTATTTCGACGTGATGGCTAAAGGTAAACATGTAATTGAAACGGAATATTACATTGACCGTGCTGGCCTATATCATACAGGAACCAGTACTGCCCAATGTGCTTATGCACCAGAATATAATGGTCGTACAGGGGCAATAGTTGTGAAAGTTGAAGAGTAGATAAGTTGATGAGTGGGAAAGTGGATGGAGGAGATGGATTATTAGATATTGCCGGTCAGAAAGTATTACTTTAATTTGCTTTCATCCCTTTATCCTTTCTCCCACTTATATAGACAAACTTCTTTTAAAAAGATGCTTCAAATAGAAATAGATAACGGCAGTGGATTTTGTTTTGGTGTGACCACTGCCATCAAGAAAGCTGAAGAAGAATTGGCTAAAGGTACTAAACTTTATTGCTTAGGTGATATAGTACATAATAGTATGGAGGTAGAACGGCTTACTAAAAAAGGGCTTATTACTATCAATCATGATCAATTACGTGAATTACATGATGTCAAAGTCTTGCTTCGTGCACATGGTGAACCCCCCGAAACATACGAGCTTGCTAAGCGAAATAATATCGAGATTATAGATGCAACATGTCCTGTTGTACTTGCTCTTCAACGCCGTATCAAATCACAGTATGAGAAAGGACATCAGGTTGCTGATATCTCTTTGGAAAATAAGGGTGAGCCTGTTGTTGTGCTTCCCACAAGAAGTCAAACCGAAAATAAATGTGACGAAATCTGTAGTTCATCTCCTGTTTCAACTCCTCTCTCCCCTCGGGAAGAGACAAAGAGTACGGGATCTATCGTCATCTTTGGTAAAAATGGCCATGCAGAAGTCCTTGGACTAGTTGGGCAGACTCATAGTCATGCCATTGTGATTGAGAAGTTTGAGGATGTAAAGGCGTTAGACTTTGAGCACGATATCTACCTTTATTCTCAAACGACAAAGAGCTTGGACGAGTTTCATAAGATAATTGATTATATACAAAGTCATATCTCATCAACAGCAAAGTTCCAAAGCTTCGATACTATCTGCCGGCAAGTTGCTAACCGCATGCCTAATATATCATCATTCGCAGCTCGACACGATTTGATTCTCTTTGTGGCAGGACGTAAGAGTTCGAATGGTAAGGTTCTATTCCATGAGTGTTTGAGTGTAAATCCTAACTCTTATCAGGTAGAGAGTGCTGATGAAATAGATATGAAGTGGTTTGATGGCGTGCAAACTGTTGGTATTTGTGGTGCAACAAGTACTCCGAAATGGTTGATGGAAGAATGTCGTGATGAGATACTTCGTCATACGAAATAAGCTCTTTTAGTTTGTCTTTTGAATAGCCTTAAAGGCAAGACCGATATGAAAAACAGACGTTTTTAAAAGTAAATGTTAGCTTTTAAAACGTCTGTTTTTTGTTGTTACTTATTAGCTTTTTAATTTGTCAACAAAACAAATCAGCCTTTCTTTCGGAAGATTTTAAGTCCCTTCAAGGGTGATGGTTGTTTTCCTCCTAGCTTCCTGTATAATTTCCATCCTAAGATAGCACCATCTAATACTCCTGCTCCAGTTGTGATCATGCCTGAAAAGCGTTTCGTTGGAGTGCTATTGTCTTTTGGTTTGTGTACAAGTTCATTCCATAATCCAGCAATCTTGTTGCTGTCTTTTATTATGTCGCTGCGTAATTGTGCCTTGCGTAGCCGTATGTCGTTTAACGACTTGTATCTAGTTGTCTGCTCAATCATAATCTCTATTTTGACATTAAAAGACTCCCTAAGAATCTGACTAGGGGGCGTTCTATCAGACAATGTCGTAGTAAAATGACAATAACCAATAGTAGTAAGTAGAAACCACTGACTATAAGGAAAGCCAAAGCTAGTGAACCTACCAAAGGTTGCAATGCATAAACTGCTGCGAAGGATAGGTAAATGAATGAAATAAGAAGTATGATACAGAATACTACTACCAAGGTAATCACAGTCAATAGCCGTACTACCTTTTCAATTACATCGAGCTTCACATATTCTGACTGAAGCCCGATGTAATGTTTTAGCACCTCTATAAGTTGTGCTATTGTTTCTACATTCTTATCGTTTGAGAACATCTTTATCTGTTAGATAACTTCTGATGCAGCGTCCTTGATATCCTCTACAAATTCGTCGGTTTCCTTACGGCTCAGTTTGATGTCATGCTTCTTACAGAAGTCATCAACAGCATCAGAAATTTTTGAACGTGTGTCTGTTCCTTTTTCTGGAGCAAGTAAGAGACCGAGAGCGGCGCCAGTTATGCTACCACAAAGAAAAGCTCCAATGTAACCTAATGTCTTCATATCCTTTATTTCTTTTATTGTTAGTGAAAACTTAATTTTATCATTGGCAAATATAGACAAACTTTCTCAAATGAGCAATGTTATAAGCCTATTTTGTGTTAAAAGACTTACAAATCCTTTATTTAACAAACTTTAGAGGCACAATTCTTTACCTTTTGCTTCTTATTTCGTAACTTCGCACGATAAAAAGCAAAGATAATAATAGTATAACCAGATAAATAAAGGATTATGAAGAAATTTATGGTTTTGGGTGCAGCCATGTGTATAGCTATGGCATTCACAGGTTGTAAATCAAGTGAGAGTGCATATAAGAAAGCTTATGAGAAAGCAAAGTCTCAGGAGCAGACTTCTACCGATAATGACGATAGCTCTACGCAGCAGGATGCTCCTGTCGTTGCTCCTGTCGAGACACAGACACAAACTCAACCCGTAACAGAGACTCGTACTGTAGATAATTACGACAATGAGCCAGTCCGCCGTGAGAATGTCTCAGTCGTTAATGGTGCTGGCTTGAAGGCTTATAGTGTTGTTGTTGGATCTTTCGGTGTAAAGGCTAACGCAGAAGGACTACAGCAGCGTTTGAAAAATGCAGGCTATGATGCTCAAGTAGCTTACAATGCAGGTAATAACATGTACCGTGTCGTTGCTACAACTTATGATAGCAAGGCTTCTGCTGTGCAGAGTCGTAATCAGCTCCGTGCTACTTATACTGATGCATGGTTGCTCTCTAAATAAATGAGCAGAATATTAGCAATAGATTACGGAAAGAAACGTACAGGAATAGCAGTCACTGATCCATTGTGTATTATTGCCAATGGATTAGCGACTGTTTCTACGTCTGAACTGTTTGAGTTTCTTTCTCAATATATTACTAAAGAGTCAGTTGGGCAGATCGTTATTGGTAAGCCTATTCAGCCGAATGGACAACCCAGTGAGAACCTTGCTCGTGTAGAACAGTTTGTCAACCGTTGGCGTAAGATTCATCCAGAATTGCCGATAGATTATTATGATGAGCGTTTTACATCTGTTATAGCCCACCAAGCTATGATTACAGGTGGGGTGAAGAAAAAGACTCGTCGTGAAGATAAAGGTCTTGTTGATGAGATCTCTGCGACTATAATTCTTCAGGATTACATGAAATCAAAAGGTTTATAGGTCGGCTTAATGGGTACTTGAATTCTTTTGAAAACCTTTTGGAGTGCTCAGATAAAATTTAAAGAGAAAATATGGTATTACCCGTTTATACATATGGTCAGCCTGTGCTACGTAAAGTTGCAGAGGATATTCCTACTGATTATCCAGGACTTCAAGAGCTGATACAAAATATGTTTGAAACCAATACTGCAAGTGACGGTGTTGGGTTAGCTGCACCGCAGATAGGTAAATCTATACGTGTGGTTGTGATTGATTTAGATGTGCTTTCAGATTCTTTCCCAGAATATAAGGGCTTTCGTCATGCGTTTATTAATGGTCATATCTTGGAATTTGATGATTCTGAGACAGAGACATTAGAAGAAGGTTGTTTGTCTTTACCTGGTATTCATGAGGGAGTAACTCGTGCTAAGCGTATCCATGTGAAGTATCTGGATGAGAATCTCGTAGAACATGATGAGTGGATTGATGGTTATTTAGCTCGTGTTATTCAGCATGAGTTTGATCATCTTGAAGGTCGTATGTTCATTGATCACCTCTCTGCATTCCGTAAACAGATGATTAATGGAAAGCTGAAGGCACTATTGCAGGGACGTATTCATTGTAATTATCGTGTGAAGGCTCCACATAAGTAATACAATGTTGCGTGGTATCGTAGTATTCTTACTATGTTTGTTGACATTACCGTCGGCAGCCCAATATAATATCAAAAAGATGATGGGAGAGGGCAGGCGGACGCTTGATGAGGGATACTACGTTACTTCCATGCAAATTTTTTCGCGTGTGGTGGCTTTAAAACCGAATCTTTATGAAGCTTGGTATCTCATGGCATTGTCAAAGTATCATCTTGAGGATTATAAAGGAGCAGCTAATGATTGTCGACAAGCTTTAGTTTTACAGCCTTATATTGCTGATATCTATGAACTCTATGGGATGACTAATATCCGTTTGGAGCGATATGACAGTGCTGTTGTAGCCTATACACATGCAATAGATATTAATACTGATAATCGTGATTATTGGTTTAACCGTGCTTATTGTTTATATCAGGTAGGTGATAAGAACACTTCACTTTCTCAGTTAGATTATATTCTGAAACGTTGGCCATCCTTTGATGCTGCACAGCAACTTCGTTCAGATGTTATTGCTGGTCGGAAACCAAGACAACAGGCAAGTAATACGAAGAATCCACAGTTCTATCAGCTCCCAAGTCTGCAAGATGATAATCGTAATAAGCCTACTTTGATGAGGAATCATATGCTTACTAATTTGCCTAAGTAACTGTGTTTCTACAGTATGTGTTTATCCTTTTACACTTACTATCCTTGTTCCTTATAACTTCCGCTTCTCCTTTTGTGCTTGTGTTAGCCATCAACACCAGTAGAGTTGATGCCTAACTCCCGATGTGTTTATGTGCAACACGATAGGAGCTCATAGGTCTTATTCCTTATGGTGATAAGTTTTTATTAGAAGAAGGAGAATATAAAGCATCATAAAGGGCTACACACAGACATATCCTCCTTGCGAGTATCTCTCTAAAAAAATGCCTTTTCTTCCTCATTTTCATAATTAAGTAGTACCTTTGCTGCAACTTTGATTTATAAAACTAATTTGTAGTATGGTTAAAATCACTTTCCCAGACGGATCTGTACGTGAGTACGAACAGGGCGTAACTGGTTATCAAATCGCCGAGAGCATTTCGCCGGCTCTCGCCCGTGACGTTGTATCTTGCGGTGTAAATGGCGAAACAGTAGAGCTCAATCGTCCTATCAATGAGGATGCAACGATAGCTCTTTATAAGTTTGACGATGAGGAAGGTAAGCATACCTTCTGGCATACTTCTGCCCACCTCCTTGCTGAGGCGTTGCAGGAACTTTATCCTGGTATACAGTTTGGCTTCGGTCCGGCTATTGAAAATGGCTTCTTCTATGATGTAATGCTGCCAAACGGTCAGGCAATCTCTGAGAATGATTTCCCAAAGATTGAGGAGAAAATGCGTGAGCTCGCTAAGAAGAATGAGCAAGTTGTTCGTCGTGATGTTTCTAAAGCTGATGCTGTTAAGGAGTTTACTGCAGACGGACAGGAATATAAGGTTGAGCACATTGTGCAGGATCTTGAGGATGGTACTATCTCAACATATACCCAAGGTAGTTTTACCGACCTCTGTCGTGGTCCACACTTGATGTCAACCGGTGCTATTAAGGCTATCAAGATTACGAGTGTTGCCGGTGCTTTCTGGCGTGGAGATGCTAAGCGTGAGCAGATGACACGTATCTATGGTATCTCTTTCCCAAAGAAAAAGATGCTTGACGAGTATCTCGTTATGCTTGAAGAGGCTAAGAAGCGCGACCACCGCAAGATTGGAAAGGAGATGGAACTCTTCATGTTCTCTGATCGTGTAGGTAAGGGTTTGCCTATTTGGTTACCAAAGGGTACGCAGCTCCGTCTGCGTTTGCAGGAGTTATTACGTCGTCTTCTCCGTCCTTACAACTATCAGGAGGTTATCACTCCAGGTATCGGCGGTAAGAACCTTTATGTAACTTCTGGTCACTATGCTCACTATGGTAAGGATTCTTTCCAGCCAATTCACACTCCTGAGGAGGATGAAGAGTATATGCTTAAGCCTATGAACTGTCCTCATCACTGTGAGGTTTATGCTTATAAGCCACGTTCTTACAAAGATCTGCCTTTGCGTATTGCTGAGTTTGGTACGGTCTTCCGCTATGAGAAGAGTGGTGAGTTGCATGGATTGACACGTGTTCGTACGTTTACACAGGATGATGCGCATATCTTTGTTCGCCCAGATCAGGTGAAGGGAGAGTTCGAAAACAATATCGACATTATTCTCAAGGTGTTCAAGACCTTCGGTTTTGACAATTACGAAGCACAGATTTCACTGCGTGATCCTAATGATAAGGAGAAGTATATTGGCTCTGATGAGGTTTGGGAGGAGAGTGAAGCTGCTATTAAGGCTGCCTGTGAGGAGAAAGGTCTCAAGGCTCGTGTAGAACTTGGTGAGGCTGCTTTCTATGGTCCTAAGCTCGATTTTATGGTAAAGGATGCTATTGGTCGTCGTTGGCAGCTGGGAACTATCCAGGTTGATTATAACCTTCCGAACCGTTTCAAGCTTGAATATACGGCTGAGGATAATACGAAGAAGACGCCTGTGATGATTCACCGTGCGCCATTTGGCTCTCTCGAGCGCTTCACAGCTGTACTCATTGAGCACACAGCGGGTCACTTCCCACTCTGGTTGACGCCTGATCAGGTGGCAATCCTTCCAATTTCTGAGAAGTATAATGATTATGCTCGCAAGGTAAAGGCTTACTTCGATGCGCATGAAGTCCGTTCAATCATGGATGATCGTAATGAGAAGATTGGTCGTAAGATTCGTGATAATGAGCTGAAGCGTGTTCCTTACATGGTGATTGTTGGTGAGAAAGAGGCTGCTGAAGGTCTTGTTTCTATGCGCCAGCAGGGTGGTGGCGAGCAGGCAACCATGACGAAGGAGGAGTTTGCTAAGCGCATTAACGATGAGGTTGCTGACCAGCTGAAGACATTGGATTAGAAAAGGAAGCCTCCCCCGACCCCTCCGAAGAGAGGGGAGTGCAAACTCCCGACCTCCCCGAAACAACGGTCAATGACCGAAGGGAAGTAAAGGGGAGGCGATAATCAGGTCTTTATGTGGGAACTCTATAAAAGTGGACAAATGGTTTGACTTTTCGAGTCTGCTATTTGTCTACTTTTCTTTTCAGGAGGTAAGCATAGTTTGTTTTACACTTCTGCATATATAATACAAACCGAAACAAATAATTTACGATGAATATGGTGGAAAACTTCAGAGCTTTGTTTGAAGATGTATATAAGGTTTACAGTAATGCGAAGCAGCATGAAGAGGAAATGAAGGAAAGAGGTGAAAAGTACAGTGTGTTTTCAGCTTTGGGCGTGGAACGGTCTGAACTTATCCATTCTGCATTTATTAAGGATCTGTTAGACCCTAAGGGTATGCATGGAATGAAGGATACGTTTTTAAAAAGTTTTCTTAACCATGTCGGTTTAGGCGAAGACTTCTTAGAGTCGACTTCTGTAATTTCAATAAAAGAGAGGTATATTGGAGTGAAAACAGAAAAGTCTGGTGGTCGAGTTGACATTATTTTGGATGATCATAAAGGGTGTGGAGTTATCATTGAGAATAAAGTTGGTGTTGGTGACCAAGATAATCAACTTCTGAGGTATGATAACTATGCTAAGAAATATTTTAAGAAAGATTACAGACTTCTGTATCTGACTTTAGACGGTCATAAGCCCAGCGAGAGTTCTACAAACAACAAAGAACTTGATAAGCTACATCTTATTTCTTACAGAAATGAAATTTTAGAGTGGCTGAAAGATTGTGTAAAGCAAGCTTATAACAAGCCTTTAATACGAGAAACAATAAATCAGTATATCCAATTACTTAAAAAACTAACCAATATGGCTATGGATGAACAATATTTAAAAGATGTTGCTGCGTGTGTCATTGAGAAAGAGAGCAATATTGAAGCTGTAACGGCTATTATACAGTCAAGGTCTCATATTAGCAGTGCTTTGCGTAACAGAATGTTTGGAGAATTAGAGAAGTATGCAGAGGATAAAAACTTGAGGTTTGAGAAGAAGCATAAATATAATCCGTGTATTATACTTTCAAGAGAAGAATGTCACTCTTATATTTTAATAAAGTCTGACAATAAGAAAGGAGAGGGTTACTGCTGGAAAAATATGTTTATTACAGTCTCTGGCTTAGACAAGAATGACACTACTATGAAATCGAGTTGTCCTGTTGGTAACTTTTGTAAAAAAGAATGGCTCCCAAATGAGTATCGTGATTGGCATGAAACGGAAAGTTACATTGCTATGTATAATGGCGATATCACGAAATGGATTGAAGAGAAGGTGGATAAAATGCTATGTGAAATAAAAGAGTAGAATGCTCAACTGTAATCATATTTGGTGAAAACTTTATTATATGTTCGATGTAGTGCAACTTGTTTCTGACAAAAGCTGATAGTACTTTTATAATACATAACAAGGGGAGTTGGTACTCAACACCATTGGTGCTGGGCAAAGCACATTGGCTGAATATGGAAAAGAGTAGACATAATCATGAACATTACAAGAGGACGATAGCTGCTTGATGTATAGGAAAGGTTTACTATACTGACGAACGGAAAATAAACAGTCGTTATGATTTTTAGGCATGTCCTATCATTTTAGAGGGATTTGTATGGCAAATAATCTATTCGCAAAATATCTTTGGGAAGTCAGCACTATTGAGCGGGCTGGTAGAATTACGCTTCGTAGTCTTTCGGAGAAGTGGCAGCGGTGTCACCTTGGCTTCAATGAGGAACTGCCAAGGCGTACGTTTGACAACCATCGGGCGAAGATAAAAGAACTTTTCAATATATCTATCAAATGCGATAAGCGTACCAACGAATATTATATAGCAGAAAGTGACGAACTTTGGAATGGTGGAATCAGGAAATGGCTAATCAGTAATTTTGAGGTAAGCATGTCACTGACGGAAGCACGTGGATTGAGAGATCGTATCCTGTTGGAAGACGTACCTTCCGGAGAGTTGTTTCTCACAGACATCATTCGTGCTATGAATGAGAATAAAGTTGTCAAGGTTTTGCATCAGAGCTATTGGGACAACGAACCACATATGTATCTAATTAAACCTTATTTTATAAAGCTATTCAAGCAACGCTGGTATCTTATAGGTTGTTCTGTGCAGAAAGATGAGGAAGAAGGTTATCTCTCTCGTGTACGTACTTTTGGTATAGAGAGATTTGATGAGTTGATAATAACAGATGAGGGTTTCACCTATCCCATTGACTTTGATCCAGATGAATATTTCTACAACAGTGTGGGAGTAATCCACTCTGATGATAAACCACAGCGTATTCTTATAAAGGTAAGTGGAAATCAGCAGAAATATATTCGCTCAGTAAAATTACATCATAGCCAAATGGAAATAGAGAAAACTGATGAATTCTCTATCTTTGAGCTACGGCTTTGTCCGACTTTTGACTTCTATCAAACCATTCTTGGCTATGGAGAATTTTTGGAAATACTTGAGCCAGAGGGCATAAGACTCCAGATGGGAAGAAGATTAAATTCAGCAGCAACAAAGTATAAGAAATGAAACGTTCTGGTTTTTTCTGAATTATTTTTGTGGTTGTGCTTTAAAATGGCACAATCTTGATGTAGTTTTGCAGCATAACATAAAAGATAACAGTTATGCAAATAGTAAATTTAAAAATCAAAATGTCTCGTTTCGGTATTTGTTCAACAGATAGTCCGAAGTCAAAAGCTATTTATGTCCCTATTGCGTTCATAAGCTACAAGGGCAATAAACCAACGAAGAAAGAAGTCTATTTACAGGCTCCGTCCCTTTCCAATAAAAATGCTTTCAAAGCATGTGTTATTGGTTTGAATTTCTTTGTTGTGCAATTTAATAATGATAATTGTATTTATGATTTGGAAGGAAGATTTAGGTCGAATCTATCTGTAGAGCAGTTTGGAACTCCCGTTGATATTTTTAATGATACTCTTTGTTGTCTAAAGGGTAACATAGTATCTTGTTTTAAGGAAGATGGTACACTCGTAAACAGAAAAGAACTTTCTGAGGATGAGCTACTAACGTTTGGCTGGAAAACCAAACAGTAAGTAGATTTACGAACTGTTGTGTTAATTTATTAATAAGATAAATATGGAAAAACAAGATATAGGTATAATCGATTTTGCAGATGGATTACCCCTTCAGTCAGGAATCTTAAAAGTACCAGAGGATTTGGATGTCTTAGCAGGTTGGCTTTCAAAAAGAGAACATCGTATAAGAATTGATGAGCAGGATTTTCCTATTGTAAACAACAAAGAAAAGCTAAGCTTGATTCATGTGACAGCTTCCCCCAAAAAAGATGAAACAAGGTGTGATGCTTTTAATCATGCACTCGGTAGTCTTCCAATTTCTATTTGGAATAATAGTAGCCATCTCACACTATACGTATCAGCATCATCCGATTTGACAATGGATGAGATGGAAGTCTTATGTAAATATCTGAACTTTAAGGAATCTGGTGCAGAGATAAAATGGGGCTTAGGAATTGATAAAACTCTTGGGAATCTTATATCTCTTATAATTGTATATAG
>OCIZ01000164.1_pt1 | contig 18436 bp, 17 predicted proteins | sample 1495841 | NCBI WGS metagenome assembly OCIZ01 (sample SAMN01915229, study PRJEB22387) | human oral metagenome | isolation source: saliva | host: Homo sapiens | place: USA
TCCCAATCGTTAGATTATTGGTCTAACTTTTGGGGGTCGGTACAAAAAATCAAAAAAATTTTCTAAACAATATAGGTCTGAAACGGGGCACGTTCTCACTAGCTTCGCCACGTAGCGGATACTAAGCGAAAAACTGCGTTTCTCTTGTTTTTCGCAAGTACCGACGGGCTCAGACTACCCCGAATTCAGACCTATATTGCCGAAAATCTTTATTATTTTGATTTTTTGCAGTCCTTTTTTCTTATTCGTTAATCTAACCAGCGCATCTGCCACTCAATAGCAATCTCACGGACTTCCTCTTTTCCGGCTAAGGCATTTACCCAGTCCTTAGGAATCCGAGATAAGCCGTAGTAAGCTGCCGCAAGGGTAGAAACCACTACAGGAAGGTTCTTACTTCCCTTTACGGAAAGTGCAGATTCCACTGCTTCCTGATAGCTCTTGCTGTTAAGCAGTACCCAGGTAGCTAAAAGAAGGGTAGATTCGCAGCTTTCCTTTCCGGACAGCTCCTCCGCCTTCTTTCCTTCCAGACTCTTTAAATCCAAGAAGGGCTTTAGAATATCAAAGGATGCAACCAGTGCATCATAGTCCTTCACATCCTCTCTATGCTGCTCCTTGGCTTCTTCGTTCAGGCGCTTCTCTTCTTCGTTCTCCGCCTCTTCCTCTTCGTAGAACAAAGCTACATAGTTGGCCGCAGCCTGTAGCTGCTCTTCCAGGCTTTCTCCCCCTAAGTGAAGAACCAGATTACGAAGCATGGTGGCATAGAGCTCTCCCATCAGCATAGCCTTAGGGTTATTGTTCGTTAATCTTACTGCATCATGGAGCATTGCCCTGTCCATGTCACTAAACTGATGCAAACGTCTGCAAAGCATCATGGCAAAGGGTAGCATTCTGGAAAGGAAGGAATCATCCTCTGCATCCACACCGCTGTCCTTAGGTCCTTTGCCGGTGGCAAAACGCATGATGCTGGCATCCATGGTTTCCACGGCATCCTGCTCCTGTCCTTCCAATGCATACATGCCCTTAGACTTCCAGTCGTAGAACTTTTCCTGCATATCCGGGAAGGAAAGCTTTCTTTCCGTATTAAGGCTGTGGAACTCTGCCAAAAGAACGGATCCCATGGCAGGACGATAGCTAAAGGCCTGCTCTCCATAAGGAGCTTCTCCAAGAGCATTCTTCTCCTTGGCGATTCCTAAGCTTCCACCGATTAAAGCGGAGTACAGCATGGTTTCGGAAAGCCCCTGTGTCATGGCTCTCTTTTCTTCATTTTCCTTCGCTCTCTCTTCTCCCCGCATCTTGGCATCCAGAAGCCACTTCACCATGTCCAGACTTAAGAAGAAGGATTGAGACCAAGGGTTAATAATCAATCCGTCCATCTTTCCGGATTCGGAAATGTGGATGGCCGCCTTCAGCACATCCTGCACCGGCATAGCGATAGCCGCTGTTTCTGCGGGATTCTTCTCGATTTGTTCCCCGGAGGTAAATACTGCAATGGCATCTCTTCCATCCTGGGTTGTTAAATGGTTCAGAAGAACCTGCCCCTCTGCAATTTCTCCCTCTTTTTTCTCGGTGGATACGATAGCCACCAAAAGCTGAGCATTAAGCTCCATGGCCTGTAAAAAGCCCTGCAATACTCGCTCAATGCCGGCACGCTTCTTGTCCTCCGGCATAGCCTCTCCTTCAGGAAGCTTCTTCTGCTCCTCATGGTAAGCCGCAACCGCCTGAAAAATTCCGGCACTTCCCTTTAAACGCTCTTCCACGTTCTGGGTACGCATCTTATTTTGCAAAGCCACGATGGCTTCTTTCAGAAGAATAAAGCTGTTGCTGAAGGGATTGATTACCACACCGTCGGAATGGGGATGGTTCGCCGCAATCTGTAACAGCTCCGCCACAGGAAGTAAAACTGCGGAGGATTGCTGTCCTTCGTTCCCCGCCTTCTGCTCTTCCACATTGGTGAAAGCTGCGGCATAGCTTTTTCCCTCCTCGGTTTTTAAAAACTTCAGATTAATCTGCTGCTGACCGTCCTTTTCTCCGGCAGGATCCGCCGCTAGAAGAAGTCCTCCTCCGTTGTTAATCAACTCTTCGATACTGGCAAAAATTTTATTTAAATTCTCTTGGTTTCGCTCATCGGAAAAACGAAGAATACTTTCCTCAAGTCCCTTGGCTAATTCGAGTTTTTCAGAAAACTCCTTCTGTCCCATCTCTTTCATCTAATCCTCCTAAGTCTCGCAAAAAAGGAAATATGCCCTTTTTTGTACTTCAGACAGTATAGCAAAGAATGGGGGATAGAGAAACATTTTGATGAAGAAAAATCAAAATATCACTTATGCAAATGGGCCTGAAAATCAGGGCGAGCTCAAATTGCCCCTCATTTCAGACCCATACTGCAAATCATATTCGATATTTAATTTATAATAAACACTTCTCTATTTAGTCATCCTGCTCTACATCGGCTTTTCTGATGGAACCATCTACAGCACCGATTTCGTAATCGTACTCCATGTTTCCTACTTTAAAGTCAATCTCATATACACCGTCATCATCGTACTCAACGGACAAGTCTCTTACCTGTCCGGCAGAAACCCCTGCGTGACCAAAAGCAATAGCCTTTGCCTTGTCTGCACTGATTCTGCCGCCCTGCTGAGGCTGCGCTTTAGTCTGTGCTTGGGTTTGAGGCTGAGTCTGTGCCTGAGCCTGAGTCTGAGCCTGTGTCTGTGCTACCGCAGCCTGTGTTTCTGTAAGCTGAACCTGAACCGCCTGACTAGTACCCTGCTGAGTTGTTGCTACGATGTAGTCATCATCTCCCTCATTAATATCCTCAATAGCATCTGCGATATTTTCCCAGAGGCTGTCATCAGAATCATACTCAATAATGTCACGAATATCGATGTTCTTATCAGCTACCAGCTTTGCAATTTCGGAAATCTTCATCTTTGCCAGCTCTTTGGCATTTAAGGAGCTGGCCTTATTGGCAAGGTTCAGTACGAACACAGCCTTTCCTAAGGAAATGTTATTTTTCCTGGCAAATGCGGAAGCATTGTTATTCTGACTGGAAATCACCTGATGAAAGACTGCTGCATTCATATCTTCCGTGGACAAAGCTATCTCCATTTCTTTCACCACCAGCTTACGAAGATTATCCGCCTTCTTCTGATCCTTATTCTGCACGGTTACCAATACGCCCTTGGTGTCCTTCGTCATATAGCCTTGCTGCACCATGGAACCTACGATAGCATTTAATGCCACCTGTAAATCCACGTTCTGTAAATCCATACCGGAAAGAACCTTATCACCGTCGCCGTTGGTTGCATAAGCTTCTAATACGCGGTTCTTTTGGTTGGTAAGAAGCTCAATTCCCGGGTTTACATCCAAGTCCACCAAGCTATCCACCATTAAGTTTCCTCTGTAATAAAAGATTCCCCCAACTACCAATACCAAGGCGACACAGGCTGCCACCAACTGCATCACTGTTTTTAATCCTGGACTTGTACTCTTCCTTTCAATTCTTCTTACCAGCACTTTTTCCATCTTTGCACCCTCTTCCTTGGAATCCAGTTCTGCGGTAATCCTAGTAAATAAGTCATTGGGGATAAGATTTTGAACAGCCTCTTGAAGCTCTTTTTCCATATTTTCCTGCTTCATCTTACTCATCCTTTCCTAAATGCTCCTGCAGCTTCTTAATGCTCCTCTGGTATTTGGATAAAACCGTATTTAAGTTTTTTCCTAAATACTCCGCAATTTCCCGATTCTTCCAGCCTGCCACGGCATGAAGAAAAAGAATCTGTCTTTCCTCTTCCTCCAATATTTCCATGGCGGATTCCAAAAGCATTCTGTGGTCTGCATTTTCCACGAAGGAAAAGGAATATTTGGCGTCCACTGCCTCTTCCACTTCATGAATGCTGTCTTTGTTTTTCTCTTTTCGGAAATGCATCAGGGTGAAATTCCTGGCAATTCGAAATATCCATGCCATCGCCTTATTTCCCCCATGATAGGAAGCTGCATTTTCTGCAATGCTTACATAGGTTTCCTGCAAAACATCCTCTGTGTCATACTTATTTTTCGTTAATGAAAGAACGTAGGCATACAATGCATTGATGCTTTTCTCATATATGATTTTTAGCGCTTCCCGGTTTCCCTTTGCCAGGGAGAAAATCAGTTCATCCGCTATTTCTTCCTGCCCGGGAAAATCCGCAATCAGCATACTCACATTGATCATGTTTTTCGTCCTTTCATAAGTACAATGCATAGAGAGGGCATTTTATTGCAAAGAAAATCAATTTTGTATGTTTTTGATAGCCGTGCTGGGCAAAAGCACATTTTCTTTAGCGAATTTGATGGCAACTTTCTCATTGATTCGGTTATACAGGGTCCAGTAAGATGGGGTATCCACCCAAAGACGGACACTGAATTCCAAATAATCTCTTCCTACAGCGGTAAGCCCTGCGAAGGGCTCCGGGTATTTTCGGATCAGCTCATCGTCCTGAATACAAGCCTCCAAATATCCCTTAATCTTTTCTACATCCTCATCCCGACCAAGCTGGTAAATCAAATCCACTCTCCGGAAACGCTCCGCACTGTAATTAATGATATTGGCATTCATCAGGCTGCCGTTGGGAATGGAAATCCGCTTGTTATCCGGAGAAAGAATAACAGTATAGAAGATACTCACCTCCTGTACCGTGCCTTCATCCGTACCGCTTTTGATATAATTCCCCACCTTAAAGGGACGGAACAGCAAAAGCATAATGCCTCCCGCAAGATTGGATAGGGAGCCCTGTAATGCTAAGCCTACAGCCACACCGGCAGAGGCCAAAAGCGTGATAACGGAAGCAATGGGAACCCCCAGAATGCTGACACAGCTAATGCCTAAAACCAAATACAGACACAGTACAATCCCTCGAAAGAAAAAGTTCCGAACAGTAGGATCAATCTTTCCGGAAATAGGGGTTTTCGGAAGAATATGTCCCAGCTTTTTAATGATAAATCGACCAATCAAAAACAATGCCAGCGCCAATAATAATTTCCCCATAAAACGGGTAAGCCCCAGAGCTAAACCATTTCCAAAATTTTGGAAGCTCCAAACCCGTATCTCATTTTCAATACTTTCTACCTGATTCATATTATCTCCCGTCCCTACAACTGTAGATGGATAAAACATTTTCCTTAAAACCCTATCGAAGCAGTATCCCCGACTCTCTTTGGATGTAAAAATATTTATAAAAATACCGGCTTCCAAGGTTAGATTCTTGGGTCTAACTTTTGGAGCCGGTATAAAACTGCTATAGCTTGCTAAAAAGAAATATTACTCTACGATTTCTCCGTCCTCTACCAGAATATCATTTCTGTGAAGGAAAATGAAGATTACACGGCAAAGGGAAATTACAGCAGCCAAAACACCGAAAAGAGTAGAATCGGAAACGCTGCTCATCTTGCTGTATACGGCTTTATAATTGTAAAAAGAAACGATAATAATCACGACTATACAAATATAATTAACGATACCGCCAATAAATCCACCGAGAAGAGGAAGCAGACCCATGATTGCGGCACTGGCAATCGTGGGAACCGGTGTTCCAAACATCACCTGGTCTCCTGCGAAATAAGCATAAAGTCCACGGTTTATGTAGGGAATAAATGCTAAAATCGCCTTATCCTCCTGACCGTTATTCTTAGCCAGGGTATAAAGTGCGTAAGCCTCCAAGCCGTAGCAAATCAGCCAAACCAAGATAAACGGGATTAAAAATGCTCCTAATAGTGCAAAGATCTGTAAATATGACATAGTAAGTCCTCCTTTAAGTTGTAGGGCATCTTGCATCCATACAAATCCTGCCCTTGTTAAATTATCACTCCTAGTATACAAAAATAATATAATTTCGCAAGGCTTTCTTACTTATTTCTAAAAAAATATCGTTCATACCTCTATAAGAAATCGTTAGAAATTCACAGGTTCCTTGATTTCTCCGGTTCTGGCAATCTTTTCCAAATGTAAAACCGGTCCTATACCATGATATTCTTCCCGTTCCTCCAGCTTCACCTTCGCCGTGAGCTTTGCCCAGTCTCTTGTTGAAAAGGGAGCAATTAACTTCTTGTCTCCCTTACAGATGAAACCAAGGAAGGTCATATCCTCAGCACAGCAGGTCATCGCCATACGTCCCGGAACAAATTCATTCTCCGGCATATTTTTTCGTTTTAAAATCATCGCGGAAAATGTGATTTCTTTATTCAGATAGCGCTCCGGGTTCTCCATGCAGTCCAAGAACCAGGTACCATAATCTTCATCTGCTAAAGTAATGGCATCCTGTCCAAGATCGTATGGCAGGTCTTCCGGAAGAGCGGTCTGGGGAATTTCTCCATTTTTATCCTCCAGTAAAATCATGGCATTCTGCCCCATTGCCCGAATCTTTCTACGATAATCCACTAATTCTTCATTGGACAGATTATCGCAACGATTCACGATGCACAGCTCCGCATGACGAAGCATCTGCCCCAGGAAAGAACGCATATTGGAAAGATAGATCTTTAGGCTGGAACCGTCTAAAATCGTAATCACCTGATATAAAAACCAGTTCTTCGGCATGGACACATGATACTTTGGCTCACGATTTTGCTGTTTTGCCAGTACCTCTTCACTCATGGGACCGCCGTATAAATCATCCTGGTTCCACATCCCGTTCCACTCGATTAAGACTCTCTCCGCCTTATACTGTCTTGCCAGAGACTGCAATTTATCTTCCTGAAAATCAGTAATATTTTCCATATACACCGGCGTTGTATGATGTGCTGCCAGCTTAATAGGGTCATATTCCACTTCCCCATCCTCACAAAGAAGAAGGAGGGTATTGCCCTCAGTCTGAAAATATTCCTGCTCCATGGTAAATTGAATGAAGCTGCTTTTTCCCGACTCTAAAAATCCGTTAATCAAAAAGACCGGAATGCCTTCTCCCTTCGCTTCCCACTGTTCTCCCATTCTACTCTCCTTCCGTTCTATATCTTCTTCTCCGAAAAAGAAACCAAGTCTATTCCTTTTCGGAGAATTCTTTTAAAAATTAGTCGTTAAACAGAGCCTTTATCTTGTCCTTTTGCAGCTCAGTTCCGATAACCACAAACTTTCCGATATTTTCAGGACCGGCCTCACGGATTTCCACCTGTTCCGGCACCATATCAAAGTTTACCCAAGTGCCGTCTGTGCAAGCCAGCATCCCCTTTGCACGGACAATACCGCCGTAAGTACAGCCTTCAGCCATTTCCTCTAAAATCTCTGCCAAATGACTTCTGTCTACCTTCTTAAATACTTCCAAACCGATACTGTCAAAAATTTCATCCGCATCATGGTCATGACCGCAAGCGCAGCCTTCATGATGATGGTGATGATGATGCTCATGCTCTTCCTCATCATGACAGCCACAACCGCAGGACTCTCCATGCTCATGATGGTGATGATGCTCATGTTCCTCATCATGGCAGCCACAACCGCAGGACTCATCGTGCTCATGATGGTGATGATGCTCATGTTCCTCATCATGGAAGCCGCAACCGCAGGACTCACCGTGCTCATGGTGATGTTCATGATGGTGCTCGTGGTCATGATGATGCTCATGGTGATGAGCGGCTTTCGCCTTTACTTCTGCCAAAAGCTCCTCTTCCAGATTCTCTTCCTTCCCGATGATTTCCAGAAGCTTTTCTCCGCTTAACTCCGTAAGGGCTGTGGTAATCAGGTTAGCATGAGGATTGATGCCACGAACAATATTTACGGCCTCCTGAGCCTTCTCTCCGGAAGCAATATCCATTCTGGACAGTACAACGGAAGTGGCAAAACGAATCTGGTCATCAAAAAACTCACCGAAATTCTTATTGTAAAGCTTTGCTTTTGTAGCGTCCACTACGGTTACGGCTCCATCCAGCTTTACATCCAGATTCTCGGAAACGGTCTTTACCGCCGATAATATATCGGAAAGCTTTCCAACTCCTGAAGGCTCAATCAAAATACGTTCAGGATGGTACTGCTCAATAACTTCCTTTAAGGAGCTTTCAAAGTCTCCCACTAAAGAACAACAAATACAGCCCTGATTCATTTCCCTGATTTCGATTCCCGCATTCTTTAAAAAGCCGCTGTCCACACCAATCTCACCGAACTCATTCTCGATAAGAACAACATTTTCTCCCTTTAAAGCATCGGAAAGTAATTTCTGTATAAATGTAGTTTTTCCGGCTCCTAAAAAACCTGAAATAATATCAATCTTTGTCATAAAATCCTCCTTTGGGATGAATACATTTTTCTATGGATACAAGCGCTATTTTACGATAATCTTCCACCTTGTCAATATAACCGCGGTATAAAGTTAGCTATACTTAACTTTCTTTAGAAATATTAAATCATTTTTCCAAAAAATTCTCCTCCAAAACCTGCCATAGCTCTTCTCCGTCCTTCACAAGGTACTTTGCCCCATGCTCCTCAAGCTCCTTTTTATCCCGAAATCCATAAAGACAGCCAATGCTGAGCATACCCGCATTTTTCGCCGCATCCAAGTCCGTCTTGGTATCTCCCACCATGACAGCCTCCTCCGAAGAAATCCCCAGTTCCTTGCAAACCGTAAAAAGCATATCCGGATTCGGTTTTAAAGGAATCTTTCCATTATCTCCCAGTACCAGAGTAAAGCTGTCAGAAGCAAATACCTTGTTCAAAATAATGGACGCCTCTTCCTTGGGTTTATTGGTAATGCAAACTCTGGAAATCCCCTTTTCCTCCAAGCGTTTCAGGCAGGCAGGAATACCGGGGTAGGGTTCCGCCTCATAGGTACAATTATCCGGAAAAATGGAGCGATAATATTCATATGCCTCTTCATAAAGCTCCATGACCTCATCCCCCTTAAGGTCCAAGTCCATGGCCTTCTCCTCATCCTTTGCCTCCCATTTTTCCGCCTTCTCATACCAAATCTGCGCATTCTTTTCCAGGCTTCTTTCCACAAATTTCTTGGTCCCCACACCCACAAACTTCTTGGTTTCTTCCAGACTGACACCCTCCAAAGAAAAATGCTCCATGGTCAAATCCATATTTCTTTTTAGGCTGGCTAAGGTATTGACCAAAGTTCCATCCAAATCAAAAAGTACTGCCTTTATTTTCTTTCCCATTTTCAACTCCTCTATATACTTTTTAAAAGCTTTTAGTGTATATTCACTATGCATGCAAAGGAAATCTGCTGTTTGGATTTCTATATCTCAGCTAGTTGGATTTCTATATCTCAGCTAGTAGAATTTCTATATCTCAGCTTTCCTTTGAAAAAATAATCTTGAAAATCCAATGTTTTCTCCTCCACCAGTATAAAGAGGAAGAAAGGGAATGTCTATCATGGCTTATTATTACGCGGTAAAAATCGGAAAAAATCCGGGAATATACAGTAGCTGGGCAGAATGCGAAAAGCAGGTAAAGGCTTATCCCAATGCCAAATTCAAAAAGTGGAAAACAAGGGAAGAGGCGGAAGCCTATATGAACGGTAGCGGCAATTCAAAGCCATACGGCTCCGACATGAGCTCTATTAGTTTTGGTTCAAAAACGCCTTCTTCCCGGAAAGAAAAAGGGAAGGCAACTCTTCTCCCCTTACAAGACGGTTCTCTTTCGGCCATAGAAGAGCTTTTTCAAAGCACTAAGACAGACTGCATTGCCTATGTGGACGGAAGCTTTGCAAAGGACAATGGCGTCTACGGATACGGCGTGGTTTTCATTGAAAAGAATGGAAATATCGAAGAATACTTTGATTCAGGCCGGGAAGAAAGCTACCAAAGCATGAGAAATGTTTCCGGAGAAATATTGGGATCCTTAAAAGCAGCTTCCCTGGCCGTGGAAAAAGGCTACTCCTCCATCGCCATATTCCATGACTACCAAGGCATCGCCTCCTGGGCAAAGGGAGAATGGAAATGCAACAAAGAAAAAACTATAGAATATAGAGAAAAAATGCTGGAATTCCAAAAGAAACTGAAGATTAGCTTCCATAAAGTTCAAGCCCATAGTGGAGACTACTTTAACGAAAGAGCAGATATCCTCGCTAAACAAGCAGTCGGAATTTCCTAACCATTCTTTTTTCGAAGAAGAGGCTTTAAGCAGGAGCACGCTCCCGCTAACCTGCGCCTCGTAGCAGTACTAAGCTAAAAGCTTCACATTGTTCGCTTTTAGCAAGTACTGACGGGCTCGGATTACTCCTGCTTAAAGCCTCTTCTTCGAAAAAAACTGTGTTGGCATGGCAAATATCAATTTGCATATAAAGCGAATAAGATAAAGTGAATAAGCTATTGTTTACAAAAGATACCGGCTTCGAACGGTGGATGACCATTTTACCAGCTTTTCTGCATTTATAGTCTGAAACAGGGGTAATCTGAGGCCGTCTGTACTTGCGAAAAGCAAACGAAGTGTAGCTTTTATCTTAGTACAGCTACGTGCCGAAGTTAGCGGGAGCGTGCCCCTGTTTTAGAGCTATAATGCAGAAAAGCGGAAACCTCACAACAAAAGGTCTCCGCTAATTCTATTGCTTAGAATAAGCAATTTAAAATTTGACAAACGTACTATAAAAGGAAAATATTATTCTCCTCGCAAAGCTTTCGCATCTCTTCCGGCCAGATGGATGCCTGTACCTCTCCCACATGGGCACGGTCTAAAAGCAGCATACAAAGTCTGCTCTGTCCGATTCCGCCTCCGATGGTTTGGGGAAGCTTTCCTTCCAAAAGCATCTTATGGTAAGGGAGCTTTGCCCTGTCTTCATTATGGGAAAGCTTGAGCTGTCTCTCTAAGGCCTTTTCATCCACACGGATTCCCATGGAGGAAATCTCCAAAGCACAATTTAAGGTTTCAAACCAGAAGAGGATATCTCCGTTTAAGCTCCAATCATCATAGTCCGGAGCTCTTCCGTCATGGGGTTCCCCGTTACTGAGCTTATCTCCGATTCTTTGAATAAAGACACAACCGTGCTCTTTGGTAATGGCATTTTCTCTTTCCTTCGGACTTAGATTCGGATATCTCTTGAGAAGTTCCTCAGAGTCAATAAAGTAAATCTCCTCCGGCAGCTTCTTCACAGCATCCGGGTACTTATACCAAACCTCATGCTCCATATGCTTGATAATACGGAAAATGTCTCTTACCGTATTCTGTAATACTTCTTCCGTTCTTTCGTCTTTTCCGATAACTCTTTCCCAGTCCCACTGGTCCACATAGCAGCTATGCAGGTTATCCAATTCCTCATCCCGGCGAATGGCATTCATATTGGTGTAGAGGCCTTCTCCCACTTGGAAATTATAACGCTTTAAAGCAATCCTCTTCCACTTTGCCAAAGACTGGACAACCTCCACCACTTCCTCTTTTTTCCATGGCACATCAAAGGACACCGGTCTTTCCACACCGTTTAAGTTATCATTTAATCCGGAGCTCTTCTCCACAAAAAGCGGAGCGGAAATTCTGGATAGATTCATCTCCTTTCCAAACTCCTTTTGGAAAGTATCTCTGATATATTTAATTGCCTCTTGGGTTTCCCGAACACTGAGCCTTGGGGAATAGTCCTTTGGAATTACGAGTGCCATGCTTCTTCCTCCTTTAAGTCACATACGATTAAGTGCCTATCATACTCTTCTTTTTTTCATTCGTAAAGACAAAAAAACATCTAAAAGGCTTTCATAAAAATGTCTAGAAAGCCTCCTCCAGATAGTATTTTGCTTCCTTACTTTTCCCCAACTCCAAAAAATATCCGTAAAGAAAATTTCTTTGCGCCTTGCTAAGGGGACAAAGAGCTGTAGCCATCAGTTTTTTCTTACTGGGATTATGCAAAAGCACATAGCCTCTTCCGCTTAAAAAATCTCCGGCATTGAATAGGCTTTGTTTTGAAAATTCCTCATAAAGCCCTAATTTCATTAAAATTCTTTCCGCTTCCATACAATGCTTTCCCCAGTCTGTAGGGAAGAAATCCCCCATGGGAGAAAGCCAGCCCAGTAACTCTTTATCCATATCGTCCTCCATCCTTAAGAACATAAGTCAAGAATTTTACCCTATAGCTGTTTCTATATAGAAAAACTGTGAAAAAGAAAGTCTCTATTCTGCCCTTTCTTCTTCACAGTCCGGTCTATATTTTATCTTTTATGTCCACACTCCGGACAGAATTTACCTACATTGCCGGTATGTCCGCACTCCGGACAATCCCATTTATCCGCTCTAGCCTCTCCACATTCAGAGCAGAACTTCCCGGTATTATGGGTATGTCCGCATTTTGCGCAGGTCCAATCCTCCGCTGTGCCTGCTTCTGCAGCCGGTACGGCACCGTTTGCAGTTTCTTGCATAGGAACACTTACCTGTCCAAAGATGCTTCCCTGAGCTCCTGCATTTGCCTGATTAGCGGTATTTTGTCCCGCCTGCGCATTGCCCTGCTTAGCCCCCATGGAGAAAAGCTCGGAGGCATTGAAACCACCGGTCTGATTTGCCATATTCATTCCCGCAAAGGCCATCATTGGTCCTGTAGCGGTATTTCCTGCAGCCAGCTTCATAGCATCTCCCTGAGCCTTGGAAAGATAAGCCGCAGCCATGCTGGGATCACGGAAAACAGCATCTCTCTGCATTTCCTTAATCATCTTCTCATCTTCTTCCGGTGCCTTGATGGAGCTGATACCGAAGCTGGTAATCTTAATACCGTAATGCCCTCCCCAGGTACTGGAAAGAATATCATTTAAGGCATGAGCAATATCATCCGTATGGCTAAGAATGCTGTGGTAGCGGATTCCCTGTTCGGAAATACGGGAAAAAGCAGGCTGTAAATTGGTTAAAAGCTCAGACTTTAACTGAGACTCCACCTCTTCCTTCTTATAATCCCCCTCCACATTGCCCGCAAGATTCCTATAGAAGAGTACAGGGTCCGTAATCTTATAAGCATATTCTCCGTGACAGCGAAGGGAAATCTCTATGTCCAGATTAATGTTGGGATCCACCGCTCTAAAAGGAATGGGGTTTACGGTACCATATTTATTACCCACAATATCCTTGAGATTAATGAAATAAATGCGTTGATCCTTTGCCGTGTCTCCGCCGAAGCTCAAACGCTTCATAAAGGTCTTAAAGCTTTCTACTACGCTTTCGCCCAGTGGGCCGTAGAAAATACTGGGTTCCGTGGAGGAATCGAAAACAAACTCTCCTGCCTCTGCAGACAGCTCCACGATGGCACCCTGCTCCACAATCAGCATACACTGTCCTTCGTTTACGGCAATGACAGCACCGTTGGAAATAATATTGTCTGAAGCTCGAGTATTGGAACTGTTTTGTCCAATTCTCTTCTGCCCCTTGGTCATGAGGGTATCATTATCTAAGGAAGAACAATAGAAATACTCTCTCCACTGATCTGCTAAAACGGAAATTCCCGCTTCTTTACCTGCTTTTATCAATCCCATAGACTCACTCCTTTATGGTAAGCAAATTCATTTTTATCCCTCTAAGACTACCATATTTTCCTCTAAAGGGAAAGAAAATCCCTTTCCAATCTTGACAAAGTTTTAGCGTAACAGGTAAAATGCAGGAGTAAATAAATTGCTTGAAAAAGCATTCAGGAGAAAGAGGGATAGAAATGAAGCACATTATTACCTTAAGCACCAGAGATTTAGAGAAGAGCGTTGAGCACGGCGGATGTGGAGAGTGTCAAACATCTTGTCAATCTGCTTGTAAGACCAGCTGCGGTATCGCAAATCAAAACTGCGAGAACGAAAACAACTAAGGATTTCTCAAAAGAAGGAGCTGTGTGCAGACACAGTTCTTTTTTTTCGCTATAGATTTTAACCATTGGTATTTAGAAGGAAGGGTAAATGATTCACCAGTATTTGATGAACGGACGACACATTGTTTTGGATGTATACAGCGGAAGCATCCATGTTACAGATCCTATGGCTTATGCTGCCATCGGCTATTTGGAAAAAGGTCTTTCCAGAGAGGAAGTGCTCCAAAAGCTTAAAGTGGAATTTCCGGAGAATACAGAGCAGGACTTTCAGGACTGCTTTTCGGATATAGACGAATTGATTGAGAGCAAAAAGCTTTTTACCAAGGACAACTATGCCCCTTTAGCGGGAAAGTTAAAGTCCCACAGTGGAAATGTGATTAAGGCTCTTTGCCTATTGGTAGCCCACAGCTGTAACTTAGCTTGCTCCTACTGCTTTGCCTCCCAAGGGCATTATCACAGAGAGTCAGGGCTTATGAGCTTTGAAACCGGAAAAAGAGCCCTGGATTTCCTCATTGAAAATTCCGGCACCCGCCGAAATTTAGAGGTGGACTTCTTTGGTGGAGAGCCTTTGGTGAACTTCCAGGTTTGTAAGGATCTGGTGGCCTATGCCCGCTCCATCGAGAAAGAAAAGGGAAAGAATTTCCGTTTCACCCTAACCACCAACGGTGTAGGACTCACGGAAGAAATCATGGATTGGGCAAATGAAGAATGTCATAATGTGGTTTTAAGTCTGGATGGACGAAAGGAAGTCAATGACCGTTTCCGTGTAGACCGAAAGGGAAAGGGAAGCTACGATCAAATCGTCCCCAAGTTCCAGCGTTTTGTGGAAAAACGTGGGGACAAGGAGTACTACATGAGAGGAACCTTCTCCCATTTTAATACGGATTTTACGGAAGATATTGCCCACATGGCGGATGAGCTGGGCTTTAAAGAGCTGTCCATGGAACCGGTAGTTTTAAAGCCGGGAGAGCCCTCCGCCCTAACCGAGGAAGATTTGCCCATCCTCTATGAGCAGTATGAAAAGCTGGCACTGGACCTCCTTCGCAGAAAAAAAGCGGGAGATCCTGTAACCTTCTACCATTACATGGTGGATTTAGACAGAGGCCCCTGCATTTATAAGAGAATCTCCGGCTGCGGTTCCGGAACGGAATATATGGCGGTTTCCGCCCAGGGGGAACTTTACCCCTGCCACCAGTTCGTATCCGACAAGGAATATAAGCTGGGAGATATTTGGAACGGTATCACCAAGGAAGAAGCTAGAGAAGAATTCCGAAATACCAATGTCTATACCAGAGAGGACTGCGGAAAATGTTGGGCAAAGCTATATTGCGCCGGAGGCTGTGCCGCAAATGCCTACCACTCCACCGGAGATATTGCCGGTACCTATGAGTATGGTTGTAAGCTTTTCCGAAAGAGAATGGAATGCGCCATTATGATGAAGGTGGAGGAATCCTTGATGGAGCAATAGCATTTCTTAGATATTGCTCAAGATGTATTTCTCCACCATCACCGCTACTCCGTCTTCATCATTACTGAGTGTGACTTCATCGGCTATTTCTAAAACATGCTTTTGGGAATTGGCCATGGCAATGCCTTTTCCTGCATATTCTAGCATGGTCAGGTCATTTCCTCCATCTCCAAAGGCCATCAGCTCTTCTCTCTTCCAGCCCTTTTTCTCTAAAAGTCTTTTTAAGGATTCTCCCTTGTCTACTCCTAGGGGGCAGATTTCCAGGAAAAAGGGTTCGGAAAAAAAGATGCTTAATTCCTCTCCATACTCCTTTTCCAGTCTTTCCTTTAAGGGAAGAAGCTCCTCATGCTCTCCCAAAGCCAGGAGCTTACAAACCTCCTCAGATAAGGCATTGGGAAAATCTTCTACCTTTCTAAAGGGCATCTTATTAATGGTGCTTTCTCTATCCATATAGGGAAATTCCGGTCGTTCTGTTACAATCTCCTTCCCCTGATAGGAAAGGAGACCTAAATCCGCCTCTCTTACTGCCTTGGCAATAGCTTCATAATACTTTCTTGGAATCGTATGTTCATACAAAACTTCCTTGGTCTTACAGTCCATACAAAGACTTCCGTTATAGGAAAGAACATAGCCTCCCAATTTTTCCAGCTCTAAGGCCTCCCACACCTCGGACATGCCATAGGTAGGTCTTCCGGAAGCCAGGATAATGCTGACACCTCTCTTGATAGCCTCCTGCAAGGCTCTTTTATTTCTTTCGCTAACTTTCTTTTCCGAATTGGTCAATGTTCCATCCAAATCCAAGGCTATCGCTTTAAACATTTTAATCCCTTCCTCTATCCTCTATTCCTGTTCATTTTCTTTTTGAAACTATTGTTTTTTCTTATTACGTTTTATTTTATATCGGCAAAGCCGTGCCCTCTCTTATATCTCATTCTTCCCGGAATGTAAAGAAAACTTAAATTTATTATTTTTTTATATTCTTCTCCCGAATTTTTCCTTGCATTTTACGCTTCTCTTTGTTAGTATAACAGAACAAATTTCATAGCTTATTCAGAGTCGGTGGAGCTACATAGGAGCTAAGAAGCCGCAGCAACCCCGGAAACGGAAGGTGCTAACCTGAGCGAACCATTTGTTTCGATCAATAAGAAGATTATCGACCATTGGCGAGCCCAATGGTTTTTTTATGTCTTTTCGAAGCTTTCTCCCACTCTGTATGCAAAATAGAAAGGATTATTTTTATGTTATTTTCATCAGAACAGGTTTCCAACGGACATCCGGATAAGATTTGCGATCAAATCAGTGATGCCATCGTTACAGACATTTTAAAGCACGATCCCAAGGGAAGAATCGCTGCAGAATGTTGCATTAAAGACTATGATATCGTGATTTTGGGAGAAATCACCAGCAGCCATACCCCTGACTACGATACTCTTTGCCGAAACGTGTTAAAGAATATCGGTTTGGAGGACTTGGATCGCTATAAAATTCAGGAGTTGATTTCCGTACAGTCTCCCGATATTGCCATGGGTGTAGACCATGACGGTGCCGGAGATCAGGGAATGATGTTCGGATATGCTACAAACGAAACCAAGGAAATGCTTCCCATCCCCTATGTTTTATCCACCAGAGCTTTGCAGAAGCTCCGTGCCTTTAATCTGGAAAATGCCTTTTCTATTTTAAAGCCGGATGCTAAGGCTCAAGTAAGCTATGATTACAAGGAAAATCGCATTGATACCTTCCTGATTTCTTCCCAGCACAGTGAATCCGTATCCCTGTCTCAGGTTCGGGAGATTATTCAGAAAATCATGGTGGAAACCGCTGCGGAAATGAATTTAAATACCGACTTCCGCATCTTGGTAAACCCCACCGGACGTTTTGTTCTCGGCTCCTCCTTTGCAGATTCCGGTCTTACAGGACGTAAGATTATTGCCGACACCTACGGCGGCGCTGCTCATCACGGCGGCGGCGCATTTTCCGGAAAGGATCCTTCCAAGGTAGACCGTTCTGCAGCCTATATGGCCAGAAAGATTGCAAAGGACCTGGTTTCTGCCGGAAAGACCGACAGATGTGAGGTACAGCTGGCCTATGCCATCGGTGTTGCAGAGCCTGTATCTGTGTATCTGGACTGCTTCGGTACCGAGCATGAAAATGTTGGAGACCTTTGGCGTTCCGTAATCGAAAAGTACGACCTTACGCCAAAGGGCATTATTTCCAACTTAAATCTTTTAAATACAGACTATAATCTGGTTTCTTCTTACGGACATTTCGGTAAGGAAAACCTGCCATGGGAAATCTAAGCAAATGTCTAAGGATTTACATTTCACAGAAAATAAAAATAAGAGCGGAAAGTCCTTTTTAGGCGCCCTCTTTCAGAAGAAACAAAAGCTTGCAACAGAAAAAGGCAGTCCCAAAAGACTGCTTTTTTCGCATCATTTTTTTCCATTGATTCTTTTTGGAACGGGCTTACAATTCCTTCTGTTTCTTCTTCCCGTCTTGCTTTACAGCTATAAAAGTCCGAAGCTTTTGCTGCCCACTTCGCCCCTACTGTGCTTGTTCTTCTTTTTTACTGTTCTTCCACTGCTCTACGGGGGACTGGGACTTTTGGCTTCCTATGTGAAGAAACAGGCTATTTATGAATTGTTCAGGAAGGGAACCCTGGTAATTTTTCTTTTATCCTTATTCTCTTCCTTCCCCCTCTTTCTTCATCCCCTCTACTGCTCAAGAACTTCCGCCCTTCTATCCAAGGCAGATGTTCAGGAGGCGAATTTTCTGTATCCCTACAGCGAAAGTCTTCCGAACAGTTCCCGGGAGGCTATAGAAAAAGCCCTTAATATTTTCCCGGAGACCTCCCTATATGAAATGAGCTTTTTTCATTACGGAGAGGGAAATACGGAACAATATCAGTACCAGTTCTACTTTTCCATTCAGGATGTGAAGGAGGGCATTGCACTATTAGAAAACGCTTTGAACTTCCAACAAAAGGTGGAAGAAGAAAACATATTCTACGGAAATGGAAGACTTTCTGAAGCCATGTATTTTGATATCAGTATTGATAAACAAAACGGAAAAGTAGAATTTAGCTTTAGCAATCTTCCTTTTTAAGAATTTATGAGCAATCAGAAAAATAAATAGTTTTCCGGCAGTATAGGCCTGAAAAAGGGGTAGTCTGAGCCCATGGGTACTTGCGAAAAACAAGAGAAACGCAGTTTTTCGCTTAGTACCCATGGGTGGCGAAGCTAGC
>OCIZ01000170.1_pt1 | contig 18249 bp, 18 predicted proteins | sample 1495841 | NCBI WGS metagenome assembly OCIZ01 (sample SAMN01915229, study PRJEB22387) | human oral metagenome | isolation source: saliva | host: Homo sapiens | place: USA
CATGGAGCCCGACGACTACGACATCGCGGGCGCGGCGACCGGCGTCGTGGACGCCTCGAAGCTGCTGGGTCCCGAGCGCGTGACCGATGGGGATGTCGTTATCGCGATGGCCTCCTCGGGCCTGCACTCTAACGGCTACTCGCTGGTTCGCTCCGTCGTCTCCCGCGTCGGCGCGTCGCTGGAGTCCCACGTCGCCGAGTTCGGCCGCACCCTCGGCGAGGAACTCCTCGAGCCCACCCGCCTGTACACTCGCCTGTGCCTTGACCTGGTCGAGCACTTCGGCGTCGGCGGCATTCACGCCTACTCGCACGTGACCGGCGGCGGCCTGGCCGCGAACCTGTCGCGCGTCCTGCCCGTCGGCGCCGTCGCCACCGTGGACCGCTCCACGTGGACCGTCCCCGCCGTGTTCGACTGGGTGCGCCGCGGCGGCGACGTCACCTGGGTCGGCATGGAGGACTCCCTGAACCTGGGCGTCGGCATGGTCGCCGTCGTCTCCGCGTCCGTGGCCTCCGAGGTCTTGGCCGCGATCAACGAGGCCGGGGTGGCGGCGTGGGTCCTGGGTTCCGTGACGTCGGCCGGTGCTGACGGTACGGTGGCTGGCTTCGGGTTGGTCTCGGACCTGAGCGCGGACTCCTCCGGCGTGCGCCTCATTTCCGGCACGAAGGGCGTCCAGGCGGGTGCCGTGCTGCTGCACGGCGAGTACCGCGTCAGCTGATTCTTCTGCGTCTCCGAGCTCGAGCGGGCGGGGCTGGGGCCGGGTGGCCTTGGCCCCGCTGTGCTTGGGGATGGACGAGGCCTCGGCGCGACCAAGCGGGAAACTTCGGCGGGTGCGCATGACAGCGACGCATGCGTGACAGCGATGCGCGCGGTACGCTGACGCGCGCGGCCGTGAACCGGGACCTTATGCCAGGTTTCGGGTACGCCAAAGCGGCGGACCGGGGCCGGTCCGCCGAATGGCTCAGCCGTTACTTGGTGGAGGAACCACCCGTCCAGAAGGACTCATCGAGCTGCTTCGGGTCGATGTCGTCGTCCTCTGCCGGAATATCCGCGAAGTCGGCGTATTTCGAGTAGAGGTCGTCGTCGATTGCATCGTCCTCTTCAGGCTCGTCCACGGCACTGTTCGTCGTGTACGAGTCCTCATCCGCCAGCTCTCGCTGAAGTGCGTGTAGGTCGGTGTCGGGGCTGAAGTACTTCAGCTTCCGAGCGACTTTCATCTGCTTAGCCTTTTGACGGCCGCGCCCCATGGCGTCGACCCCCTCCGCGTCGTTCGGGTCCGCATCAAGCGGTTCCCTGGGTGTTCAAAATGTTTCGTGGGACCATCATAGCTAATGGAACGGCTTGACCTCACCTTGGATCGGTTTTTGCGCGCTGAGCGGATTGACCCGAAGGGGGTGAATCCCCGGCAACACGCCGAAAACGTGCGCGACGCGCAGCGTCATGTGAACGGTATTACGGATTAATCTGTCAGGCGCGCAGATGCGCAATCCCCTCGCACGAGCGGGATGCCCGGGCGAGGGGAGCACACGGAAAGGCGGAAGAGTCAGGCGTCCACGGCCTCGTCGGCCTTCGCGAGCGCGGCGAGAGTCTGCTTGGCGGCCTCGCGGCCGATGCGGCGAGCCTGACGGCGTGCGCGACGCGGCTTACGCGTGGCCAGCAGGACGAGGACGCCGATGGCACCCACCGTGGACAGGGCGACGACGGCGACCTTCTTGATGGCCTCCGCGTTGCCGCCGACTGCGTCCTGAAGAGTCAGAGACGCGCTCTCCTTGAAGGACTTGAAACGCACGGTGGCCTCCTCCTTCGCTTCCTGGGCGAGGGTGGCGGGCTGCACGCGCGCGTAGAGCTGATCGATCGTGGCGGCCAGCTCGGCGCGCTGACGCTCGAGGTCGGCCTCAATCTGGGCTGTGGTGCGTGTGCCGGAAGGCTGAGCGGCGCGCTCGCCGACGGTCACGGTGCGCGGGTCGACGGAGTTGCTCACTTGCCCAGTCCCTTCTCGATAGCTTCCTTGGTAGCGGCCACCGATGCGGCCGGATCCGGACGGTGCTTCTGCGCGCTCTGGAGGGCGTTCTTACCCGCCAGGGCCAGGGTCGCCACGATGACCAGCAGGATCACGACAACAATCAGCGACGCCGCCCACGCCGGAAGCACGAGGGCCAGGAGAACCTCGACCGTGTGGAGAGTCCAACCCAGTAGGAAAAGCGCGAAAACGGCGGCCGTGACGAGCAGGCCCGCACCCTTACCACTCTTGGCGGCGAAAGCGCGCGCCTTCGTCTTATTGAGCTCGATCTCGTCACGCAGAATTCCCGACAGCTGGCTGGTCACCAGTGCGACGAGGCTGCCAATGCTGGGGCGTGCCTCGGATGCGGGAGCCGCGTGCTGCGGCGCGTGCTGCGTGGGGGCCTCGGGCGGCGGGTACTGCCCGGGCTGGGGGATAGACTGGGTCATAGGGGCTCCTGCGCGTGCGGGGTAACGAGGCGACGGCTCGCCTGATAAGCCTAGTCTCTCATGAAGAGAGGCGGCTCGCAGTGACCCGTACGCTACTCCTCGCGTTACTCCTTCGGTGCGATGGGACCCGGCAGATCCGACAGGATCTTGCGGGCGCGCACGACCAGCTCGGAGACCTCATCCTCGGCCTGTGCTGGGTCCTCAGAATCGACCGCGGGGATGTCGCGGAGCGGCGCGTTGTCGGCTGAACCAGCGTTCGTTTCAACCGGCGCAATGAGCACCGGCTCGTCCACAGGGGCCTCGTCAAAAGACAGATCCTGAGCGTTCGTCGCCGCGCCAATCGAGCGGCGGGCGGGAGCCGACGCGGGAAGGGAACCGGAGGTGCCAGCCACGACCTCGTCAAAGGGGGAGGGGAGTGATGCACGGAGGGTGCTCTGATCCTCCGGGTTGGCCTCCAGGGACGTCGCGATGATCACGGGCGTGGGGTTCGGCGCGTCAAGCGATACTCGACCGTTCGTGAGCAGAATCGCACGGTCCGTCGAGGCGGCTAGCTCCGGGGACGGCGTTGAGACGACGACCGCGCAGCCCGCCTTGGTCAGCGACCTCAGGAGCGGCTCGAACTCGGTGCGCGCCTCATCGGGCAGGGAAATCGGATCCTCAATGAGGAACACCTCCGCACCGGACACGATCGCGCGAGCGATCAGCGCCTTGAAACGCTCCCACGGCGTCAGCTCCGAGGGATACCGATCAACGCGCTGCGCCAGACCCGTCACCTGGAGCGACCCCACCAGGTTATCCCAGTCCGCGACCGAACCCGTCGCCGACAGGGGTTCGAGGATGTTCTGGCGGATCGTCAGCGTCTCATCCAGCGGAGAATCCATACGGATCAGCGCCACCGAGCCGATGCGGCCCGCCAGGCGCGCCACCCACGAACGCGACGGCGCAGCGATAATGCGGCCAGCCTGCGGCTCTTCGAGGCCCGCAAGGATCAGGAACAGGGCGCGAGCACGGCGGCCCGTCGGATCCAGGATCGCGCTCAGCGTGCGCGCGCGGAAACCCATGTCCACGTTCGCCAGGAGGAGCGCGCCCGTCGCATGATCCGTGTAGGTCAGGCCCAGGCCGGCGACCAGGACCTTGCCGCCGCCGCCCTTCGCCGCAAACGAGCGGCGTGAACGGTACCACGGGCGCGGCTCAGTCGCGGGCACGCGTGCAGGCACCGGCGCGACCATGACCTTACTCTGCGTCCGGCGAGGAGCCGGTGGCTGCGGAGAGTACTGGGGGGCCTGCGCGCCGCTCTGGGGGCTGTGCGCGTACGGGGAGTTCTGGGGCTGCTGAGCGTCAGTCAGGACGGCCTCGTCCTGCGCGCCCGTCGTCGACGAGGCCGTGGCCCCCTCGACGGCAGCGTCGACCGCAGCAGCGGCGGTCGGCTCCGCGACGGCCTGCCCAGCGGCAGCCGTCAAGTCAGCCACGTCCTGGCCATCCGTACCCTGCAGGTTTTCACGCGAGTCGTTCGACATGCCCCTATTGTTTCAGGATCGTGTCGTTTGTGCCGTAATGGCGCGCGGGAGTGGGTCGGGTGATACGTTTGTGATGTCCTGCCAGCGAGTGAGGCGGCTGTGGCTGCCGTGTTCCCCGGATGGGGATGGCCCCATGCAGTGCATTAGGAGGACGTTTTCCCTGCGAAAGCGGGGATTGCTCTATGCTTGAGGCTTTCGTTTTTGTGCGGCGATAATATATTTTGCAAGATGCATTGCATAAGAAAGTTTTCAGTGTTATCGTGTACCTATCAGCCCTTCGGGGTGATGGTGGCCCTGAAGGGGCCACCGGGTTCAACAATTTCAGAGTAACCAGACTCACTCATCGTAGCGTGTTTTGGTTGCGTAGGAAGCGAAATTGACTCGAGGTAGAGATGATGGCCCGGAAGAAGGTAAGTGTTGAAACGCCTTCGGTTCTCGCAGTGGCGACTGCGCCGATTTTTCCCGCTGCGCGTTCTGATCTCGATGCGTCGGAGTTGTCTGATCTTGCTCGGTGTTTTTGGGCAAAGACAGGAGGCGGGGCAGGCGCGTGGCTCTCTGTCGTCCAGCACTTAATGGATGCCGCAGACATCGCGGAAAAATTGTTTGATGGGTATCTGAGCGAGCATCACCGTCGGCTTATGGCCTCCGTGTGGGACGGGGACCAATCGAAGGCGCGAGCCAGCTTCGTGTTCCTGGCAGGCGTGCACGACGCGGGCAAAGTGAGTCCCCAATTTGCTTGTCAGTCTGCTGAACTCGCGGAACTCATCCGAGACCAGGGAATCTCGGTCATGCGAAAGAAGGACTACGCAGAGCGAGCGTTCCTTCCCCACGGCCTCGTCAGTCAGTTTACATTCCAGGAGCTGGTAGGTGCTGGGGGAGGGGACACGGGGCGTGCCCGCGAGTGGGCGATCCTCGTCGGTATCCATCACGGACGCTATCCGGATTCAGATGCCGTGCGGGTCGCGCATCAGCAGTACAGGTATCAAGAAGGATCCGTGACGGACGAGCCGCGGTGGGGGCAGGCGCGCGCTGAGATTCTCCGGTGGATGGCGGCGCGCAGTGGCTTCCCGCTAATCGCCCCGGGGACTGCTTTGCCGGAGCTGCCCATCGCGGTGGCATCCGCCTACGCCTCGGCACTCGTCATTGCTGACTGGCTTGCCTCGAACGAGGAATATTTTCCACTTCGTCCGCGTCCGATCAATGGGGACAGAAAGCTGTCGATTGAGGGCTATCCCGAGCTTACTGCGGAGCAGCAGCGAGCTCGTGTCGAGCGCGCCTGGAAGCGAGCTGCCTTCCCCTCGCCCATGCGCTTGCCTGAAGCGCCGACCGACGAGATCGCTGACTTCTACCGTCACCGCTTTGGGTGGCCGGCCTCGTACCGGCCGACCTGTGCGCAGCGTGAGGCCGTCGAGATCGCCTCTACTGAGGACCCGGATCTCATGATCGTCGAGGCACCGCCCGGGTCCGGGAAGACTGAGTTGGCCTTTGCAGCCGCTGAGGTGCTGATGCGCGCTCGGGGATTGCAGGGCGTGTTCGTCGCTCTGCCCACTCAGGCCACGACGAATGCGATGTTTGAACGCGTCACCGCGTGGCTGACGAGCATCCTGTGCGATGAACCGCAAAAGCTTGGCATCCAGCTGGCCCATGGGAAGAACAGTCTCAACGAGAGCTTTATGAAGCTCCTCGAAAGTGGCAAGAGTCCCCTCGAAGTGTACGACGATGAGGGGGACCTGGGCCTGCACGCGAGCCGGTGGATGGGGCAGCGCTGGCGCTCGACGCTGTCACCCGTTGTGGTCGGCACGATTGATCAGGTGCTGCTCGCAGCCCTCAAGTCGCGCCACGTGCTGGTGCGCCACCTGGGGCTCATGGGCAAGGTTGTCGTCATCGACGAGGTGCACGCCGCCGACGAGTACATGGAGACCTACCTGGAAGCCGCCCTCACGTGGCTCGGCATGTACAGGATCCCCGTTGTCCTGCTGTCTGCAACCCTGCCGCCCGCGCGTCGCCGCGCGCTCCTGGACGCCTATCGACGAGGCCGTGGTTCGTCGGGCGAAGGCGCTGAGTCAGTTGAGGGCGTGATTGGGTATCCGGTCATCTCGACGCTGTCAGCTGCGGGCGTGCACGTCCACGAGATTACTGGCGAGGCCGAGGACCCCAAGCGGATCATCCCGACCTCGCTTGGCTCACCCGATGAGATCGCGGAGCTACTTGAGCGAGAGCTCGCCAATGGTGGATGTGCTGTCGTTATTCGCAATACCGTTCGTGAGGCACAGGAAACCTACGACGCGGTGAAAGCTGTCTTTGGGCGCGAGCAGACAACCTTGCTGCACTCGCGTTTCCTCGCAGCTGAGCGTGCGGCGCGTGACCGCCGGATGCTCGAGCTCTTCGGGAAGGGGGCCACGCGGCGTCCCCAGCGTCACGTCGTCGTCGCAACACAGGTGATTGAGCAGAGCCTCGACGTCGACTTCGACCTCATGCTCACCGACCCCGCTCCCATGGACCTTGTGCTGCAACGCATCGGACGACTACATCGACATGAGCGGGCGGATCGTCCTGTGGGGTTGCGCGAAGCCCGATGCCTGGTGCTGGTGGAGGATCTCTTTGCTGTGCCGTGGGCCTACTCCACCGGGACAGACCATGTCTACTCGCGACATGCGGTCCTGCGAACCCTCGGAATCCTCTCGGATCGTGGCGAGATTACGGTCCGTGAACCCATCGACTACGCGCAGCTCACCGCGCTGGCCTACTCCGACGTAGAAACCGTCGGACCCGTTCAATGGGCCGACGCTTTCGACATCGCGCTCGACGAACGAGAACGTAGCACCGCGCAATCACGGATGCGGGCAAGCACGTGGTGCCTCGACGGTATGAACGTACACCGATGGAAAGCTCCCAAGTTGGAAGAAAAATTCCAAGGAAACGCCGCCACGGGGGAGGACACCAAGGGACCGGGAGTCGCCGCAGCACGAGCCGCGGTGCGAGACGGCGAAGACCAGATACCCGTCCTCGTCGTCGCCATCGATCCCGGTTTGAGTAATGTCCCGGTAGCGCCGCCTCTGAGTGGGGTAACCGCAGATGATGAGCCGTTACACGTCAGCGAATATAACGCGGGAGGGCGCATTGCAGAGATGTGTTCGTGGAGTATCTCCCTACCTCCATGGGCTTTTCGGGTTCGCGGGCAGAGCGTCGACCAGGCGGTGGACGCAGTTGCAGGTGCCATTTGGGATGATGTCGTGAGGAGGAAGTGGAAGTGCTGTGAGCATCCACTTTTATCCGGAGAGCTGATCCTTGCGATGTACAAAACCTCCGGCGGGGAACGCTTGACGCGTGACCTGTGCGGACACACACTCACGTATTCCACCGAGAAAGGAATGGAGGTTCGGGCCAATGAAGGACCCTGAATTCAATTTGCTCGATGAGCCGTGGATACCCGTCCGGCTCCTCGACGGAAGCGTTGTCGAAATCGGGCTGCTGGAGCTACTTCGGCGCACGACAGAGATTGCCGATCTCGCGTGTGAGCTACCGACGCAGAGCATTGCGATCCAGCGGTTACTTCTGGCGATCGCCTATCGTGTCGCGACCCCGCTCGATGCACACGACTGGGCCAGGCAATGGGATGACGGCGCACCAACGGAGCAGATGATCGAGTACCTCGAACAATGGAGGGATCGCTTCTACCTGTTCGGGGGGCGATTCCCCTTCATGCAGGCCGCAGATCTGCGTACTGCGAAGGACGAGGTGAAAACACTTGACGTGATTGTCGCGTGTGTACCGAAGGAAGATAAACGTTTATTTTCTACCAGGCAACTTTCCGGTTTGACTCAGCTATCTGCTTCGGATGCTGCTCGGTGGCTGGTTCATGTTCATGCTTATGACTCGTCGGGAATTCGTTCAGGTGCGGTCGGTGATCAGCAGGTGACAAAGGGAAAGGGCTTTCCGATCGGACCCGCGTGGTGTGGACATCTGGGTCTCGTGTGGTTGAAGGGACGAGACCTGGACGAAACCATGGTCTTGAATCTGATTCCTGCGGACACTGGCGAGCTTCGGGGCGTCGGCGGTTCCTTAGCCTGGGGTGCATGCAGTTGGGAGGATCCGGAACCGGAGAGCGCGGTGCGCGGAGACTATTCGCTCCTCGATCCGTCAGGCACCCCCCGAGACATCAGTATTCCACGTCTGCTGACATGGCATTCTCGTCGGGTCAGGTTGGTTGGTGATTCAGCGGGGGTCAGGGGTGTTGTCTTGGCACAGGGTGACAAACTCTCTCCCCAGGAAATGCGTTTGTATGAGCCGCAAAGTCTATGGAGTTACTCGAAAGAGCAGTCTAGGAAGTTCAAGCAGGACGTGTACATGCCTCGTAAGTTCAAGCTAGAGAATGCCCTATGGCGTAACCTTCCGGGTACCCTTCCTACTCCCACGATGATTGAGGGAGCGGATAAACAACTCAAGCGTCAGTTCTTACCGTCTGCGACATTGAGCTTCCACTATCAACTTGAGAATGACTCAATCGTGACGACCTACCCCAGATTGGTGAGGATTCAAGCAGTTGGTGTCGCATATCGCTCTAAGGAGACTGAAATTGAGGATGTCTATTCGGATGAGCTGGCATTACCTGTCGCAGCGATTCGTGCCGAACGACATGCCCTGGCGGTAGTGATTGATCAGCAGGTTCGTCTCACAGAGGATGTGTCGGGAGCAGTCGGCACACTCGCAGCGAATCTTGCACTCGCCGCGGGAGAGAGAGGAAAGGGCGACGGGGCCCGAGACCGTGCCAAGGAACGTTTCTTCGCCGTCGTTGACGACCCGTTTAGGGCTTGGCTCGCACAGGTCGACGGCAATGAGGATGCTCGTGACGTGGGACAGTGCTGGAAAGACAGCCTGCGTCGCTACGCCCTGGCCATCCAGAACGAACTTGTTGCGTGTGCGTCCTCCTCGGCAATCGTCGGCCGGGATACCGACAGGGGATACATGAATGTCGGCCTTGCCGAAACCTATTTTAGGTCGGCACTGGACAAGCTGGTACCGGCACCAGATAACAAACAGGAAGGAATGAAATGACCAGCAATGATGCTGCTCCGGAGACACCTCCGGATAGCGGTGTGAAAAGTTTATCGACACGATGCGTCGTGTACGGCCGCGTCAGTGGGTTGATCGTAAATCGGCTCTGGAAGGAGACTCCTTCGGCACGCGCACTTCGCGCGCAGCTGAGGGGAGCGCTTTCACGAGAGGCCGGATCGGTGCCCGAGCTGTGGAACCTCACGCTCGATGGTCGCCCGGGCTATCTGGGCGACGAGCCGACTAGAGGCGAGAAGGCTGTCCATGGGGCGCTCACGCTGTGGGCGCTTCACCAGGGATCAAATACGAGACCCATGCACGATACGTCGGACCGTCCGCGCAGTTTCGCGTCCGCGATCCGAGTCGTTGCCCAGGGACAGAGCGGCGACAAGCGCGCCGAGGAGACACCGATCTATCGGCGTTTTTCCGCTGCCGTTCAAGCGCCGACGTTCGAGGGACTTCTCGTGCATCTGCGTTCGCTTGTCTCTCAGCTCAAGGCTGCCGAGATTCCCTGTGACTACGCGGGACTTGCAGCCGACCTCTTCACGTGGCAGGACCCGCGTCGTCGCACGTCCGTCATGCGCAACTGGGGTCGCCAGTTTGCTCGTCCCGCTGAAACTATCCGCACCGACTCTGCCTCTGACGAGTGACGTCGAGGCAACGCAATCAAACAAACTTCATTTCTGAAAGGAAAGACAATGTCCGTCTTCGTTGATATCCACGTCCTGCAGACCCTCCCGCCCTCGAACCCGAACCGTGATGATACGGGTGCTCCGAAGACCGCCACCTTTGGCGGAGTCCAGCGTATGCGGATCTCATCGCAGGCCATCAAGCGTGCGACGCGTGAAGATTTCGAGGGAAAGATCGCCGATGGGAATTACGGTGTGCGCACGAAGAAGATCGTTGAGCTAGTTGCGCGTTCAATTGTCGATAAGCGTCCGGACCTCGACTCGCAGTCTGTCGACCTCGCCGAGATGGGACTGAAGGCCATCGGCTTCAAGCTTGCTAAGCCGAACAGGAATAAGAGTGTCAAGGAGTTGGAGGAAGCCGGATTCCTCGTGTTCCTGTCGGCTAAGCAGATCGAGCATGTCGCGGATGCTCTGATCTCGGTCGCTCACGAGGATGATCCTGCGGCAGCGTTCAAGGAGCTGAAGCCGCGTAGCCTCGTGAATACGGACCACTCTATCGATATTGCTCTGTTCGGTCGTATGGTCGCCGAACCGAATGCGCTGAACGTCGATGCGGCGTGCCAGGTCGCCCACGCTATTGGTGTTGGTGCGGTCGAGCATGAGTACGACTACTACACGGCTGTCGACGACGAGAAGAAGCGCAACGACGAGGCTGATGAGGGTGCGGGAATGATCGGTACGATCGAGTTCGCATCCGCGACGGTGTACCGCTATGCGACGATCAACGTCGACATGCTGCGCGAGAATCTCGGGGACGATTCCGTCGCGGATCGTGCCATTGAGCTTTTCGTAGATAGTTTCGTTCGCTCGATGCCGACCGGTAAGATCACGACGTTCGCGAACCGTACCCTGCCCGACGCTGTCCTGGTTCAGGTGCGCAACGATCAGCCGATCAACATGGCGGGTGCCTTCGAAGACCCGATCATTGCGGGGCAGCACGGTTTTGCCGAGCCTGCCGTCAAGTGTTTCGTCGAGTTCGAGTCCAAGCTTCGTGACTTCACCGGCCTCGAACCCGTCGGCTCTCTCGCCACGTGGACCACGCCTCGGGGCGAGGCCTTCTCCGCACTGGGTACCCAGGTTCGCCTGGTCGATCTGGGCAGTGCGACGGTGGACGCTGTGCGAGGCGAGCGATGAGTTCGGTACTCGTCTTGCGACTGGCTGGCCCCATGCAGTCGTGGGGCTCATCCAGTCGATTCACGCGCAGGTCGACGGAGGCTTTTCCCACGAAAAGCGCACTGGTCGGTCTGCTCGCGGCGGCGCAGGGACGCAGGCGCAGCGATCCTATCGAGGATCTGGCCGAGCTTCGTTTCGCCGTGCGGGTGGACCAGCCGGGGCAGTTGCTCCGTGACTTTCATACGGCGCACCGGGGTGACACATCGATGCCTCTATCTCATCGTTTCTACCGGGAAGATGCTGCTTTCGGAGCCTTCGTCGAAGGGCCTGACGACATGATTGATGCGCTTGCGCAGGCAATCGTTCGCCCGGCATTTCCGCTCTACCTCGGCCGCCGCTCGTGCCCTCCGACCCTGCCACTGCGTCTCGCTGTTCACCAAGGCAGCGCGTGGGAAGCAGTGCGCGATACCCCGTGGATGGCCTCGGTGTACTACCAGAAGAAGCAGCGTTACGACCATTTCGTTCAGACGCGAGTCGTCGCGGATCTGGGGATTATTCCACCTGAAGTGGAGAAATCCTCCCAGCAGACACTTCAAGATATGCCGATCAGTTTCGACTCGGAGCATCGCAAGTACACCCTGCGTACGGTCGAGGAGACCTATATCAACCTGGAGAATCCGCAGTACGTGGAGGTGAAGCCGCAGGCCCACCCCGGCCTCGTGCATGACCCGATGGAGGTGCTCTGATGTATCTGACACGCATCTACCTCAACCCGCACCGTCGTGGGGCGAAGCAGCTCATGCGCAGTCGACAGGTCCTCCATGCGGCTGTCATGAATTGTTTCCCGCCGGGTGCCTTGGAGGATGCTGGAATGCCTCGGGTGCTGTGGCGCCTGGATCGTCCGTCGATCGTTCGGGGAGCGACTCCTCGTCAGGGGAGTCCCTCGTGTGCGCTCTTCATCTCGAGCCCGGTTCCTCCGGACCCCTCGCATATCGTGGAGGAGGCTGGCTACGCGACCGAGGGCGGGGTAGTCATCCGCGACATGAGTACCTTCCTCGATGGGTTGTCGGCTGGACAGAGGTGGGGTTTCCGACTCTGTGTGAATCCGACGTTCCAGGAGAGCAATCAGGTCAATGCGAGGGGACGGAAGAAGATTCTCGCTCACGTCACTCAGGATCAACAGACACAGTGGGTCTTGGACCGTGTGGAGCGGCTCGGGTTCCGTGTGCTGACTTCTGCCGAGTACGGCGGTGATTTGCCAGTCCTGGAGGACCAGAACGGACAACGTGTCGACGGGGCAAATCTGCTGATCAATGGTGTTGAACGGGGTATTGCAGAGTTTAAGCGCGGGAGTTCTCGCGTGACCCTTGCGCTTGCCACTTTCGAGGGCGTGCTCGAGGTAACAGATCCGGATGCACTGCGCCACGGCCTCGTCCATGGGATAGGCCGAGGCAAAGCATACGGCTGCGGTCTGATGACCCTGGCTCGACCATGAGACCGATCCCCGGGGCGAGGCCGCCAGAACCGAAAGACTTGGTGCGCGTTCGGGACCGTTTGACATTCCTGTATGTCGAGCGGTGCACGATTAATCGCGACTCGAACGCGATTACTGTAGCCGACGGACACGGAATCGCCCACGTCCCAGCAGCGGCGCTGTCGGTGCTGCTGCTGGGACCCGGGGTTCGAATCACACACTCGGCGGTATCAGTGCTGTCCGAGAGTGGATCGACCATCGTGTGGGTGGGCGAGAACGGGGTGCGGTACTACGCGCACGGCACCCCGCCCTCGCGCTCCTCACGGTTGCTAGAGGCGCAGGCTCGCGCGGTGAGCGATCCGTCGATGCGGCTGACTGTCGCTCGCAACATGTACTTGATGCGTTTTGCGGGCGAGGACGTGTCGACGCTGAGTCTCCAGCAGTTGAGGGGACGCGAGGGTGCTCGGGTGCGTCGCCTGTATCGTGAGCACTCACAGCGCACAGGGGTGCCCTGGGATCGGCGAGAGTATGACCCCGACAACTTCGACGACGGTTCGGTGGTCAATCAGGCACTGTCGGCGGCGAATTCCGCGATCTATGGCGTTGTTCACGCGGTGATCGTTGCGCTGGGGTGTAGCCCGGGGCTGGGATTCGTGCACAACGGAACCTACCGTTCTTTTGTGTATGACATCGCGGACCTGTACAAGGCCGGCCTGACGATCCCGATCGCGTTTGACGTTGCCGCATCGCCGACGGCCGAGGCCGTGGGAACCGCCGCGCGAAAGGCTGTCCGTGACGCTGTTCGCGAGTTTCGTCTCCTGGAGAGGTGCGTTGCGGATATCAAACAACTTCTGTCAGTGTCCGGAGCCTTGGCTGTTGAGGACGATGACGACCTGATCGTGGACGACCTGCGCCTGTGGGATGACCGCGAGGGGACTGTTGCTGCGGGTGTCTCCTACGAGGAGAGTGACTCCTGGTGATCGTCCTGGTCCTGTCCGCGGTGCCCGAGGGGCTGAGAGGTCACGTGACGCGGTGGCTCATGGAGATTTCCCCGGGAGTCTTCGTGGGGACGCTCAGTGCCCGTGTGCGTGATCGTCTATGGGACATCGTCACCGAGAACATGAAGACCGGACGTGCCGTCATGGTCTACCGGGCGCGCAACGAGCAGGGACTCGCCTTCCTGACGTGGGGCGATCCCTGGAAGCCCGTTGACTTCGATGGACTCACACTCATGATGCGCCCCTACTACTCGGAAGGACGAGGCCAATACTCCGAACCGGATCCTGCGGCGCGTCAGTTGCGCAAGCGACCCAAATTAAGTAACTTCCAAAGGAGGCGGCAAGCTCAAGGGTTTCCAAGATCTGATCGATCTGCGCAGTAAAAACGCAGGTCAGGAAGTGTTTTCCCCGCGTGAGCGGGGATGAGCCCCGACAGCTCATGCCCGCCTGCACCGACGGGTGGTTTTCCCCGCGTGAGCGGGGATGAGCCCAAGTGAAGCCGGTCAGATTCTTCACCGCCGGCGTTTTCCCCGCGTGAGCGGGGATGAGCCGATATTGCGGCGGCCCGTGAGCGCGGCCAGGTGGTTTTCCCCGCGTGAGCGGGGATGAGCCGTCAGGCTCCCCCATCACAGTGCCACGCAACATGTTTTCCCCGCGTGAGCGGGGATGAGCCCCCGCCCGACGCCTGCTGCAATCCCACCAAAACGTTTTCCCCGCGTGAGCGGGGATGAGCCCGGATACGAGATCACTGAGAACTGATAACCATCGTTTTCCCCGCGTGAGCGGGGATGAGCCGGGGGGGTCGTTTGGCCAGGGGGTGTTGTTCTGGTTTTCCCCGCGTGAGCGGGGATGAGCCCCAGGCCTGCAGCTCCTCAGCATCGGCGGCGGTGTTTTCCCCGCGTGAGCGGGGATGAGCCCTGGTCCTTGAAGCGGCGATGGGAGAGCAGGCGGTTTTCCCCGCGTGAGCGGGGATGAGCCGTCTCCATTGTTCGGCGCGAGCAGTTTCTTTGCGTTTTCCCCGCGTGAGCGGGGATGAGCCGGTGAGGATCGGCTCGGATACTGACTCGTGGGGGTTTTCCCCGCGTGAGCGGGGATGAGCCCGACCGCAAGGTTCGCGCCTTCTGCGCTGTTGTGTTTTCCCCGCGTGAGCGGGGATGAGCCCTGACGCCTGTCTACGACGCGGCCCGGCTCTTGGTTTTCCCCGCGTGAGCGGGGATGAGCCGGAGAATCGTATGACCGAGATCGCCGACCTCCAGTTTTCCCCGCGTGAGCGGGGATGAGCCCGGACCACTTCTGGGAGTCGAGCCACTGGAGGTGTTTTCCCCGCGTGAGCGGGGATGAGCCGTTCGACAGGAGCCACATGCCCGCGCCCGCCACGTTTTCCCCGCGTGAGCGGGGATGAGCCGTGGCCTACCAGCATCGAGGACGCGGCGGACGCGTTTTCCCCGCGTGAGCGGGGATGAGCCGGATGGGTCTGGCGTGACGTCCACGCCGCGTTAGTTTTCCCCGCGTGAGCGGGGATGAGCCGCAGGGGTGGGTGTTGCGCGCACCGTCAAAGACGTTTTCCCCGCGTGAGCGGGGATGAGCCGACCACCCTAACCCGGTGCTCATGCACACGCAAGTTTTCCCCGCGTGAGCGGGGATGAGCCCGCGCCGCCATACATCCAGAGTGACGCCGACCCGTTTTCCCCGCGTGAGCGGGGATGAGCCGCGGTCGACCTCGAGGCTGTTCGCTGCGGCGGGGGTTTCCCCGCGTGAGCGGGGATGAGCCGCATCGGCCTACGACAACCGCCAACCCAACGAGGTTTTCCCCGCGTGAGCGGGGATGAGCCGGTTCCCATGTCGGCACTGTTGTTGAACACGGTGTTTTCCCCGCGTGAGCGGGGATGAGCCGGGGTCGTCCTTGATGAGGGAGTAGACGAGCCGGTTTTCCCCGCGTGAGCGGGGATGAGCCTCCCGCCCCTGTCGTCGCGGCGGACCTGCCAGAGTTTTCCCCGCGTGAGCGGGGATGAGCCGGAGGTGTACGGTCAGGACAACGTCACCGGCGAGTTTTCCCCGCGTGAGCGGGGATGAGCCCCTCGGCCTGAACTCGGCCAGCGAGTTCCCCTAGTTTTCCCCGCGTGAGCGGGGATGAGCCCGTCAGAATCTTGTCGTAGGACTGGGTATGCCCGTTTTCCCCGCGTGAGCGGGGATGAGCCCAGACGTGGATGACGTACAACGTCGCGCAATGGGTTTTCCCCGCGTGAGCGGGGATGAGCCTAGCCCCGACGATTAGTTCTGTGTTGTTCATCGGTTTTCCCCGCGTGAGCGGGGATGAGCCCTCGGTCAAGTCCGTGGTCGCCAAGCCCATCAAGTTTTCCCCGCGTGAGCGGGGATGAGCCCTACCTTGATGACACCGACGGTCGGGGCGCCCAGTTTTCCCCGCGTGAGCGGGGATGAGCCGACAGCTTCAGGATTATCGCTGTGCCTGCTTTCGTTTTCCCCGCGTGAGCGGGGATGAGCCGGGCGCGACTTCCTATTCCAACTTCGACGTGTCGTTTTCCCCGCGTGAGCGGGGATGAGCCCAGCCGAGCAAAGACGGGCCGAACTATATCGCGGTTTTCCCCGCGTGAGCGGGGATGAGCCCGCTCTCGAAATCATCATTGCTCACCACAAGCTGTTTTCCCCGCGTGAGCGGGGATGAGCCGACCACCCTAACCCGGTGCTCATGCACACGCAAGTTTTCCCCGCGTGAGCGGGGATGAGCCCACCTCCCGCTCGTCCTGGACGTCTATCCCCAAGTTTTCCCCGCGTGAGCGGGGATGAGCCGTGGATGCGCGCGGCCTCGATGAGGCGTTCGCGGTTTTCCCCGCGTGAGCGGGGATGAGCCTCTCCGAGATGCAGGACGCGGGCTACCAGTGGAGTTTTCCCCGCGTGAGCGGGGATGAGCCTCCGCATACCTAAATGAGCTGATTCGACAGGGCGTTTTCCCCGCGTGAGCGGGGATGAGCCCTCTGGATTGTCTCAACAAAAGGCACCGACAAAGTTTTCCCCGCGTGAGCGGGGATGAGCCGGAACTACTGGACAAGCACGACTGGTAAGGGAAGTTTTCCCCGCGTGAGCGGGGATGAGCCAGGTAGGCCATGAGCGTCCACCGGATGAAATCGGGTTTTCCCCGCGTGAGCGGGGATGAGCCGCTCGCACTCCGTGAAGTCTCGCTTGTCCCCTGGTTTTCCCCGCGTGAGCGGGGATGAGCCGGATACCAAGCTGGTACTCCTCATCGGCCCACTGTTTTCCCCGCGTGAGCGGGGATGAGCCGGCGCAGGTGACCATGCGTTTCAACCAGGAGGTGTTTTCCCCGCGTGAGCGGGGATGAGCCGCCCGCGACGCCCGTTGGACGTCTGTCCAGTGGGTTTTCCCCGCGTGAGCGGGGATGAGCCCTCCGTCGTAGAACTGAATGGACGCTACTCCAGGTTTTCCCCGCGTGAGCGGGGATGAGCCCACCATGGGGCGCTCTTCAGGGTACGAGGCCGGGTTTTCCCCGCGTGAGCGGGGATGAGCCCACCCTGCGGGGGGTTCGATTCCCCCCATCTCCGTTTTCCCCGCGTGAGCGGGGATGAGCCGGGAGGCTACCTTGTTTGGCTCTCATGGGACCAGTTTTCCCCGCGTGAGCGGGGATGAGCCCTCGCTCGTGCGGATCGGTGATAGAGGATGGAGGTTTTCCCCGCGTGAGCGGGGATGAGCCCGTCGACCGATGGGGTGCACGGCGGTGGAACGGGTTTTCCCCGCGTGAGCGGGGATGAGCCGCTCACTGCGGGCGTAACGTGGTGGCGCTTGCGGTTTTCCCCGCGTGAGCGGGGATGAGCCCATGTGCACGTTCAACTTGTCGTCTTCCAAAACGTTTTCCCCGCGTGAGCGGGGATGAGCCGGGCGGCGCAGACATGGACGCGCTCGCTCGAAGGTTTTCCCCGCGTGAGCGGGGATGAGCCGCACCTGGACGCCTCGTTCAAGCGTGTGCTCGCGTTTTCCCCGCGTGAGCGGGGATGAGCCCAGATCGGCGGCGACCTGCACGCACGTCTGGATGTTTTCCCCGCGTGAGCGGGGATGAGCCGGCGTATGGCCTCGCCAACGACTACGAGGTGAGGTTTTCCCCGCGTGAGCGGGGATGAGCCCTTCATTGTCGTGAACCCCACGTACGCGCCAGGGTTTTCCCCGCGTGAGCGGGGATGAGCCGGCGGCATACAGATGTGGGTCAAGGACGCGGGCGTTTTCCCCGCGTGAGCGGGGATGAGCCCCTCAACGCGGACAGTCGCCTCGAACGCCGCAAGTTTTCCCCGCGTGAGCGGGGATGAGCCGATTGCTGGCGCTTTCTTCAATAGTGAGGCCATGTTTTCCCCGCGTGAGCGGGGATGAGCCGCCACAGCCGAGCGAGTGAGCAAGACAGCGCACGTTTTCCCCGCGTGAGCGGGGATGAGCCGTGCCGGATGGAATGACAGTGTCTCGTCACTGTGTTTTCCCCGCGTGAGCGGGGATGAGCCCGCAAGGCGTTGCGCGTGGCCAGGGAAAGCGCGGTTTTCCCCGCGTGAGCGGGGATGAGCCGCAGTGCGGGCGTAAAGGAGCTGGGAGCTCCACGTTTTCCCCGCGTGAGCGGGGATGAGCCCCAGCGGCTCCACTGGTCAACGCGGATGCGCCGGTTTTCCCCGCGTGAGCGGGGATGCGCCGTTAACCGTGCGGTGAAGGCTGCGCAGGACGGCGTTTTCCCCGCGTGAGCGGGGATGAGCCCAAGGCGATCATGGACCTCGGCCTCACCGACGTGTTTTCCCCGCGTGAGCGGGGATGAGCCCGCATCGACGCCGGTGGCCGCTGGGCGGATCAGGTTTTCCCCGCGTGAGCGGGGATGAGCCTGGGCGCGCACTGCCAGGCCAACACGCGGTTTCGTTTTCCCCGCGTGAGCGGGGATGAGCCGGTCCGTGGCTTTCTGG
>OCIZ01000190.1_pt1 | contig 16826 bp, 17 predicted proteins | sample 1495841 | NCBI WGS metagenome assembly OCIZ01 (sample SAMN01915229, study PRJEB22387) | human oral metagenome | isolation source: saliva | host: Homo sapiens | place: USA
CCCCGAGATTACAAATCACGTGCTCTGGCCAACTGAGCTAAAGAGGCGGGTGGACAAGCGATTCCTATCGCACCGCTACAACCTTCTACCCTTGCTCCGTTCCCGACCTGGGGGGTTCGAAAGGAGCTGGTCGTAGGAGACTTGTCCATGTTTACTTTGCACACTATTGCGAAAGCGAGTGCAAAGATACATAATTTATTTAATAATGGCAAATGTGCCAGTATCTTTTCTTGTTTTTAACAAAAAAACGTAATTTAGACGTTCTTATACCTTATTTATAATAATAAATCTGTAATTTTGTATCATGATTTATGAGGAATATAAACAACTCTCGGCATACGCTCGCTATGATGGCTTTTACCTTTCCATCCTTTGGGTAGCGAGTTTTGCTTGCACACTGGGTGCTTCATTGTTGCCGTTATTAGGACATTTCAGTACTTTACTACTGTTTTCCAGCCCCTTTTTTGTGGCTTATCGGCTCAGACTCTTCCGTGATGAGGGTCGTAATGGCATCATAAGCTATGGGCGAGGACTGTTTTATTGCTTGCGTGTTTTCTTCAATGCGTCGGTTCTTTTTAGCCTTTTGCAGTGGCTTTACATGAGTTATTTAGACAACGGGCGCATCTATCGGATGATGACAACGCTCTTCTCATCTCAGGAAGGACGGCAAGCACTTACCGATTTTGGACTGTCTTACGATCAGTTCCAGTCCACTCTGCCCGATATTCTTCAGCCCACTTTCTTTGCATCCGTGAGCTTTATCTATTCAATCATCATCGGTGTCTTCTGCAGTTTGATTATTGCAGCCGTGATGACCAGGACCGTTAAGCGAGCAGGATAGGGCAGAAAAGAACGAAATAAACAAGAAAAAACGACATACCTATTTATCAAGCGATGGATATATCAGTGATCATACCCCTCTATAACGAGGAAGAAAGTTTACCAGAATTACATGCATGGATACGTCGTGTGATGCAAGCTAACGGCTTCACATACGAGATAATATTCATTAACGATGGCTCAACCGACAACAGTTGGGGCATCATTGAAGAGCTTCGGAGCAAGGACGAGAACGTTCATGGCATAAAGTTCCGTCGTAATTATGGCAAGAGTCCTGCCCTATACTGTGGCTTTAAGGCAGCCCAAGGTGACGTTGTCATCACGATGGATGCCGACCTTCAGGATTCACCTGACGAGATACCAGAGCTTTATCGGATGATAACCGAGGAGCATTATGACCTTGTCAGTGGTTACAAACAGAAGCGTTACGACCCTTTGACGAAGACTATTCCGACGAAACTCTTCAATGCTACGGCACGTAAGATCAGTGGTGTGCATAATCTTCACGACTTCAATTGTGGGTTAAAAGCCTATCGGAGTGATGTTGTAAAGAATATTGAGGTGTACGGAGAGATGCACCGTTACATCCCTTACCTTGCCAAAGAGGCTGGATTCGGACGTATCGGTGAGAAAGTAGTGCACCATCAGGCACGCAAATATGGCAAATCGAAGTTTGGAATCAACCGTTTCTTTAATGGTTATCTCGACCTTCTGACGCTTTGGTTCCTCACTAATTTCGGTAAGAAACCAATGCATGTCTTCGGTCTGATGGGTAGTTTTGTATTCTTCATTGGCTTTATTGCGCTGATATGGCTCATCGTAGAGAAGGTCATTATGCTCGTCAGTGGCGTTTATGGCGACCTCCTTTCCAATCATGCTTCCTTCTTTATAGCCCTTGCAGCCATATTGTTGGGAACGCAACTCTTCCTTGCTGGCTTCATTGGCGACCTCATCAGTAGGAGCAATCCACGCAGGAATGATTATCAGATAGAGAAGGAGTTCTAAGCTTTCTTACGACTCTTCCGGCATGAAGGGTCGTGAAGTGCATGGAGTGGGGTGGTGATGTCATCATAGATAGTTGATGAAGAACGACTTACATCTCACTATTAAACAACGAATAAAACATGAATCAACAGTTTATCAAACAGATAACAGGGACGAATAAGGACGGGAAATCACGTGTTTTCACGATGCTTAGAGGTAGTAGAGTACAGCTTCTGTTGCTCTTCGCAGTGCTCCTTTCTCCCTTCTTTTTCACATCTTGTTCGGACATAGACTGTCCTGTTACCAACGGCGTGTCAGCCAAATACGTGCTGAAAGGCGACAGTCTGCATGACACTCTTACGATATCTGCCATCCGTGATGGGCTGACTGATACCGTTTTGGTCAATCGGTTGGTTGGAAGTAAGTCCTTCCAGCTACCTATGAGTTATGCTGGTGCAAGCGATAAGTTGCGTTTTGTCTTTACAGACACACTGGGTCATACCACTGTTGACACGTTAACCATTGCGAAAACCAGTGTCAGTCACTTTGAAAGTGTTGACTGTCAGCCTGTCTTCTTCCATACCATAACAGGTGCAACAACGACAGGGCGGATCGTAAACAGGATAGAAATCAACAATCCAAATGTAGATTATGATGGATCGAAAGAGAATTTCCACCTATATATTAGTCGTCATTAGCAGTCTTCTGCTGCTTCCTTCGGTAGCATCAGCACAACGTCGGAAGCCCGTTACGACGGTGAATGAGGACAGCATTGCCTTCTTTCGGGGTATTGCAGTAGGTACAGATGTGGTTGGACCTGCCATGCGTTTGCTTGCCAATTACGGTCAATACGAAGCAATGGTACGTGTAAACATCAAGGATCGGTACTATCCCATCGTTGAAATAGGTGTCGGACAGGCTGATAAAACCGATGAAACGACAGGTGTAAGGTTCAAGACCAGTGCTCCTTATGCCCGTGTGGGTGTCGATTTCAATGTCTTGAAGAACAAACATGACATCTATCGGTTCCTTGTAGGAGGCCGTTTGGGCTATACATCTTTTAAATATGACGTGACAAGTCCCGGTACTTTCGATCCCGTTTGGCATGTTCAGGTACCTTACGAAGCCAATGGCGTCAGCAATAATCAGCTGTGGGTTGAAGCCGTTGGAGGGGTTGATGCCAAGATATGGGGTCCGTTGCGCATGGGGTGGAGTGTCCGTTACAAGACGCGTTTGTATCAGAAAGCCGGTGCAAATGGCGAGGCATGGTATGTTCCCGGCTATGGTCGGGGTGGTACGTCACGCCTTGGCGCTACGTTCAATGTCCTGCTTGAATTCTGATTCAGTCCCTTTTTTAAAACTCTAAAGAAACAAACATTATGATTAAAAAGAAACTATATTGGCAGATTCCATTCCTTATTATTCTTATTGTTGGCTCGATATGGATCGTACGTTGTCAGCGTTCCATGCCTTATCAGCACAATACGGGAATGATTTTCGGAACGGTTTATCATATTACTTATCAATATAATGAAGACCTGCAACCCGCTATTGAAGCTGAATTGCAGAAGGTGAACATGACATTCTCCACCTTTGAGAAGAACTCACTCATCTCACAGATCAACCAAAACAAGCCTGTTAAGGTTAACGACATGTTTGCTGATGTCTTCAATCTCGCTGAAAAGGTGTCGGAAGAGACCAATGGCGCCTTTGATATTACCGTTGCTCCAATGGTTAATTTGTGGGGATTCGGATTTAAAACGGGGCAACATCCATCAAAGAAAGAGATTGATAAACTACGCGGAATAGTTGGTTATCAGAAGGTTAAGCTTGTTGGTAACACCATTAAAAAGACTGATCCACGTGTCATGCTCGACTGTTCTGCCATTGCTAAGGGCTACGGTTCAGATGTTGTTGCACGTTTCCTGAAGCGCAATGGTATTCATAATTTCATGATAGAGATAGGTGGTGAAATCGTAACGATGGGCAATAGTGAGCAGCGTTTGCCATGGAAGATTGGTGTTACGAAGCCTACTGACGATAAGTTGAACAACAATCAGGAGCTTGAAACCGTGCTGAATGTTACGGATAAGGCGATGGCGACAAGTGGCAATTACCGTAACTTCTATTATAAAGGCGGGAAGAAATATGCGCATACCATTGACCCTAAGACGGGTTATCCGGTACAACATTCACTGCTATCAGCCACTGTCTTGGCAAAGAACTGTGCTACGGCAGATGCCTATGCCACCTCTTTTATGGTGATGGGGATTGATAAAGCACGTGCACTTCTTGAGAAACATCCAGAGCTGATGGCGTATTTCATCTATTCAGATGCAAAGGGTAAGCTGAAGGTATGGTATAGTGAAGGTCTTAAACCACAGGCACCGGGTGTCTGATGGTTAAGCATTGAGGATCAGAAATGGGGATTTGAAGATTACAATCTGGGGCTTTGGTGGTTACTATCAGCCCTTCTTTCTCTTCAAATCTTCATTCTTTCACTCCTCATTTCATCCTTTCTTCATCTTCCATCCTTGCACGATGAGGTGTTGAAAGACGTGTTTTCAGGTAGACAAGTAAATGAGTTGTGGCTTATAAAGCATATGTCTTGAGTTCAGAATATCGTACATTGCGCTTAATATTCATTGTTTTCACCCTTTCATTTTTCACTTTTAAACTGTTGACTTATCCCCCTCAACGGTTCTAAATCCTCTAAAGAGAGCCTCCGTTTATGCTCCAAATATATAATAAACTCCTTGAGTTACCCCTGTTTATCGGCATCAGTAATGCCGAACTGGCAGACATTGTAGGGAACACGAAGTTCGGGTTTCATAAGCTGTCAGAGGGTAAAATACTCGTAAAGGAAGATGAAAAATGCGAACAACTCTACTTCCTTGTAAGCGGTTCGCTACGTGTTTTGAGTCGTGCTGACAATCATCGGTATAGTATTGAGGAGCAACTGAAAGCACCAGCTGTCATACAACCAGAACATTTCTTCGGTCTTATTCAGCATCACACCAAGACTTTCTCGGCTGCAACAGCCTGCAGTCTGCTCTCTTTGGATAAGACAGAGGTGCTCCGATTGATGGATGAATCGTTTATTTTTCGGCTTAATTTCCTCAATACTGTCTCTATGCAAGCCCAGAAGGGGAGCCATTATCCATGGCGGCAGCAGCCTACGGACATTCGCGATCAGTTCATTTCTTTTCTTCGTCTCCGCTGTATGACACAAGCTGGACCGAAGGTTTTACGCATCAAGATGGAGGATCTTGGACATGAACTGCATCAAAGTCGGCTTAATGTTTCCCACATGTTGAACGCTATGGAGGCTGAATCTCAGCTTACCGTATCACGTGGTATCATCACAATTCCTCTGTTGGAGAAAATAGATTGAGTTGTCTTATCTTTGTTTAGGGTGGGTTTATGGTTCTTTACGGGCTGTTTATCGTAGGAATAGAGAACTTCATAGTGGTTATTTCTTGATTCAATCCCACGTTATACAACATCTTTCTTTTTCTTCTTTTTCAGCCTTTACCTTCTCTTCTTACTCTTTTCTCTTTTTGTTTTGACAAAAAGAAACCTGCCCCTTTATCCGCAGGAAACCCTCGTATAATGCTATAATACCGCAGGATCTCCTCTGAGAAAGAGGCAGGAGAAACGAAAATTAAAACTCGAGAGACGCTTCTCCCATCTGTAGCTGCATCACGCAGCCTATGTTATTAAAGTTACTCATCATAATAATGGGTCGTTGGTAAAGCTCTCAAGAATACTTTTCTGTTTTGTATTCTCCACTTCACCCTGACCTTAACTACCGTATCTCTGTACTCATCCACGCAACGTTATTGTGCATGAAGACCGAGTAGTGTGGTTTGTTAGACCATTTGTAGTAGAGTTTCCGTTTGTCAACAGAAGGCTTTCTTTCTCTACAGAGATAACAGATATGGTAGGTCTTCGGTAGTATTCTTTAATTATATGTTTCATAGTCATTATAAGTTAATATTATATTATTTTCTGCAAAGATAATCAAAATAAAGATAATACAACGCTAAAAAGCAAAAAAATCACAAGAAAAGATAATATTTTGCCGAATAAGATAGTGTGTATGCTTTCCTTTTTTAGTTAATTTTCGCCTGTACTCGTCTTGTTGTCGCCTGTTGAGGCTAGTCTTTGGGGCAATCATCATCCGTTTAGAACCTTCTTTGTTGTAGATGTTTACTTGGTTAACAAGCGTGAGAAGCGTCTTGCAGAAGCATACGTTTTGTTATTATTCAGGACTTTTCTTTGCGTTATAGTGTGTGGGAAGATCGTTTTTCTGTGGTTCTTTTGTTCTGAAAGGCTATTTATTTCTTGCATAACCTACTACTTATCCAACTCTCATATACAGTTTGTTATACAAGAATAGTTTTATTTTTTGTTTCCTGTCACTTTTAACATTTATCGTAAGTTGCACGTTGTTAGGAGCTTATGAAGCCGTATGGAGTGACAGAAATGACAGGAATTTCAGAAATGAAACATGGCAGTTCCTTCTCCATTGTGCAGGAGAAGAAGGAGTAAAGGACTGCTAAGCAACGTCCCTTTAGTGTGTATTAATAGGGTAATCGTCCTTGATAAGTTCAAGTAAATTGATGGGAGGAAGGATGATACCATTCAATACAGTCCCTTCCGTTTTGTCATGTATTATTCCACGTATTGTACCCGTTACGATGGTCGCAATATATCTAAGGTATTCAACAGGTATCTTTTTGTCTTTCTTGATTTCATTGATTCCCTCTGGCGCAATACCAAAGTTACACTGTACTTGAGCTTTTAATAAGAGCTCATCTGCTTGTGCGTAACTCACTTCCATGATGCATCTTACATCACTAAGATCGTTTTTGACAGCAAAACTCACATTCGTATGTACAGTTATGTCGTTCTTGTTGTCGTATTTTTCAGGAAAGATGACAAACTGTACTGTGCGTATTTGATTGATTCTATATGGAATTTTCATGTTTATGCTGCTACTGTTCCGTCGATAATAGGTACTACCGATTGGAAGTTTTGTTGGCTTGCTACCCCTTGTATTGTAAATGAATATGAAAGTTCTTTACTCTCATTTTCAATGTATTCGTTTACATCTGTGAAAGTAAACTCAGGTATTTTACCAATGAGAAGTGATAATTCAACAAACTTACTGAGCTTATGATCGAAGTCGCCATTCAGTAATTGAGTTACATAACTCTTAGAACATCCCAGCCTTTCGGCTAATTGTGCTTTGTTAAGGTTATGCTGTCTCATATATGTAGCAATCTCTTCATAAAGATGTTGTTGAATCTCTGCTGTCCAATATTCAGGACTCGACAATAATTCTTCACGTGTCATAAGCCTATGTTTTATTTCTTTATGGAATCCAAGTATAGCTTTTTCAAACGGCGAAACTCTGATTCATCATTTTTCTGTTTTGACTTCATTCCTCCTAATACGACTATTTTTCCATTGGCTTGTTCTATGCAATAGAGTCGTAAATGTTTGGTTTTGAACTCGTATTCGAGAACGGTATTCTTATTTCTCTGTCGTTCCTTTTTGTTGTATAGATGAAATTTGGTCTCTGGGAGTAACCTTAAATTAGCAACCATATTCATGTATGCATATAAAGTTTTAACCTCACTCTTGTATTGTATCATCGTTTTCTCAAACTCATCAAAGGGGCAAATGCCATCCACGATGAGCTTGTCGAATTGTTGTTTTCCAACAACTGCTTCTATTCTCTTAAGTGCAAATGTAGGCATATTTTAGTTAAGTTACAACTAAACTATCGTTATTAACATTTATATACAGTGTGTATGGGTGTAATTCTGTATTATCATGTTGTTTTGAATGTATGGGTACAACAGGTTATATGTCCTGGAGATTAGTTTGAAAATAACAGTGGATGAGGAGGTTAACGAGTAGAAACAATTCTTTTCCTACCTGATATCAGAGGATCAGGATCATAGATTAAGAGGGAAGAGTGTCTACCGCTTAAGGTCGGGATCATCAGGTGAAACAGGACCGCAGAGAGTGTTTATTCCATCGATAGTATTATTTTCATTCGCAAAGATACGGAAAAGTATTCATGAATTAAAGCGTAATTGACATATCTTTCCATAATATTCTTAGTGGGGAGTATAGCCGGAAATGTTGAAAAACCTTGCCTTCAAACTTCTTTTATAAGGGAGATTAAGTAAATGCGAAAGAAAAAAATAAGCCTTTACTTCGGTAAGAATAGGGGTGAAATAGTAAGGTGTTAGCATGCGAGAGTACCATGTATGGAGTGTAAAGGTTAAAATACTAAAGCTGTAATGGCGTTATGAGGGGACGAGATAGGAGGACGTTTCATGTAAAGTAATTTCCCAATTGTTTTTTAATAGAGGGTCTTTTGCATTGCAAAAGATGCCCTTTTGCGTGGTAAAAGGTGCTCTTTTGAGGTGTAAAAGACGCCCTTTTGCAATGTAAAAGGGCACCTTTTAGAAGGGTGTTTGTAACCTTTTGTATTTCTGATAGTTACAAAGCTGAAAATAAGAGAAAATCTGTTGTTTTTCGATTTGGCGTGGATAAAAAGTGTAAAGATTTTGTTAAGTAGATAATTAAGATGGGTTGGTACGTGGGAAAGTAGGTGAGTTCATGGGTGACAGGTGTATGGGCTGGCTACTATAGATACGGTTTTATTGCTTGACAGGTATACGGATGGGCTGTTATAGATACGTGTTTATGGGCAGGGAAGTGTACGGTTGGGTGCTAAAAGTATTGGCTTCGGGCGTTGAACATTGGGCTTTGAGGCTAAGTTTTATTCTTTTATTCCGTCATTTTTTTAGTCTTAAACAGTTGGTTTACCTGCTTTTAACTCCTTCAACTGTTATGATGTCATCGTAAGAATGCGCCTGTTCCCACCGTCTAAATAAACAGACGATGTGCGGAATGTGAATTTTTATTTGTAAGTTTGTAGGTGAAAATAACACTTATAAGGAAGAATATAACTTTATATGAAACGCAGAACGTGGCGCAAATATCATAAATGGACGGGACTTATCATCAGTTTCTTCTTGGTAATGTTTTGTCTTTCGGGAATCGTTTTGAACCATCGTCGGTGCTTTGCTGACGTCAATGTGAGCCGAGCAGTGCTGCCTGGTCGGTATGATTTCAAGCATTGGAACAACGGATTGTTGCGTGGAACACTGCGTTGTAAGGATGATAAGGGGCACGACATGGTGCTCATCTATGGTGCTGCAGGCGTTATTCGGACAGATACAGCAGCGTCAATCTTCGTTGATTATAACCAGGGATTGCCTTCAGGTGCTGATTATCGGCAGATGAGAGGAGTGGTTCAGACGAAGAACGGACAGGTCTTTGCAGCAAGTGTCATGGGGCTTTACCAACTCAAACCCCACCAGGGCTGGCAGTCGGTGGCACTTCCTGAGATGGATTCGGATGATCTGTTGAGCGACATTACCACACGGGGTGACACGCTGGTGGTGCTCTCTCGTTCCTATCTTTACTATGCTACAGCCCCTTACCGACAGTTCCACAGGGTAGAGATACAGCCTGTCGTGGGCGACGACGGTAAGGTTTCACTCTTCCGACAGGTGTGGTTGCTGCATAGCGGTGGACTTTTCGGGACCGTGGGGAAGCTGATAGTCGACCTCATAGCACTCATTCTCATTGCTCTTTGTGTGACGGGTGTGTGGTTCTGGGTGCGTCCGAAGCATATGAAAGTTCTGAATTGGCATAATAAGATTGGTGTGTTTACCATCGTATTGACGCTCTTCACGGCGATAACAGGGTGGGCTTTGCGTCCTCCAGTGATGATCCCACTGACCATGAACAACACCCATCCGCTGCCTGGAACAGTCTTGGCAAGCGATAACGCATGGTACGATTGTCTGCGGATGATACGTTATGACGAGCAGAATCACGACTGGTTACTGTCTACATCAAAGGGCTTTTGCTCCTTATCCTCGCTGACATCAAAGCCACAACCCATCACCATTGCACCGCCCGTCAGCGTGATGGGGCAGACGGTATGGCAACGTGACGAGAGTGGAATGTGGCTTGTTGGCTCTTTCGATGGGCTTTTTCGGTGGAACAGACAGGCTGGACAGATTGAGCCTTACAATAATATGATGGTTGCAAGGGCTACTATTCCGGGTACGGCAGCCGCCGGTCAGATGGTAGTAGGCTATAGTTCCGACTTCACTGGTGAGGAATGTGTGGCTGATTATTACGATGGTACGCTCTTCTCCGCCCAACCTGAAGAGTTGAGAAACATGCCAATGTCACTGTGGAGTCTTGCCTTAGAGGTGCATACGGGTCGTATCTATGCTGGTGCTATAGGCTCTTTCCTCTTTATCTTTGTTGCCGGATTGTTCGTAATCATCGCACTGTGGTCGGGTAAGAAGAGCTAAAAAGCTTCTTACTTTATCTATAATAGGCGTGAAAAAGAGGTATAACAGGGATAAAGAAGATATAAAATACGAGTAAAAAAGTCTGAGGAATAAAAAAGCTTAAGCCATGGCTTAAGGTTGGAAGGTTGAAAGAATGAAGCAATGAAAGTTGTAGTTTCAGTGGTTAACATTCTGTTTTTAATGTGCAAAAGTATAGAATTTAAGACCAAGAGCTTATAATATTCAATCCGTTTACTCGTCTACTTATCAACCGAAAAGCCTAACCCAGAGTATTGAAAGATTGAAAAAATAAAAGAATAAAAGTTCAAATCATAATGTCTTAGAGACGATATTCTTTCGTATTATGCGCCTAAGATGTTCAGCATAATTCGTCTTTGCTTTATGCGTTGGGCATCAACTCGAATGTCTTCAACCCTTATTTTTGCCCTACAAGCACTGTCGGGATCATATCCCTCACGTGCTTTTCGCCAGGAATATTCGCCATGTGAAAGCGTACTTAAGCTCCATGAGTCTTTCGGTGCATAGGAAGAGAAGACCTTATCAAATACCTTTTTGTACTTTCCGATAGTCTCTTCACTGAGCATTTCACCATGAAGTTTGTCAGTTTGGAATGCTTTATGAACAGAATAGAGCACTGGACCATATTTCCAAGCCTCGAATTGATCCTCAAATAGAGGCTCTCCTGTCTCAATGATAGCCTCACGTTGGGTGAGATAAAGTAGCTTATGCAACTTCATCTCATCAATCTGTCTGCCATACTCTTTCTCATATCGCTGACTGATATAGGATGCTATCTGCTGTACATCTTCCATTCTTCTGCCTTTCTTTGCTGCAAATTTATGATTATTTCCCTAATGAAACAAATAAATGAGCCGTTTCTTGGGGGTTGTACCTTGACCTTTGAGGTTGGGAAAGATACTAAGGGGTATAAAAAAAAGAAACGGCTGAGCAATTGCCCTTCCGTTATCTCCGAATAATTACCGTCTCCCGACGTTAATCTTTCTACAATCTTTACCTAAAATATAACTAAAAACCTAAATCTATTACTAACCTAAACAAATCTCTTATCGAATAATCCTGAGCAATCTTTAATACCCTTTGAAGGTGTAATACCTTATCTTGTGTATTTGATTCTCTTGAATTGCAATGCAAAGGTACGGATAACTTAACATCTAAACAAGAGAAACATTAAATAATATCTTAGGTTTAAAGTTTTTTTGATTTAGGTCAAATATATTTCAGATTCATTACATTTCTCACCACAAACGGCGTCTTCTGCCTCTGCGAATCTCAAGTCGCATGGGGTCGGATATCTCTGCCTGCGTGATGAGGTTGCAGTAACGGTGGGTCAATGGGCTTGACTTGACGTTCTTGCGCGACCTCACTTCCGAGACGACACACGACGGATTGCAGGGTTCATTGACGTGAAGCACCCTGCAGATGTGGTGAACAATGGATTTGAAACACATCGGATTGCCATTCATTTCCAGTATCTGACCGCTCTCCCATACGATGTGAGCCAGTTCAATAAGGTCGCGTTGTGTTCCTGTCCAGTATAATTCTTCCTCCTCGCTGCGGTTAAGTAGTTCGCGGAAGTTGTCGATAATAATAGATTTGAGTTTATGCTCATCGTCTTTTGTCCACTCTTCGGACGCTCTCAAAACAATGTTTTTCTTCATTTTCATAGGACTCTTCTACGTTAATTGCTTTTCTTTTTATGATAATGTGTGCATCATGCTGCCTTCACTCAGTTGTCAGATTGGGGCCAGTAGGAGAAGTTACGGGCGACAGCAGGGGTGATATGCTGAAGAGCTTGCTGGGGAAATGCTACTTCAAATATCGCTGCAAATATACAAAACAGTTGTGCACAGGAAGTTCAATCATAAAAAATTTTTTATTAAATAAACGTAAACCCAAGTCCGCTTTACGTGTTTTGGGCTTGTACTAATGTGTCGAAGCTGTGTTCACCAGCTCTTATTCTGATCAGTAAGGGTGGTGGAGGAGGTGGTGATAGGGCGGATAATGCCTGCCATGAAACAATCTTACGAAAAACAAAGGACTATTGATGCTAAAACGAATGATAATGGAGAAAAACCGTCTTTGTAACTTATCGTATATCAATGGGTTACAAAACGCGAAGGAGGCGGGGAAGTTTTATTGTAAAACAAATTCACGATTGGAAAACAGAAGACGCCCTTTCGCATGGTAAAAGACGCCCTTTTACACATCAAAAGATGCCCTTTTACCATGCAAAAGAGCATCTTTTACAACGCAACTAATCCTTGAAAAGGAAGAAAAATCGAAGTTGGTGTAAACTGACTGATAATGAGCAGGAAACGGAGTAATTTGCATAATACTGCACAGTTCGTAAAGAGTAGGAATATGCAGATTTAGGCAGAAGTTCAGTTACCAAAACGTTACCCGATTTCGTCATAGGTAACGATGAAGTAATGTTCAGTAACTGAATTATTCTCGCTCGTGTGGCTGTTGCTGCGGTCGGCAGTTTTCTGCATAAGTGATGAACGCTTTGAAATTGGTAATTTTGCCACAAAACATCAAAGCGTATGAAAACAGAAAAGATGAAGGTGTTGCTCTACCTCAAAAAGAGCGGTCTTGACAAGTCGGGCAAGGCTCCCATCATGGGACGTATTACACTTGGAAGGAGTATTGGACAGTTCAGTTGTAAACTCTCCTGCAACCCCGACTTATGGAATCCACGAGAGAGCAGAATGGACGGTAAGAGTCGTGAGGCGGTGGAGATAAATGGTAAATTGGAAAATCTGCTGTTGTCTGTTCAGTCAGCTTATCAATCTCTGCTATCCAAAGGTTGCCCATTTGATGCAGCCGATGTGAAAGAGCTGTTCCAAGGGAGTGTAAAAACACGATGCATGCTCATTGAAAGGCTGGATATGCTCATCAAGGAGAAGGAAAGTTATGTTGGTATAGACATCAAGGAAGGAGCCATACACGGCTATCACTCTACCCGAATTCATTTGCAGAAGTTTATTCAACGGAAATACAAGGTAACAGACTTGGCTTTCTCACAGCTCACGGAGAACTTTATCTATGCGTTTGGGCAGTATTTCTTAGGTGAGTGCGGTTTTCAAGAAAGCACATTCTATAATGCAGCCACGCATTTGAAGACGGTATGCAGGTTGGCTTACCGTGAGGGATTGGCTGATGTACTTCTATTTGACAAAGCCAAAATCAGCAAGGGCAACAAGAGACTGCCCAAAGCATTGGACAAGGAAGCATTAGACAAATTGAAGGCTCTCAACTTTGAGGACTTGGAGGAGGATATGGAAACGGCAAGGGATATTTTCCTCTTTGCCTGTTATACAGGTGCTGCTTATTGTGATTTGATGGAACTGGACAAGTCCCATCTTGTGTGTGACGACGAGGGTAGCCTTTGGCTGAAGTTCAACCGCCACAAGACAGGTGTGCCTTGTCGTGTCAAACTGCTGCCCGAAGCCATAAGGCTGATGGAGAGATTCCACAGCGATGAAAGGGAAACACTGCTTCCATACATGAAATACAAGAACTATCAGACTAATCTGAAAGCCCTGCGGCTTCGTGCAGGTATCTTGTTTCCCTTTACCACGCATACCGCAAGGCATACCTTTGCCACGCTTATCACGCTTGAGCAGGGCGTGCCTATTGAAACTGTAAGCAAGATGCTCGGACATAGCAACGTAAGTATGACCGAGCGTTATGCAAAGGTTACACCCCAAAAACTCTTTGAGGAGTTTAATCGTTTTCTTTCTTTCACGGAGGATATGCAGATGAGTATTTAGCAATAGACATATTAAAACTAAAATCATTATGAGAAGTACATTCAAGATACTGTTCTATATCAACAGACAGAAAACTAAGACAGATGGCAATACCGCCATTCTCTGCCGTATCACCATCGATGGAAAGAGCACAGCCATTACCACAGGTGAAGAGTGCAATCCCTTCGGGTGGAACAGCAAACAGGGGTTGACGACTGACAGGAAGACCAATCAAAGAATCAGCGAGTTCAGGGAATTGATAGAAAAAACCTATCGGGACATACTGACGAGGGAAGGAGTGGTAAGTGTGGAACTTATCAAGAACAGTTTGCAAGGCATTGCCACTAACCCCACCACGCTCCTTGCAATGAGCAAGGCGGAACTGCAAGCCGTCAAGGAAAGCGTTGGAAAGTCAAGGGCAGAGGGGACTTATCTGAACCTTTACTATTCTGATAGAAATCTCCGAGAATTTATCGATAACAAAGGAGTACAAGACATAGCTATCGCCACCATTACGGAGAGTTTGTTTGAGGAATACCGCTTCTTTCTTAAGAAGCGTGGGCTGAAAGCATCGACTGTCAATACCAATCTCTGTTGGCTGAGCCGACTGATGTTTCGTGCGGTGAGCAGGAGGATTATCCGCTGCAATCCGCTTGATAACGCCAAGTATGAGAAGGATGAAAAGAAGATACGCTTCTTGCAAAAGGGCGATGTAATGAAACTTATGGCAATGAGGATGAACGACAGGGGAGTAGAGTTGGCACGGCTGATGTTTGTCCTTTCCTGTTTCACTGGTATGGCTATTGCTGATATGGAGACTTTGGAATATAGGCATATCCAAACGGCAGCGGACGGACAGAGGTATATCCGCAAGGAGCGTCAGAAGACAAAGGTTGAGTTTATCGTTCCGTTACATCCTATTGCAGAAGCCATTATTTACTATTGCAGGAACGAGCAGGAACATGGCGGAGTGCATCAATCGATGAAAAAGAAAGGTGAGAGCCTTGTTTTTCAACCTCATTGCAGCCGTAGCGTGATGGGCAAGAACCTGAGCATCGTGGGTAAGGCTTGCGGTATCAGACAGAGATTGTCGTACCATGTTGCAAGGCATACCTTCGGTACGATGAGCCTTAGCGCAAGAATACCTATTGAGAGCATAGCCAAGATGATGGGACACGCTTCCATATCAAGCACGCAGATTTATGCACAGGTAACGGACAACAAGATTTCGGAGGATATGGATAGGCTTATTGCCAAACAATCGGCAATGAAGAAAGATATTGTGGAGAGAGACCTGTGAACTTTTTTCGGATATACCAATCTATAAAATGGAGGAAACGGCATGAATACGAGCTATAAATCAAAAACAAAGACCAGCACGGAGAATCATCGTAGCTATTTTGATTGGGGCTGCAATATGCAGGTCATTCGCAAGGGTAACGGAAACATTGCCATGACGGAGAGCGAACTCGCAAGGTTCTTCGGTGTAACATGGATGAAACTCAACCACAGACAGCAAACGTTGATGAAATTTTCCAACCAGCATCCCGATGAAAGGAGTGCAGGTGAGGAGGAAGTCATCATCAACGGACAACTAAAAGGTTATGCACCACTTTATCCACTTCCAATAATCATTGCCCTGTCCTTTCTTTTGGAAAGCACGGAAGCGCATTTATTCAGAAAGTATGTCTGTGAGAGGTTGCAGAAACCTGCATCCGTGGTAACACCAGTATTTCTGCTCGGTAACACGAATAACTAATGATTATTTCTTATCTTTCCTTTTTCTTTCACTGATTATATCTTACTACATAACTACTATAAAAGATAAAGCGGTGAAAGAAAAAGGATTAACGTGTAGTAAAGTACTCGAAATAATTGTACTGCGCAGTAACTACATTTGCCTTTCTTCTTTCACCGCTTGATTCCGATTAAAAGGAAATTATATGATATTTGTTATTCTATGGACAATCCTTTGAAGTACGCTTTCATTGCTTACAAGTATAGATGCTGTACCTGTCATTCCACTGATCATTTTATACTTGCAATCCGTTATCCTTACCTGTGCCGTGAATACGCTACCTGCTGCCGTTTGTCGGGGTATATGCGATATGGCTGTTATTACACCATTGGCAGTTCCGTAGGTTTCTGCATCGTAACCCTCAAATTCGATGTTCGCTGTCATTCCTCTTGCCATCGTATTCACGTATTTATAAGGAAAGTCTATTGTACCTTGATGGGCATTTGTTATCTGCACCTTTGCATTGATGGTTTCGGGATAAGGTATAAAGTATGCACCCGCCAGCAGTGCTAATATCACAATGGTGATGATGGTGATGCCATAGCGCACAATTCCTGATGGTATTTCGCCAATGATATGCCTTACCTTTTCGCTGCGGAGTTCTATCTTGTTGTCTGCCATAATATTCCTTTCTGCTGTTAGTTGCCTAATTCTAACTGATTTTTTACGAGGTTATAGTATGCACCCCGCTTTGCCGTGAGTGCTTCGTGATTGCCTGTTTCCACTACCTTGCCTTTATCTAATACCACAATCTGGTTGGCATTCTTCACTGTGCTTAGTCGGTGAGCCACTATAACTACCGTCTTGCCTTTATAGAACTCGTCCAGATGTTCCACAATCATACGTTCGTTGTTGGCATCGAGCGAGTTGGTAGCTTCGTCAAGGAAAATGTAGTCGGGATTCTTATATACGGCTCTTGCTATCAGTATGCGCTGTTTTTGTCCCTGACTTAATCCTACGCCATCGCGACCGATCTTAGTGTTGTATTTTAAGGGAAGTCCCATTACATAG
>OCIZ01000193.1_pt1 | contig 16730 bp, 12 predicted proteins | sample 1495841 | NCBI WGS metagenome assembly OCIZ01 (sample SAMN01915229, study PRJEB22387) | human oral metagenome | isolation source: saliva | host: Homo sapiens | place: USA
TACACCTATATCTACACCGACCAAGACAGCTACGAACCGCTGGCGCAAGTCTTTGACAACGCCAAAGACGGCAAGCAATACATCGCCTATTTCCATACTGACCAAATCGGCATACCGCGGGAGATGACCGACATCAACGGCAATCTCTTATGGTACGGCGAATACACCGCTTGGGGTCGTCTGAAAAAGGACGAGCGCGTTTACAAGAACGCGCATCAGCCGTTCAGACTGCAAAACCAGTATTATGATGAAGAGACGGGACTGCATTACAACCTGATGCGATATTACGAACCTGAGGTGGGGCGGTTTGTGAACCAGGATCCGATTGGGTTGTGGGGTGGGGAGAATCTTTATCAATTTGCAGATAACGCTTTGGTTTGGTTCGACCCGTTGGGATTGAAAAAAACCTACGCGTAGCGCTTGGGTACTGCCGGCGAGCGCAGGGTAATGAAATATCTGGAAGGTACGGGATACAAAAAAGTCTTCTCTATTCAAAATGCCTCCGGAAACGGCTTGGATATTGTCGCATTGAGACCGGATGGGAAATATGACATATTTGAAGTTAAAAGTTCTAAACGTGGAAAATTTAAACTAAGCGAAAGACAGCAGAAAGGCGGTAAATGTTTTGCTGAGCAAGTGTTGACGGAAGATGTAACGGATAAGAAAAAAGGCGGATATTTTATGAAAGGCTTAGGCCGCAAAAAGACGCCTCTTGATAAGAAGAAGGCGCAAGAGATATTTAATAATATAGGTAAAACCGAAACTGTCTTTGTTGATATGAATCATAAATTTCAAGCAACCCGAATGACATTTGGCCCATGGTAATTAATTTAGGAGCAAAAAATGAGCAAAAAACCCACCGCCGCCATGAAGCGCAATCTTGACCGTCTGGTTGAAAACATTACTACCGGTGACGACAGCGAAGACTATCAACGCGAACGCGGCTATCTGGACGAATATATCCGCCAAGGCACCACCCCGTTCACCCACCGCTGGTATGACGACTTTTTGGAGAAGGACTGTGAAGTCAGCTACACCGCCACCCAAGTCATCTACGATCTGCGCATGGAACTGTGCATCCCGCTTGCCGAATTTCTGCAAGCTCCAAGCGAAAGCCTGTTCCGCGCCATGATGGCAAAAGCCTATTTCCTTACCATGGGCTATGTACGCCACCACCTCACCGGCAGACCGCGCATTCCCTATATCAGCGTAAGCAATAGCTACTTCGCCTTCCTCGCCTCCCTCTTTTTCAGCCGCGACGAGCAGAGCCTCAGCTTCGCCGCCCTGCAAACCATCATTGCCAACCCAGACGAATGCATCCGACCGCAGGAAACCGATGCCGCCCGCACCCTCATCCCCCTGTCGTTCCGCCTCGCCCAAGACCATCTTGCCCTGCCAATTGACCAAACGCAGGCAGATTTGTTCGCCTTCTCCGAACTCTACCAAACCGCCTACGCAGGCTTTGACAGCAGCGACGCCGAACAGGTGAAGCAGATTTTCAACGACCTCGCCGACTACCATATCCGGCAAAGCCGCGACGATGAAAAAGGTTACCCCGAATTCGAATACACGTTGGAACAATGGATGCCGTGGGAAATCCTCGCCCTGCTGCGCCTGCGTACGCAAAAAGGCTTGGACAACAGTATGATTAGCCACCCGCTGATTACTCCGTTTCTCCCCTTTGTCGGCTTAGAACCGGGCGGCTTTTTCGACGACGCGCAAAAAAACCTGCGCCGCGCCGTGTTCAAAGAATTTGGTTACCAACCTGTTGTTGATTTATAAATATCTGTGGCAACAAGCGTGCGTTGGGTGGCTAAACTCAACTCAAAGCAGCCTGAAATCCTTGTTTCCCTGTTTTCAGCAAGCCGTAGCCCGCACAAAACTTTCAGTCTTGACGTAGGGTGTGTGCGGTACACACGCACGCGGTTTCTGTTTTTCAGACGACCTCAATACTTCTTTGAGGTCGTCTGAACCATTTGTTCTTTAACAATCTCATTGGCAGTTAACATAGAGGTCGTCTGAAAGCCAACTTTCAGACGACCTCTACCAAATCGCCTCTCCCGACGGCGGCGCACGGCTGCTGTTTGCCGAAGTTGATTTTGGCTACGGCGATTTGACCACCGTTTACGGACGTGACGGCAAAAAACTGCGCGGTTTCGCCTACCGCAACCACATCATGGTCGAACACAACCAGCCCGACGGACTGGTATCCCGCTACGAATACGACCGTTACGACACCGACGGCAAAGTGCTCAAAAGCAGCAACAACCTCGGCGAAGAATGGACGTTCGACTACCGCAAAGACCATACCGTCGTTACCGACACATTGGGGCGGACGGAGGTGTAGGGTTTCGACGAAAACCGGGAACTTAGATGATGTAAATATAGCTCGTGAAAGCGTATTTTGTAATTTAAGTGCTGGTAGTAGTGGATATGTTAAAGAACGTCCCGAACATAACGGTGAAACGATGAAAACGCCCAATCGCGGACATTGTTGCATAATCCATGTTTGACGGGATTGAAATGGATGTAGTCCGCGCAACGCTGCAAATCCGTTTCGTCGCGCACGGTGTGTTCGTAAAAACGCCGTTGCCAAATACCGCGTTCGTGCCGCCGCTGTTTGCTGGCAGACAGGTTTTCGGCACGAGGGAAATGTGCGGAGAATTTGGTTTTAATCAGCCGCCAGCGCAGGGAATAATCCGCATCGTCGGGCGGCAGCGTCCAAATGGCGTGAATGTAGTTCGGCAGCACGCATACGGCGACGGTTTCAAAGGGATATTGTTTTTGCACATCCATATAAGCCGCACGCAATAAGTCGATATGTTCGACAAGCAGGCGCGATTTTGGGTCGGCGAGTTTGACGGTGAAAAAGAATGTGCCGCCGGCAATGAAGTTTCTGCGATAACGCGCCATAGGATTTTTGCTTGTGGTTTGGGTGTTGGAGAAGGAATGGTTTGTTGTTTAAGGTTTTAACTTTGTTGAAACGGCAAGCCATCAATCAAGCAACCGCGTGCGTACCGCACACACCCTACGCGTTGGTTTTGAAGTTCCGTGTAATTCACAGGTAGGGTGTGTAGCGTAGCCACGCACGCAGTTGGGTTATATAGATTAAAGAGCAGTAAGAGAAGAAATAAAATTTTCTCTCTCATCCTTAAACAGTAACAACGATATTTCAATCGAAATATTATACTTAGAAAGAGCCTTTGCTACTAATATAAGATGCTCAAGGCGCTTGAGCATTCCTTTTCTGCATCTGCTTTTTATATCATCAGGAGTTATTTGATTGCCAGATTTTTCTAAAATGTTGCCCAATGAGGTTTTAAGAGGATTAGGCTCGTATTTTTGTTCTTGGTCTTTTTCTTGATTTCCAATAATTATATATTTTATTTTGATAGCATCTTTTTGAAAATAATTTTCATAAGAAAAATGAGAGTATACGGTAATTCCACCATATAGTTTTTCTAGTAATTTGCCTGGAAGTATTTTGTTAGATTTTTGATTTTTAAATTCAATGAAATAAATAGTGCTATTTTCTTCTATTAATGCATCAGGAGAAGATACTACCGCTCCTAATTTCTTAGCTAACATATCGAAATTAATGAGTTTCTTTTCAGATTGTATAAAACTAAATTTTGAAGATGTATCAAAACATAACTCAGTAATTGTGTTTAGTTGAATATTATCACTCTGAATCATAGATATAATCCTTCAAGGGCTAATGCAAATTTTTTAACAATACCTCCCATAACATTATTACTTTCATCTGAGAAATATACACCATCTTCTTTTTTCTCTGATAAGTAAAAACTACTTTTCTTCTTTAAAATTCTATCTGAATGAACATAAAGAGCAGAAACCATATATGGACTATGAGTCACTACAACAGCAGTAATCCCATAATTAACTAGTTGGCATATAATTTCTGCATACAAATTCTGCCATTCTGGGTGTAAATTTATTTCTGGCTCATCTATTATTATGATATCACCTATATTTAATATGTTATTTCTAATTAAAATATCTATAATGCCTAATGATTTAATGCCAGATGCAACATCCATTGATGGAATAGATTTTTTATCTCTTTCTAAAATAAAATCTTTCTGATCTTTAGAATAATAAAATTGACCTGATATTGCCTCACTAATCATTTTGTTAATGGATTCAAATTCTTCGGGAATTTTAAAGGGGTCGGAATTAAATAATTTCCTTGTTAAATCTTTTGTATGCAAGGGAACAGTTTCTTGGACTCGTCTCGACTCAGAAAAATTTACTCTAGCGCTTAGTATCAATCTAAAGAATTGAATAATAGCAGGTGTTTCAATATAGGTGATATCTCTAAACGTACAAAATTCAAAATTCTTAATATCATTTTTAATTTTACACTTTTTATCGAATTGTATTGTTAAGTTGTCATTTAAGTTTTTTAAATTAACAATAGATTCTTCTGTAATAAAACTTTGAAATTCTGATAAAAAAGCTTTTTCTAAAGCTCTTTTCTGCTTTGTTTTTATATCAGAATTTTGTTTTATAATTTCTTCATGTTGTTGAAAATAAAAAATAAACTCATTATAAGTGATATCATCTAACTTTTTGCTTGTATATAAGCTATTAATAACATTTTTTAAATCTTTAAAGTAATCGCCATCTCTTGCATTTGTTATATTTCTAGGTGAGTAATATTCTAATAGTATGTTATTTTTTTCCTGATCATTATTAATATCTATTATACGTGACATTAATCTTTGTATTTGTCTAAAGTTATTAAACAATTCATATGAAAAATCTTCTTGAAATTCTTCATCAAAGCCAACAATACCTTTAACTAAAGCAAATAAGCTCTTTCCTATTGTACTCTTTCCGGTGTCATTTTCGCCACAAATTACAGTCAAACCATTTATATTGATATCGGCTTTTTTGATTACACCAATATTTTCGATATTAATTTCCATTTTTTTGCCTTGTATAAATCAATTTTAGTCTAATTAAATATGATTGGAACTATAATTATTTTTCCAAACTTATTGGAGTTCATAAAAGTCTCACTAAATATTTTCCAGTGTAACTAATCTTACACATATCTGCAACCAGTTCTGGACGACCTTCAGCAATAATCCTCCCACCTCCATCTCCCCCTTCCGGCCCTAAGTCCACAATCCAATCCGCAGTTTTAATCACGTCCAGATTATGCTCGATAATCACTATCGAGTTGCCTTTGCCTTTCAGACGACCTATGACTTCCAGCAGCAGGGCGATGTCGGCGAAGTGCAGACCGGTGGTGGGTTCGTCGAGGATATAGAGCGTTCTGCCGGTGTCGCGTTTGGAGAGTTCCAAGGCGAGTTTGACGCGCTGGGCTTCGCCGCCGGAGAGGGTGGTGGCGGACTGGCCGAGGCGGATGTAGCCGAGGCCGACATCCATCAGGGTTTGCAGTTTGCGCGATACGGTGGGGACGGCGTCGAAAAATTCGCGGGCTTCTTCAACGGTCATGTCGAGGACTTGGCTGATGTTTTTGCCTTTGTATTGGATTTCGAGCGTTTCGCGGTTGTAGCGTTTGCCGTGGCAGACTTCGCAGGGGACGTACACGTCGGGCAGGAAGTGCATTTCGACTTTAATTACGCCGTCGCCCTGGCAGGCTTCGCAGCGGCCGCCTTTGACGTTGAAGGAGAATCTGCCGACGTTGTAGCCGCGTTCGCGCGAGAGGGGTACGCCAGCGAAGAGTTCGCGGATGGGGGTAAACAGGCCGGTGTAGGTGGCGGGGTTGGAGCGCGGGGTGCGGCCGATGGGGGATTGGTCGACGTTGATGACTTTGTCGAGGTGTTCGAGGCCGTGGATGTCGTCGTATGGGGCGGGTTCTTCTTGGGCGCGGTTGAGTTCGCGGGCGGTGATTTTGGCGAGGGTGTCGTTAATCAGGGTGGATTTGCCGCTGCCGGATACGCCGGTGATGCAGGTAATCAAACCGAGCGGCAGTTCGAGGGTTACGTTTTTGAGGTTGTTGCCGCGCGCGCCTTTGAGGACGAGCATTCGATCGGGATTGACGGGGGTGCGTTCAGACGGCACGGCAATGGATTTTTTGCCGCTGAGGTATTGTCCGGTAACGGAGTTTTCGCATTTGGCGACGTTTTCGGGCGTGTCGGCAATCAGTACGTTGCCGCCGTGTTCGCCTGCGCCGGGGCCCATATCGACCACGAAATCGGCTTCGCGGATGGCGTCTTCGTCGTGTTCGACCACAATCACGCTGTTGCCCAAATCGCGCAGGCGTTTGAGGGTGGCGAGCAGGCGATCGTTGTCGCGCTGGTGCAGGCCGATGGAGGGTTCGTCCAAAACGTACATCACGCCGGTCAGGCCGCTGCCGATTTGGCTGGCAAGGCGGATGCGCTGGGCTTCACCGCCAGAGAGGGTTTCGGCGGAGCGGCTTAAATTCAGGTAATCCAGCCCGACGTTAATCAGGAAGCCGAGCCGCTCGGTGATTTCTTTGAGGATTTTTTCGGCGATTTGTTTTTTGTTGCCGTCCAAATCCAGCGTTTCAAAGAATTGGTGGGTTTTGGTGAGCGGCCAGGCGGAGACTTCGTGCAACGGTTCGCCGCTGACGTAAACGTAGCGGGCTTCTTTGCGCAAACGTGCGCCGCCGCAGCTCGGGCAGGCGCGGTGGTTTTGGTATTCGCGCAGTTTTTCGCGCACGGTTTCGCTGTCGGTTTCGCGGTAGCGGCGTTCGAGATTGGGGATGATGCCTTCGAAGGCGTGGCTGCGGTTGAAGGTGGTGCCGCGTTCGGACAGGTAAGTGAAATCAATAACTTCTTTGCCCGAACCGTGCAGTACGACTTTTTTCACTTTTTCAGGTAGCGTTTCCCAAGCAGCCTGCACATCGAAACCGTAATGCCGCGCCAGCGACTGAATCATTTGGAAATAGAACTGGTTGCGCTTGTCCCAGCCGTCAATCGCGCCCGTTGCCAGCGATAATTCGGGATGGGCGACCACTTTTTCGGGGTCGAAGAAATTGGTGTTACCCAAGCCGTCGCAAGTCGGGCAGGAACCCATCGGGTTGTTGAACGAAAAGAGGCGCGGCTCTAATTCGGGCAGGCTGTACGAACACACGGGGCAGGCGAAACGAGCGGAAAACCAATGCTCTTCGCCGCTGTCCATTTCCATCGCCAGCGCGCGCTCGTTGCCGTGGCGCAGCGCGGTTTCAAAACTTTCCGCCAGCCGCTGCTTGATGTCTGCCTTCACTTTCACGCGGTCAATGACTACGTCGATATTGTGTTTGATGTTTTTTTCCAGCTTCGGCACTTCGTCAAGTTGATAAACTTCGCCGTCCACGCGCACCCGCGCAAAACCCTGCGCCTGCAAGTCGGCAAAGAAATCGACAAACTCGCCCTTACGCTCGCGCACCGCCGGCGCCAGAATCATCACGCGCGTGTCTTCCGGCAGCTTCAACACGGCATCGACCATCTGCGACACGGTCTGGCTGGATAGTGGCAGATTGTGTTCGGGGCAATACGGCGTACCGACGCGGGCGTACAAAAGGCGCAGGTAATCATGGATTTCCGTAACCGTGCCGACGGTGGAACGCGGGTTGTGGCTGGTGGATTTCTGCTCGATGGAAATTGCGGGCGACAGTCCTTCGATCAAATCGACATCAGGCTTGTCCATCATCTGCAAAAACTGCCGCGCATAGGCGGACAGGCTCTCGACATAACGCCGCTGCCCTTCGGCATACAGCGTGTCAAACGCCAGCGACGACTTGCCGCTACCCGACAGCCCTGTGACCACTACCAGCTTGTGGCGCGGAATGTCCAAATCGACGTTTTTCAAATTATGCGTGCGCGCGCCGCGGATGCGGATGGTGTCGTTGTCGCGAGCTTCTGAGTGGGGAGTTTTGCTGTCGTTTTGATGATGGTGGTTGCACATGGTCGGACTGTCTTAAGCGGCTAAAATAAAACGGCTATTGTAACACTTTTCGCTTGGGTTTCAGACTGCGGGAGGTCGTCTGAAAAGTTGGGGAGCGGATTTTCAGACGACCTTTGGTCATTGGAGGGAATGGATTGTTAATGGCTTTTGTTATTACGGAGTTTGCTTATCGTTTTGGGTTTTCGCTATTCGGGCAAGGTCGTACTGTAAGAAAAGGAGGTAAATTTTAATAAAAGCGTGATGGCGTAACAGCCATATTGGGAAATGCGAAGCGTATTTCCCGAGTACGGCTTTTTTATATTTAAACTGCTTTTTGATTTGGATTTTTAATATAGTGAATTATTAAAAACTATCATATCGGTTTATTGCATTGTTAAATAAAAATACCATATCTTGTGTTCTTGTGATTTAATTCGCACCATATATTGTATTTATGAGTAGCAAGTCATGGCGGCATTGAAATTCACAATCGAGCAAATCGTATGGCAGGAAGTGCCGGGCGAAGTGTCGCTGGCGTTTCTGTTTTCCGGTTGCCCGCTGCGCTGCAAAGGCTGCCATAGCGCCGATGCGTGGAAAGAGGGTATCGGCACGGAATTGACCGAGGATTATTTGAAAGGCCGTCTGAAACGCTATCGTGGGCTGATTAGCTGCGTGTTGTTTATGGGCGGGGAATGGCAGCCGGAAGTTTTGCAGAAAATGTTGGGCATCGTGACGCAGGCGGGTTTGAAAGCCTGTTTGTACACCGGTTTGGAGCGTGAGGAGCTGGAGGCGGTTTCAGACGGCATCCTGCCTTATCTGACGTATCTGAAAACCGGCCGCTGGCAGATGGAGCTGGGCGGTTTGGACAGCCCGACAACCAATCAGAAGTTTATCGATTTGCGAACGGGTGAGGTGTTGAACCGCCTGTTTATCAAAGACAAACCCGCGCCCAAAATCATCCCGATTACAACTCAGCCGCAGGCGGCCGCTTTTCAGACGGCCTGAGGCTTTTTATCTAACCCACACAGGAGGAATTAACATGATTCGGCTGCATCCCGAACAGTTAAACGGCAAACTGCAATTCATGCACGATTACATCAGCGCGCAAAACGCGGCGGACGGTTCGAAAATGGACGCCAACGCCAACGTTACCCAGAAAAACATCGCCACGATGGAAGCGGAAATCATGAAAGACTTTTTCGTGCAGATTAACCGCGCCCAAGTATCGCGCAAAATCGCCGAAATTTTCGACCAATCCGTTGCCGACGAATACATCCGCCAGATTGAGGAGCATGAGATTTATGTGCACGACGAAACCAGCCTCAAGCCTTATTGTGTGTCGGTTACGCTGTATCCCTTCCTGCTCGACGGCTTAAGCAAACTCGGCGGCGAATCCAAGGCGCCGCAACATCTGGCTTCGTTTTGCGGCTCGTTTATCAACCTGGTGTTTGCCATCAGCGCGCAGTTTGCTGGCGCGGTGGCGACGGTGGAATTTCTGACCTATTTCGACTACTTTGCCCGCAAAGACTATGGCGACGATTATTTGGAAACCCACGGCAAAGAAATCGCCAACCACATGCAGCAGGTGGTGTACAGCATCAACCAGCCCGCTGCCGCGCGCGGTTATCAGAGCGTATTCTGGAATATTTCCGTTTACGATCAATACTATTTCGATGCGATGTTCGGCGATTTCGTCTTCCCCGATTTCAGCAAACCGGTGTGGGCGAGCGTGGCGAAGCTGCAAAACTTCTTCCTCAAATGGTTCAATCAGGAACGCACCAAAGCCGTTTTGACTTTCCCCGTCGTTACCGCTGCGATGCTGACCGACGGCGGCAAATGCAAAGACACCGTGTTCGCCGACGAAATGGCGAAAGAGTTGGCGGAAGGCAATTCCTTCTTCGTCTATCTTTCCGACAACCCCGACTCCTTGGCTTCCTGTTGCCGCCTGCGCAACGCCATTGAAGACCGCACCTTCAGCTACACTCTTGGCGCGGGCGGCGTGGCGACCGGTTCCATCAACGTCATCACCATTAACATGAACCGATTGGAGCAAGACGAGCGCGACCTTGCCGCCGAAGTGGCCAAAATCCACAAATACCAATACGCCTACCGCAAACTGATGGAAGAATACCAAGCCGCCGGAATGCTGCCCGTTTACGATGCAGGCTTCATCACGCTGGACAAACAGTTCCTCACCATCGGCATCAATGGCATGGCGGAAGCTGCCGAATCGCAAGGCATCAAGGTCGGCTACAACGACGACTACATCAACTTCGTCCAAGGTCGTCTGAAAACCATATTCGAAGCCAACCAAGCCGCCAGCAAGCACTACGGCGTGAAGTTCAACACCGAGTTTGTCCCCGCCGAAAACCTCGGCGTGAAAAACGCCAAATGGGACAAAGCCGACGGCTACAAAGTCAGCCGCGAATGCTACAACTCCTATTTCTACGTCGTTGAAGACGAAGAAATCAACGCGCTCGACAAATTCCTGCTGCACGGCAAAGAACTGGTGGACTGGCTCGACGGCGGCTCCGCGCTGCACCTGAACCTTGACGAAGCCCTGCCTGAATCCGGCTACCGCTCGCTCTTGGACATCGCCGCACAAACCGGCTGCAACTACTTCTGCGTGAACGTGCGCATTACCATCTGCAACGAATGCGGCCATATCGACAAACGTACCCTGCACGCTTGTTCCGCCTGCGGTTCGCACGACATCGACTACGGCACCCGCGTCATCGGCTATCTGAAACGCGTATCGGCATTCAGTAGCGGTCGTCGCAAAGAACACGCGCTGCGGCATTACCATCGTAAAGCGGCTTGATGGCATTAAATAGATAAAGGTCGTCTGAAAACCGGTTTTGGGTTTTCAGACGACCTTTTGGGTTTTGTCTAGGACTTTATAAAGGATGGACGAGTTTAAACTGCGGTATTTATAGTGGATTAACTTTAAATCAGGACAAGGCGACGAAGCCGCAGACAGTACAGATAGTACGGCAAGGCGAGGCAACGCCGTACTGGTTTAAAGTTAATCCACTATAGAAAGTTTAAACTTAATTAACCTATGAAGAAGCCGAGAATAAGAAAAACGACCAATACGCTGTATCGGTCGTTTTTTACGAATACCTGCTAAATTAGAACCAAGCTTTGATCAAAGCGGCAGTACCTGCGATACCGCCAATCAAGCCGACTGCATTGGCTGCGGTACCCATTGCGCCGTTGACTTGGTCACGTTTGTCTTGACGTTTTTCGCGTTCCAATGCCAACTCTTCTGAAACATTGGTACGTTGACGGCGGTGTTGTTCCAGCTCGGCACGGGAGAGTTGTGCAGATTCGCGGTTGCGGCCAGCTTTGATGGCTGCGGAATCGCTACCGATAGCCAAATCGCCTACGGAGCCTCCGGGCGCAGAGCAACCGGTGATAACGAAAGAAGTCAGGAGCAGGGCTGCGATTTTATTTTTCATGATGTTACCTGTTTGAAATATAAGTATTAGGAATCCAATAATCCGTAAGGACCGGTGATCAGTGAAGGATGTAGATGCGGTTGTTGCGGTTTGCGCGGTTGATAGCGTCGGCTTCATCCATCATTTCTTGACGGCGCTCGCGGCGGCGCTCTGCACGTTCTGCACGTTCGTCAGCTTGAACGCGGCGGGAGTCGGCACGCATGGTGGCTTCTTGTTCATAGGATGGTGAGTAGTGCATATGGCCGTAAGTACAGCCGGTAAGCGCACCAATCAGAGCAGTCAGTAAAATAGCTTGTTTTAACATAGGTAATAATCTCAGATGAAAAGAAGGGCTGGTGAAAAATTTTCTGTATATTATTTTAATCTTATGGAATTTACAAGTTAAAACTTCTGTCGTAATTCAAAAAAGTATGTTAACGAATGTTTTGGAATTTATTTCATATATGAAAGAAACAAATCAAATCGTTTTTTGCAATGAAACTGTATGACAATATTGGGTTTTATGGAAGTTCCTCGATAAATTATTACTTGGAAAACTTATTTAAATCTTACGAAAAACGAATTTCAGAGATTAAATGAGAAATACTTAGGTTTGCTGCAGAAACAACGAAAAAGATGTCTACTATTTAGAATATTATGATAATAGAAATTTTCCCGCCGTTTTGTCAGCATGTCTTTAGAGTCATCAATCAAAATTTTGGGATAAGTCAAACTAAGCAGGGAAATTCTGGTCTGAAGGGTTGTTTTCTCTGAATTATGGGAAACATTCAATCTTATTTATATTAAGATTCGGTTTATTGTAAACAGGCGAATTGTGTCATGAGCGAACATTTGGAAGAGCAGGCTGCGGGCTTGGGTATTGATTTGGGTTTTCACGACATCGGTGGAATTTATCATGCGACCAAGCCCGAGGTTTTGGAAGGGATTATTAAGGCTTTGCAGCAGGACGGTTTTTCAGACGACCTTTATGCGGATACTTTGGTCGCGCATGAAAATGGTCGGGAATCTTTACAACTGCCTGCTGAGTTTCATAGCGCAGCTGAAGTTTGCTTGGAAGACGAAGCGGGCGGACGGCAGGTTTTGCCGTTGAACCATGGCGAAGACGGCGCGCTTTGGGTTGCGCTGCCGGCTTTGGCTTGCGGCTATTACACTTTGTCTGCGGAAGTGGAAGGCAGCGTCCGCAAGGTGCGGCTGGTGGTTGCGCCGCAGTCGGTTTATCAGCCGAAAATGCTGGAACACGGTTTGCGCATGAACGGGCTGACGACGCATCTGTACAGCCTGCGTTCGCAACGGAACTGGGGCATCGGGGATTTTACCGATTTGCTGGATTTGATGTCGTTTGCGGCGGATAAGCAACTGGATTTCGTCGGTATCAATCCGCTGCACACGCTTTTCAGTGCCAAACCTGCTTTTACCAGCCCGTACAGCCCGTCTTCGCGCGAATGGCTCAATCCGATTTATCTGGATGTGGAAAAGGTCGGCGCGTTTTCCTACAATGAAAAGCTGAAAAACTGGCTCAAGCAGCCGAATATCTGCCAGCGCATTGCGGCGTTGCGGATTACGGAAACCGTCGCTTATACGGCGGTTTGGGCGTTCAAGCGCGATGCTTTGCAGAGGGCGTTTGAGGCGTTTGAAAACGACGGATGCGAAGCCGCCGAACAAGAGCGGGCGGCATTTGACGCTTTTGTCGAAGAACGCGGAGAGGCTTTGGAAGGCTTCGGTTTGTTTGAGGCGTTGGACCAGTATTACAACCGCTCCGGCGAAGTGGGTTGGCTGTCTTGGCCGGCGGAGTTTCATGATCCGCATGGTGAGGCGGTTCAAAGATTTGCACAGGGTCATCGCCGCGAAATCCGTTTTTATATGTGGCTGCAATGGCTTTGCGCGGAGCAGTTGCGCGAAGTGAACGAGGCGGCTGCGGCGCGCAGCGTGAAGCTGGGTATTTACGGCGATTTGGCGGTCGGCGTAGCACGCGGCAGCGCGGACACTTGGCTTAACCGCGCCGATTACTGCATGGATATGGCGGTCGGTGCGCCGCCCGATCCGTTCAGCCCGACGGGGCAAAACTGGGATTTGCCGCCGCTCAATCCGATGATGTTGAAGCACACGGGTTATGAGAAGTTCGTCCGACTGTTGCGTGAAAATATGCGGCTTTACGGCATCTTGCGCATCGATCATGTGATGGCTTTGTGCCGTCTGTGGTGGGTTGCGGGCAAGACGGCGGACTTTGGCGCATATGTGCATTACGACGCAGATGTGATGTTTGCCATCCTGGCTTTGGAAAGCCGGCGGAATCGATGCGTGGTCATTGGCGAGGATTTGGGGACAGTACCAGACCAAGCGCGTTATTTGCTGAACCGTTATCAGGTGTTTTCTTATAAGGTCGTGTATTTCAGCAAAGGCTGGCACGGCTTTGAATTACCCGAAGAATATCCCGAACAGGCGATTACGGTGGTCAGTACGCACGATGTCGCGCCCTTGGCGGGCTATTGGACGGGCAAGGATTTGGATTTGATGTTCCGCTTGGGTACGATTCCTGATGCGGAAACTTTTCAGACGACCTTGGAAGCGCGCGAACACGATAAGGCGGATTTGTTCGATAAGTTGAAACACGCAGACTGCCTGCCTGCCGACGCCGAGATGTCGTCTGAAATTGATGAAACGCTGTTAACCGCCTTGCACCGGTATGCCGCCATGAGCCGCAGCAAACTGTATGCGGTGCAGCTGGAAAACCTGCTGGGCATGAGCGACAACCTGAATGTGCCGGGCGTTTCCGAGGGTTATCCCAACTGGGCGCGCAAAATGCCCGTCGCGCTTGAAGATTTTCCCCACAACCGCCTGATGGGCGGCCAACTTGCCATGATTGGAGAGGTACGCATGAAGAAAAACAGCCGGATGAAGCCTTATCACGAGCTTGACCAAGTCGAACGCGACACGGTCGAAAGCCTGTTTCTTGCCACCCACAGCGATTTGTTCGCCTATTTGGGACGACACCGCCTTGCCGAAGGCGACGAGGTCGTGCGGACCCTGATTCCGAACGCTTGGGGCGTGGATATTGTCAACCGTGAAACCGGCAAGGTGATTACGTCGTCTGAAAAAGTCGATGAACGCGGATTCTTTGTTGCCGTGCTGCCCGAAGGCGCGCCCGATTATGCGTTGAACGTCCGTTATGCCGAAGATGCCGAGCCTGTGCGTGAAGAAGACCCTTACCGCTTCGGCTCTGCCTTAAAAGATATGGATTCTTGGTTGCTGGCGGAAGGCAAACACCTGCGTCCTTATGAAACTTTAGGCGCGCATTTTGCCGAAGTGGACGGCGTGAAAGGTGTGAGCTTTGCCGTATGGGCGCCGAACGCGCAGCGCGTGTCCGTCATCGGCGAATTCAACCACTGGGACGGCCGCCGCCACGTCATGCGTTTCCACCGCGACAACGGCATTTGGGACATCTTCATCCCCGCCGTCAAACTCAACGCCCTCTACAAATTTGAAATCCGCGATGCCAACGGCGATGTGCGGCAAAAAACCGACCCGTATGCCTTCGGTGCAGAGTTGCGTCCGAATACCGCGTCTGTCGTGCGCGGTTTGCCGGAAAAAGTCGAAACACCCGACTTCCGCGCCCGCGCCAACGCCATTGACGCGCCTATCAGCATTTATGAAGTGCATTTGGGTTCGTGGAAACGCAATCCCGAAAACAACTTCTGGCTGACTTACGAACAGCTCGCCAAAGAATTGGTCGCATACGTCAAAGACATGGGCTTCACCCATATCGAATTCCTGCCCGTTTCCGAATACCCGTTTGACGGCTCGTGGGGCTATCAGGCGACCGGATTGTATGCGCCGACCAGCCGTTTCGGTTCGCCCGACGAATTGCGCGCCCTGATTAAAGCCGCCCACAACGAAGGCATCGGCGTCATTCTCGACTGGGTGGTCGGACACTTCCCGACCGACGACCACGGGCTTGCCAAGTTTGACGGTACCGCGCTGTACGAACACGCCGACCCGCGCGAAGGCTACCACCAAGACTGGAACACCCTGATTTACAACTTCGGCAGAAACGAAGTCAAAAACTTTCTGCAAGGCAATGCCCTGTATTGGATAGAGCGTTTCGGTTTCGACGGCATTCGCGTGGACGCCGTCGCCTCCATGATTTACCGCAACTACTCGCGCAAAGACGGTGAATGGATACCCAACCAATACGGCGGCCATGAAAACCTCGAAGCCATAGCCTTCCTGCGCGATACCAATACCATGCTGAAAGAGGTCGTCCCGTCTGCCACCGAAATCGCCGAAGAATCGACCTCGTTCGCCAACGTAACCCGCCAAGAAGGCTTGAACTTCAGCTACAAATGGAACATGGGCTGGATGAACGACACCTTGCGCTACATGATGGAAGACCCCATCAACCGCAAATACCACCACAACAAAATGACCTTCGGCATGATGTACCAATACAGCGAAAACTTCGTCCTGCCGCTCTCGCACGACGAAGTCGTACACGGCAAACGCTCGCTGCTCGGACGGATGCCCGGCGACTGCTGGCAGCAATTCGCCAACCTGCGCGCCTACTACGGCTTCATGTACGGTTTCCCCGGCAAAAAACTCCTGTTTATGGGCAACGAGTTCGCGCAAGGCAGAGAGTGGAACTACAACGAAGGACTGGATTGGTTCCTGCTCGACCAAGAAGGCGGCTGGCACAAAGGCGTACAAAACTTCGTGCGCGATTTGAACCGCGTCTATAAAGACACCGCGCCGCTTTACCAGCTTGACCAATGGCCGGAAGGCTTCGAATGGCTGGTCGCCGACGACGGCAACAATTCCGTCTTCGTCTTCGAACGCCGCGACCGCGAAGGCAACCGCGTCATCGTCATCAGCAATTTCACGCCCGTCGTCCACGACAGCTACCGCTTCGGCGTGAACGAAGCCGGCGAATACCGCGAAATCCTCAATTCAGACGACCCCGGTTACAACGGCAGCGGCGTATCCGCCGGACAAACCCTGCAAACCGAAGAAATCTGGTCGCACGGCAGACCCAATTCGCTCGCTGTCAAAGTACCGCCGCTGGCAACGGTTTACCTCTACAAAGCCGCCGAGCCAAGCGCAACGGAGGCAGCCGATCGGGCAGAAGGCGAAGCGTAAGCTTGAACTGAACTTGGTTTTTTAAAATAGTAAGACAAGTTCAAACCAGCCGCTTTGCCTGTTTCAGACGACCTTTTGAGATGAAGGGGTCGTCTGAAATTTTTTTGGGGGAACGAATAAGGTTTCGTCTTGATATATAGTCAATTAAAAACAAAATAGTACAATACTCAACTTTGAAGGTCTAACCATGGCATACTCTGCGGACTTAAGAAACAAAGCTTTAAACTATTACGAACAATGCAAAAACATCAGCCA
>OCIZ01000205.1_pt1 | contig 16109 bp, 13 predicted proteins | sample 1495841 | NCBI WGS metagenome assembly OCIZ01 (sample SAMN01915229, study PRJEB22387) | human oral metagenome | isolation source: saliva | host: Homo sapiens | place: USA
TGCGAAGTGGCAACTAGACGGAATTTATGGCCAATTCCTTCTTCATCTTTTGACTTCACCTCTAGAAACACTGGGCTGTCTGCTTGAGGTTTTTCTATATAAGTCCGCATCCGAATTTTTTCACGGCGGTGTTGTTTTGCAAGAGCATCTTGAATGACATCAAAATTTTCCGTATCAAAATAAATGTTTGAAATGGTTGAGGTTGGGTAATCATCTTCTACGACGTATTCTTTTAAGTCTTTGATCAAGTCCTTCACGTCATCTTTTGCGACGATATATTTTGTTTCGATTCGTTTGAAACTTGTCTCAATTGTTTTTTTCATGTTTCTTCTCCTTTAAGAGGGATCTATTGTTTCTAACCTTCGGTAAGTATGAATACGACTTACGTGCTTTCTAGTTTAATGGGACTTTCTTAACTGGTCATTAAGCCAAACTTAAAGAAAACTAAAGTTAAGGTTCCTTTCAGAAAAACTTTAGGAAACTTTCAGCTAGCAACTTTAGACTAGGAGCATATCAATTGAACGAGAGGAAAAGCTCATGAAATCAAACAAATGGAAATTTTTATTAACGGGGGCCGCAACCCTCACCTTACTGACAGCTTGTACCCAGGCGTCATCACAATCAGCTACAAAAAGCAATACTGCACAAACAACCACTACCTCTACTTCAAAAAATAAAACAAACAATTCCAACTATTTTACAGATAAGGACAAGGACAGCTCTTATGATGAAAGCAAAGCCTCTACTGTAAAACTGTCTGGTTCGTCTGCAAATGTATCAGGTGACGGCGTAGCTGTATCTGGATCAACTGTGACCATCTCAAAGGCTGGAACCTATGTCATCTCTGGTGAATCCGATGGGGTTCAAATCAAGGTCGAAGCGGGTGACTCAGATGATGTTCACATCGTCCTGAAAGGCGTTACCATGACCAACACCAACGCGCCAATTTCTGCTACGAAAGCAGGTCATGTCTACCTCACTCTAGCAGACGGCACGACCAATACCTTGTCTGATTCAAGTTCAAACAATGATGAAGACGCCGATGCAGTGATCTTCTCTAAAGGCGACCTCACCATCAATGGTTCAGGTACGCTCAACATTGACGCTAAGAAGAATAACGGGATCAAGGCCAATGACACTCTCCATATCACAGGTGGAACCTATAAGATCACGGCTGTAGGAGATGCCTTCAACGTCAATGATGAACTCAATATCACTGGCACGACCATGACCATCGATGCAGATGAAGATGCAGTCAAGGTGGATAATGATGAAGATACTTCGGTCGGAACCATGTATCTTTCAGATAACAAAATGACCATCACCGCAGGAGACGACGGAATCCATGCTTCTGGTGATCTGATCATCGATAGCGGAACCTATGAGGTAACAGAGTCTGTCGAAGGTCTCGAAGGAAAATCGATCACCATCAACGGTGGAGATATCACCATCTATGCAACCGATGACGGTGTCAATGCAGCCAATGCTAATGCTAACCAAGATGAAATTTTCTTCACTATGAATGGTGGAACCCTCAACGTTGAAGTTGGCCAAGGCGATACTGATCCAATTGATTCGAATGGAAATATCACTGTTACCGGAGGAACCATTAAATTAACGGGACAATCTGGATTCGACTTTGATGGTACTGCTACCTACACTGGCGGAGACATCTATATCAACGGTGAAAAACAAACGGAAATTGTCAACTCCATGCCTGGAGACGGTGGGGCTCCAGGCGGTAGCGGACCTCAAGGCGGCGGTCATTAATAATAACAAATAAAGGCAGGATTTCTTCCTGACCTTTTTTTGTTGCCTTTTTTATGATAGAATAGAAAATCAATTAGCTTATCGAAAGGAACATGATGAAAAAACAGACACTCCCTCTTTTCTTCACACTCTTGCTGTCTCTTCTTTTTCTATCAGCCTGTGTGCCGGACCTTAAGATCAACTTTAAAAAAGTACCCACTGCTACCAGCTCAAAAAAGAAAACCTTTAAAAAAAGTAGCTCGAGTCGTTCTAGCCTCCCGAGTCGCTCAACCAGTTCAAATAGCTCAAGCAACTCCTCTAGCTCTCCCTCAACTACTACGGAAACCACTTCTGACATCGTCACAACCGAAGGACTCCCTAGAAATGCTCAAGAAGCACCCAAAGATAAAATTTATGCAACAGGGAACTTAAAAGTAGCCTACTCTAGAAATGACGATAAAATTTTTGCACAGACGCCGGATTATGAAGGATATACCACTGCCCTTGTCCAAAAGATCCTTGGGAATCCAGAGAAACAAATAACAGACCCTGCTTATATTGCTGAATCTTTTGAAAATACCGAATTAGAAAATATTAAAGGGCTCTACCACGAGGGGAAAATCACAGGGGAACAAGCTCACGCCTTTTTGATGGGAGCTGTTGATCTCAAACAAGCTTCTAAATCCGGAGTAGACTATACCATTTACACCTATAAAAACAACACCATCCAACTGGTCTTTGAAAACGACCAACTTCTCTATATTACTCCAAATCCTGATGTCGTCTTCTTTAAATAATAAACATTCTCGCTTAAACAAGCGAGAATTTTTGTTTCACATGAAATAAAAAACTCCCAACACATTCTGTTGGGAGTTCCTGAAGATTAGTCCTCTTCATATTTTTTTGGATTATAGAACCACATTCCGAGTCCTGCAAAAAGGACAATAGTCATCAGAAGGAAGGCCACTTGATTTCCAATTTCTCCTGTCATCGAAATCGTTTGACGAAGACCAGAAACGGTATAACTCATTGGCAAGAATGGATGAATGGCTTGGAAAAAGCCATTTGTCAAAGCAAGAGGATAGGTTCCTGCACTAGAAGCCAATTGCAAGAGCAAGAGGATCAAGGAAAGGAAAGCACCGATCTTTCTTTGCCATGTTGTCAAAGCAGTCACGATAGACATGAAGGCCACACTACCAATCACACAAAGGAAGAGAGTAGCCATCTCATGATTAGCTGATAAACCAATCAAGTGAACGGCACCATAGACCAAGACTCCTGCAATCACCGCAATCGTTCCGTTGACCTCAAAGCGAGATTTAAACCATGCCCAGCGACTTTCAGGATGACTGCCGGATGGTAGTTTTGCAAAGATCATGTTGGTTGACAAGGCACAAACAAAGAGAGCTACCGAGATCATATAAGGAGCCATTCCGACACCATTCACAGGGGTATTGTCATGGTCTGTTTTAGACAAAGTGACAGGATCTGCTAAGGTTTTAGCGTTTTCTTTTTCAGTTGTAGCCACATTCAATTGTCCCTTAGCATCGTTTAATCCTTGACTCAAGGTTTGGCTTCCTGTTGCTAATTCACCTAAACCATTTGTCAATGTTTGGCCACCTGCTGCTAATTTGCTGGACCCATCTGAGATTTGATTTGCACCGTCGGCTAGTTTATCAGCACCAGTCACCAATTGACCTGATTTTTCTGTCAACTGATTGACACCAGTGACAAGTTTGTTGACACCACCTGCCAACTCTGGAGTCTTGCTGTTCAATTGTCCTACACCGTCAGCTAATTTTCCAGCACCAGCAACCAATTCACCCGACTTACCTGTTAATTGGGTCGCTCCTGAAGCCAGTTGATTCATGCCTGATGTCAAGGCAGGCATCTTCCCATTTAACTCACCTAGACCAGAAGCCAATTGATTGCTTCCTGCAAGTAATTCTGATGATTTACTATCTAGTTGACCAACACCTGCTGCTAACTGACTAGCCCCATTTGTTAAAGTACTGCTATTCGTCTGAAGTTGGGTTGCTCCATTAGCGATTTTATCGACACCAGCTGTATAAGCGCTGATCCCTTGACTGATGGTTTGACTAGCTGGCAACAATTGTCCACTAACTGCGGATTGGATCTTAGACAAGCCACTTGACAAGTCTGTCAAGGTAGAAGAAGCTGTCGGTAAAACTTGATTGGCTGCCGTTTGCAGTTGTGTCAAGCTATTTCCTGTATTCAAACTACCTTGGATCGTTTGAATCGTAGTCAAGATTCCTTGAGCCGCCGTTTCACTCGAGCTTGGGCTCGATGAGATTGCCGCATTGATTTCCGCTTGTTGGTCAGCTGTCATTGCTTGATAGGCTGCTGTTCCTTGCACACTTGCAAGGGCATTTGCACGATCCGCTTGGGCTGAAGCAAGGATTGATTGAGCTGAATTCGCAATACTCGTCAATCCAGACGAAAGTTGACTGGTATCTACTGTAGCATTTTGAATCGCTGCATTTAATTGGTTTAAACCAGCTGCCAATTGATCAATCTGAGCAGATTGACTTGTAGAAGCTTGTAGCTGGCTTGATAATGTTTGAATACCTGATTCTAATTGAGAAACCCCATTTCGAAGGGTAGCAGATTGACTACTTAATTGACCCGCTCCTTCTGATAAAGTAGCGACTCCATTTGTATAGGTTGCTAAACCATTTGAAAAGTTAGATAGGCCCGAATTCAATTGACGCACGCCATTGGTATAATTCCCAAGACCATCATTGAGGGTCCCCATACCGCTGGTTAATTGACCAACTCCTGAGGCCAACTGAGGGGTTTGACTCGCCATTTGATTGAGACCATTTCCTAATTGATCCACTCCGGTAGCGTAAGCCATCAAGCCTGTATTAAAAGTACCAAACCCATTATTTAATTGATTGACACCAGATACCAAGTTTGGAAGTTGACCAGCCATTTGATTGAGACCATTTCCTAATTGACCAACACCATCTGTATAGGCTGCTAGACCTGTACGAAGAGTGGTTGCACCATCTGAAAATGCTAAGCTTGAACGAGCCAATGTATTCAAATTAGTAGACAGTGTTTGACCACCATCTTCCAATTTACTTGCACCATCTGCTAATTTAGCACTTCCATCTGCCGCTGTCCCCATACCAGTTTTAAGCGATCCCATTTTAGAAAATAAAGCTGTTGTATAAGTATTGGTCACTTTTTCAGCCACTGACTGCTTCATTTTTGTCATCGCAGTGTCACTCATTTTTCCTGCGATAAAACTATGACCACTGGACGTTTGGTAATCAATGGTCATCTGTTCCGGATGATTGGTTAAGATGGAGCTAGCTTTTTTTGAAAGATCCTCAGGCAGGGTTACAATCATATAATAATCGCCATTTTTGAGACCATCTTTCGCAGCTTTCTCATCTACAAAATGAAAATCAAGTGAGTCATTGTCCTTCAAATTGGACACCATGTCTTTTCCAATTTCCATCTTTTGTCCATTATATGTAGCAGATTGATCCTTATTGACAACCGCTACAGGAAGATCCGAAACCTTTCCATATGGATCCCACATGGAAGATAGAAAAATAATATTATAAAGAGCTGGAATCAACGCAACTCCAATCATGACAATGATAAATGTTGGCTTTTTAAGAACAGCCTTCCATTCTTTCATCATATTTTTTGTCTCCTTTTTATACACATTGTCTAAATTTCTGATATAATAGATTATACAGTTTTTAGAAATTTTCACAAGTAGAAAATCTTATTTTTAGACACTGTGTACAATTTTGTGCAAAAAGGATTAACAGATGACTGAGAGCAATAAACGATTAAAAACAAAACGAAATATCGAGGAGGCGATGGTTCGACTACTCGAAAAGGAATCATTCGACCAAATCACGACGGTTGAGTTAGCACAAGAATCCGGCATTAGTCGCTCTAGCTTTTATACCCACTATCGAGACAAGTATGACATGATCGAGCGCTACCAACAAGCACTCTTTCACAAGCTTGAATATATCTTTGATAAACACCAAGACGACAAGCGCCAAGCGATTACAGAAGTGTTCGAATTTCTAACCAAGGAGCCACTCTTCGCGGTTCTTCTGACAGAGAATGGAACCAAGGAGATCCAGACCTTCTTACGACATAAATTACAGATTCTTCTGGTTGATAGTTTGCAAGAGCGCTATAGTCATAAATCATTAACAGATATTGAAAGAGTCTACAGTTCTGTCTATCTGACCAATGCCTTCTTCGGAGTCTGTCAAATGTGGGTTTCTCGCGGAAAAAAAGAAAGCCCTCAACAAATGGCTGAATTTTTAATGAAAATGTTACGGTAACAGTCTCTCCTGATCGATCTAGATCAGGAGTTTTTTTATTAGCAGGTTTAGGTTTTAAGAAAACAAAAAACTGTCTCATTTAATGAAACAGTTTTAGAAAATTTGTAACTGAACAAAGCCAGAAATCAACCCTTTAAGACAAAACAAAAAGCCCACTGTTGTAGGCTTTCTGTAAGGTATATCTTAAAATTAAAGCATTTTGTTGTAGAATTCAACGACAAGTGCTTCGTTGATTTCTGGGTTGATTTCATCGCGTTCTGGAAGGCGAGTCAATGAACCTTCAAGTTTGTCAGCATCGAATGATACAAATGCTGGACGTCCAACTGTAGCTTCAACAGCTTCAAGGATAGCTGGAACTTTAGCTGATTTTTCGCGAACTGAGATCACTTGACCTGGAGTTACACGGTATGAAGGGATATCAACGCGTTTTCCGTCAACAAGGATGTGACCGTGGTTAACGAATTGACGAGCTTGACGACGAGTAGTCGCAAGTCCAAGACGGTAAACAACGTTATCCAAACGACGTTCCAAAAGAAGCATGAAGTTGAAACCGACAGTTCCTTCTTTAACTTTAGTAGCTTGTACGAACAAGTTACGGAATTGTTTTTCACCAAGTCCGTAAGAGAAACGAAGTTTTTGTTTTTCAGCTAATTGCAAACCGTATTCTGACAATTTTGAACGGTTGTTTGGTCCATGTTGACCTGGTACGTAGTTACGACGTGCCAATTCTTTACCTGTACCTGTAAGTGACAAGCCAAGACGGCGAGATTGTTTCCAAGATGGTCCTGTATAACGTGACATTTGAAATGTCCTCCTATAAAAATAATTTTTGTAGGAAATAACGTTTTAGACAAACCTGATTCGTTCAGAAAGCCTTCGCCCAAACAGCAAAGGTTACTTTTCTAGCTGACTTCCTGTTGACGAGCTTCATTTTGTCCTGCTGTCATTTCGCACAAATTCTATTTTATCACGGAATAGAAACTTTGTAAAGTCCTTCAAAACAATTTCAATGAAATTCAGACAATAATTCTATGATTCGTTTTTTATATTGCAATTGTTGCCAGTCTCTATCCGTTGCTGGATCCCATTTTAAAGGAAGATCTGCAATAATTTCACCGGGATTATGATTTAAGATATAGATCCGGTCACTCAATGTCAAAGCTTCTTCGATACTATGAGTGATCACTAGAGTGGTGAGACCAAGACGTTCCTTACTGTCTAGATACCAGTGATAAAGGTCCTGCCTTGTCAATTCATCTAAGGCACTAAAAGCTTCATCTAATAGGAAGACAGAATGACCCAGAAGATAGGTTCTCAATAGCGCCACCCGTTGCCGCATCCCCCCACTCAGCGCATTAGGATAAAGGTTGGCGATACTTCCTAATTTAAATTCATCTAACCATTTTAGAGCTGTAGATGTCGCCTCTTCCTTAGGAATCTTTTTTAATTGAAGGGGAAGAATAATATTTCCCAATACTGTCTTATGTTCCAACAAAAGATCCTTTTGTAGCATATAGCTGACTTTCCCAAAGGAGATAGGAGCATTATCTACTTCTATAGCGCCCTTTTGTAAGGGAAGGATCCCAGCAATTAAATTAAACAAGGTTGATTTCCCTACCCCACTCGGACCTAGAATAGAGACGATTTCTCCTTTTTGCACTTCTAGTGATACATTATTTAAAACTGCTTTATCTCCAAAAGAGAAACTTACATCTTTTACGGTTAAAATATCAGTCACCTACCAATTCGTTTGTGAAACCTTTGTCTTCTAAGTCATTTGAAACCAATCCTTGCTCTTTTGCCCAAGCATAAAAAGCATTCCAACGCTTGGAGTCAAACTGCCCCCATTTATCCTTGTCTGAAGCATATTGACTGGAAAGATATTTTTGAGAAGCGAGTACAAAATCACGCTGGTTAGCCAAAGCAGGGGCCTGTTTAATCAAGATATCTGCTGCTTCTTCTGGATGCTCTATAGCATATTGGTAGCCTTTTTTCACCGCTTGAATGAATTTCTTTGCTTCCTCTTTATGAGACTTCAAATAGTCATTGTTAGCAATAATAACAGGCGAATAGTAGTCAAATGCAGGAACAAAATCTTTCATATAGAAGAAATTGGTCTTCATTCCCTTTTGCTCAGCCAAAATTCCATCCCAACCGTGATAAATCCAAGCAGCATCAAAGACCTTATTTTCAATCGGAGTAATGGAATTTGAATCACTATTTGGAACCAATTTTACTTGATTAAAATCAGCCCCCTCTTTTTTCATCATCGATTTGATCATTTCCAACTCAATCGGATCATTCCAGGTACCATACTTCTTACCAACCAAATCTTTTGGACTTGTGATCGCTGCATCTTTTCTTGAAATAATCCCTGACGTATTGTGTTCGACGATAGCTGCAACAGCGGTAATCCCCGCACCTTTATCCAATTTCTTGGCCATAGAATCTTGGAAATAAATACCAAATGGAGCTTTCCCATTAATAATCAAATCAGAACTACTGTCTTCCGGCGGAAGTTTTATATCTACATCCAGTCCTGCATCTTTAAAATACCCTTTTTCCTTTGCTACATAGAGACCCGTATGATTGGTATTCGGGGTCCAATCTAGAATAAAATCAATCTTTTTCAAACCACTTGACGATTGCTTGACAGAATTTTGACAAGCACTTAAAAAAACAAATCCCAATATTATTGAGAAAAATAAACCTATTGACTTTTTCATTAGCTATACCTCTTTTACATTTTTGTCAATTTAATTTTTACACCATTTACAAGTTTGTCAATCCTTTTTCCATTTTAGAATGGTTCGTTCTAATTGGTCAACGAGAAACATACCGAGTAAACTAATAGCAGAAATCAATACAATGATCGCAAACATCGTATCATACTGAAATAACTTCTTCGATTGGATCATATAGACCCCCAATCCATCAAAACCTCCTAACCATTCTGAAACGACCGTACTGATAAAGGCATAGGAAACGCTCACACGTAAACCTGCAAAAAAATAAGGAAGCGCTGCAGGAATTTTATAATGGACTAAAGTCTGAAAGCGATTGGCTTTCATAATCTGAAACAATCTCAGAATATCTTGATCGCAATGCCGAAAACCATCTAACAGACTGACTACGATGGGAAATACCACCGTAATAATGATCAAAACCAGTTTTGGAAGCATACCATAACCAAACCAAAGAACCAGGATAGGGGCCAAGGCAATCGTCGGAATGGTTTGAATAACAACCATAAAAGGATAGACCAGATCATTCACCCATTGAAAACTATCCATGAGAATTGCTAAGCCAGCAGCCAAAAGAACCCCTATAACAAGTCCGATCAAGGCCACTTGAAGGGTAGACAAACTGTGATGCATCAGAAGCACTCGATCTCGCACAAAGGCAGTCCCAATTTCAAGTGGCGTCGGCAATACAAATTTTGGTAAGATGTTTAAAACTCCTGCCAACTGCCATAAAACAAGAAGAGCAGTAAATCCTGCAATCCCTATTAACTGCTTTGAATATCTATTTACAAGAGACATCGTAACCTCCTTTCTCACAAATAAAAAACGCCTCCAAAATAGGAGACGGATTGCACAAGGTCACTTAAAACGAAAAATAAATTTCATTTGTTTCCTACGCTGGCATTACCCAGATCAGGTGCGGTCGAAGCTTACACTTCCTCTCAGACTGTACACAGACTCCCATATGTATTTATTATAATAACTGATTTAGACGATAAAAGCAAGAAATTAATCCAAATAACGAATTAAATTCTTCTCTGTTAAAATATCTGAATAGGTGTAAGACTCCACGTATGTATTGGCCGGTTCACCTGGTAAGCTATTGTCGTTCGTATACTCGATAATAAATAAAGAAGGATAGACCTCAATCAAGCGTCCGAATTTATTTTTTTGACGTTTCCGTCCATTTTCAAGTGTCATTTCAACCACTTGTCCTTCATGAGCCTTGATCTCTTCTTTAATTTTTTTCATTTTTGCAACATCTGTAAATGCATCACTCATCTTATTGATCCTCTCTCTTTGAAATGCTTGAAAATTTATTGTATTCCTTTTGGAAAATTAATTCTACTGTTCCACGCGCACCTGAACGGTTTTTCTCTATAATCACTTCAACCGTATTATTGGGAATACCATCTTCTTCCTCTTCACCAGCCCGATCATAATAATCATCTCGATACAAGAAGGCAACAATATCCGCATCCTGCTCAATGGATCCAGATTCACGAATATCAGAAAGAACAGGACGTTTGTCTTGGCGTTGTTCAACACCACGTGATAGCTGACTCAAAGCAATAACGGGAACTTTTAGTTCCTTCGCCAAAATCTTTAACTGACGAGAAATTTCTGAAACTTCCTGTTGACGGTTTTCTCTTCCAGTCCCTGTAATCAGCTGCAGGTAGTCAATCAGAATAAGACCGAGATTGCCTGTTTCCTGCGCCAATTTTCTTGCTCTCGAACGAATCTCAGTGATCCGAATTCCTGGGGTATCATCGATGTAAATACTCGCATTGGCCAAATTTCCTTGAGCAATGGCATATTTTCGCCACTCTTCATCCGTCAATTGACCTGTACGAATCGAATGGGATTCAATCAAGCCTTCAGCTGCTAACATCCGGTCAACCAAACTTTCAGCACCCATTTCTAATGAGAAAATAGCCACTGTCTTATCCAACTTTGTCCCGATATTTTGAGCAATATTTAGAGCAAAGGCTGTTTTCCCTACTGCAGGACGAGCCGCTAAAATAATCAACTCTTCCTCATGTAGCCCTGTCGTCATATGGTCCAAATCGCGATAGCCTGTCGCAATACCCGTAATATCAGAGGTTTGAAGCGAGCGGGCTTCTAAGCTACCAAAATTTATATTCAAGATGTCTCGAATATTTTTAAATCCACTACGATTTGCGTTTTCACTAACATCAATCAGAGCTTTTTCAGCACCCGCAATGATTTCATCTGAAGGACTTGCACCATCATAAGCTTGATTAATACTTTCCGTTAATCGAGAGATCAATCGACGTAAGACAGCTTTTTCGGCAACAATCTTCGCGTAATACTCCGCGTTAGCTGAAGTTGGTACCGAATTAATGACTTCTACCAAATAGGAGAGACCGCCAATATTTTGGAGATCCCCCTGACTATCTAAAATATTTCGAACAGTCGTCGCATCAATCGCATCTCCGCGGTCAGCTAGATCGATCATGGCTTTAAAAATCAAACGGTGCGAGTACTTAAAGAAATCGCCCGGCTCGATATATTCACGAACAAAGACCAATTTCCCCTCATCAATAAAGATGGCTCCCAACACTGATTGCTCCGCTTGGATATCCTGAGGTTGTGTTCGTAATTCCTCTATCTCAGCCATAAAAAAACCTTTCTATCGATCGTGTTTATCCTTCGTTTACACGAATATTAATCACACCTGTAACATCTTGATAAATTTTTACAGGGACGTCAATCAAACCTGTTGAACGAATTGGAGAGGAAACTTGGATATGACGTTTATCAATTTTAATGCCAAATTGTTTCTCAAGCTCTTCTGCAATCTTTTTATTGGTAATAGAGCCGAAAGTACGGCCATCTGGCCCAATTTTTTCAGTGAATTGAACAACTGTTGCTTCTTCTTCTAATTTCGCTTTAATCTTTTGCGCTTCCGCTAACAATTCAGCATGCGCTTTTTCTTCTGACTTTTGCTTTCCACGAAGTTCACCGATTGCTTGGGCATTGGCTTCTTTCGCAAGATTTTTCTTGATCAAAAAGTTTTGTGCATAACCAGTAGGCACTTCTTTAATTTCGCCTTTTTTACCTTTACCTTTTACATCCGCTAAGAAAATAACTTTCATTCTACATTCTCCTTTTCAATAGTTACTTCGTTTTCAATAGTCTCAATCAATTGTTGACGAATACTCAGCAAATCTTGACCCTCAATTTGAGAGGCTGCCGAGTTGAAATGACCTCCTCCGCCAAGCTGTTCCATGATACGCTGTACATTGACTTTGCTTCGACTTCGTGCAGAAATCGAGACAGTCCCACTTTGATTACAAGCAATGACAAAGGTTGCTTCCACCTCAGACATGGCCAGCATACTATCAGCTGCTTTACTAATAGTTACTGAATCATAGGCTTTAGTCGTATTGGCACAAGCTACGATGATATGCGGCAAAATCTTTTCACCAGTCAAGATCAGTTCGTTCACTTCGCGGTACTCATCAAACTGAATCGCAGAGATCTCCTGGATGGTTACACTATCACTACCTCTTGAACGAAGGTAACTCGCCACATCAAAGGTCCGACTCGTAACACGTGCGGAGAAGTTCTTAGTATCCAGCATAATCCCAGCCATCAAGACACTAGCTTGAATCTTCGTTAACCGATTTTTCTTCGACTTCTGGAACTGAATAAGTTCACTAACCAATTCGCTCGCACTACTTGCTCCACTTTCAATATAGGTGATCAGAACATTTTCAGGGAAATCATCATCCCGACGGTGATGGTCAATGACAATAATCTGTTGAAATTCCTGATAAAACTCTTTTGAAAGAGTCAAGGCTGTCTTAGAATGGTCAACCATAATTAACAAAGAGCGATCCGTCACCATTTGCATGGCTTCCTCTAGGGGAAGGATTTTCGTCACCTGCTCTTCTTCTAGTTTCGCAATTGCTCTTGAAATATCACTAGCCATTGCATGCGGGTCATAGACCACATAAGAGGAGGCCAAAATATTGCTAGAGAAAAACTGCATTCCCTCAGACGCTCCTAAAGCGTCCATATCCAAGTTTCTATGTCCAACAATGAAGACTTGATCAACGGATTTAATCTTATCCGAAATAGCTGTCATCATAGCGCGTGTGCGAGTCCGAGTCCGCTTCACAGCCGAAGCTGTTCCACCACCAAAGAAAATAGGGTTTTTCTGTTCATCATTTTCCTTGACAACCGCTTGATCCCCACCACGAACTTCCGCAAGGTTTAGGTTCAAGAGAGCCACTTTACCAATCTCATCATGCTCCCCGTCACCATACGAGAATCCCATACTTAAGGTAATAGGTAGCTCACGATTTTTAGCTTCTTCACGGAATTGATCGATGACAGAAAATTTTGATTCCATCAACTGTTCTAAGACCGTGTAGTCTGTAAACAAATAGAAACGATCCATCCCCACACGTCTGTAAAACATATGGTAATGAGCTGTAAACTCTTCTACAAAGTTGGCAATAAAACTATTGATATTGCTAATATCAGAGTCTGAAATGACATCTTCTAGATCATCATAGTTATCAACAGAAATAATACCGATAACAGGACGAGTTGTCACCAATCCCACAGTTGCTTCATATTCACTTGAAACATCAAAAAAGTAAACAACACTAGACGTCTGATCAAAGTAAACAGAATATTTCTTATCGGCTACAGTGACATAATGACCTTTATCCTCAAACAGAGTATTGAGTAACTTTTTCAAGGATTCAACATCAAAGTCCCCATCATCTGTTGAAAAAATCAATTCAGCATAAGGGTTGAACCACTCTACTTCATTTGTCTCTTCATTAATTTTGATAACTCCAACAGGCATTTTATCAAGGAGGGATGCTAATCCGCTTTCTGCCTGATGGTTAACGTATTGTATTTGTTCTAATTCATCTAACTCTGAAATTTGTAACTGGTATTCAAATAAAGCAATCAATCCAGCTAAGACTAAAAAAATTGCAATAAGAGTTACATAGCCTTTGCCAAAGATTCTTAAAAAAATTGCTAAAATTGCAAATGAAATAAAACCAATTAACACATAATGGATGAACGATAAACGAAATTTTTTCATCATAAACCTCTTCTCGGAATTATACCATAAATAGAGGTAAAAAGCGAGGTTTCTCTCCATATTACAGAGAAGAAAGACCACTAAAAGGCTCTTCCTCCGCTTCACTACTTTGTAAACAAGGTTTACAACTGTGTAAATAGCAACAACAGATTTCAATCCATAAAATTGAGGCTGAAACATCATCTCAGCCCCATTTTATTAGTGGTTTGCTTTGTTTTTGGAGATACTCCGAGATTTACCTTCCAAGTAAACCATTAAAATAGAGATATCCGCTGGATTGACACCTGAGATACGACTTGCTTGACCAATCGTTTCTGGATTAATTAATTTAAATTTTTGACGCGCTTCGGTTGCAATAGAGTCAATATCATCCCAGTCAATATTGGCAGGGATTCGTTTTTCTTCCATACGCTTCATTTTTTCAACTTGGTCCATTGCTTTTGAAATATAGCCTTCATATTTAATTTCAGTTTCGATCAACTCGATAATCTTATCATCTAACTCCTCAGCAGCTGGTCCGATAAAGTTGACAACATCTTGATACGATACTTCTGGTCTTCTCAAGAATTCTTTGGCTGTGACAGCATCTGTCAATGGTTTAAAGCCTAGCGCTGCAACCTTCTCGTTCGTTTCCTTTACAGGTTTTAACTTAATACTGTCAAGGCGCTTCATTTCATTTTCAAACTGATACTTCTTGGTTTCAAAACGTGCCCAACGTTCGTCGTCAACTAGACCAACCTCGCGACCGATTTCTGTCAAGCGCATATCAGCATTATCATGACGCAAAATCAGACGGTATTCTGCACGGCTTGTTAACAAACGATACGGTTCGATCGTTCCTTTTGTGACCAAATCATCGATCATGACCCCAATATAACCATCACTGCGTTTCAAAATGAGTTCTGGTTTTCCTTGGATTTTTAGAGCCGCATTAATCCCTGCAATAATCCCTTGACCTGCGGCCTCCTCATAGCCAGACGTTCCATTGGTTTGGCCAGCTGTAAAGAGACCTGAAATTTTCTTGGTTTCCAAAGTTGCGCGCAATTGATGAGGTAAAACCATATCATACTCAATTGCATAACCCGTTCGCATCATTTCTGCCTTCTCAAGTCCCTTAATAGAATGGACGAGATCCCGTTGAACATCCTCTGGTAAACTCGTTGACAGTCCTTGAACATAGACTTCTTCTGTATTTCGTCCCTCAGGTTCTAAAAATAGTTGATGACGTTCTTTGTCAGCAAAACGGACAATTTTATCCTCAATGGACGGACAATAGCGAGGACCTACTCCCTTTACAACCCCTGTAAACATAGGTGCCCGGTGTAAATTATTCTGGATAATTTCATGGCTATGCCCATTCGTATAAGTCAACCAACAAGAAACCTGATCCTTTACATAATCTTCATCACGCGATGTATAAGAAAAATGATTTGGAGCTTCATCTCCAGGTTGAATTTCCGTTTCGTCATAATTAATTGACGATGCCTTTACACGAGGTGGTGTCCCTGTTTTGAAACGTCCAATTTCTAATCCTAGTTGTTTGAGATTATCGGCCAAATTGATAGAAGCTAGACTATGATTAGGTCCTGACGAATACTTGAGATCTCCAATGATAATTTCTCCGCGTAAAGCTGTCCCAGTAGTGACAATAACAGCCTTTGCCCCATACTCTTGGTGAGTCGCAGTCCTTACACCAACAACCTTACCATTCTCCACCAAAATCTCATCAATCATGGTTTGGCGAAGAGTTAAATTTTCTTGGTTTTCAACCGTTTTCCGCATTTCTTTTGAGTAAAGTTCTTTGTCTGCTTGAGCCCGAAGTGCACGAACCGCAGGACCTTTACCAGTATTAAGCATTTTCATTTGGATGTAGGTCTTGTCGATGTTCTTGGCCATTTCTCCACCGAGGGCATCGACTTCACGCACGACAATCCCCTTAGCAGAACCACCAATAGAGGGATTACAAGGCATAAAAGCCAGCATTTCAATGTTAATAGTCGCAAGTAAGACCTTACAACCCATACGGCTAGCAGCTAGGGAGGCTTCTACTCCCGCATGCCCCGCACCGATTACAATGATATCGTATTCTTCTATAAAGTTATAATTCATTCTATTTCTCCTATTTCTCAAGATGGATGTGTCGTAATTTTCCGTCCCAGTCTGGGAGGGCTGATTTTA
>OCIZ01000210.1_pt1 | contig 15799 bp, 9 predicted proteins | sample 1495841 | NCBI WGS metagenome assembly OCIZ01 (sample SAMN01915229, study PRJEB22387) | human oral metagenome | isolation source: saliva | host: Homo sapiens | place: USA
GTCGACCGTCTGGGCTTCGACCGCGCCGATGGCGGACAGGCCCCAGGCGTTGGCGTCGCCCTCGTCGGGGGTGAAGTCGTTGAGCTGGGAGTCGGCGGACAGGCCGGTCTCGTGCTCGGCGGCGGCCTCGTTGACGGCGTTCGCTTCGGCGTCGGTCTTCGTGGGCTGCTCGGTGCGGACCTCGTCACCCGTGACGGTCTTGTAGCGGGTGGGGCCGATGGAGTCGTAGGAGATGCCCGCGGCCACGAGGCTCTTGCCGAGGTCGGGCGCGTAGGCGGCCTTCACCGACTGGACGAAGAAGGAGTTGAATTCAGGGTATTGGGCCAGGACCACGCCATTTTCCGAGGCCTTGGAGACGGCCGCGTTGAAGTCGTAGCGCGAGGCGGTGGCGGGCAGGTTGACCGCGTAGTTCATGACCTCATCCTGGGCGCGCGCCTCGGAGGTGATTCCTGCGACGCCTTCTGCGTGGGAGGGCGCTCCGAACGCGGTGAGGGTTAAGCCGACCGTGAGGGCGGCTCCTCCCGCGATGAGGGCCTTCCATGAGCGTTGGTGCATCAGAGTTCCTCGTTTCTGTGCTGCTGTGCTAACGGAGACGCGGCCCCTGGTCAGTCCAGACAACGCGCCATAGTGTCAATCATCTCAAGGTTCCTGACAAACCTCCCAGAGGGGTTTCACATTTTAAGAAGTCTTGACCTAATTTGTGGCGGCGGGTAGGGATTCGAGCATTCTTGACGATGGGCGGTAGGGCTGTGGCAGCTCCTGGTCCCCAAATCCGCAGATGAATCCAACAATGCACTAGACAGTTGTTCACCAATTGAAATAAATAATGATACTTAAGGGGCCTATCATGCGGAAAAGTTCTTTTAGATGCGCATTGGCCAGCTAGGCGAGACACTTGACAGTTGGACGTGATCTGTCAGGCTTTTTATGCTACCGTCAGAGACGACAGTCACACGCGAGTGATGGGAGGCACCGATGCCGACATCCGTTTACGTGAGCTTTGACGCTCCAGAGGGGGTGCCAGCCACGCCCAGGAGGCTTCACGCCGCCCTGTCAGCAGTGTTGGACTTACCGCCGGGTATCGGCCCGGCCAGGGCCTCCCAGTTCCCGACGCTGGCGCACCGGCCACCGCACGGCGCGGGCAGCGTGAAACCGTATTCACTCGGGGAGCTATGCCATTCAGAGTCCACGTTCGGCGTGGAGGTGCGTTTCCTGGATGATCGCCTGGTCGACACGCTGGACGCATGGCTGTCATGGGGAGGCGTCATGCGCCTCGGCGCGGGCACCGAGGACGACGCGGTGCTGATTGCGACCGAGGGCCAGATCATCAGCCAGGCCTCGTGGGAGGAGCTGGCAGAGCGGGACCAGGACACCGCGTGGGAGATACGCCTGGTCACGCCGACAACGTTTTCATCGAAGGGGCATCACGTGCCGAGCCTGTCTCCGGCGACGATTGCGACGAGCCTGCAGCAGCGCTGGTGGACATGGAATCAGAGGCTCGCTCCCCCACGCATCGACCGCCATGCCATGGCGAGCGTGCTGGCGACCCAGGATTTCACCCACTCATCCACGGTGTCACTGGCGATGCCACGCAACTCGGGCCAGGGCCGCCTCAGCTCGCGCCAAATCCCGGCCCACGAGGGCCACCTGCGCATCAGCGGCGTCGACGGGGCCGAAGCGACCCGCGTCTTCTCGCGCCTGATGGCCCTGTCCGCATACACGAACGTCGGCTCACACACGAGCTTCGGCATGGGCGTCATAGACGCTGTGGCCGCATAACCATCTAAGGAGAGCAATGAACTGGCAAATTTTCTGCGATTGGCTCTGGGCTCCGATCATCGCGCCCTTTGCAACCTACTGCATCGGCAAACTACTTTCAAAATGGAAGTACGGTCGTCAGCTTCTCCGCAAATTAACACTCGGAAACCCCAAGGTTGCACTTATAGCCGATTATACAGAACAGAACAACATTAGCAAGTCAATTGCTGCAACAGGATTATTTAAAGAAAAAAATATTACATGCGAAACTTTCACAGACACACACAATCCCGCATTTCATAACATATTTGATATCGTCATCATCGTATTTGACTACGAAGAAAAATCCTCAAATTCGAAGGAAGACTCCACAAATCACAAGAAAGAAGAGGCAGAGAGGATACTCAAAAAACACTACGACTCTTTCAAAACAACAGACGAGCCGATTGTTGTTTTCGCAAAAAAGACGATGAACCCTGAACTCTTCAAAAAGATTGCAGACCGACCGAACACATCAATTTGCCAGGCACGCGGACGCCTCACAGCGGACATTATCGCTCAACTCACTGCTTTCAATGGATAACAGTGGTGAATCATGATGACAAGTTACCTCGTCATGCTGCAGACGAACAGCAATCAGCCCTTCATCTTCTCGTCTCCTCGCCTGCGCGAGCAGATCGGCGCATCCTTCGAGATTACCCTGCTGTCCAAGTGGGTGAAGGATAAAGCAGAAAAGCTCCTTGATACGAAGACCCTTCCGAGTTCCTTCTGGGTTTCCGACTCGTCCGGCAAGGTAATCGTTCGCTTCACCGAGACTAATGGCGATCCAACGGATTTAGCGAAGCGACTGATCCGAGAGGTCACACTCCGTGCACTGACTGACGCCCCCGGCCTCGACGTCACGGGAGTCTTCATTGAAACGTCATCTGGCCCGGTTGATCCGGCGGACCTGAAACGACTCGACCGTGAATTCAGTGAGTACTCGCTGAACCGCCGCCCGGCGGCGGCGCGCTTCCCGCAGTTCCCGTTCCTGGAACGGGCCGACGAATCCGCACTCCCAGCTGTCGTACCCTTAACAGAGCCAGAGACGAATAGGATCTACAAGACGGCGCGTGCAGTCGGAGTTAAGGAATCATACGAGGGTCGCGCAAAGCTCAAGGAACAGAAGAAGGTAGAAAACACCGAAGGCTCGCAGCCTACTGTTTCCTTTGATTTCAACTCGATCCTGTACACGGCTACGGAGGAAGACGCAAAACCCGAGCACAAGCTGTCGCTTCCCGCTCGCGTCAAGCGCGCGTGGGCGTTGCCTGCGCGTTTCAAGCAGCTCGACGACATCGCTGGTCATTTGAAGACTTCCATGGCCGATCTTTATCGCGATCCAACCCGTTTGGAAGCAGCCTTTCAGGAGACAGCACTCGGCGAGCAGGAAATAATCCAAGAAGGCGACGCGTCCCAGGGATCAGATCTAGACCATGACCCCACTCCTCCTCTTCTGTCCTCAGTTGGTGTAGTCCATGTTGACGGTAATGGCGTGGGCGCGATCATGCGTGATCTTGGTAAGGCATTCAAGAAGACGAAAAACACGCTCGACAAGCTCGCTGAACCACCGTATCCGAGAAAACTAAACCCGTGCGGCGAGAAACCTCCTCGTGTCCGCCCCGATGACAGTACACCCTCTGATTTCCAGTGGTTCGTCATGGAAGTGAACTACCGCCTCGACGGGGTCGTCAAAGCGGCGGTGGCCTCGGCTTGGAAGGACCTGGAGGATTACGCGCATGGACGATCAGCTCCTCCAGTGGTCCCCGTACTTGTCGGAGGCGACGACCTCACTGTCTATGTGGAAGGACAGTTCGCGATCCCGTTCGCGGAATCATACGTTCGTCACTATGAGCAGCTGACCGGCGAGGACGAACTCCTTAGCAAGCTCGCAGTTATCGCCAACGCGCCGAAACAGGGCCCTCTCACGGCCTCGGCAGGCGTGGCCATTGTGGGTCGTAACTTCCCGTTCCACATCGCCTACGACTTGGCGGAGGGCATGGTGTCGCGCGGGAAGAAGCTCGGCAAGAAGAAGGATGAGGCTCCCTGTTCGACGATCGACTTCCACGTCCTGCGCGACGCGACGGTGCTCGACCCGGAGGAGACGTTGGCCGAGTACAAGGGCCGCACGCAGCGTCCCTTCCTGGTCGGCCACTACGCGCCGGAGCGAATCGGGGAAGCCACCACGACCTCGTCCACTGCGAAGAGTCTGCAGACACGGGATCAGTGGAAAGAAATTCTCCGCACGGTCGCAGTCTTCGATGGCAAGAAACCAGACAACCCCACGCAGACCACCGGCGACCCGTTCCCGCGTGCCCGCGCGAACCGCATCGTGAAGCTCCTCGCGGAAGGAGAGGGAGAGAAGGCTGCAACAGAGTGGGACTACGCGCTACAGAATGCCCCCAGTGCTGGACGCCTCGCCAAACAGTTGAAGCTACTCCCGCCTCATTCGTCGAGTTCCGATGAGGCTGGCGAGGCCCTCGAGCAGATCAAGTGGCTCCTGGACCTCATCGACCTGTCTGAGAACTTGCCTGACGGGTACCTCGCTTCTCGAATCGGCCAGGGCACCGACGGCGCTGGCTTCCAGGAAACAGCAGACGATTCCACCGAAGGAGCTGCCAAGTGACCACCGATTCACCTACCACTTCTCCTACCGCGAGCGGCCACATGACTATCGTGTTCACGTCCGACTGGGGCGTGTCCACGGGCGTAGGCCACGCGGGACGCACACACTCAAAAATTGAGCGTTCCGGCGACAAACCGGTCGTGCGCGGCACGGTCATCACGGGTGTCCTGCGCGAGCAGGCGATGCTGGCGGCGAGGGCCCTCGATGGGGCGGAAGAGGGGAAGTGGACCGGCTTCGCCCTGTGGCTCTTCGGCCAGAACCCCGACGGCAAGCAAGGCTCTGACCCCCACCCGCGCCACGTGATCTTCTCGGACGCGGCCCCGGCCTCGGCCTCGGCGATCCCGGTCCACGACACGGTATCCCTGTCCATCGACCCAACCACGGGGACGGCGCGTGACCAGTTCCTGCGCTTTACGGAGCGGGCGGCGCCCGGCGTCCTCACGGGCACGTTCACCCTCATCGACGAGGCCGGGGCCGAGATCTCCGATCCGGCGACGATCAAGGCCGCGCACTTCCTCCTGGGGGTCGCTGGCCTCATGGTCCGAGGCATCGGCTCGGGCCGCAGCGGAGGCGACGGAGAGTGCACGGTCACAGTCACTGCCGAGGACTATGTGACGTCTGGTCTGCGGGACGATAAGGCTACCGAGGCACTTGAACGAATCCGGGCGAACCAAGATAACGCCGTGGATAGCGCAACATATTCGTCGGAAGACGTAAAGACCGTCGCAGATCACCTGCGGAGCCGCGTTCGGGAGAGCTTGCAGAAGATCCCAGACCTGCCGAAGAAGCTTCCGAAGAACAACCCCCAAGACATCGCAATACCCGGCTCTCACCAGTCGCAGTCTGGACACACGACCTGGTACGAAACGACCCTCAACATCGTCCTTGAATCTCCGGTTGTTTCCTACGAGGTTCCCTTCTCGAACGAGGTCCGTTCGTTGGACTTCCTGCACGGAACCGTGTTGGTCCCGTGGCTGCACGGGCTGCTACGCAAAAAGCACCAGGGCAATGACTTCGTGAACTCCGCTATCATCAGTGGCGACCTGCGCATCAGCGATGCGCTTCCGGTTTACAAGGATGTCGCCGGATTGCCCGTTCCTTTCGTTCTCGAGAAAGAGAAGGTTGACGAGGATAAAGAGGGTAAAGAGAATAAACAAGACGATCAGGAACCCTGCACGCTATTCAACAGGCACATTCCAATCAACAAACAGAAATGTGGCAAGAACACGATCCCTGTACGTGGCCGCTATCTATTCGTCGAACCGATCAGTACTCCCGTCACGGGTTGGATCGGGAAGCCTTCACTGATCGGTCGACAGTCGACGGCGATCAATTCGGAAACCGGTGCCGCTAAAGACGGGCAGTTGTTCCTCGTGCGCGCCTTGCCCGCCGGTTTGACGCTGCACGCCTCGATTGTCGTGTCGAAACAGCTACTGAGCGAGCTTCGCGGCACCGATGCCACATCCGAAGCTTCACCTCTTACGCTCGACCTCGGCATTACTGAGCAGCCAGCTTTCTTCGGATCACGCAAGCTTACGGGTACCTTCGGACGTGCCCGCTGTACTGTGGGCAGCACCTTCACCCCAGTGGGAAGCACCCCGTCCCCGGTTGAGGGTCCTGGAACCGATGAGGAGACCAAGGCCTCGTCCTTTGATCCCACCGAGGTTGTATCTCTGTGGTTCACGTCCGACGTTCTCGCCCGTTCGAGCTCTCTGGGACCGGGCGGGAGCGTTGCGGATCTGGAGCTCGCATTCAGGCGAGCCAGTGTTCCGATCACGGTCATTCAGGAGTGCACTGATGACGGCGCTCCCCATCAGTGCCCCGATCAAGGCTCGGACAGAAAGAATCGCAAACGGATTTTGACTGCGATCCGACACCGGCGTGTGGACTCGTGGTCGCCGAGTGATAACGCGCCTCGCGCCACGCGGCTGGCTATCCAAGCGGGTTCAGTAGTCCAAGTGCGTGTCTCCCCGGACGATCTGACGCCGCTCAAGGCACTCGGACATATCGGCGTCGGTGAGCTGACGCCCCAGGGATACGGGCGCTTCCGCGTGGACTCACCCATCCTGGCGAAAGCGACGCTGCCCTTATTTAAGACCGAGAGTAAGAGCTTTACAGCACCAACGGAGGCTGTCTCATGACCATCTACCGCTACGACATGACGATCCCCGTGCGCGTCGTCTCCGCGCTGCACTCCGGCGGCGTCGATGAGGTACCTGAACGCCCGATAACCGACGAGGACGGCCGGACTGTACAGCCGAACGCTTTCGTGCGCAATGGGCTGGGCGAGGCAATCCTGCCGGGTCGCTCCATCAAGGGAGCCATTCGTGCTGCGTTCGAAGAACACATGGATGAGCTTGGCTTCAGCAAGGAAGAACTCAAGAGACTATGGGGCGGTGAGATGCGTCAGGATGTCGGTACTGGCAAAGAATCTCTCCCGCTGCGGGCCAGTGCTCTTACCTTCCACCACGCAGTGGTGTGGGACCGCGCTAGCGGTGACCTCCCCCACCGTATGAGCACAGCCATTGACCGCGCCACAGGCGGGGCCGCAGACGGCGCACTTTTCGCGTACGAGTACCTGCCCGTGGACACGACTTTCAAGATCCGAATCAGCGCCGAGGCCCAGGACTGCACCCCAGACCCCACCGAGAACGAGGATGCACAGTCCACTACACAGAGCGAGGAAACAAAGGGGACACCGCCTGCGCCCCCTGCTCTCGTCAAGAAAGCCCTGCAAGCGGTCGTGAGGCTCCTCCACAGTAAGTTCATCAGCCTCGGAGGCAGGACAGGATCCGGTTGGGGCCACATCGAACCGCTCGACGAGAATGCTGAATATAAGTGCAAGCTGGTAGTCATCCCAGGTCCAAAGAGCGAAACGGCGGATTCAACTAGCTTTCTTGCCCAAGTACTTGGCAAGCACTCGTCTGAAGACATCAAGCCTAACCAGAACCTGAACCGCCAATCTGTATCAACCAACATCAAGATTGAGTGGCAGGCTCAGTCGGGTCTGTTCGTCGGAATGAACAAACCCGACATCAAATCCTCGAAAGAGGACACCGTACCCGCAGCGCCACTGCGCAACTGGCACCTCAATGACAAGCATCGCGGCGATCACGGGGATGTTACTTATCCGAAAGTCGCACACGAGGACAAGGCCTCACTGCTACTTCCGGGCACGTCGATCCGCGGGGCGTTGCGGTCCCACTGTTCTCGCATCGCTCACAGCATCGTAAGTGACAGCGATCACTGCGACGAACTCACGATAGCAGAGGACGTGCACAAGCAGCTCGCTGCAGATCCGCTCCTTGTGCGTTACTTGTTCGGTACAACCGAGTACCGGGGAGCGGTCCGCGTCCACGACTGCGAGGGGCAGATACCGACAGAAGCGGAAAAGGATAAGCCTCTTAAACTCACGCGCAACGCAATTGACCGTGTCACCGGAAGCGCTGCTCATGGAGCTTTGTATTCGGAGCTGCTGTATCCGCATGCCACATGGGATTCGATTCAGATCGACGTTGACCACGCCCAACTCTGCCGAAATATTCGCCAGGACCCTGGTGGTTTCGTGCTTCCAGCCCCCTCATCATCAGACAAGGATTATGAGCTTCCAGGCTTCAAGATCCGCCTGCAAGCAGCTATCCTTCTACTGACCGCGGCCATCACGGGCCTCTGCGAGGGCGCCCTCCCCCTTGGTGGAGGGACGGGCGGAGGGCTCGGACTCATTGAGGTCTCGCGTGTGTCTTTCGAAGGGCTACCTGGAAAACACAAATCAGTCCATAGTCGCTTCAAAGCACCCACGCACCCCGAAGATTCTCACGAGGTGCACAAGGCTCGAACAGAATTTGCCCGAAACATTCTGGCGAGCGTAATCTCTGCCTTCGGCGAGAAGCGCCCGGAGGCGACATCGGCAGAGCACACTGCAATCAATCTGATTCGGAAGTGGGTGGGCTCAGAATCCGATGGCGATCAAGAGAGTTCTGCAGCTCAACGTATTCGGCCGACGCAGGTGCGGATCAACTGGAACTCGCCAACCGGTGTGTTCGTACACGATCCCCAGTCAGATGATGGAAATACTCAACATCCCCTGAGGGTTAAGACTGCTGGCAAAAGCACGAAGGACAGTACAGCTCCCCTATTGATCCCCGGCACCTCAATTCGCGGTGCACTGCGCTCCAGGTGCTCGCGGATCGCTCGGACCGTACTGTACGCCGGCAATCCCCCATCGCCGGTTGAGCGCTTCACTCAGGCGGATAGCGATGACAACCAGGTACCTATCGATATTCACGAGCAACTGGCCAAAGAGCCACGCCTCGTGCGTTACTTGTTCGGTACCACCGAATATCGCGGGGCAGTTCGAGTCCGAGACTGTACGACGAAGGACACCGGACCTTCCGTCACGGTCACTCATAATGCGATCGACCGGTGGACAGGAGGAGTCGTTGAAGGGCTGCTATTCAAAGAGGTGATCTATCCACATGCCACGTGGAATGACATCGTGATCGAGGTCGACACCGCACGTCTTCTTCAGAATGTGAAGACAGAGTCGGGTTTCAGCGGTCTATCACTCGATGAGTGCTTACCCTTCGCCCGAGCGTCCTGGTGTCTCCTATGTATCGCTCTAGCGGAACTTAGCGCAAGTACGCTTCCTCTCGGAGGCAGGACAACCCGAGGCCACGGCCAAGTTGAGGTCTCCGGTATCAGCATGTCTGACGCCGACGGGACGATCATCACGGCTCCGACTGAAGAACAGCTATGGCCCGCTAGACGGGCCGACAGAGATGACGCGACTCCGAGCGCCGCACACACAATCCTCGCGTATCTGCGTGGCGAACTCGGCGGAAACCGCGCATACACGGGATGGGCTGATTGTCTCCCAGAATCCAATGCCGAAGCGCGTGCTGCGTCGGCACATGAGGACGTGAAAGCAGATGAGTGACGAAGAAATTAAGAATGACGAACACACCCCTACCATTGCTCCTTGCAGTCTGGAGGTGACCGAGCACGAGATACACCGTGCCGTGGAGCTACCAACGCTACTGGCTCGTAATTTTAAGCACGGTAAGATAGCCGGAATTGTGTGGGCAACAAACGGTACACGATCTGTCAACGGACTGAACCCCGCAAGCCCAGGCCAGGGAGCAACACTAAAAGTGTCATCTCCCGACGGTTTTGACATCTCGCTGGTCTACGAAGCACGCATCTGGCGGGTAATCAACAACAACGGGGACGACGCCACTCTTGCTCACGAGTTCCGGTGGGTTAACGGTGTGGGTGCCGTTGAGCTGATGCTCACCGAGGTCACACCCAAGGCATCATCCGAAGGTTCGGAGTCAGGAAAGTCATGTGTCAGCGGATGGGCCCACAAGGTGAGTTATCTGCAGCATGAGTCTACTACGAGCAATAATGCGGATTCCGCCTCGGAACCAACCACCGGTCAGGAAGAACAGGACCAGGCACATACCACTACAAAGCCGATGACGGCAGTTGAGTTCATTCGAGAAGAAGATAAGTTCGGAAACACGGTCGTAGTCGACCAGCTATTCACGGGAGATTGGAAGCAGTCATGACTCAAAATAGATTCAAATTTCACTCGTCAGTGAACACAATTCCAGTGATTAGACCTTCGATCTCAACAAGCAGGAAAGAAACCAAAGTAGAAGACATTGACACCAACAGACTGGGCGAGTTCCTATCAGATCGAACACCAATAACATTAGACCATCTCGCCGCCGATACATTCTCAGGGGAACTTCAGGTCACGATACAAACAGTAACAGCTCTTGTCTTTGGTGAACAAACAAGACACCCCGGTGGGCCATCAACCATTGAGATTCAAAGGGATCCCGTGACAAATGCGCCTTTCATCTCCCCCACAATGATCAAAGGAATGATAGCGAACGCCTACGAGAGAATAACCGCATCACGTTTTCGCATCTTCGGACCACACAGCTCCCCATTAACATACCGAGCAGACCCAGCCGCAGCGGCTAATCTTGTCCCAATTCACCTAAGTGACCAATTTTCACTTGGCGACAAAAGAGCTACTCTTCTATACGGACACAATGGAAGTAAGTACGCTCATGTTATAACACATGAAGATATCCAAGGAACAAAGAAAAAGAGAGCACTCCTCAAGAACTCGGAAGCCTGGGAAATCCTACGACACGGAGCACTGGTCCAATTTAAGGCGAAGCAAATTGGCGATGCATACTACGTCACGCAGGTAAAGAAAATTGGCGAGTCATCATATACGCACTTGACAATACCTACCTGGATCTCCAAAGAACTCACCGAAGAAACGGAGCACACAGGTTGGTTCTATGCGACACAAACCGATACGCAACTCAGGAATGGAACAGTTCCAAATACTGGAAAGAAATCAGAATTCATTTTCTTTGCAGACGGAGAGAACGACGATCAAATTACAATCGACGATAAACTTATCAGCGATTACGCACGGATCATCAAGTCATACTCATATGATCCAACGAAAACTACCATAAAGAAACAGGACTCATATGGTCGCTTTGAAATTAATCTTCAGGACAACAGTGAACCCGAGTCAACGATCAATACCGACGGCCTCCTTGCGTACGCACGCATAGGCGCTAACGGAAAAGTTAGCGAACTTTTACCAACACAGGTCGGGCGTCGTAGCTACCAAGTGAGTCCTCGATCCCTAGCAGCAGAACAGCAAATTCTGCCCCCATCAATGCTTGACGCCACTTCGCCTGGAGACAGGCTATTCGGCTTCGTATCACAAGAGAGCGACATAGAGAGGCCAGCACACACAGCGCTAAAAGGGCGAATCACGATTAGTTACATAGATACAAGCGGTGTCGAAAAGGTAGAAGATATTAAGAAACCACATCTCCATCCCTTGCTTCCACCAAAAGAAAGTTCAGCACGACGCTTTCTCACCACGCGCGAAGGTCATCCTATCGCAGGGCGAGCACGGTCGAAATACTTCTCACCAGGCGACTTTCTCGGTGCAGCAGTGTATCTTTTTTCACAAACGGACCTTGGTAGCAGGGATGGAATCACAAGCCGAGCAAAATTCTCAACCTTCAAAAACGAAAGCAGTTTGAATGACGAGGTACAGGAGAAGAATCACGAAGCACACTCTCAGGCTATTTCCTGGATACCTAAAGGGCAGAGCTTCAGCTGCACATTGCGATTCGAGGGCCTATCAGTTACTGAACTCCAAATTCTATTGTTAATCCTCAGCTCTGATCTACTCGGCAAGTATGCTCTCCCTTCAGACGAAACCCCCACCGGTTATTTGCGCATGGGAATGGGAAAACCTCTTGGTCTCGGCATCGTAAAAGTTGATTGTTGCCCCCAATCCGTATACCGAACCACAGCAGAGGATGATGGCCCCTTGGGACTCATTACCGATTACAAAGAACTTATCGGCTGCCTAGGCGCACCGAGCGGCTATTTGACAGAGCCCGAGTGGCGTTGGAACTATGAGTCCTTCATCGAGCAAGCAGATGGCTTTTACATGGAACTATCTAGCACTTCCGCCGCGAAGGCATTCTTACGTTCCTGCGTCGGTTATTCAGCAGAGCATCCCGTTCGATATATGCGTCTTGACGAAAACCAGTGGAATAATCAAACTAACCCTAAGAATGCCCTTCCTAAGAAAGGACATGGCTTAGCACCCACATCTTTGGCTGACGATAACTGGGATAAACCTATGTCAGTCGGCAGAAAACCGTAGAATACGCTTAAGTGATTCACCTGCACGGGCTACATGATCCGTGTACCCCACCGGCGCTAGCCCTCACCACACTCTCCGACACAACCCCACATCGTCCAACGCTATGGCCGCGCCGAGTATGTCGGCGCGGCCGGCGCAGGATGAGCAGATGGGGTAGATGTGGATGACGTCGTCGCTCTCCGAAATGAGGACAGCTAGAGACGAGCGCACGCGCGCCAGCGTGGCGCTATCAAGGCGGAGTTGGAACACGGATTCTTGGATGCGGTAGCCCCAGGATTCCAGCGTTTTGGCGACGCGGAGGCGCCGCTTGTTGTCGGCGATGTCGTAGGCGATGACGTAGATCATCGCCAGGCGACCCCGCTCCACGGGTAGTCGGGTTCGGCGATGGCGCGCGCCAGCATCTGCACGGAGTGCGCGATGTGTCTGCGCCACGACCCCGAGTATCCGGGGAGCGCACCGGTGACGGATCGCTGGCAGGCGGCCTCGTACGCGTCGACGAGGATTTTCTTGCCGTCGGCGCTTAGCCAGACTCCCCCAGCCTCGGCCTCGACGACGCCGTGTTCGGGCCGGAGTTTGCGTGCGCGCAGGAGCGCCATGACGATCTGGTCGACCAGGAGTGGGCGGAACTGTTCTATGAGGTCCAGCGCCAGGCTGGGGCGTTTGTCGGTGGGCGCGTGCGCGACGCCGACGGACGGTTCGAGCCCGGCGGCGTGCAACGCGCCGACGCATTCGGACAGGAGGATCGCGTACCCGTAGGACAGGGCGGCGTTGGGCAGGTCGCGGGGTGGGCGTCGGCTGCGCCCGTCGAAGGTGACGTCGGCGGGCACGCACGCGGCAAGGGCGTCGAAGTAGGCGTTGGAACACGCGCCCTCGATGCCCATGACTTCGTCGAGTGTGCGCGCACCCTCGAGGGAACGCCGCCAGGCGTGCATGTGCGCGGTCATATCGGCGACATGCACAGCTTCGTCGCGCCGGGCGATGCGTGTGAGGACGTGGATTTGGCCGCGGATTTTCGCGTCGATGAGGCTGGCGGCCAGGTGGACACGCCGCTCATGGTCACCGGTGAGGGTCACTTGCGCGAGAAGCCGACTGGCGTGCGTTCCCCTGTTCGAGCCGATGAGGGTGCCTTGGTACGAGCCTCGCCGCGACAGGCACACGACATCGACGCCGCTGCGCATCGCCCACGAGCGCGCGCCCGCGGACAGGCCGACGTTTCCAGACAGAACGATGCGCGTGACGCTGTTTTTCGGCACGGAGGTCGCTGGCAGCGAGCCGGGCGCGTCGACGAGGAGGCGGCCCGCTTTGACATGGACGCGTGCGCCGTCGCGGCCGACGTAGAGGATGCGGTCGGCTTGGCCTGTGGGTTCGTCGCTTGGCCGGGTGGTCCACGGGTCGATGCCGACGCTCGCGAGGGCTTTCTCCTCGTCAATTTGCTGGGTCGTCAGGTCGGTGACGCGCGCACCCGCGTTGATAGCCGAGGCGGCGACGGTGTCGATGGCGTCGGCCAGGCGTTGTTCGCTTGGTGCCGCGAGCAAGAGGGTGGTTCCGACGTGCGAGTAGAGCAGGCCTGCCCCGGTGGCGTACCTGTCAAGGTCCAGCAGCGCCGCGTCGGCGAGGACGCGCGTGAGCAGGTTCGCGTCCGAGGCCTGGGCGAGTTCGTCGATAATGGGTGCGTCGGCCTCGGGCAGGCCCAGTGCCACGAGTCCCGCACTGGTCACGAGGCCCGGGTCGGTCGGGCAGATAGTGGCTCGCGCCAGGTGATGGTTGCCATGGTCGTAGTCGTCGACCACTCCCCTGCTGAAGGCGTCGTGTCCTGCGCGCATGTCGTCGTAGGTGCCGTGGGGACGTTCTGCGGTGACCCGCCGTTCGAGGGTTTCACGCACCGATTCGGCCAGGAGCGCACGGGTGATGGGGTTCGCCATCATGAGAGTGCTCGCGTCGAGTGCGGCGATGCGTGGCGGGACCCAGTCGCTCACGGCGAGGAGGCGGAGCTGCTCGTCGATGAGGCTTACTGGCGCGGAGGTGTGCGAGCTGGTTGGGTCTGGGCGTGCTGTGAGGAGTCGGCGTCTGGCGCAGGTGAGGGCCTCGGGGCTGATCGCTTCTCTCAGGGACGAGGCCGTGGCAGGTGTCGTCATTGTCTGTCCTTCCACTCAACAAACTTGTAGTTACTCTGCAAGTATCGGATATTGCGGTCTGACGACACGCCGATAAGGGAGGTGATTTCCGGGGCGAAATCGGCCCCGCAGGAGGTCCGTGGCGATACGAGTAATCGCAACGAAAAGTCTGATATTCTAGCCTTGTGCTTGCTGGTCGGAGGGATGCTTTTTCGACCACTGGCGATCCGACATGGCGTTTCCCCTGGTCAGAGGACGTGCGACACGCCGGGCAGTCAGAAAGCACCGAGCACCATAAGGTGCATTAAGACTTGTCGGGGGTAGGCTCAGTCGGCTTGTCCGGAGTCGTCAGAAGACACCGAGCACCATAAGGTGCATTAAGACTTGTAGCGATTGTCCTTGATGAGCTTGTCGAGCAGGGCCAGAAAGCACCGAGCACCATAAGGTGCATTAAGACCCACATGAGGTTGTAGGCGAGGAAGCACAGAGCAAAGTGTCAGAAAGCACCAAGCGCCATAAGGTGCATTAAGACCCACAAACGGCGGAAAACGTCGCTAGATACTTCGCGGTCAGAAAGCACCAAGCGCCATAAGGTGCATTAAGACTGAGACGCGTAACCTGCATGCTCGATCTGGTACCCGTCAGAAAGCACCGAGCACCATAAGGTGCATTAAGACAACCCGCCCCCGGCAATTTTGTTGACGCTCCACCAAGTCAGAAAGCACCGAGCACCATAAGGTGCATTAAGACTCAAGACCGTACGCCTTGACGAGGTCACCCCACAGCTTGTCAGAAAGCACCGAGCGCCATAAGGTACATTAAGACAGAATTGCGAACATGATATCGACGGTCTGGATAATCACAGTCAGAAAGCACCAAGCGCCATAAGGTGCATTAAGACTAGTACTTGTCGCCTGCTTTGAGGATGGTGCCGACGGTCAGAAAGCACCGAGCACCATAAGGTGCATTAAGACCCGCGGTTGTTGACGCCTGCCGCTTTAGCGATGTCGTCGGTCAGATAGCACCGAGCACCATAAGGTGCATTAAGACGAGTCGAGCGCAGCCTGTGCTTGCTGGAGGAAGGTGTCGTCAGAAAACACCAAGCGCCATAAGGTGCATTAAGACAGAGCGGCAGCAGCATCTGTCGAAGAGAACATCTCGTGTCAGAAAGTACCGAGCACCATAAGGTGCATTAAGACGTGGCGTCCTTGTCGCCCCACACGAGCGTACGGACGAGTCAGAAAGCACCGAGCGCCAAAAGGTGCATTAAGACCCGTTGTCGAGGGTGAGGGTGGCGGACAGTTCGTCGAGTCAGAAAACACCAAGCGCCATAAGGTGCATTAAGACACACCGGTGTTTTTGTTCCACTGTGCAACGCTTTCGTGTGGTCAGAAAGCACCGAGCACCATAAGGTGCGTTAAGACATCTCCCCAGGAGAAATATCCCGAGGAGTGCACTCCGGTCAGAAAGCGTCGAGCGCCAAAAGGTGGCAGTGTCATAGGGTGTAAGCAATTTTCGTGTAGCGGTGATGCTGTTCGGAGG
>OCIZ01000228.1_pt1 | contig 15177 bp, 10 predicted proteins | sample 1495841 | NCBI WGS metagenome assembly OCIZ01 (sample SAMN01915229, study PRJEB22387) | human oral metagenome | isolation source: saliva | host: Homo sapiens | place: USA
CGTCCATATATCTTCTATATGATGGTTAAGCTATTCCATCAATTATATCTTGATAATAATACTGAACTCTTTAAAGATAAGAAAGATAAAGTATTAGATGTACTTGATGCATTCTTACTATTAGAAGGCTGGTTCGAAGATCCTCGAATTGAGAAAGCTGAAGATGATGAATATGAATCTATAGCTAATGAGAGAGCTCAAGAAAATAAAGAATTCTGGGATGAATATGAGAAGTTCAACCCTAATGATATTTAAGGAGAGTTATGATGAGAGAACTTATTATTTGCGTATGTTTACTTGGTTGCTTTGGTATAGCTAATGCTAACAATATAGAGCAACCTAAAGAAGTTAAGATCGTTCATAATGATGATAGTGTTATTCTTCATAAGAAGATCTATCAATTAGAAAAACGTATTGAACGATTAGAAGAGTTATTAAAGAAAGAAGGTAAATAATATGAACTTCAAATATATAAGAAATTTCTTTGATACTGATGAAAGATTTAGTTATATACATGACTTACTTGAAAATAAAATGGATGTGCATATTGCAAATGGTCAAAGCTTTATAATCATACAAGAAAAATATAGTTTATTTAAAGCAATCTATGCTTTACCTGATAATCCATTTCTTAAGGTTAGTTTCAATATTAGTGATGAAGAATCTTTCAGAGATGCTATTGAAACGATATATAAATCTGCAACAACATCTGATAATCAACCTGAAGAAGCTAAGCCAGCTGTACCTATACAAGATATTAAATTCTCACTAGATGCATATAGATATACATTTAAAGACTTTTCAACAGTTGAAGGAGATAATGCTATTTTAGCATCATATGGATCAGATGTAAAAATCTTCATCTTTAGAGACAAAGATAAATGGGTCTTTGAATGTAAATACCTAGATAAAGCTAAAACATATGAAGAAGATAATATGTCAGAAATAAACTCTATTCTCATAGATTATAAATCCTTAGGTGATCTACAATCTAAAGAAGCAATTAAATATCCTAGAGGAGGAAATACTATGTATAAACAAACAGTAAACAAAAGCTTTGATTTCTTAAATGACTATAAAGTAGTTAAATTAGCTGAAAGAGCTATCAATGATAACTTTGCTGAATTAGCTAATGATTTCATTAAATACTCCAATAGTGAAAAAGATACAGGAACTATCTTATCATGTGGTAATTCTAAAGTATTATTTTCTTCAACCAAATTTAATAGAAAGATCACTATTGAATTTGGTAGAGATGGTGAAGAACCATTCCGCTATACTTATACTAATAATGGTATTAATCTGCTAAATGACTATGATCCTGCAGCATTAATTACCATTGGTAATCTTATTGAATCTGCAGTAGATGCATGGTTAGAAAATGATAAAAATAGAATGAATATTGAAGATTTAAACGAACGTTTATTAAGTGTAGTAGATAATATTAAGACCATGATTGGCTTGATCAATACTACTATTGGAAAGTATAATGCATAATACAAATAAGTAAATGTGTTGGCGGGAGTAGGGATTAAATCCCTACTCCTTCCTGCTTTTCCTTTTTTGTAATAGTGGATATATATACTTGTATATTATTAATGTGATATGATGATATATAGTTTAGTTAAGCCGAGAGGCAGAAAGGAAATCATCATGAATAAATTAAATTTCTATAAAGAAGTACATGAAACTCTTAGAATGATCGAAGGTATCTTAAATAAATTCCATGAAGACATGAAAGAAAAAGAAATGAACAGTGTGATTATCACGATTTATAATAATCACTTTACTGTAAATTGTGGATTGTATTTATTTGAGTCTAATGATGTTTTAGACTTATTTGAAAATGATTCTATTGAACTTAAGATCAATTCGATTTTAGGTGCTTTAGGCATCACAAACAAATACGATCACATGAATTGGGATTTGTATTTAGTTGCATTAAAGTTGGGATTTGAAAAAATCTACAACTTATCAAAAGAAGAAGTAGAGTAGAGGGTTAACCTCTACTCTTCTCTTTTATTTTTTTTCTTTTTTATTAATAATTAGATTCAACTAGTTTAACCATTCCACCTTCGAGGGTAGCTAATGGGAAGTTCATATTTAAATTAGAATTACGAGCTACACCAGTTTGGAAGTTTAAGTTCATATCTTCCAATAAGAATGGATCAGGTAAACTCATATTGGTAATTTGTTCACCAGTCTTAATATTCATACAACGGAACTCTCTAGATTCTGTTTTTGGATCGAATACCACTACAGTCTTAACATCTGGATTGTGTTCCATAATCATACGATTTTGTTCTGGAGTAAACAATTCATCATTAGTCATCATAGGTTGATAGATATCCATACCGCCTTGTTGTTGAACCATTAATGGTACATCTCCACTTTCTAATCTAGGTGGAATGAAACCAGTTTCAAGTTGTTGACGAGGAGTATTGATGATATTTTCATATAGACCCATGATAGCTGCTTCATCACTACTATTATTTTCAAGTTTAAGTTCTTTAGTACGTTTAAGTTCCATATCATGACATTTAGAGATAACAGAGTTAAGCTCTTTAATAGCAGATAACTTAGTACTAGACAGAGAAGATATAGTTGCAGAGATATCAGTTAGATATTGATATTTACCACGCATCTTAGATAGACGAATATCATTAAACTCTTGTTTTAATTCACCTTGAAGACCATCAATTTGACCAATCATAACTTTGATCAAATCATTAGTTTCTTCATACGAATCAATATAAGCCTTATTGGTTACGATCTCTTCAGCATCGCCACCTACATTGATTTCATCATTATCTTTATTTTTTCTTGGTCGACCACGTTTACGTGGTTTGATCAAAGTACTTTCATCAATAGGAGTATTCTCCACTACAATTTTTTTACCTTGACCAGTAGCAAATTTATTAAATACAGAAGAGCCACTAAAGTTTGGTTTAGGACTATTAGTTACTTTAGGTTCTTCTACAGTAATATTACCTTCGGTAATAGCTTCAGTATATTGCATAATATTCCCTCCTTTTATGGGTTTATTTTAAAGTTCTATGCATATATTCTTATATTGCCTAAAAACGTCGAATTATTAAAAATTAAACTCCCAGTTACATTAAAGTAGGTATAAATACGAAGGAGGATTTTAAATATGGCTAACATTTTAAACATATTTAATCAGTTTCCAAAGAACTATGACTTAACGATTTTGCAAACATTCTTTGCAAAACCTTTTAAACAAGATAACGGTAAATGGACTAAACCATCTTTGAGTTTAGTTGCTAAAGATAATAATACAGGTAAGAAACACGTATGTGAAATTGAAGATCCAGAATACATTTGGTTCTTAGCTAAAGATCCAGATAAGTTAACTCATCATTATGACTTCTTACCTAAAGATGAAGTAGAAGCTATTCAATGTCCTAATAGAGAATTAGAAAAATGTATAGCTCAAGCAACTGGTAATATGAAATTCTTTACAAACAATATTGCCAATGGTGAATATAGAGAGAATGCTAAGTTACATACTTTGAATCAAGTATTCTTCTCTGACCAAAATATTGAAGACCATTATAGATTCTGGTTCAATAGATTATTTAAGAATGAAATCCATTCTGTAAGAAAAGCATATCTGGATATCGAAGTTGATATCTCTGATATTGTAGGTGATTTCCCAGAACCAGGTGAAGCTCCAGTTAATGTAGTAACTTATATTAATGATGGTGTAATCAATACATATATTCTTAGAGACACTAAGAATCCATTAGTACAAGAGTTTGAAAACCAAGTAGCTAGTGGGGAGATTGAAAGAGATTTAAGAGAACTTATTAAGTTTGCTATTGGTGATGAAGCAAGACAACGTAAGTTTAATATCTTTGGATATAACTTTAACGTGAAGTTCTTTGACCAAGAGATACAATTACTAGGTTCCTTATTTAGACAAATCAATACAGAAGAACCTGACTTCTTAATGGCTTGGAACATGGCGTTCGATATTCCATATTTGATTCAACGTATTCGTAATCTTGGATATCGTCCAGAAAGTATCATGTGTCATCCAGACTTTAAGTTAAATCCTAAAGCTGAATACTTCATTGATACACGAATGGAAAACAATTATGCAGAACGTGGTGATTACGCATACATCTCAGCATATACAGTATACTTAGATCAAATGATTCAATTTGCATCTCGTCGTAAAGGTCAATCAGCATTTGCATCATTTAAGTTAAATGATATTGGTGCTCAAATCTGTGGTGTACAAAAATTGAATTATCATCATATCACTACAGACTTGGCTAAGTTACCATTCTTAGACTTTAAGACATTTGTATTCTACAATATTGTCGACGTATTAGTCCAAGTATGTATTGAAGAATCTACAGATGATATTGGTTATATATATAACTCTAGTGTATTGAATAATACTCGATTCTCTAAAGTACATAGACAAACTATCTATCTAAGAAATAAGCAAATTGATTTCTATTTCAATCTAGGATTAGTTGTTGGTAATAATATCAATAAGACTAGAGAGAAACCATCAGAGAAGTTTGACGGTGCATTTGTAGCAGATCCTAACTTGGTTAATGATTCAGTTAAACTAAAGATCAATGGTATTCCAGTCTTCTTATGTGATAACTTAGTTGACTTTGACTTTAGTTCACTATATCCAAGTATCAATCGTGAATTCAATTTAAGTTCTCCATCTGAGATTGGTAAGATTGAATTTGAAGATGATAAAGATGCAAGCTCTGCAATTATTGAAGATATTGTAACTCAAGACCATTTAACTATTGGACATAGATGGTTTGGTTTACCTAACTATAGTGAGTTAGTAGATCAAGTATCTACATTATTCGCATCTGGTAGACTATCTACAGAGAATGAATTCAAAGTATATAATAAAGGTGAGTTAGTTAAACCAATAGCAGTTGAATATAATGAATGTATACCAGCTCTAACTAGATTTGGTAGCATGAATATGAATGCAATCTATGGTGAAAAACAAATGCCAGGAGGATTATAATGGTTATACATTTCCCATTAAGCCAATCTGATATCGAAAGCTTACTTTCTATAAGTAAGCTTTTAAAATGTGATAAGATTCTATATGATAGAAATTATATTAATCCAATCATTGGTGTAGGACCAGAGAAATCATACTTCCAGACTACAAGTTATATGGTTGATCTAAGTCCTCATATTAATAACCTATTAATTAATATCTCTGACTTAAAGAATCTTAGTAAGATTACTCAATTAGAGCCGTCTAAAGAAAATCCAGAGATAGCTATTCATAAGCCAGTTGTATCAGTATTCAATTGGGATGCTGAATACGTTAAAGCTTGTATGAATAGTCTAAGAGAATATCAAATAGATGATAATATCATTGCTAGAACTGATGAGTTCCATAATACAGATTGTTATAATGAACTTATGGCTGGTAGTGCATCTACTGGAGCATTCAGAATCAATGTAGGTGGTTATATGATTGATATCCCTAAATCAGCTATACCAACTTTGAAGTCTGATCATGTAGTAGCTACAGTGTATAATGCTCCTAATAAGAACTTTAACATTCTTAGATTTAAAATAACTAAACGTAATGGTATCATTGTTAATCAGTCAATGTTATTCTTACCTTACTAGGGAGTTTGGCTATAGAGAATCAATCTCTATAGCCAGATTCGTTTATTTAGCATACGGAAAACATTTAAATAATCAAAGGAGGAACGATAATGGCTGAAGATAAAAACGTAAAAAAGCAAGATGGGTTACTTAGTAGTATCCGTAAAGGTCTTGCTAATCTATACGGTCGTACATATTATACACCACCAGACAGTGATAGCGAATTAAATCATCTTACTGATAGAATCAATGATTCTATGGGTAAGATTATTAATGATATTAACTACTCTACAGGTCTATCTTCTATTAGCACTCTATATGCTAAGTCTATGGAATATCAAAATGATCCAAAAATTGTAGATGGTTTTGATAATCTATTCAAAGACTTAAATAATGATGGTAGTACTTATAATGCTTTCTTTAATAATCGTAGCTTACGGTTATTTGATGCAGAGATTGACATGATATGTAAATATATGCCTATGCTTGAAGATGCTTTAGGCGTACTATGTGATAATGTAATCTCATCTGACCACTTCTCCAAAGACTTTATCTTCATCTCTGATGAGAATGTCTCTGTAGAAAGTGATAAAGAAGTATTCTATAATAATATTAAGGTACTTAAAGATAAGTATGACTTGCTTATCAAGTTCCAAGATATTATTTATAATACTTCTAAGTACGGTGAACGATTCTATTATATCGTACCATATGAAAGAGCTATTAAAAAGCTATTAGATAACCCAGAAAATAAGTTCATAACTACACAAAAAGAGTCTATGAGTCTAACTGAATCTGGTATTCTTAAAATCTCCCCTACATTAAAAGAAAGTGGAGATGTATTTGTTAGAAATATTAACAAAAAAGAACAATCTTTAGATGTTGAATTCTCATTCAATATGAGTAATGCTTTATCTAAAGAGATTGTAGCTCATGAGACTGCAGCTAGTAGACTTAAACATATTAGAGAGTCTGCATTAAACTTCAATGAAGCTACAACAAGTACCGTATCTCTAGTAGCTAATGATAAATTAGATGCTAGTCCATTCTATGATGATACTACAAGCAATGGTTTAATTGTAGCTGGTCAAGATAGAATTAATACTAAAGATGACTGGGGTCTAAATGGATGTATCTTTAAAGAACTTAATCGTTATAAAGTTATTCCAGTTAGAATTGAAGATCTTATTCTAGGATATGCTTATCTTGAAAATGATAGTGTATTTGGTTTAGAAGATGACTTCCCAGTTAGTGATACAACTACACCAGTAAATGCTTTAGGCATCAATGTAGCAACAGACTTAGAAGCTACAAAGAACTCTGCTGTCATCTCTGATAGCATTGTTAAGACTGTAGCTAGTAAACTATCTGCAGCTATTGATACTAAGTTTATTAAACTTAATAAAGATCTATCTAAAGAGATCTATATGGTATTAAAACACGATCTTCAAGCAGGTAAGAAGAATAAATATAATGTAACTTTCTTACCACCTGATGATGTAGTTCATTGCTATTATAAATTAGATCCTGATACGTATCGTGGTATCTCTGACTTATATAAGTCTATGATACCAGCTAAGTTATTTATCGGTCTATATATTACTAATACTATTGGTGCAATGACTCGTGCACAAGATCGTCGTGTATACTATGTAAAACAATCTGGTATTGATACAAATATCTCTAAGATTCTATTAACTACTATTGATCAATTGAAACGTCAAAACTTCAATATGCGTCAATTAGAATCTATGAAGAATGTATTGAATATCTTAGGTCGATTCAATGACTTTGTTATTCCAACTGACAATAGTGGTAATGCACCAGTACAGTTTGAAGTTATGCAAGGTCAACAAATTGATCCACAAACTGACTTGATGGAAAAACTCCAATCAATGGCAGTCAATAGTACTGATGTACCATTTGAAATAGTACAAGCAAGACAATCTATGGACTATGCTATCCAAGCATCTATGTCCAATAGTAGATTCTTAAAGAAAATCTATAATAGACAAACAGTTGCTAATAGATTCTTATCATCTATTATGACTAAACTCTATAGAGGTGAGTTTAATAATCCAACAGCGGTTATTAAAGTTAACTTACCAACTCCGATGTTCTTGAATCTAACTAATACTAACCAAATTATTCAAAATGCTAATGATGTAGCACAAGCTGCAATGGAAGCATTCTCTGATGACTTAGATGATAACGCTAAACAAATCTTTTTCAATAACTTAAAAGGTAAAATGCTTGAAAGTTATATTGATATGGAAATGATTATGCGTGTTAAAGAAGCAACTAAGATTGAATATGCTGCTAATACACAACAAGATCAAGGTGACGGTAGTTACTAATATAACAAAATACGGTCATAGGCTTTAATAGCCTATGACCATAAGTTGTTTATTTTTATTTGGATAAGGTGAAAACTAACTTTGCCCACAGCAGCAAAGAAAGAATGACTACGCATGAGGAAGTCCGTTCATGTGATTTTAGCAGATTGCAATTTGAGAAGAGAGGTCTTCCATCCATCCCCTGATGGAAGAATTTTGATCTATTTGTCCAAAATCGGAGTTCCCATGTATATATTATTAAACGTTAATCAAGCGTAGGATTTTGATTTGTATGATGAGTTTTGTTCACGAAGCATGTATAGAAATTTTTATTAGTAGGTATTATATAGGAGTTTTTGTGTCTAATTATCTTCATTAAATCCTCATACGCAGTCAATATATTGTTATATAAATAAAAAGAATAAATGGACTAGGAGATTAACTCCTAGTCCACAGTTGTTTATTCTATTATTAAAATCTATTAACCAGTATAAGAAACGCCTTTACCAGTGTTACCTTCACCATTAGGAGTAAGGATATTACTATATGGTTTCATGTGAGTTACACCAGAGTAAGTCATTTCAGATTCATCCCAAATTGTACCTTTACGTACCCAATCAAGTAAGCTTTGAGCTTTTTGGTTGATGATAGTATTAGTAATAGGGAAACCAGAGAATTCAACAGACAATTCTTTGAATCCAATATCACCACGTTCGATATTGTAGATATTCAAGTCAGCGTTAGTTGGTTGAGCAGCTACGATATAGAATGCTTTTTCAACGTTCATCAAAGTATTATCAGTTACAATATATAAGAAGCTAAATACTTCTTGATCAAAACCAGGTTCTTTGATAGTACCATCTTCAATAAGACCATGATAATGTTTAACTTGAGTTGTAGGGTCTTTAACACCACGTAAGAACAACTCATGAACTTTAGTCATGATAGAACCAGATTTTTCGAAATAACGCATAGTAAAGGTAGAGCCAGATTGGCTATTAACTTTATTGATTACGTTAATGGATTTAACACCATTTGTCAATTCTGCAGTATCAGAAGTCATGTTATCAATGCCATCTAAGCCACGGAATTCATATTCCAATACATGCACATATGTATCGATAAGTTTTTGGTATTTATCGCTTTTAGCTGCCAAAGCTTTCAAGAAGTTTGGAATAGTTAAAACGATAAGCATACCATAACCAGATTCAAATTGGTTAAATTGATGTAAGTTAGCCCAGTCAGTTACACCACGGAACAAGGCATATTGTGTTAAATCACGAATTTCTTTAGTGCCGTCGAAGATAAAGTTAACAGCACCAGCAGTACGTCCAGCCATATTATTTATCCCCCTTAAGCATTAGCACTAACAGTAGTTGCAATTGGAATAGCAACGATACGGAAGATTTCAGCTTGTGCGAAATCTTTGAAAGATACTTGGATAACTGCATAAACAATTTTGTTTGCTGCATATGCAGAATCAGATTTGAAGTCAATAGCGATAGAAGCAAATTTATTAGCGTTGTTGTTAATAACTGCTTGTACGTCTTGTTTGTAGTCTTCAAAGTCAGTACCAGTGATGAATTTATAACGGGACTTAGGACATGCAATACGAATTTGTTTAATCAACTCTTGAATAGACAATACGTTATTAGCATAGCTTAATTGTGTAAAGATATCTTGAGAAGTATATTCGGATGCAAGAGAGAAAATACCGTTATAGTACTTACCAAAGTTAATACGAAGATCATCCATTTCAGCAACTTGGTCGCCTGCAGGAGTAATCTTAGGAACGTAAGATAAAGTACCTTCGATAATTTCTGGAACAGTCCAACCATTGCTTTGACCAGCACATACTAAGGAACGACCATTAGAGAAGTGCATACAAATCAAACGAGCAATAGCATAACCCATAGTAACTGTAATTTGTTTACGAGTATATGGATCGAAGATATCGAAGTATTGACAATAAGTCGCAACGTAACGGTTATTACCGCCAGTATTTAAAGTTTTAGCATTCTTGATTGCAAGAAGATTGCTAAGACCTTTAGTACCCATATCACGGAAATAGAATACATCTTGACGGAAAGAACAAAGTGTTTCAATAGCACGTTTTACAATATGAGGATAGTTAGCATCGACAACAATATCAATTGGGTTGTTATCGATATCATAGATATCATCATTGAAAGCACCATTGTATACTTTAGCCATTTCTGTAGCATATACAGATGTAGCATCAGTTACACCTTTATAGTTGGAGATAGGAGATGTACCGAAAGTATCACCATTGTAACCACCAGTCAATGGATGACCAGCAAAGCTATCAAGTTTAACTGTCGCTACACCATCATTAGTAGATTCTAGTACTTCAAAAGTTTTGAATACATCACCTTTCCAAGTACGAGCACCAATGATATCAGATTCACGTAAACGAGTTTCAGAGATACCAGCAATAGCTGCTACTTTAGCATAGAATAATTGCATTTGGTCTTCATAACCATAGCATTTAACTTGCTTAGAAGTACGTTTAACAACGGAATCAAAGAATAGATTGTATCCAGCTTCAACTTCAGAAGGATTCAAAGAGAATACAATAGATTCTAATGTATTACTGTTTTCATCGATGTCCAATACGTAACGTGCAGATTGTGCAGAACGAGACAAAGTGGAATCAAAGGAAATAGTAATATTCTTTTGAGATACACCACGACCATTATCCATAATCAAGAACAATGGGAATTTGTTATCTTTTTTGTTTTTGTATTTGTCATAGAATGCTTTTGCAGTAGCAACGTAGTCATTACCATGAACGTTTTCTTCAGCAGCCAAAGTTTCTACAGAGTAGTTAACTTGACATACTTTATACATAGCAGCAATGCCATCTACACCAGCTTCTTCTTTAGTGTATGTAGGGCGTTGTGCTGGATCGGAAATAGATGCTACATCAGTAGCTTTCCAATATAAATCAACTGTTACATAAGAGCCATCAGCTTTAGTAATAGGAGATCCGGTCAATGGATCAATTTTAATTCGAGCTTCTTGACGAGAAATTTCTTTCACATGAGCAACTACACCTAGCATAGCTAAACGAGAAGTTGGGTCAACAACACGTTTTGCATAAACAATACCGCCGTTGTTGATTACGTTAGCAGCTTGGAGTAATGGTTGACCATGGCGGGCAAACGAGATTTCACCATATTGATCGAAGAAATCATCGCCTTGCCATTTAGTATATTCTTCAGTCCCTTTATCAGATGTAAAACCAGCAAATACAATTGGTCTTGTAGTAGAGTCGGCTACATTCAGAGAGGGAATATAACTTTGGTCTTCAAGAATGATTTTTGTACCAATCATAATCTTTTATTTCCTCCTTAATAGATTTTAAATAATAGTTATAAACGAATCCTAGATGGATACTATTTAAACTTTTATTCATATGTTAATTATGGCTATTGCATAAGGATCTTTTCCATTGGAGAGTCAACTTTATTCTTATTGATAATAGAGTTGACAACCGCATCATCCCAGTTTTCTGATGTAATAGAAGTAAATGCAGAAATATACTTAGGTACCATCTTAATTGATAATGGTTTATACTTATGCATATCAGTTTCCTTAGCTAAACGGAATGGAACTGATTCATCTTTAACAGATCTACATAATTCAGATACTAGAATGCCAAACATCTGTGCAGAGATACCAAAAGAAGAACCATTGAATTTGATAGAATCCATTAAGAATGAATGTAATTTATCATATGCAATTACATTAGGGATATTACCAGTGATCATGAATAATCTAAACATATTTTCAACGTTGGTAATATCTTCAGGTGAACCAGTGTTTACTATAACTACATCATCTTTCTTAAAATGTAGAATACGGTAATCTACTGGAACTGGAATCTTCTTATCTAAGATATAATCTTTTACCTTTTCAATAGATGATGGCATAGTAGATATAAGAACTGGATGGCTGAATAACTTAATACCGTAGATAGACTTCCCTTTAGCATCAAATACTTCATAGGAGAATAATCCTAATGTGTTTACATATTCACCAGCTTCTTCAGCATACTTCATATGACCATCATTTCTAAAATAATTCTCTGGGATATAGAATACTAGTTCTCCATCCCCTTTAAAAATAAGAGACGTTCCTTCTTCCTTTAGGAACGCTCCTACATTTTTCATACCCATAGTGACCTCCTATAGAGTAATAATTGTCTTATACTCTAATGTTTAGGGGCAATAAAGTTACTGTTATTTAGCCTCAAGAGCTTTAATGCGATCATCAAGAGCCTTAAGTTTTTCATCCATAGTAACCTTATTATAAATTGCTGTATTATAATGAGCTGTAGTTAATACAGTATAAGAGTTATTACCATTATAGTGCTTAAACTCTTTACCAATCACTGTTGTATTAGCTCTCTTATCACCAAGCTCTAGATTGTTTTTATTATTAACCTTAGCAATAACTAATGCATTACCATCAGTAGTTCTACCATGGTAGCCTACCTGATTACCAACCGTAATACCATTATTAAGATAATCATTATTGATATGATTATAATAAGACCTTTTAGAAGAATACTTATAAATCCGAACGTAATCATGAGAATTGGCACACATATAAATATCGCCATTAACATAAACAAAATCTTCAATTTCACAGAATGGCTCCATTTCAATTTCTCTAATAACTTTGAATTCATTACCAATTAGACGGCATTCAATAAGACGGCGTGCTACTGCAAAGATGATTGTATCGCCTTTAAGATATGCACCATTAGAGTCTAGATTAGTTTCATCTACTTGCACAATGTATTCTTGTTTAGTAGTCATGGTATTATCAGTATAGATTCTTATTTTACGAGACTTACTATCTTCACCTGGGACGATAGAGATATATCTACCAGAACCATCTAAGTCTTTGCCAATATTAAAGCATTTATCAGGATAATCTCTAAATTCTCCTAAAACAAGATCACCAGAATCATTACGGTTAATATTATAAATACGACTACCGTTAGCTGCACCATTCGTAGCTCTAATAGTTTCACCATCCATAAATAATGTATTAACATGACCTAGTTTATCCATACCTTCAAAATCAGTAAATTTAACAATATTCATATCGGCATCTAATTCATAGATACGTTGTTTAGAGTTATCTTGGCTACAGCACCCTAAGATGAATCTCTTAACTGTTGGATCATAAGTAAACCCTTGGCATTGATTAACTACAGTCTTATCTATTTCTATAGTCTTAATAAAAGTAATATTTGTTTGATCAGATAATGTAGCTGGTCTTTGTGCATTGATATCACTACCAATGTGTCTAAAAGATTGCTTAAGCATTTCTGTAAAGTCTTTTGATATTTTCATAATAAAATCTCCTTTCAATTACTATATTGTAAAAGAAAACCCAGAAGAGGTTAATCCTCTTCTGGGTATAATTATATTAAGCGTATTCAATTACTGAGCCTGCAGTTGTAACACCAGTTAATCCGGAAGGAATTTTATCATAATAATTAGGATATATTTCAGATAATTGTTTAGAATCATCTGTTAATGCTGTAATAGGTTCCCATGCTTTCTTAGAATAATTATATTTTTTAGTTTTATCTAAGTTATAGACAGGAAGTCTATAGTGTTCAAATTCATAAGTACCTAGACCAGGATAATCTTCTGGTACTAATACATTAATAAATTTGTCCCATATTTTAGCTAAAGCATTATTCGAATATGGTCCTAAAACAACATCTTGACCGCCTGCTGTTAATAAAATATCATTTACTGATTTTACTTTAGTTGTATTTGTAAAAATAAATTTAGCAGGTTCAGATGGAGGAGTTAATTTAAAGAAAGTACCAGATCCATCAGGATTCATTTCAGTATGTCTTAAATATGGTTCTTGGCAAACTATTAATGATACATATGCTGTAGAATTTTCTTTAAATTTAACTGTTTTTATGTTTTCATTATACGTAATAACGCCATCTGATAAAGATGCAGATTCTAGCATTTCTCCACTATAATTAGTAAATTTAGTATCATATGGCGATGCTAAAAGTAAACCACAATGGTTATAACCATTATCTACAAGTGTCTTTTTACCATCAATATCATCATAACCGCATTTATCTATAATAACTTTATTTAATATACTAGCACCATAGCTAGCTCCACTTAATTTTCCACATCCAAAATATAATAATGGCATTAATAATTTATTATCAATATTAGGCGGACAATTAAATTTAAGTTCTTTATCTTGTCTAATAGTGTTGCCTAACATCATACCAATAAGATTTTGTCTATATGAAAATAAATCAAAATCATAGCAATCTGGTGCATTTTTTAAAAATGTTATCATATTATCATTATTATATATCCAACGTATATATCCATTTTCTTCAACCATACTAAGGCAGAATGATGGTACATTTACTGGATCATAAGTTTCTTGTTTTAGTGTATCATTTTCTGAAACACTAGGAATACACACAACTCTATTTAATACATAATGCTCATAACTTACATATGGACTCCAATCATCAAAATCTAAATTTTGAGCAATATTGGTAAATTCATTCTTTGGAATAAATTTATTTTCTTTATAACTATAAATTTTAGTACCATCTAGATTACTAACTTTGATGAATTGTAATACATTAAGCATCACATCTTTAGTATGTAATTTAGCGATATTACTTTCATTTTCTTCTACAAAAATTTGTATTCTATCATGGTTTTTACTAGATAAACTACTAGGAATATCTACTGGATCTATAAAATATCTAGAAACAGAATTAAAATGTGTTTTTTCTGATAATGCATTAAATTCAAAATTAACATCATTCATTTTAATTTTTAATGCAGGCTCTTGAGAATTAAATCTTGTAGATTGTTCACTAGTTAATTCCTGAAATCCTTCCATATTCATATCAGTAAATTTACTAAATATATGATACATAGAATCTGATTTTATGATCATTTTATCACACTCTACATCTGTAATATTTAGATTAGTAGAAAATGTGAATTCATTAGTCTTAACTTTTGTAATTTCTTTATCATTTATAAATAATTTACCATAATATCCTGGCATACTAAAATTATTAATGGTAGCAATATTATTAGTATCAATAGATATAGAATTATTGGTATCATGTATATATAAATCGATACTTGGAGCCGAG
>OCIZ01000230.1_pt1 | contig 15056 bp, 10 predicted proteins | sample 1495841 | NCBI WGS metagenome assembly OCIZ01 (sample SAMN01915229, study PRJEB22387) | human oral metagenome | isolation source: saliva | host: Homo sapiens | place: USA
ATGAACAATACAAACAAAGAGAAACTTTTCAAACTCAGCACCTTGGCGTTCTGTCTTGCCGCGCTGCCGCAAGCCGTTCACGCCGCTGAAGAAGTGCAGCAGGTCGAATTAAAGCAGGTCAATGTGGTCGGCAAAAACCGCAGCCTGCGTACCGAAAATCAAAACAGCTACACCGTATCCGCGATGCGCTCGACTACGGGATTGGTGCTTTCTCCGAGGGAAATTCCCCAATCCGTCAGCGTCATCACCAAAAAACAACTTGAAGATCAAGGCGTGACCAGCCTCGAAGGCGCGTTGCAAAACGCTACGGGCGTCAACGTCTTCAAAAGCGGCGGGCGCACGCATTTCATGTCACGCGGCTATTTTATCGAGCAACTTGAAGAAGACGGCATTGCCACTCAAATCGGTTCGCCCGGCGGATTCGGCTTGGGCGGCCCTTCGGGCGACCCGACCAGCGTAACCGATATAGCGATGTACGACCGTATCGAAGTGGTACGCGGTGCGGCCGGGCTGACGCAGGCAAACAACGAACCGGGCGGCACGATTAACGCCGTCCGTAAGAAACCGACCTCCAAACGCCAGCTTTCCGCCGATTTGACGGTCAACACATGGGGCAAAGTGGGCGGCACGTTTGACGCGTCGGGGGCTTTAAGTCCGGAACACGGCCTGCGCGGACGCTTTGTCGGCTCGGCTGGCAGCAATAAAACCTTCCAAGACCAATCCGGCGGCCGCGACATCCTGCTTTACGGCGTGATGGACAAAGACATCGGCGACAACAGCAAGCTCACTTGGGGCGCGAGCTATCTCAACCAAACCAAAACGCCCGACCCCGACGGCCTGCCTATGCGCGCAGACGGCAAAGAATGGAAACGCAGCCGCTATCTCGGCGCAGATTGGAACGAAGCTCGTCTGAAAAAACACAACCTCTTTGCCGAGTTTGAACATTATTTCAACGACAACTGGAAACTGAGCAGCAAGCTGGACTGGCGCAAAAGCGACAGCTCAAAAGAATATTACACGCTGGGCGGCACAGACAGCGGCATAGGTGCGGACGGTTTGGGCAAAACTTACAGCTTCGACCGTTACGACACGGACAGCCGCCAGTTTACTTTCCAAAACAACCTGACTGGCCGCATCTTCGCCTTCGGTCAAAGCCACGACCTCTTCTTCATGCACAGCTATTCCAAAGAGAAGATGAACACGGGCAACCGCTGGTTCGACGACAGCAGTACATATAACGCGGATGCGTTCAACGGCAGCGAAAAAGCCAAACCCGATTGGGATGCCGATACTGCCAAGTCACGCGGCGGCAACGGCAGCTACCGCACCCACGCCTTCGGTTTGGGCGCGCGCATCAATCCTACCGACAAACTGCACGTCATCGTCGGCGGACGCTACACCAACTGGCACCGCAACCTCTATTGGGACAGAAACCTCAAAGACAGTTCGGAAGGCACGTATTACGCGCTCAAACGCAACCGCTTCATCCCCTATGCCGGCATCACTTACGACATCACACCTAAACAAAGCATCTACGCCGCCTATACGTCCATCTTCAAACAAACGATGAACCGCGACTACAATGACAACCTGCTGCCGCCGATTATGGGACGCAACTACGAAATCGGCTGGAAAGGCGAATGGAACGAAGGTCGTCTGAATACTTCCGTCGCCCTCTACCGCACCGATAAAGACAACAACAACCAACGCGTCAATGCCCGTCCGCACGCCTACTGGGAACCGTTGGATCAAAGCAGCCGCGGTTTGGATGCCGAAATTTCCGGCAGCCTGACCGACCGTTGGCAGGTTTACGCAGGCTACACCTTCAACCGCAGCACCAACCGCAACAGCGTCGGCGACAATGTTGAATCGCGCCGAAAAGGCTACAACTTCAGCAGCCATACGCCGAAACATATGTTCCGCCTCTACACCAGCTATGTCCTGCCGGTGGATGACGGCAAATGGACGGTCGGGCTGGGGGTAAAGAGCAGCAGCAAAACCGCCAATTCCTACGGCTCCATCAAGCAAGGCGGCTACACGGTTTGGAACACCAACGTCCAATACCGCCCGAGCAAAAACCTGCAACTGGGGCTGGCGGTCAACAACCTGACCGACAAACGCTACTACGAAAACCAATACAGCCGTGCCGCCAACAGCGGCAACTTCTACGGCGAACCGCGCAATGCCGTGTTCAGCTTAAAATGGAAGATGTAGCCGCCGTATGAAATAAGGCCGTCTGAAAGTACAATCCCGATTTCAGACGGCCTTTCATTATCGATACAAACACAAATCCATGAACATCCTCAAAAAATTCTCCCGACTCGCCCGCCCCTTCTGGATGGGGGCGCACGGGCGCATCCAATGGCTGATGCTCGCTGTCCTCATCGGCTTCACCCTTTGTTCCATCACCATCAGCGTTTGGATCGCCGCGTGGGACAAACGCTTCTACGATGCGCTCGCCGCGTTTGACGGCGCGTCCATGCCCGCGCTCATCGTCGAATACCTCGGCTACATGGCGATGATTATCGGCTGCATCGTCTGCGGCGACTGGCTGCAAAAACGCCTCATCTTTCGCTGGCGCACCCACCTGACCGAGCAATTCCAGCAAAACTGGCTCGAAGGCCACAAACACTACCGCCTGCGCCTGACCGGCGAACCCGACAACCCCGACCAGCGCATCGCCGAAGACATCTACCTCCTCGCCGACAAAAGCATCGGACTGTTCCGCTCCTTCATCAATAATATTGCCAAATTCAGCGCGTTCGTCGCCGTATTGTGGACGCTCTCCGGCGTGCAAACCTTCAATATCGGCGGGCGCGACATCACCATACACGGCTATCTCGTCTGGGTTGCCCTGATTTATTCCGTCATCAGCACCCTGATTGCCCACCTCGTCGGCCGCAAACTTAAAAACCTCAACATCGACCGCCAGCACCGCGAAGCCGACTACCGCGCCGCCCTCCTGCGCGTGCGCGACCACGCCGAACAAATCGCCTTCTACAACGGCGGCGAAGCCGAAACAGGTCGTCTGAAACAACGCTACCTCCGCATCCGCGACAACTGGCGCCGTCTCACCAACTGCGAATTCCGCCAAGAAACCTTCTGGGCAACCTATGTGCGCATCAGCATCTTCATCCCCATCCTCGCCACCCTGCCCATGTACCTCGCCAAAACCATGACCTTCGGCGACATGATGCAGACCCGCACATCGTTTGCCCGCGTCCAAGACAGCTTCGGCTGGTTTACCGACTCCTACCGCCGCCTCATCGAATGGGCGGCAGTCGTAGAACGCCTCTCCGGTTTTCAGACGGCCTTGGAACAAGTAGAGCAGGAAGGCAGAAGCGCCGCCCCCCCAGCACCCGCCCTGACTTTAAACAACCACCGCCAAAGCGGCATCCTCGTCCTGCAAAACCTCACCGTCCACACCCAAACCGACAGCCCACTGCTTACCGACATCAACCTCGAAGCCCACGCCCCCGAATGGGTATTGCTCGAAGGCAGAAGCGGCATCGGCAAATCCACCCTGCTGCGCGCCCTCGCAGGCTTGTGGCCGTATTACCAAGGCAGTTTCGCCCTCGACGGCAGCCTCCTCTTCCTACCCCAACGCCCCTACCTCCCCGCTGACACCCTACGCCACACCGTCAGCTATCCCCACACCGTCTGCCAAGACGACCGACTTATTCAGACGACCTTGGAACAAGTCGGACTAGGCCGCCTGAAAGATAATTTAGACGAACCATACGAATGGCACGGCATCCTTTCCGGCGGCGAACAGCAACGCCTCAGCCTCGCCCGCGCGCTGCTGCGCAAACCGCAAATCCTGTTCCTCGACGAAGCCACCAACCAGCTCGACGGCGAATCTGCCTTGACGCTGATGCAAACCCTCAAGCACAACCTTCCCGACACCCTCGTCATCGGCATCAGCCATCAATCTGAAATCCAAGCCTTGTTCGGACGTAAAGTTAATTTAAAACCACTCGACGAACTTGCAAACCGTTCAGATTAGTAATATAGTTCTTTCTGACTAGTTTCATAGTTCTTTAGGGTTACTTTTAAAACTCCTTGGATAGCCTCCGCCAGATCCCGGCAGGAGGCGTTTTTTTGCCCGCAGTTTTTTGCCTGCGCTTAAGACATTGAATTTCAAAGCACCCGGCCAATATCAACCGCACTAAAAAAGGTCGTCTGAAAAACATTTCTGCTTTTCAGACGACCTCTTGCCATATCCAAATTCAAATAGAGAAATCTTCGACCACCGGCGTATAAAGAATACGGTCCACCACATCCCGCGTCAGCTTCGGCGAGAACATTTCGATAAAATCGTAGGTATAACCGCGAAGATAAGTATCCGAGCGTACTGCAATCCAAATGGGCGAAGGCTCAAACAGATGCGCCGCATCGACCAATTCCAAATCCGCATCCTTCTCCGGATCAAATGCCATCTTCGCCATCAACCCGACCCCAAGCCCCAGTCGGACATAAGTCTTCAAGACATCCGTATCCGCTGCCGACAACACCACATCCGGATTATCCAAATGCGCCTTATTAAAAGCACGCGCAATACTGCTGCCCTGATTAAATGCAAATTCGTAAGTAATCAGGGGAAACGAAGCCAAATCCTCAATACTTAAAGGATTCATACATTCCAACAAAGGATGCTCTTTCGGCACGATGACCGCATGGTTCCATTCATCACACGTCAACTTGCTCAGTTCGGGATGATCGTCAATCCGCTCCGTCACAATCGCAATATCCGCCTCGCCATTGCTGACCATTTGCGCAATAGCAGCAGGGCTCCCCTGCTTGATCGTCAGATTGACCCTCGGATAACGCTTCACAAAATCCGCCACAATCAAAGGCAGCGCATAGCGTGCCTGCGTATGCGTCGTCGCAATCGTCAGAGCACCGCTGTCGTGATCGGTAAACTCGCTGCCGATATTCTTAATATTTTGGACATCGCGCAAAATCCGTTCCGAAATTTCCAACACCGCCTTACCCGGCTGGGAAACAGACACCACACGCTTGCCGCTGCGTATAAAAATCTGCACCCCCAGTTCTTCTTCCAAAAGGCGGATTTGCTTGGAAATACCCGGTTGCGAAGTAAATAGCGCATCCGCAGCCTCAGATACATTCAAATTATGGCGGTACACCTCCAACGCATACCGCAATTGCTGTAATTTCATAGGTAGTCCGGTTGTATTGTGTTTGTATGTTTTATACGACAAGCGGCACATAATTTAACATATTTTGCCGGATTTGTCGGACATCCAAAAAACACACAAGGAAGTTTTTGTTTTCAATAAAACTATACATATAAACTATGAAAACCGTCTTTACAGCACGCAAACTCTTGTTGCGTTTACGCAACTGCAAATAGAAACAGACCCGAATTTCCTGATAAATAAATGACACAAGCTTGATTTTTAGGCATGATTCACCATTAGGAGGCAAGCAGTTTCATGTTTTTATCAAGGCATCGAGTATTGACAGTCTGTACCATGCTTCTTTATAGTGCAAACTGATATATCCGATTTGCCGCTGTTTTATGCTGCGGCCTGTATATTGGTAATTTGCTGCGGCTGCTTCCTGTATCCGCCGCATAACAATTTTGATGAGGGAATAAAATGACCAAACAGCTGAAATTAAGCGCATTGTTCGTTGCATTGGTTGCTTCAGGCACTGCAATGGCAAGTGAAGCGCACACCAAACACGGCTACACCGTAAGCAGCCAATCTCAAGAAGTCGTCCGTAACAACTACGGCGAGTGCTGGAAAAACAGCTACTTCGACAAAGAAACCCAAGGTCGTGTCGAATGTGGTGACCGCGAAGCGGTAGCCGCAGTTCAACAAGCTCCCGAATACGTTGACGAAACTGTTTCCCTGTCTGCGAAAACCCTGTTCGGCTTCGACAAAGACATCCTGCGTCCTGAAGCTCAAGAAAACCTGAACAGCCTGGCCCAACGCCTGAGCAACGAAAACGTACAAACCGTACGTATCGAAGGTCACACCGACTTCATGGGTTCTGAAGAGTACAACCAAAACCTGTCTGAACGTCGTGCCAACGTAGTGGCCAACTACTTGGTAGGTCGTGGCGTTCCTTCCAGCAAAGTTTCCGCTACAGGTCTTGGCGAGTCTCAAGCTCAAATGACTGCTACTTGTGAAGCAGAAGTAGCAAAACTGGGCAAAAAAGTATCCAAAGCCAAAAAACGCGCTGCTTTGATCGCATGTATCGAGCCTGACCGTCGCGTTGATGTGAAAATCCGCAGCACTGTTACCAAACAAGTTGCCCCGGGTCAAACAATTGAAGGTCAAGGCGAACGTCCTGCAGTGGATGAAGGCTGGATTCCTTCTCCATACAACGGCGTACACGGCTACGCTAAGCCTTAATCGAAACATCCCAGAAACCCCGCTTCCCTGCGGGGTTTTTATTTTGTCGGATTAACGTTGATACAAAGGTCGTCTGAAAAATCGAGATTTGGCTTCTTTTCACTTTGCCACAACTTCCCCTTCAGACGACCTAGATTTTCCTCATGAATCCTTTTCTACCTCTTCTCTTCTCGATCAATCTATCTGATAGAAGCTGAAAATTTCGGTATCAACCCGCCATATATCGCCGTCACCATTTGACACAGATAATAACCAAATACAAAAAATTAAAAAGCGTACAAAAGCAAAAGGTCGTCTGAAACCAGAAAACCTGTTTTCAGACGACCTTTATTTGCAATACCGTTTACCGGAAGATTATTTCTTCGAGCCGACGAATGCGCCTACCGTATTGCCGCTAGAGAATCCGCCTGCAACTTCCGCTGCATTTTTGCCAAAGAAACCGCCTTTGACTTGGGTCGCACCGGATTGTTCAAACTTGTTGCCGCTAATTTGGGCATTAACAGCAATGTTGTCGCCAAATTTAGCATCACGAGAGATAGTGCCTGTTAATTTTTTACTGTCAAAATTGGCAGTCAACTCTGTGCGGGTAATATCGTAATTTGCGCCGCTATGCATAGAGGCAACGCTGGTGTTGTAATGAACTTGCCCTTTAGGCAGCTCGGCTGCGGGCGTAAAGTGTCCGCTGAAGAAAGCTTGTTTTTTGCCGTTAACTTCCAACACGCCGGCAGTAGCGTTTGCTGAAGCGGTATTGACCAAGAATTTCTGTACGGATTTCGGCTCGCCGGATGCAATTCCTGAAATAAAACCAGGGACTTTGCCTTTCCAATTATTCAAAGAAATACCGCCGCTTTGGGTCAGATCAAAATCCACTCCGTCAACGCGGATGTGTTTGATGTTGCTATTATCGATGGCAATGCTATTACCGCCAACTGTTTGCTGTGCAGCGGTAGGAACCGCCGGAGTAGCAGGAGTTTTAGGAGCAGTAGGCGTTTTACCCGTCTCAGGTTTTGCAGGAGTTGTCGTTGATGGGGGAGTTGCAGGCTTCTGCGACGTTGATGGGTTGCTTGGACCTGCGTTAGGCGTAGATTGTGAAGAAGGAGTGGAATTTCCACCACCGCCCCCACCTCCGCAGGCAGCCAAAGTTGCTGTACAAATCAATGCAAGTACTTTTTTCATGTCGTATCATCCTTTTTTAAATTGAATCTCGAAGTTTCTGTATTCGGGAACAAGTCTTGATTGTGCTTGCGATGCACCTGAATCAATGACTTAGACATTTTATACTAAAAAGGTAAGTCGACCCATATGTAATAGTTAATTCAAGTAAATTTACAAACAAAATATAACTAAATTATGACTAAGTTAACAATTTATTGGCAGGAAACGCATAAAATCAACTCACTTTTTCAGACGACCTGCATTTTCCTCATGAATCCTTTATAATCTCTTCCTTTATAAATCAATATCTTTCGAAAGAAGCAAAATGTCCGATTTCCGTCAAGATTTCCTCAAGTTTGCGCTGGCGCAGAATGTATTGAAATTCGGTGAATTCACGACCAAGGCAGGCCGTCAGTCGCCTTATTTTTTCAACGCCGGACTGTTTAACGACGGCGCATCGACGCTGCAACTGGCGAAGTTTTACGCGCAGGCGATTATCGAGAGCGGCGTAAAATTCGACATGCTGTTCGGTCCGGCTTACAAAGGCATTATTTTGGCGGCGGCAACTGCGATGATGCTGGCGGAAAAAGGCGTGAACGTGCCGTTTGCCTACAACCGCAAAGAAGCGAAAGACCACGGAGAAGGCGGCGTATTGGTCGGTGCGCCGCTCAAAGGCCGCGTATTGATTATCGACGACGTGATTTCTGCGGGAACATCTGTGCGCGAATCGGTCAAACTGATTGAAGCGGAAGGCGCAACGCCCGCCGCCGTCGCCATCGCACTCGACCGCATGGAAAAAGGCACGGGCGAATTGTCCGCCGTTCAGGAAGTGGAAAAACAATACGGCTTACCCGTCGTCGCCATTGCCAACCTGAACGACCTGTTCACGCTCCTGCAAAACAATGCAGAATTCGGCGGCTTCCTCGAGCCGGTCAGAGCCTACCGCGAACGCTACGGCGTCGCCTAAAATACGATAAACAAAAGGTCGTCTGAAAACGGACAATCCCTTTTCAGACGACCCAACCCAATCAAACACACATTAAAACAACACATCCCACACTTTACACGGAAAACCCCTATGCCCGCCTGTATCTGCCCACACTGCAAAACCTCACTTTGGGTCAAAGACACCCAGCTCAACGTCGCACAAGGCTTTGTCGTTTGCAATAAATGCGAAGGCCTGTTCAAAGCCAAAGACAGCCTGGCGCCGTCTTCCGCCCCCGCCAATCCCGACACGCTGCCCAACGCCGTTACCGACGTCCGCCTCGTACACGACATGGGCGGTAACATCCGCAACCGCAAACAACTCTCCCGCCACGAAATCGCCAGCCTGCTCGACAGCGCCGAACGTGTCAAAAAAGCCAAAGAAGAGGCGGCACGGCGCACCGAAGAGGAAAAGCGTCGTGCAGAAGAAGAAAAACGGCGGACTGAAGAGTTCCAAGCCCTGATGGCGGCTGCCGCTGCCAAACCCGCCAAATCGGAAGAAGGCTTCAACTGGACGCTGGCGGTACTGGTTGCGCTGACCGTCCTCATCATGCAGCTTTTCTATCTGGTCTTGTTATGAATACATCTCCGGGCTTTGTTGCCGATTTTCGCGAAGCCGCGCCCTATATCCACTACCTGCGCGGCAAAACACTGGTTATCGGCATCACCGACAGCCTGCTCGAAGGCGACACCCTGAACCGGCTTGCCGCCGATTTCCACCTGCTTGCCGGCTTGGGCGTGCGCCTCGTGTTGGTACACGGCACGCGCCATTTTCTCAACCGCCTCGCCGCCGACAGACAATTCGTTCCGCAATACCACCGCAACCGCCGCATTACCGACGATGCCACCCTGCGCGACGCCAAGCAGGCGGTCGGCATGATACGCAGCGACATCGAAGCCGCCCTGTGCAGCAGCGCATCCGCCCCCTTGCGCAACAAACCGATTCCCACCGCTTCAGGCAATTTCCTCACCGCCCGTCCGCTCGGCGTCATTGACGGCATAGACATGGGCTATACCGGCATCGTCCGCAAAACCGACACAGACTCCATCAACCGCCGCCTCGACGACGGCGCCATCGTCCTCATCAGCCCGCTCGGACACTCCTACGGCGGCAAAACCTTCAACCTCAGCATGAGCGAAGCCGCCGAAGCCGTCGCCGTCGCCCTTCAAGCCGAAAAACTCGTGTACCTGACCGAAGAAGCCGGCATTTGCAACGCCGACGGCGTCCTCATGTCCACCCTATCCTCAGGCGAAGTCCGCCACCTGATAGAAACCGCAAACAACGTTCCCGTGCGCCTGCTCCAAGCTGCCGTCAACGCCGTCGAAAACGGCGTCAGCCGCGTTCAAATCCTCAGCGGACGCGAAGACGGTGGACTGTTGCGCGAACTCTTCACCCGCGAAGGCTGCGGCACCGCCATCGCCCGCGATTCCTTCGTCTCCATCCGCCAAGCCCACAGCCGCGACATCCCCCGCATCATCGCCCTGATCCGCCCGTTGGAAGAACAAGGCATCCTGTTGCACCGCAGCCGCGAATATCTCGAAAACCACATCTCCGGCTTCTCCGTCCTCGAACACGACCGCAACATCTACGGCTGCGTCGCCCTCAAAACTTTCGACGACCCCGAAATCGGCGAACTTGCCTGCCTCGTCGTCTCCCCCGAAGCACGCGACGGCGGCTACGGCGAAATGCTGCTCGACCACCTCTTCCAAAAAGCCCAAAGCTTGGGCATCCGCCGACTGTTCGCCCTCTCCACCCACACAGGCGAATGGTTTGCCGAACGCGGTTTTCAGACGACCTCTCCCGACGCATTACCCGAAGAACGCCGCCGCGACTACCTCGCCAACGGCCGCAATTCGCAGGTGTTCGTCCGAGAATTAGCCTAAACGGGATTTAAACCCAAGGTCGTCTGAAAACTGCCGACGACCTCGTTTAGCGCCCCCAAACATCAAGCATGACTGAAAAAATAAGCCTGACGGTTTGCCGCCCTCTTTCATGAAGAGAAGACGACAAACCGTCAGGCTTACGTTTTGAAAAACTAAAAAGAAAACGCTGTTGCAGCAGGTTTTCAGGCGGCTTGATGTTCACAAAAAATCGATATTCCTAAACGGCCATTCCTCACTCAAAGGCGCGACAATTTCAAACGTCTGACCTTGATAGTCGAATTTGATTTTCCACGCATGAAGGAACATCCTCGATGCAGGCTTCCCGCCGTAGAGCGTATCGCCCAAAATCGGACTGCCTAAGCTTTTCATGGCGACACGGAGTTGATGGGTTTTACCCGTATGCGGATGCAGGACGAACAGGCGCAGGCCGGGTTCTAAACTGTGGCTGCAAAATTCGGTCACGGCGGGATTTTCCATGCTGCGCGTCAGTTTCCATGCGCCGCGCCGCGATTTTTCCATATCGCCTTTAATCCAACCTTGCTTCTTAGACGGCTTGTCCGTTGCCAGCGCCAAATAAGTTTTACGCATGGTTTTGGCAGCAAATTGCTGCGCCAACTCCGACGCGCTTTGCGGGTTCAGGGCAAACAGCAGCACGCCGCTAGTCAGCTTGTCCAATCGGTGCAGCAGCCAAACCTGCTCAAGACCGAGTTGCGCCGCCAGCGTCTGCGTCAGACTGACTTCGCCCTCTTCCTGATGTACGGATACGCCGCAAGGTTTGTTGACGGCGACAAAATCCGAATGTCTGAATAAGATTTCCCACATTTCAGACGACCTATTTCAACATAATGCCGCCGCCCGCCAAAGTGATGACGCCCAATACGCAAAACAGTACGCAGGCAGAAATCCGCACGACTTTGGCGGGGATTTTTTTCATCAGCATATCGCCCAGATAAACCACTGGGACAGTTGCCAACATCAATCCGGCAACGCTGCCGAGTACGACCATGGATAAGGATTGGTATTTTGCCGCCAGCAAGACCGTGGCGATTTGGGTTTTGTCGCCGATTTCCGCCATGAAAAACAGAAAAACCGTCGCCCCGAACGCGCCGTATTTGAGCCAACGGCTGTCGGGATTTTCATCTTTATCGGGCAGGAGAAGCCACAAGCCGACCGCGATGAAGCTGATGCCGACCGCCCATTTGACGGTATCGGGGGAAACAGTTTCCGCCAGCCATACACCGACAAATGCGGAGACCAAATGATTCAGCAAAGTGGCAATGAAGATACCGGAGACTACCGCGTTTTTCTGGGCGAAACGAGCGGCAAGGAAAAGGGCGAGCAGTTGCGTTTTATCGCCGATTTCGGCAATGGCAACGCCCAACATTGAAGAGAAAAATGCTTCCATAAGATACTCAACCGAAGCGGGCAAAAACAAAAAGCGTTGTACATACCGCCCGCAAGGGTATGGACAACGCTTACGTCTTGCCTGTCTTCCTGTTGTCAGGAAGATGCCGCCACCATGACCGATCTTTGTCGAACTCGGTCAATTATGTTGATAACGGCTCTGATTGTCAGTGAAAATCAGATGGCTACTCCCGTAAGAGTGTGCGCATTATAAAGAGGTTGGCACGTAAAGACAATCATAAAGGTCGTCTGAAACGGCTTTCATTTTCCAGAAGCTATTTTTACCTGCTTCGCAAAAATGCGTTTCAGACGACCTTTGGGGTCAGACTCAGCCAGCATCAATACAATAATTTGCTGGGTTTGTGTTCGGCTTCGGACAGCTCCACCGCGTTGAGCAGGCTCAAATCCAAAGATGTTTCGGAGATACAGGTTTCGCCGAACACATTGCAATACGTCATGACGAGCTTCATGATGCCGCCGAATTTTTTCTCCGGCAGACTCGCTGACAGCTCGCGGATATCGCCAAAGACGCTGCCGTACACTTCTCCCGAAGCCAGCATATCCAAGCCTTCGCCAACGATAACCAATTTGCTGACCGCTTCAACGATAGCGCGTTCCGCCGCTTTATCGGACACGGACGACACTTGCAGGCGGATGTTTTTCGCCATGCCTTTGCCGTGGTTGCGGATAGTCAATGCCAGCATCTCCGGCTGTTCTTCCACGCTTTGCAGGGAAGCATGCAAGACGGGATGGACTTTTTCCTGCTGTATCAATTTTTCCCTGCGCAGCCATTCGTTCTTTTTCCGCGCAATGACCGAAACCGCCGTCCATGCCAACCACACCAGCGCAACGGCGCAAACCGCGGCAACAACGGGCGCCAAATCAGCAAGATAGTCTTTGGGGTTAAACCAAAGGCAGGCGGTCAGAAAGCCCGCAAAAAATATTACGACGTATAAAATCGGCGCAAAACGGCTTTGAATCGTAGCATGCATAGATTTTCCTGTTTGTGGCACAAAGGTCGTCTGAAACCGGACTGCCGCGTTTATCGCCATACAGCCGGAATTTCGGATGGCATTCTAACGTAAACCGTATTTTTCGGCGCAATTGAATAATAAGCGGTAACAGTTGGGAAATATACGGCACTTTGCACCCGGTTCCGAGACAGGCCCAACCCGTTTTCAGACGACCTCTTTCAGGCATTTGTCCGCTTCGCACAGGAAAGCAGATCCGGCCTCATCCGTCCCTAATCAAGGATTTTAATTATTGAATATCAATCAATTAGATATATTATTTCACGCCGATATAAAACTTTTTCAATTTGTTGACAGTCTGTTACAATGCACTACTTCCGAACGGCGGCAAACCGTCCGTCATTCAAACTCAGAAAGGTTTTTATGGATAACAACTTTACCGAATCGCTGCACCAATTGGTTCAGAAAATCAATGATCCGATGTGGACAGGGCTGGTGTATGTCCTGCTGGGTGCAGGGCTGTTTTTCACAGTTGCCACCGGTTTCGTACAATTCCGCCTGCTCGGACGCAGTATCAAAGAGATGCTCGGCGGGCGCCAACAAGGCGACGATCCGCACGGTATTACGCCGTTTCAGGCTTTCGTCACCGGACTTGCCAGCCGCGTGGGCGTGGGCAACATCGCGGGCGTAGCGATTGCCATCAGCAGCGGCGGCCCGGGCGCGGTATTTTGGATGTGGATCACCGCATTGATCGGTATGAGTTCGGCGTTTGTCGAATCTTCACTGGCGCAGTTGTTCAAAATCCGCGATTACGACAACCATCATTTCCGCGGCGGTCCTGCTTACTATATTACCCAAGGCTTGGGTCAAAAATGGTTGGGCATCGTATTTGCATTGAGCCTGATTTTCTGCTTCGGATTCGTTTATGAAGCCGTTCAAACCAACACCATCGCCGTAACCGCCAAAGCCGCGTGGGGCTGGGACGAACATGCGGTCGGCGTCGCATTGGTCATCATGACTGCGCCGATTATTTTCGGCGGTATCCGCCGCGTTTCCCGCTTTGCCGAAATGCTTGTTCCGCTGATGGCGACTTTATATCTGCTGATGGCACTCTACATCATCATCACCAACATCAGCCTGATTCCGCACGTCTTCGGTCAGATTTTTGACAGCGCGTTCAACTTTAAAGCAGCCGGCGGCGGCCTGCTCGGCGGCTTGATTTCGCAAACCATGATGATCGGTATCAAACGCGGCCTGTATTCCAATGAAGCAGGTCAAGGTTCTGCACCTAACGCCGCCGCGGCAGCCGAAGTCAAACACCCTGTTTCCCAAGGCATGATTCAAATGCTGGGTGTATTCGTCGATACGATTATCGTATGTTCCTGCACGGCGTTTATTGTTTTGGTTTACCAACAACCTTACGGCGATTTGAGCGGTGCAGAGCTGACCCAAGCAGCGATTATCAGCCAAGTCGGCGCATGGGGCGCAGACTTCTTGGCAATCATCCTGTTTATGTTTGCCTTCTCTACCGTCATCGGCAACTATGCCTATGCCGAATCAAACGTGCAGTTCATCAAAAGCCATTGGCTGCTGACCGCCTTGTTCCGCATGCTCGTCTTGGGCTGGGTATATTTCGGCGCAGTCGCCAACGTCCCGCTGATTTGGGATATGGCGGATATGGCGATGGGTACGATGGCATGGATTAACCTGGTCGCCATCCTGCTCCTCTCTCCGCTTGCCTTCCTGCTGTTGAGGGACTACACGGCGAAACTGAAAATGGGCAAAGACCCCGTCTTCAAACTTTCCGAACATCCGGGCTTGAAACGCAAAATCAAATCCGATATTTGGTAAACCCATAGCCCGGTTAAAAAGGTCGTCTGAAATACCATGTAGTATTTCAGACGACCTTTTGCTTTTTACCGAAAATATTTAATGCAATGACGGCTCGACCTTAGCTTTATCTTCCCAAACCAATCCGTTTCAGCCCAGCCGAAAATCCTTTATTCAGAAACCTGTATCTCCCTATCGATTCCCGTTACAATACCGCCCGATAAACCCAAAAATCTCAACAAGATAGCCCCAATCATGAACGCCTCACAACGCGAACGCTTCGTCAAACGCTGGCTCAATTCCTACGAACGCTACCGCTACCGCCGCCACATACACGCCGTCCGGCTCGGACTTGCCGTACTGTTCTCTACCCTGCTCGCCAAACTCCTACACCTCCAACACGGCGAATGGATAGGCATGACCGTATTCGTCGTACTCGGCATGC
>OCIZ01000231.1_pt1 | contig 14928 bp, 12 predicted proteins | sample 1495841 | NCBI WGS metagenome assembly OCIZ01 (sample SAMN01915229, study PRJEB22387) | human oral metagenome | isolation source: saliva | host: Homo sapiens | place: USA
CGCTTAGCAGATTTACGCAACAATGGAATTTGTTCATTCGTTAAATGAAAACAGAATTTAGGAATCATTTGTTCTATAATCTCTTCATCAGAGGCTTTCAAAATAAATTCTGGCTGTAGTATAGGTTCCAATTCATCAAGTCCAGGATAGTCTTTCCCGATGCTCCAATCATGATTCTTATTAAATGGGCACGAGTCTTGGCAATTATCACAACCTATAATCCACTCTTCCAACATATCCTCTGTCACACCTTCTGGCAAATTACCATCACCAAAGGTATTGATAAAAGATACACAGGTTAATGGGTTCATTGTAAACGGTGCAGATAAAGATTTTGTCTTACAACCTTGCTGACATAAGTTACAAGAATCTGGGCACGGAGGAATATCCGTATCATGAATATATTCACAAGACTTATCTATTAAATAGGCTACTAATTCATAATTAGAACCTTTAGGACCATAAAAGAAATTATTTTTTCTATAAATTCCAAGGCCCGCGGCTACAGAAGCGGGACGCAGAGGGACAACACCAGCTGGCTTTGCGGTTTCACCACCAATATATTGAATATTTTGACTCTGTAACCATGTTTCAAAAGATTGTCTCCGTTTAAATTCAACACCATCAGGGATATTACTTAAAGATAATAGTAATCCTTTTGCATATCGATTCTGTAGCGAAGCAGGAAACTTATAATTTCCAAAATACTCGGTACAAACTACTATGGATTGTGCCCAATGATAATTTTCTTTTAATGCTAGAAAAGCTTTACTATGAGCATATACATCTTCACTTTCAGGTACATCTTCTAAACGCTTCGTCAACCGATCTTTATAAAAATCAAGTGCATCAAGAGGCACTATACCACAACTATCATAGCCACATGCTAGCGCTTTATCATGAATCTCTCGTGCCAATAAAGTATTCATATCATCGCCTCCTAAACATAGATTAACTATATAGTTATCATACTCTTTTACAGATTATAAAAAAAGATTTCTTATGAGTCCATCCTCCCGAAAAAGTAATGATACATAAGAAATCTTGTATTAATATTTAGTTTGTATTAATCTTCACCAATCATACGTACTTCTGGCTCCAGATGTACACCATGTTGATCATATACGCGTTTTTGTACTTCTTTAATAAGATCAAGTACATCTTTAGCTTTAGCATTGCCAGTGTTGATAACAAAACCAGCATGCTTATGAGATACTTGTGCATCACCAACAGATAACCCTTTAAGACCTGTTTGTTCAATCAAAGTACCTGCAAAATACCCTGGTGGGCGCTTAAAGGTTGAACCCGCACTAGCATACTCTAAAGGTTGTTTAGATTCGCGCTTTTCTGTGAGCTCATCCATGCGAGCCTTAATAGCGTCCTTATCACCAGGTTGTAACGTCATAATAACCTCTCCAATAACCTCATGATTATCATGGAATACGCTATGACGATATCCAAAATCTAAGTGAGATGCATCGTACTCCTTAATATTGCCCTCAAAGTCTACAGCTAGTACTGAAGTGACCACATGGCTCATTTCCCCGTCATAAGCACCTGCATTCATAAATACAGCACCACCAAGTGTACCTGGAATACCAATGGCAAATTCAAGGCCAGATAGTCCGTTTTCCCAAGCAAATTCAGAAGCATCTTTTAACATATAACCAGAACCAATGCATAATACATTATCATTGCAATCCATGATTTGTGTCATATGTCGAACCGATACGACAGCACCGCGAATACCACCATCTTTCACCAAAATATTGGAGCCGCAACCAATAATAGTTACAGGCACTTGTAATTCGTGAATATTGCGTAGCGTAAAGCTCAACTCATCCATCGTCGTAGGTTCAATAAATAAATCAGCAGGACCACCAATTTTAAATGTCGTATGATGACAAAGCAGTTCCTGTTCTCGTACACGTGTACTAGGTAATTTCTCTAATAAGGCTTCTTTTAAGTCCTTAATGTTTTGGTTGTTGTTGTTCGCCATGATCTAACACTTTCATCCCCTCAGTGATTGGTTCGCTAATGATTTTATAAATATCATTAGAGATTTGGCTCCAACGCATTTGTGCTTGTAAATAAGCAGCCGCTGCAGCACTTTCTTGAATTTGAGGCATCAATTCCTCTTGTTTCTTTTGCAATTCATCAGCTTCTGGTGCACCAGACAACTTTGCGTATTCCCATTGCATTTGTTGTGCCATAAATGTGCGTACCAACGCCGCTGCTACTGCGTCAGCTTTCAAAGCTTCTTGAGCTGCCATTAATTCTTTGTACTCTTCGGATTCACGCATAGCGTGAGCTAAATCATGAGCTTTATCGTAGTTCATAATATCCTCCTCCAACAACACCTGTCAAAATACTACCTCTCATGTAGATTGGGTAGGATTTCTAACATATATTTATTGTATATATCTCAATGGTGAAAGTATATTTATTTAGGTTGAATCCAGTTGCCTTCGGCTTTAAGATCTGGATAATCAAGTTGGCGCATAGCTTCATAGGCAATAATAGCTACTGCATTAGATAAGTTTAAAGAACGCGCCTCATCTACCATTGGTATACGAATGCATGTTTCTTCAACACCTTCTAATAAGCTTTCAGGCAAGCCTCTTGATTCAGGGCCGAATACGAGCATATCTCCGATTTCATACTTTACCTCGGAGTGGGTATGCTTTGCTTTTGTAGTAGCGTAGAAATATCTGCGATCAGGATATTTCGCATACAATTCTTGAATATTTTCATGTACCTGTACATCTACCAAATGCCAATAATCGAGACCAGCTCGTTTCACGTGCTTATCGTCGATAGAAAAGCCAAGTGGTTTGATAAGATGTAGGGTCATGTGATTAGCTGCGCATAAACGTGCTATATTTCCTGTATTGCCAGGGATTTCTGGCTCATAAAGTACTATTTCCATTTTCGTTCCCCTATTCTTTATATCTATATTATTCTACAAAGGAACGCACAAAATGTCCACTTTTCCCGCCTTCTTTTTCTACGAGGTATGTAGGGCCCATAATCATGCCTTTATCAATGGCCTTACACATATCGTATACGGTGAGCAAGCCCACTTGTACAGCTGTAAGGGCCTCCATTTCAACGCCCGTTTTTCCAGTAGTCTTAACGATGGCACGTACCTTGACGGCCTTGTTATGATTTTCATCAGTGCAAGCAGGGCTTTCACCATCTACTAAAGAGCAGTGAACCTCAACCTTTGTGAGCGCTAATGGATGACAAAGAGGAATGAGATTGCTCGTTTGCTTAGCCCCCATGATAGCAGCTAGTTGCGCAACACTAAGGACATCGCCTTTTTTTATAGTACCTGAAGCAATGCGCTCATAAATTGCATCATTGATTGCTATGAATCCTTCTGCGATAGCTGTGCGAGATGTGACATCCTTATCGGATACATCCACCATCCAAGCATTACCATCTTGATCAAAATGTGTTAAATCCATACTATATCCTTACTAATTATGCATAAATTATCATCAATAGTTTTATTTTCATTAGTTATATTATACAATAGAATTAAGATTTATATGTATAAGGAAGGAAGTGTTCCTATGAAAACAAAACTAACTTATTTCGGTCATGCTTGCTTTATGCTAACACGCGGTGATGTGTCCATGATTTTCGACCCATTCTTAACAGGTAATACATGGGATATCGCAAAAAAAGAAGATATCAAATGCCAATATATCTTTGTCAGCCATGGTCACGATGACCACTATGGCGATACAGATTTCATTGCTAAAGCAAATGATGCGCTCGTTATCTCTACGGCTGAGGTAGCAGGTAAAGCAGCAGCTGCTGGTTGTCGTACACACGCTATGCATTTAGGCGGTAAATTTGACTTTGAATTCGGTTCTGTTCGCATAGTACCAGCCTTCCACGGTGCTGGTATCCCTGGTGGTCATGCAGCAGGTTGTATCGTAGATTTCTATGGAGATATTGTATACTTCGCAGGTGATACAGCACTCTTTAGCGATATGAAATTGTTGAATCGCTTTGGCGATATTGACTACGCTTTACTTCCTATCGGCGATAACTTCACGATGGGCGTTGAAGATGCAGCACTTGCAGCCTCTTATGTAAAAGCGCGTATCTCTATTCCAATTCACTACCAAACATGGCCTGTTATCGATCGTGAACCAGGTGTATTTACAAGCTTAGTTGAAGGCAAATATAATCAAACAGCCCTCATTATCGATCCAGGTTCCTCTATCGAGCTCAATAACTAAAATAAAAAATAACATCTACGTAGAAATGACGCAATTCTAAGGAATTGCGTCATTTTTATATGCTTTTATAAACACATCTCTAGGTTAAACCAAAATATATCAATACTCACCTTTATAAAGCAGCCTAAACCTCTTGGTTAGCCATAGAAAAGCCACTACGACTAGACATACGTACAAATTCATCTATATCTTGTGTTTCATCTACACCCACATAACCTAGTTCACGAACCATGCCATACGGATTATGAAGAGATAGTTGAGGCTTTTCCCCTGTAAGAACCCATAAAACCTTATACCCTTTCGGAGCCTCTCGTAATCGTTCCTCGCCTTTGCCATCCGTGAAGTAAACTAATAAATCCACACGGTTTTGATTAGCTAAAGAAAATACTGGCGAGAAAGCTGTTGCACCGCGCACATCAAGGCGAGGCTTTACATCTTTTACTGATTCCATCGTATAAGTACGGCGCACCTCATTATCACATTCTACAACGGTGATGCGATGGTTATAGGCATGTACAATTTGCAGTACTTGTTCTAAGGCGTTCGTAAACTCTGCATCGGTAATACTACCGCTCATATCGAGAGCAACCCATACATTAGCCTTATGTTGACGCAAAGTCCCAGACAACTCCAAGCGCTCAGGTTGACGACGATTGCGACGCATCGTCGTTTTTTTGTACCCACTTGCTACCTTACCCATGAGCTTTTTAAGGTAGAAATACCACGGAAGAGCACGACGTGTCTTTTGGAAGGTATCGATGAGACTCTTCACATACCCTTCCATATCACCTTTAGAGGCTTCGTTGATATAGCGCTCCGTAATTTGGTCCATCGTATCCGTATCAATGGAATCAGATTCATCCCAAATATCATGGCTAGTTTGAGGGTCAAACTCCATAGCTACAGCTGTATCAGAATTATCTACGGGTACAAAGAGTTCAGGCTTTTCCTTCATCGCCTTATCGATGGCCTTGGCGTAATACTCAATAGTACGGAATCGTTTGAGCATCAATCCAAAACGTTCATTTACATTGGCTACCGTAACCGCATCACGATCAACATGTTCTAAGTAGTCATTTACAACCATATCCATCGCCATATGTACGGCCGTTTTATTAAAGCTTTGACTCAATGTTTTTACGCGCATCAAATGTGCAGAAATAATATGAAGAATTTCACGCTTAATGCCATCCTTCATAACATCTGGTGGCTGGCGTAGTAAGATAAAAGGATTTACATATAATACATAGCCACCTTGTTTTAAGTTAATACCGAAGGCACTGGTCATATCAAAACGAATACGATGAGCCATTTGCAAATAGAAGTAACCAAAGAATTGGTCCTCTTCAAGGAGTAAGCTATTTACATCATGCAAAATATTCCATAATCGTTGCTCAAAGGCAGGTGTCATAACGGCTTGTTGCATTATCGCAAAATCAGTGCCTTCAATTTGTATCTCATCTAAGGCACGTCCTATGGTCCCTATATGACTATCAGACATATTATGGTTCATCAAGTCCGCCGCTATGCGTTCTGGTTCCATGCTATGATGTTGTTCTTCATAACTATCTACATAGGCTTCGTAGGCAGCATAGATTTGCGTGTACAAGGCCTCTGCTTCACGATGAATACGCTCCCGTTTTGCATGCCAACGATCGAGAGCCTCGATGGCCTTCTCATCATAGGAACCTGTTTTCTCCCACCCGTCTATATGAGTGAGTAAATCAGAGGCGTCGCGAATATCATCTTTATCTAAATTTCGTTGCATCATTCCACCTCCTTTTTCATTTAACATCAGATTTTATGTATATCATGTTTTATATATTGGTTATTGTATCCCCAATCATTCGCTAAATTTCTTTGTCCATATAGACAGCTTCATTTAGTTAACTATGGAGCAGAACTATTTTTGTGCTTCAAAGAAGGTATCGATGAACAAGTCATCTTCAATCGCATAGGCGTATACCCGCTCATAAGTGTTTCGTAAATCTTTCATAACTGCTACGCGTAGATCACCTGGATACAATGTAAGGAATTCAATGAAGTGATGAACTTCTTCAGCATTACTATTGCGATTTAAACGATGCAACATATTTTTAGCCGCTACATATAGACGAGTTGGGCTTTCACCTTTAACCTGTTCAGCCATAGACATAATGGCCCCTGGCTTTTGAACCGCCCCTAATACATCATCAAAGGTAATAAGTGGTTCTTGGTCTGACTCGATAAAGTTAACAAACGCCTCAGCAATGAGTTTACCTACGTTACCGCGGATAACATTCATAAATACATCGCGACTATAGGCTGAACCTTCTTGGTTTTTATAAATCGTATACAGGCCAGATACGCGTTCAAAGGAGCGTGGTGTCGCATCAATATCATCTTCATGTCGTTGATTTAAATACTCTGGATAGGAAGAAATGAATTCGATAACTTTTTCCTCAATACCAGCACTTATAGCCCAGTCAATCCATTGCATATAATCAGCATTCATATAAAGCCATACAAAACGATTTTGTTGCGCCGGGTCCATGTCGATAGTTTGGTAGTCAAAAGAATCCTCAGGGTTCATAGCGGCGATGATACGCACTTGATCACTTAAAGAGAAGCCATTGATTTCACGATTCAAGATAAGATTCATTAACTCCTGTTGTACTGCATGTTCAGCACGGTTAATTTCATCGATAAATAGTAATACTTGACGACCTTTATCCACAGCTTGAGCCACATGCTCCAACGTATGATGTACAGCATACACTGTAGTCTTTACAGAATGTGTGTTACCACGACCATCTGTATGTGTTACAGATTCTACAGTTGGCAAACCACCAATTTCACCTTCTTTTAAAAGATTTCCATCAATGGTTACCAATTCCCAGTCATGCACAGTAGCTACGCGTGCCGCAAGAGATGTTTTACCAATGCCCGTTTCACCAACGAGCAAAGGCACTTGATTAGCAGCAAGCACTAATTCTACACTTGCCATTGTATCTATAAAGTTCATTGTATCTCCATTTCTAATACTTCAAATATTCACTGACTGCAATTTTCTTAACAGCCCTAGTTCCATAAGCGTCTATAAGTGACAATAGGTCGATATGCCATTTAGATTGGCGACCACCGATAGCTTGGTTGTTAATCAATTCACGAATATAGTCTTCATCAGCTGTATCACTAGAGATGGCGCTAATGATGATCGATTTAATTTCGTCCACAGTGACCCCTAAATTATTTGGTATATACCCTAGTGTGGCAGCACTTACACCAAATAGGTGCAATGCCAAGTCCTTTGTAAGCTTTGTAATTTGCCGCATCGCTTGAGAATCTTGTTTAACTGCTGCTTCTAATACGGCTACGCTAGGCTCATCAATATAACGTAATGCCAAGTAGTTCTCTTTAACCGCTTGCAATTGTACGGCTTCACTAGGTGCCTTAATATATTGCAAAGCATCATAGTTAGACTTTACAGCTTCTAACTGCAGTGCTTCAGATGGATTTGCAATATAGCGAATAGCCCAGCCAGATTGATCGAGTGCACATTGAACAACTGCATCAGATGGGGTATCGATATATTCTAAAACAGCCCAATCTTTTTTCACCAAGGCCTGTAATAGTTCTTCTGTAGGATGTTCCACGAATTGTATGGCTCGTGGTGATTGTGAAAGCGCCGTTTCAATAACCTTTTCGGTAGGTTCTTTAATGTATTGCAACAACATGCCATTTTGAGCTACGCAGGTAAGTTGCATTGCTTCTGTAGGGTTTGGAATATTCCGAATTCCATGGGGGTTATTGGTCAGCGCCGTTATGTATTGTTCTTCTGTCATACTAACCTTCATTTCTATTTAAAAAGGCCATACGAATACGTATGGCCTATACTGAATTCTATTTTTATTGTATCACATTTTTTCGATATAATTATATCTCTTTCGTATACTTACTACACCGTTAATGCATCTAAATCAGAATTATTCCCAATTACTAATAATTTATCATCTTCACCGAGAATGGTAATTGGGTTTGGTGGAACTTCTAAATCTTCACCGCGTCTTATGCCTACTGCATTAAGATTATATTTCTCACGCAAATTAGAATCCTTTAAGTTAGACCCCACCAAGAATGTTGGCACCTTAATTTCTATGAGACTAATATTTTTAGATAGTTGTAAATAATCCATCACATGGTCTCTAGTTAAAAACTGTACGAGGCGTAATGCCATATCGTATTCAGGGTAAATCACTTGATCTACACCTATTTTATGAAGCATTTTGCCTTGTATATTATTTTCAGCCTTGGCCACAATTTTAGGTGCATTTAATTCTTTAAGAAGCATAGCTGTCATTAAATTAGCTTGAAGATTTCCACCTATAGCCACAATAACCATATCAAACTGGCTTAGGGCCAATTCTTTGATTGCCTCTTCATCAGTTGTATCTGCAACTATAGCATGTGTTATAAATGGCGAAATTTTCTGTACAACTTCTGGATCAATATCTACACCTAATACCTCATGCTCCATGGAAGCTAACATCTTGGCAACAGTGCCACCAAATTGACCAAGACCTATTACTGCTATCGTTTTATGTTTCATATATGACCTCTTTTATATTCAATCTAATCTATTTTTATAACAATACACGCTCTTCTGCATAGCTAATTGGTTTAGTCGGTGCCGTTCTTAGCGCCCAAGTACCAATAACAGTCATAACCCCTACACGACCTGTAAACATAACAAGCATCAACACCCATTTACTACTTTCAGATAAATTAGGTGTAATACCCGTTGTAAGACCTACGGTCCCAAAGGCAGAAGTTACCTCAAAAAGCAGTCGAATAAAGTCATATGGCTCATCCCAAGCCAAATAACAAGTAGCAAATAAAACAAAAAGGATAGATAAAAAGATTATCCCATTTGCCTTAAGTACAGTAATCAACGAGATACGACGTTCAAAAACCTCTGTATCAGAACGGTTATTAAATAATGTACGCGATGCTAGAAAAGCGACGGCAATAGTACTAATCTTAACACCGCCCCCTGTAGAGTTAGGACCTGCCCCAATAAACATAAAAATGATGGTAATAAACAGTGTAATTGGATGTAAATCATTATAATCTACAGTTGCAATCCCCGCTGTACGAGGTGTAATCGATTGAAACAGAGATGCCATGATCTTGTTCCATATAGGTAAAGGACCAAACGTTTTGGGATTCGCCCACTCAACCCCCAAGAAAATAATAGTCCCTAAAAGGATGAGCGCCGTTGTACCAACTAACATTATTTTTGTATGTAGTTTTAAATCTACAAATCGTCGTAGCTTGCGATGCGACCAAATATCAAAAGTTGCGAGATACCCAAAACCACCTATTACAATAAGGGCCATTGTATTCATATTAAATAATACATCGCCCACCATAGCATAAGGTAGATCATTATCAAAGAATATAAATCCTGCATTACAAAAGCTGGAAATAGATTGCATAATCCCCGTATATAAAGCAGCATCACCAATATAGGGATATAGCTGAATGGTATAGATAATACCCCCAATTATTTCGACACAAAAGGTATAAATGGTTAGCTTCTTCGTAATGTGTAGAAGCCCTTTCATGCCATCTTGCCCTACATCTTCTGACAAAAGCACGCGATTTTTCAGACCTACCCGTCGCCCTAATACTAGAGCAATAATAGTGGTAAAGGAAACAATCCCTAAACCACCTAATTGGATAAGGATTACCATGACGATTTTGCCAAACAAGGACCAATGATGATAGGTATCTACTGTTGACAATCCAGTTACAGAAACACAAGATACTGCGGTAAAAGCTGCATCTACAAGCGTTGTACTAAGGCCTTGAGCATGTGATATGGGCAACATGAGTAATATCGTCCCTATAGTCATGGTAGCAAAAAAGCTAAGGGCTAATAGGCGATAAGGATTTTGTTGCATATATTGCTGAACTTGATTTTTTGAAGTATTTTTCCACATAACTATAGTCCTATCCTATTAGTTCCTGCACTGACTTTAACGTTGGTAGTGGACTGCGCCCGCCTATGCCTTGTGTATTTAAAGAAGCTACTGCAGATGCAAAAATAGCGGCCTTCTCTAAATCAGAATGTGCACAAGCTTTGAGCAACTCTACAGCATGTATAGATGCACGGTCATGCTTAGTCGTCGAAGTTGTGTCTTGCCCCTTCATATGATTAATTGTATATACTAAATTAGCTAGAAAAGCACCATGAAAGCTATCCCCAGCCCCCGTTGTATCTACTACGGTAGATTGAGTAAATGGTTCACATCGATAAAATGTTCCATCAGGCCAAACAAAATAACTACCATTTGCACCATCCGTAACACCTGCAATACATGCACCTCGTTCATGAATGATACGACAAGCCTCTTTTAGATTAGTTGTGCCCGTATATTTTTCAGCATAATCACGAGCTACGATAACGATGTGACTGGCTTCAGTAATAGGCTTCATGTCTTCATCGTAACGCTGAGCACCACCATCTAAAGAAATGATAGTGCCTACCTCTTTTGCAACGGCCATAGCAGAGCGCATGAGTTGGCGATGTCGACCATTGATATGCAGAATATAGGCAGATCCTATCAGCTGCTTATGGGTATCTAAAAACTCAGGCTCAGTTGCAGTAGACCGTTCAAAAAATACAGCACGCTCACCAGTACTCTGTTTTACGAGGATTGTTGCCACACCGCTCTTCGCACCGCGTTCAACTTGAATTGCCTCTGTATTAACATTGTATTTTTCAAAGTCATCTAATATATGACGACCTACCATGTCATCACCAATGCTATCAATCATAGCGGTACGGGCACCATATTTTCCTGCTACCGCTAGTGCTGTAGCCACTGGCCCACCACCATCTGTAGTAGACGATACGACTTGTTGTACCTCACGGCCTGTAGGATAATGATCGACGACGATAAATCGATCTAATGTACTGGCACCTATGCCAACAATATCTATATATTTTTGAGGAAATGTACTCATACTAATCTCCTAACTCCGAAACCACAACGATTCATGCAACAATATTACTTCTTATAGTTACAGAATACCTTTCACCTTATAAAAAGTAAACCCCAGACCATGGTCTGGGGCTACTTTGTAGTACAAAGTGTACTGTATGTCACGTAGTTTGTCTTATTTAGTATATGTTGTGTGTGAGAAAGGTTGTTAGATATAAGGTGTAATATAACAGGTTAAGACATCATACGTTCCATCATATATTCAATTTCATCAGCACTCAAATTGTACATAGCCTTTACCATTCGCTCTGCTGACTCACCAGATGCACCGCTTTTCGCAATTTCTGCTTTTGCCTTAGCTATAAGGGCTTCCTTGCGTTGTGCTTCGGAGTCTTCATCTGTTGGTACGGAAATATTAGCTTTACCTTGACCAATACCACGTACCTCTTGGTTAGGATTATCTTTAGACGTTGTTTTCGTATCTTGGGCGGCCACCGCTTCCATAGCGAAGGAGTTTTTACCAGTCATGATATACTCCACAGCCTCCAAGGTACTTTGTGTAAGATTTACCGTCCAGAATTCACCAGCTGCAGTCAATTTATAAAGTAACCCATTGTAAGCTACAAGACCACGTTCTTCCCATAATTTATAGAGCCAGTTTAATTCTTCTAGTCTTGGATCTAGTGTTACCAAACTCATAACATTGAGGAAACCTTGTTCAAGTTGGCTTACCACTTGATTTACGACGGGTTGTAACTCACTTTGTTTCATAAGAGCCATGAATGGTTTTTCACCGCGACTAACCATATCTTCGTATGGCTTTAATGCACGATGTAACATCATGCCGTACCCATCCACATTACCACCGGCACCGCTACCAAATGGGAACATAGGCACGCCCGCTTTAGCCAAGATATTATACAAGCTACGTTCACGATTATTAGCACTCCAGTGAGCTGCGCTTAATCGGCGATAGGAACGCTCATCAAGGTACTTACGACCGAATTTGAACATATCCCCTTGCATTGCTGTTGTCGCAGCAGCTGGCACCTTACCTTTTGCAATATCTTTATTAAGATCACTGCCATCAAATACGTTCAATTGATATAGGTCAGCACCATCTACGCCAGAGCTTACTAAAGCAGCTAGATCTTGTTCCCAAACTTCCATAGTTTGACCAGGCAAACCATAAATTAAGTCGATAACAACAGAGCATTGACCATAGGCTTTCAACGCAGCCAACCGTTCTAATACAGTTTCTTTCGTATCTAGACGGCCTACCATTTGACGAACTTCTGTGTTGAAAGATTGTACACCGATAGACATGCGGTTTACGCCGTTTGCCATCCACACATCGAGATTTTCAGGAATCAAATCGTGAATACGGCCTTCTAAGGTAAGCTCATAATCGTTAGCTAGTGGCAAATATTCTTTAATTGCTTTTAGCAATCGTTCAGAGTTTGCTGGAGATAACGATGTTGGTGTACCACCGCCAATAAATAGGGCGTGGATTAATCCATCTTTTAATCTTGGACGCTCACTAGCTAGTTTTAACTCGCTAACAAGACCATCAATATATTGGTCCTCTACGTTTTGACTCGTACCGTTTTGGAAGAAGCCACAATATGTGCATTTAGTCTTACAAAACGGAATGTGAATATAGGCGCATTGCATTTCACCCTTTTTCGGTGTGCCATTCATTAAGGTATCCCAAACGGCTTGTGTTTCCTTTGGCGAAACTAAGGTGCCATTTAGCCCTGCATGAACAACCCGTTTATGAGGGAATGCACCACTCATCGGATTATCGCATTCTAAACCTAATTGTAGATTGCGCTGTTTCTCCGGAATGGATTCAAAGAAACTTGCTAAACTCATACTCCAATCCCCTTTCAGTTTAGGCTTGCAACTTTGCAAGTACAGATTTTGTAAATTCTTTTGCATTTGCAAAGTCTTGTTCGTCTGGATGCGTTTCAGCCGCTTTATGTAAGGCATCGCGTTCAGGGCTTTGACCATGAGCAGATCCAGGTGGGAACATTTTATACATCATTTCGATGACTTTCGGATCAATTTTACCTTGGCATACGAATCCATCTACAAGGGACTCTTTATTTTGTAGTAATTCAGATGCTTTTTCAATACTTTCACGAGCATGATCAGAATCTGCATACATACCTAATGTAGCAAAGAATACGATGTTAGGATTCTTCAAAGTTTCAATTAACTTAGCAGCCTCTTTATTTGCTGTGCCACGGTCTACCCAGAAGCCTACGAATACTGTGTCATAATCAGCTAAATTCTCAGGCGCTTCTTTTACAGGAACGCAAGGCGTACCTTCAGGCATTACAGAAGCCATTGCTTCCGCCACCCTTTTTGTATTTCCCGTGAGGGAAGAATATAAAATAATTGATTTCATAATTAGCTCCTTTAATTCTTGGATGAGTATATTACTAAAATAGATCTATTACATAGATACTTTTATTCTTCCTCATCATCAGAGGATTCGTGCCCTCTAAACTCAACTGGTACGTTGATATCGATATCTTCGCCTGTTGGATTTTTATATGGTGTTGCGGCCACTACGGCAGACATTGCTGCATCATTGAATATTTCATTTGTAGAATATACGATACTTTGTCCAATAAGACTACCATTTGTATCAAGTGTTACTTGTACAGTCACATCGCCTTGTAATTTTCTTTTTAAAGCCATGGAAGGCATTTGTGCATTGTCTTGCACTCTTGCACGGAATCCCTCCGTATCAAAGGCCGCTTTCACTGTACCATGACCGTCACCTTTACCAGTGCCGTCACCCTTACCATTCCCCTGACCTTGGCCATCACCATTGCCAGTGCCATCACCTGTACCGTTTCCACCGCCAGAGCCGCCACCATGTCCGGGGCCGGAACCACCTGTGGAATTATCACCAGAGGTATTACCTTTATGTTCGCCGCCTTTCGGGGGTACATCTACTGCATCAGGAATATCTCTTGCAGTAGATGGATCAACATTTGCTACAACAGCCTTTGTTCTTGCCGCTACTTCATCAGCCGATAATGGTTTAGGGAATAGGTCTGACCTATTACCGCCACCACCGCCGGCATGACCACTGCCGCCATCATCGAGCACACTTTGCGTGAGGTCGATTTCATAGGTTTCCATTTCTTGAATCGCTGGAACCACTACAAAAAAGATAACTGCAATAAATAGAGCAACTAGATGAACTACGGCGGATATAATGGCTGCTTTTTTCCATGATATGCCTAGTCCCATAGTTATCCTTTCTGTTCAGCTGCAATAGCCAAGCGTTTAACACCAGATTGCTTTAGCATATCCATAATCGCTACTACTTGACCATGAGCTGCACGTTTGTCGGCTTGTAAGATAACACTAGCGTTAGGATTTTCTTGAATTCGTTGTTTAATCATAGCTTCTGCTTGATCAATACTCATTGGATTGTTATCAATTGTAATATGCCCTTCCGCATCAAGTGTAAATACAACTGGTAACTGAGCCGGTGCAGATGCACTAGTAGCTTGTGGTAATTGTACAGATAATGCTTTTTGAGCCACTGTTTGTAAGCTATTCATCATGAAGAATACCAACAAGAAGAAGATAATATCAATCATTGGGATAATCATGAATTCAGGCTTTGTTTTCATACGAAAGCTTTGTAAGTTCATAAT
>OCIZ01000237.1_pt1 | contig 14719 bp, 14 predicted proteins | sample 1495841 | NCBI WGS metagenome assembly OCIZ01 (sample SAMN01915229, study PRJEB22387) | human oral metagenome | isolation source: saliva | host: Homo sapiens | place: USA
TCTGTACTGTCTGCGGCTTCGTCGCCTTGTCCTGATTTTTGTTAATCCACTATAACGCTAAGGTCGTCTGAAAAACTTATTCGCGGTTGCGCGCGTGCCAGAAATAACGCCACACGAAGCAGGGGAAGGCGAATATCAGGTAGAGGCAGACTACGGTGGCGTAAAACTCCCAGTCTTGATGCTGTACCGCGCCGGCGCGGGATTCAAGAATATAGGCGAGGATGGCGGTCAGAATGAAGCCTGCCGCCAATTCGACGAGGTGATGCCCGAAATGTTTGCGCTTGAGCGGGAACACACCGAAAAATTTGGTGGTAACGAAGGGGGCGTTGGCGAAGATGAGCGCCAATACCAAAAGGATGTACATGGATGCGGTCATGATGTATGTGTCTTTCTGTTTTCAGACGACCTCTTTGATTCAAAGGGTCGTCTGAAAAAACAATCTTGGGCTGCGTATCTTAACAAAAACGGCAGCCTCTGACACGGCTGCCGTTTCGGTTTATCGCCTTACAAAGTGTTTTCCAAAGCCTTTGCACACCAGTCAATCATCGTTTGCGGCATAACGCCCCACAAAACCAGCAAGAACGCATTGATGCTCAGGAAGAATTTGGCGGCATAGTTGCTGCCGATGGGTTGGCCATGGGTGGGTTCGTCGAAATACATGACTTTAACCACGCGCAGGTAGTAGAACGCGCCGATTAAGGACATAACGACCGCGAAGACCGACAACCAAACGTAATGGAATTTCAGCAACACCATGATGACGCCGAATTTGGCGTAGAAGCCCATCAGCGGCGGAATACCTGCCATAGAGAACATGACCAGCAGCATCAGTAAGGCAAACCAAGCATGACGTTGGTTCAAGCCTGCCAAATCTTTGATTTCTTCACACTCGATATTGTCGTTGGACAATACCATCAATATGCCGAAGCCCGCAGCCGCCATCAAAGCGTAAGTAATGGCGTAATACAGACCCGCAGTAGAGCCGATTGAGCCTGCCATAAACGCCAGCAGGATAAAGCCCATGTGCGACACAGTCGAATAGGCAAGCATCCGCTTGATATTGGTCTGCATAATCGCGGCAAGATTACCAACCACAAGCGACGCAACGGCAAGGATGGCAAACATAGGCGCCCAGTATTGATGCACTTCGCCAAAACCGGTCAGCAAAATACGGAAGGCAAACATCACAGCGGCAATTTTCGGTGCCGTACCGACAAACGCGGCAACGGATGTCGGCGCGCCGTGATACACGTCGGGCACCCACATATGAAACGGTACTGCGCCCAGTTTGAACGCTATCGCCACGACGATAAACACCAACCCCAGTTTCAACAGCCATTCGTTGGCGATCTCGCTGTACGACGACGCCAAAACAGTGGCGAAGTCGAGCGAATGCGTCGCGCCGTAGACCATCGAAATGCCGTAGAGCAACAGGCCGGAAGCCAGCGCGCCCAAGACGAAATATTTGAGCGCGGCTTCGGCGGAGCGGCCGGAATCGCGGCGCAGCGCAATCATGGCATAAAGCGACAGCGACAAAAGTTCCAAACCAATATAGGCGGTCAGGAAATGCGCCGCACTCACCATCACGCTCATGCCTAACAGGGCGAACAGCGACAAAGTGTAAAACTCGCCTTTAAAAATACCGCGCGCCTGATTGTACGGTTTGCTGTAAATAAACAGCCCGAAGGTCAGCCCGTACAGCACCAGCTTGGACAGGCGCGACACACCGTCGGCGATATACATTCCGTGAAACGCCAACGTACTGCCCTGCTCCCACACCGCCAGCTGCGTAACCGCTACGATAATAACGGTTCCCAAGCTCATCAGATGGGTCAGATAGCGGTTTTTATCGCTAATCCACAAATCTGCCAGCAATACGGCAATCAAGAGCGCAAACAGCACGATTTCGGGCATGGCAGGCATTAAGTTCAAATCAATCAAGTTCATTCGCACACCTCAAATCTTGCTTTGCGCCACATGGGCAATCAAATCGTTTGCCGCCTGATGCACCACTTCGATAAACGCCTGCGGATACAGGCCCATACCCAATACCGCAACCGCCAAAATCGCCAGAATCGCAAATTCGCGGCAGTTGATGTCTTTCATATCGGCAACGTGCGGATTACCGACCGCGCCGAAAATCACGCGCTTATACATCCACAGCGTGTAAGACGCACCGTAAATCAGCGTCAGCGCCGCCAGCGCGCCTACCCAGAAATTCACTTTGACCGCGCCCATAATCACCATAAATTCGCCCACGAAGCCCGAAGTCGCCGGCAGACCCGCGTTCGCCATCGCAAACAGCATCATAAACGCCGCAAACTTGGGCATCACGTTCACCACGCCGCCGTAATCGGCGATATTGCGCGTGTGCAGGCGGTCGTACATCACGCCGATACACATAAACATCGCCGCCGACACGAAACCGTGCGAAATCATCTGAATGACCGCGCCTTTCAACGCCCAGTCGTTCAACTGTCCGTTAATGAACAAGAACATCCCCAAGGTAACGAAACCCATATGGCTGATGGACGAATACGCCACCAGTTTTTTCATATCGGTCTGCACCAGCGCGACCATACCGATATACACCACCGCAATCAGACTCAACACGATGATGACCGGCGCGAAATAGCGCGACGCGTCGGGCAGAATCGGCAGGATGAAGCGCAAAAAGCCGTATGCGCCCAATTTCAGCGTAATCGCCGCCAACACCATCGAACCGCCCGTCGGCGCCTCAACGTGGGCATCCGGCAGCCAAGTGTGCACGGGGAACATCGGCACTTTCACCGCAAACGACAGGAAAAACGCCACAAACAAAAGCTGTTGCACGCCCAGCGGAATCTGTTTGATGTTTTGGAAATCCTCAATCGCAAAGCCACCGACTTGGTAAGACAGATACACAATCGCCACCAGCATCAGCAACGAACCCATCAGCGTATAGAGAAACAGCTTCACCGACGCATACACGCGGCGCGGACCGCCCCACACGCCGATAATCAGGTACAGCGGAATCAGCATGCCCTCGAAGAACACATAAAACAGCAGGGCATCCCGCGCCGCAAACGCGCCGTTAATCAGGCCCGACATGATTAAAAACGCCGCCATATACTGCGCCGGACGCTTCTGAATCACTTCCCAACCCGCCAGCACCACCATCAGCGTGATAAACGCGTTCAGAATGACAAACAGCACCGAAATACCGTCCACACCCAGCGAATAGTTGATTCGCAAAAGCGGAATCCACTCGTGGAACTCGGTAAACTGATAGCCGCCGCTCAAACGGTCGAAACCCGTAAACAAGGGCAGCGTTACCAAGAAACCGGCAAGCGCACCGATTAAAGCGAGCACGCGGGCAAGCGGCGCACGGCTGTCCGGCCCCGTCGCCAAAACCAGCACGCCCGCAGCGATGGGTATCCATATTGCCAAGCTGAGTAGGTAGTTGGAAAACATAGTGGTTAACCTGTGGTTAAAATAAAAATATAGTTGTGTGGGTTGGTTTTTCAGACGACGTTTTAAGAGGTCGTCTGAAAAAGGTTTGTTCAGGCTTCTGCTATTTATCTCAAGCTAATTCTGCCGAATCTTCCAGCCGTAGGTCGGATTCTCGAATCCGACACGCTGTACTATTTTCTTTTTCATGTCGGATACAAGTATCCGACCTACAACTTGAATGGTTTTCTTTTTCAGACGACCTCAAACACTGCCTTCTTTCTCGATCACCAAAATCCGCGCTTCGCCGCACGGATGGGCAACGTGTTCCGTGCCGATTCCTGCGTAGAAGATGTCGCCGCTTTTCAACTGAACGATGTGTTCTTCGCCGTTTTCTCGGTAGTGCATATCGACTTCGCCGTCCATCACGGCAAACACTTCCTCGCCGTCGTTGACGTGCCATTTGTAGGGCTGATCCGTCCAGTGCAGACGCACGGTGATGCCGTTCATATTGGCGATGTCGAGTGCGCCCCATGCACGGGAAGCGGTAAATTCGGCGGAGCGGATGGTTTGTGTATCGGGCATTTTCGCGCCTCTTTGATTCTGTATCTAGATAAACCTGTCGATACAACTGTTTATTAAATCCCGTCATTCCCGCGCAGGCGGGAATCCAGAACGTAGATTTTAGGAAGCCTTTTTCCTTGACAGTTTTACGCGCCGGTAGGTCTGGATTCCCGCCTGCGCGGGAATGACGGCGGTCGGCAAACTCAGTATCTATCCAAGTAAATCAATTATGACCGAAATGTTGGCTACGCCCCGTCGGTACGGTTGGTTTCCATCTCAAGTTTAATGAACGCATCAATCATGCTGCGCCAAACTGCTTCAGCTACTTCGGGCGACAAACCGACCTTTTCGGCATAGGCACGGCGCGAGGCAATCACTTGAGCCACCCGTTCGGGCGCGGAAACCGCCTGCATATCGTTTTTAGGTTTCAGACGGCCTGCCTGCCGCACCAGCTTCTGCCGGCGGACGAGCAATTCTATTAATTCCTTGTCCAAACCGTCGATGGCTTCGCGGACTTCGTCTAGGGTTTGCGGTAATTTGTCTTCAACCATTGTTTCTCATATTTCCTTTTTCAGACGACCTAAACGTCGTCTGAAAATCTCATCCTTATCTGAACAATCCCCAGAAGGTCATGCCGAGCAATACCAATACTCCGAACACCATAGCGGCGGCGTAAGTGTAGATAAAGCCGGTTTGAGCTTTGCGTATCTGAGCGGCAATCGCGCCGACCAGCTTGGCGGAGCCGTTGACGATGCCGTTGTCGATAATGGCGGTATCGCCGACTTTCCAGAAGAAGTTGCCCAATGCGCGCGTGCCTTTGGCGAAGACGTTGAAATAGAGGGCGTCGAGGTAGTATTTGTTTTCAAACAAAACGTAAACCGGACGGAACGCCTGCACGATTTTGGCAGGCAGGTGCGGCAGTTTGACGTACAAAAGCCATGCGCTCAATACGCCTGCGATAGCGAGGTAGAGTACGGGCGAATGCAGGCTGTGCGACACCATCGCCAATGCGCCGTGGAACTCTTCCTTCATGATGTGCATGGTCGGATGCGCGTCGGCGTTGACGAAAATCACGTCTTTGAAGAAATCGCCGTAGAGCATGGGTTCGATGGCGATGTAGCCGATGATGACGGACGGAATGGCAAGCAGAATCAGCGGCAGGGTAACGACCAGCGGGCTTTCGTGCGGATTGTCGTTTTTGCCCAAGCCGTGATGTTCTTCGCCATGGCCGTCTGAATGGTGTTCGGGCAGGCTGCGCCATTTTTCTTCGCCGTGGAACACCATAAAGTATTGGCGGAACGCGTAAAACGCGGTAACGAACACGCTGGCGAGGACGGCAAAATAGGCAAAGCCGCTGCCCGGCAGGGTGCTGTATTTCGCCGCTTCGATAATCGAATCTTTGGAGTAGAAGCCGGAGAAGAACGGCGTACCAATCAGCGACAAGTTACCGATCAGCATGGTCAGCCAAGTAATCGGCATGTATTTTTTCAGATTGCCCATGTGGCGCATGTCTTGGTCGTGGTGCATACCGATAATCGCGCTACCCGCCGCCAAGAACAGCAAGGCTTTAAAGAAGGCGTGGGTCATGACGTGGAACATCGCCACGGAATAAGCGGACGCGCCCAGAGCCACGGTCATGTAGCCCAGTTGCGACAGGGTGGAATACGCAACCACGCGCTTGATGTCATTTTGAATCACGCCCAAGAAGCCCATAAACAGGGCGGTAATCGCGCCAATCACCATAATGACCGACAGCGCGGTGCTGCTCATTTCGTAAATCGGCGACATGCGCGACACCATGAACAGACCCGCCGTAACCATCGTCGCGGCGTGAATCAATGCGGAAATCGGCGTCGGGCCTTCCATCGAATCGGGCAGCCAGACATGCAGCGGGAACTGAGCCGATTTACCCATCGCGCCCACAAACAACAGCAAACAAGTTACGGTAATCAACGACCATTCCACACCGGGGAACAGTTGGATAGTGGCCGTCTGAACATTAGGCAGATAAGCGAATACGTCCTGATAGCGCAAGCTGCCGCCGAAATAGGCAAGCACCAAGCCGATACCGAGCAAAAAGCCGAAGTCGCCGACGCGGTTGATCAAAAAGGCTTTCAGGTTGGCAAAAATCGCGCTCGGACGTTTGAAATAGAAACCGATCAAGAGATACGACACCAAGCCCACTGCTTCCCAACCGAAGAAGAGTTGGACGAAGTTGTTGCTCATAATCAGCATCAACATGCTGAATGTAAACAAAGAAATATAGCTGAAGAAGCGTTGGTAGCCGACTTTTTCATCGTGCATATAGCCGATGGTATAGATATGCACCATCAACGACACACCCGTTACCACGACCATCATCATCGCCGTCATCGTATCGACCAAGAAACCGACGGAAAAATCCAAACCGCCCATCGTCAGCCAGGTATAGACATTCTCGTCAAACTTGGCGCGGCTGCCGTCGATAAAGCCCCACAGCACATAAGCCGACAGCACGGCGGACACCGCCACGCCGAGTATCGTAACCGTATGCGCGCCGGCACGTCCGATTTTATTGCCGAACAAACCCGCAATCAGCGAGCCTGCCAAAGGCACGAGGGCAATGATGAGATATAAAGTCATGTCGTTCATTTTGGATGAACCTTTTTGATTTAAAAATCTATGTTTGCTTTGTCGGTCGGATTCCCTAATCCGACCAATCTACTTTGTCTTGGTTTTCAGACGACCTCACGCCATAAGGCAGGTTGTCCAACCTTAAATTTTTTCCTTACAGGCTTCGGATTTTCAGCCAAACCGTGCGACAGCATTCAAATCCGATAAAGCTGCCTGTCTTGACAACGCGCCCTAATCGCTTTAGTGATGATGTCGTGGGGATCTACCAATTTGAAACCGTTCCCGCCTAAGTCCAAGCGGTCAAGGTCAGTCAGCATTATTGTATCCAAAAACACGCCTGTTTCAGGTCTACGGTATTCCACCGCAATGCCTTGACAGCCCCTTGTATGAACTTGATACACAGAGCGTATCCATGCGTATTTCACCTTACCCGCCCCACAGCCGTGTATGCAATAAGACAAACCGTCTTCGTCCAAACGTATGAATTCCCGATCTCTGCCCGTATTGCGGCGCGAATTTTGCCACATCTTCCATCCGGCAATCCCGATACCCGCACACAAAACCGACAATAAGCCAAACAGCCAGCCCAACCGCCCCGCCCATGCGAACGCAAACCACACCAGCCAAATCGACAAGAAAAACGGAATAACAAGCCAACACAAAACTAAAAGCGAACGCGGCTTAAACACCCATTGCTCGATATTCACTTGATCGGTTTGTTCAGACGGCATCCGCTCTACCCTTTCAAATCATCCAAATCGGCAACGTTGATTGTTTGTCGGTTGCGGTACACCAATACCATAATTGCCAAACCGATGGCAGATTCGGCAGCAGCAACGGTCAATACGAAGAATACGAAAATCTGTCCGGCGGTATCGCCCAGATGCTGCGAGAAGGCGATAAAGTTGAAGTTTACCGCCAAAAGCATCAGCTCGATCGACATCAGCAAGACCAGCACGTTTTTGCGGTTCATAAAGATGCCCATCGCGCTGATACCGAACAGGAGCGCGCCCAATACCAAATAATGCGTCAAGGTAATCATGCTTTGCCCTCCTCTTTCGGCTTGAGGTCGTCTGAAACTTCGTTTTCTTCCGCAGATTCGGTTTGCGGTTTCACGGCTTCCATTTTCACCAAGCGCATACGGCCTTGGTCGGCGCGCACTTTAACTTGGTCGGCAGGATCCATGCGTTTCGGATTGGTGGTTTTACGGTGAACCAGCGCAATCGCCGCCACCATACCCAACAGCAGCAATACCGCCGCCAGCTCAAACGGCAGCAGGTAGTCGGTATAAATACGGCTGCCCAAATCGCGGATGTTGTTGTAATCCGCAGGAATGTCTTTCATCAAACCAAATGCGGCAAGGTCGGTTTTCGGGTTGACCAGAATCAGAATCAGCGCAACCGCCAACAGCGTACCGACCACACCGGCAACAGGCGCATGACGCCAGAAACCGGCGCGCATTTCCTCGATGTCGATATTCAGCATCATCACGACGAACAGGAACAGCACCATCACTGCGCCGACATACACGACCACCAGCGTAACGCCCAAAAACTCCGCCTGCATCAGCATCCAAATCATCGCGCTCACGCAGAAGGTCAGCACCAGATGCAAAGCGGCATGGACAGGGTTTTTCGCAGTAACGGTACGCAGCGCACCGTATAGGACGATGGCGGCAAGGATATAGAACAGAATCGCGGAAAAAGTCATTCGTCTGCTCCTTAGCGGTACGGCGCGTCAGCGGCTTTGCGCTTGGCGATTTCGGCTTCGTATTTGTCGCCGATTGCCAAGAGGATCGGCTTGGTCATGTGCAAGTCGCCTTTTTTCTCGCCGTGGTATTCAAAAATATGGGTTTCCACAATCGCATCGGTCGGACAGGCTTCTTCGCAGAAGCCGCAGAAGATACACTTGGTCAGGTCGATGTCGTAACGCTTGGTGCGGCGCGTGCCGTCTTCGCGTTCTTCAGATTCGATGTTGATCGCCATTGCCGGACACACCGCCTCGCACAATTTACACGCGATGCAGCGTTCCTCACCGTTCGGATACCGCCGCTGCGCGTGCAGACCGCGGAAACGCACAGACTGCGGCGTTTTCTCTTCGGGGAAATAAATCGTGTCTTTGCGGGCGAAAAAGTTTTTGAGTGTTACGCCCATGCCTTTGACCAGTTCGCCGAGCAAGAAAGTTTTTACTAAATTAGCCATATTCTGTTCCCTCAAAACAGGGATTCCGTTAAATATTCAAAACTGCGTTTTCAGACGACCTTGATACGTCGTCTGAAACTTATTTCCACAAATTCAGCGGCGAAATCATCCACAGACCCAAAATCACAATATAGGCGAAGCCGATGGGAATCAGCACTTTCCAGCCCAAGCGCATGATTTGGTCGTAGCGGTAGCGCGGGAAGGTTGCACGAATCCACAGATACCAGTACAGCACCGCCGCCATTTTCACGAACATCCAGAATGCGGAAGGCGTGCCGATAATGCCCCAGCTTTGCGGGAAGGGGGACAGCCAGCCGCCGAGGAACATCAGCGAGGTCAGCGCGGCAATCAGGATCATGAAAATGTATTCGGCAAGGAAGAACAGCGCGAACGCAAAGCCGGAATATTCGACGTGGTGGCCGGCAACGATTTCGGATTCGCCCTCCGCCACATCAAACGGTGCGCGGTTGGTTTCGGCAACGGCGGAAATCAGATAGACGATGAAGATTGGGAACAGCGGCAGCCAGTTCCACGAGAACACGGAGCCGCCCGCGATACCCTTAGCTTGTGCGGCAACGATGTCGGAGAAGTTCATGCTGCCCGACACCATCACGACGCACACCAGCGCGGCACTCATGGCGATTTCGTAAGAAATGCTTTGCGCGGAGGCACGCATTGCGCCCAGGAACGAATATTTGGAGTTGGAAGCCCAGCCCGCGATGATCACGCCGTAAACCGACAGCGAGGTAATCATCAGGATGTACAAAAGGCCGATATTGATATTGGTCAGCACCCATTCTTCGTTGAACGGAATCACCGCCCACGCTGCGAAAGACGGGGCGAGCGACATAATCGGGCCGATGTAGAACAAGGCTTTGTTTGACAGCTTCGGACGGGTAACTTCTTTAAACAAGAGTTTGAACACGTCGGCAAACGGCTGAACCAGCCCCCACGGACCGGTTACGTTCGGACCGACGCGAAGCTGCATGAAGCCGATGACTTTACGTTCGAAATAAGTCAGGTAGGCGACGGTCAGAATCAGCGGAATCAGGATAATCACGATTTTGACGATGACGGACACCACCAAGCCCACGGTGATGCCCAAATCGCCCAGACCGAGCGTTGCGGCAAAGAGGTTTTGGAACCATTCCTGCATAATCAAGCTCCCGCCAGTTCAATAGTGTCCATCAACGCACCCAGCGCGGCATTTTCGGTATGCAGCGGCAGATGCACCACGTTTTCAGGCAGTCCGGCATCGGCTTTGACCATCACGGACACGCCTGCGCCGTTTTGTTTGGCGACGGCGGTTTGTCCGTCTTGCAAGCCTAAGCGCACCAATGTGTTGGGATTCACACGCGCGGCAGGCACGGCGGCATGGCTGGTCGCCTGCAACGGTGCGGAACGGCGCACGATGGCATCGGTGTGATAGATGCCCACTCCGCCCACACGCACGAGGCAGCTTGAGGTCGTCTGAAAATCTTTTTGAGTCGATGCGGCGCGGTTGTTCAGTTTGGACGGCAGGCTTTCCGCGTCCAATGCGTCTTTCAGAATCGCGGCGGTATCGTGGTATTCAAAGCCTTGCAGGTCAAACAGGTTGCCCAATACGCGCAATACTTTCCACAGCGGACGCGAGTCGCCGAAGCCCTGAACGACGCCATGGAAGGATTGCAGACGGCCTTCCATATTGATGAAGCTGCCCGAGGTTTCGGTAAACGGCGCAATCGGCAGCAATACGTCGCACACGTCCAGCAGTGTTTCGCTGACAAACGGCGTAAACGCCATCACGCTTTTCGCCTGTTTCAACGCGGCTACGGCTTTTGCGCCGTCCGCCGTATCGATTTCCGGCTCGACGTTGAGCAGCAAGACTGCCTGTTTCGGCGCGTTTGCCATTTCGGCAACGCTCTCGCCTGAGTTCACTCCCAATACGTCCGCACCGACGCTGTTGGCAGCCTGCGGCAAAATACCCAGCACTGCGCCTGTCGCATCCGCCAGCTCTTGTGCGGCGGCGTAAATTGCGGCGTAGTCGGGATGGTTTTGCACTTCCGCGCCCAAAATCACCGCTGCTTTTTCAGCGTTTTTCAGGCTCGCGGTAATCGCGTTTTCCGCATCGGCAGACAGGTTTTTCAGACGACCTGCCCACTCGTCGGGATGCACCGCTTCCTGAGCCAGAAGCGGCATAAACAACTCTTCCTTGCTGCTTGCCAACACGCTCAAGGCCATGCGCTCTTTGGCAGCACGGCGCAGGCGGGCGGTCAGGAGCGGCTGCTCTTTGCGCAGGTTCGCACCGACTACCAATACGGCTTCGTTGTCCGCCAGCGATTCGATACTTTGTCCCAGCCATTGCGCACCATTGAGGTCGTTTGAAAGACGTTTGTCCTGTTGGCGCAGACGGGTGGCGAAATTTTTAACGTCCAAGCCGTCGGCGAGTTTTTTCGCCAGATACAGTTCTTCAACCGTATTCATCGGGTTCGCCCAAATGCCGACTTGGTTTTGGTTGTCGTCTTTGGCGATACATTCAATCGCGCTGCGGACATATTCCAACGCGGTTTTCCAATCTACGTCCATCCACTCGCCGCCCTGTTTGATTTTCGGGTTTTTCAGACGGCTTTCATGATACAGGCCTTCGTAGGCGAAACGGTCGCGGTCGGACAGCCAGCATTCGTTAATCGCTTCGTTTTCCAGCGGCAGCACGCGGCGGACGGTATGGTCTTTGGTTTGCACAATCAGGTTGCTGCCCAAAGCGTCATGGGCGGAAACGGATTTGCGGCGGTTCAATTCCCAAGTACGCGCGTTGAAACGGAACGGTTTGCTGGTCAGCGCGCCGACGGGGCACAAATCAATGACGTTGCCCGACAACTCGGTTTCCACCGCTTTGCCGATAAAAGGCATGATTTCGGAGTGTTCGCCGCGATTCGCCATCGCAATTTCCTGCAAGCCGGCGATTTCTTCAGTGAAGCGCACGCAGCGGGTGCAGTGGATGCAGCGGCTCATTTCTTCAGCGGAAACCAAAGGCCCCATGTCTTTGCCGACGACGGAACGTTTTTCCTCGGTATAGCGGCTGGTGGTTTTGCCGTAGCCCACCGCCAAATCCTGCAACTGGCATTCGCCGCCTTGGTCGCAGGTCGGACAGTCGAGCGGATGGTTGATGAGCAAAAACTCCATCACACCTTCCTGCGCCTCGCGGGCTTTTGCCGAATGTGTACGCACAATCATACCGTCCGTTACCGGCGTAGCGCAGGCGGGCAGCGGTTTGGGGGCTTTTTCCACGTCCACCAGACACATACGGCAGTTGGCAGCGATGGAGAGCTTTTTGTGGTAACAGAAATGCGGAATATAAGTACCGAGCTTGTGCGCGGCCTCAATCACCGTCGCGCCCTGCTCCACAGATACCTGTTTGCCGTCGATTTCGATTTGTAACATGGTTCGTTCCTAGTTACGGGTATTTGATAAATAATCTTTTATGGAGGTCGTCTGAAAAATGGGTTTCAGACGGCCTTTAAAGTATAAGTTTATTGCTTGTTTATTTTTAGGAGGGGTTTCTTAATTTTGAAAATCTAAATTCTGTACAACCCATCGCACCACCCTCTTCCTCCGTACGGGAGAGGAAACAGGTTTCTGTCAGAACATATAGTGGCAGATGCTGCTGCCATGTCTTTCAATATTATGTTTTATATTTGCTTTATTTCAGGAATCAACCCAAAACATTCAAATCTGCTACCGTCTGTCCCTTCCCCCGTCCGGCGGGGGAAGGCTAGCCCCGCGTAGGTCGGATTCTTGAATCCGACGTTTGCCCGCAGGGCAAAATCTGTTTCAGGCTGCCTTGCCACCGCTTGGGGCGGCTTGTCGGATACGAGTATTCGACCTACGGGTTTCAGACGGCCTTTTGTGTTTCAGGCTGCCTTTGTATTTTTGTTGGGTCCAGACCCAACCTACGCTTGCTGAGAGAGGCCATCGGTACGAATGTTTTTCAGACGGCCTCAGCCGCTTTTTGCTGCAAACCGCGCAATACGTTCATCGCCTGCTCCGCTTTATCGTGCGGTACGAAAATATGGTCGTGGCAGTTGCCCGCTACGACATTGCAGCTGATGCCCGCCTGACCCAATGCGGTGGCGAAGGCGGCGGTCAGGCCGACGGCGGCGAGGTCGGAATGTACGGTCAGGGTAATCCACGCGGCGCGGAAATCGGCAGGCAGGCCGTGTTTCAACGCAACGTCTTCGCCCACCACCACCGACAGGCCTTCGGCTTCGACGATGGAAGCGAGAATATCGGCGGCGCTGATTCGGGCGGCACTATCGGCGTTCAAGGTGGCGAAACAATACACACCATCGTGCAGCTCTGGCTGCATGGTGCTGATGAGGATGTCGAGGTCACGGATGGGGCGGGTCATGGTTTAGTCTTTTTTCTTTTGGGGATTGAGGCCGTCTGAAAAATTCAGGCTTTCAGACGACCTTTGCGCTTTGCAGCCTATGCAGGTTGGGTTGCAAACCCAACACCATCAGTTTGCCGTATCAGCACCACTTATGCTCTTTCATCGGCCCGCCGTGTTCAATGTAATGCACAAACTCCTCACGAAAATGCTTGGTAAAGCTGCGGACGGGGAAGACGGCGGCATCGGCGAGAGCGCAGATGGTGCGGCCTGCCATTTGGTTGCCTACGGAATCCAGTAAATCCAAGTCTTCCATGCGGCCTTTGCCTTCTACGATGCGGTGGACGATACGGTAGAGCCAGCCGGTGCCTTCGCGGCAGGGAGTGCATTGGCCGCAGGATTCGTCGTAGTAGAAATAGCTCAGGCGCTCAAGGGCTTTCACCATGCACACGTCTTCGTCCATCACGATAATCGCGCCGGAACCGAGCATGGAGCCGGCTTTAGAAATCGAGTCGTAGTCCATATTGGTCTGCATCATGATGTCGGCAGGCAATACGGGCGCGGACGAACCGCCGGGGATAACGGCTTTGAGTTTTTTGCCGCCGCGCATACCGCCCGCCATTTTCAGGATTTCGGCAAACGGCGTGCCTAACGGCACTTCATAGTTGCCCGGACGTTCGACGTGGCCGGAGATGCAGAACAGTTTGGTACCGCCGGCATTCGGAATGCCTTTGTCGGCAAACGTCTGACCGCCGTCGCGGACGATAAACGGCACGGAGGCGAAGGTTTCGGTATTGTTGATGGTGGTCGGCTTGCCGTACAGGCCGAACGAGGCAGGGAACGGCGGTTTGAAGCGTGGCTGGCCTTTTTTGCCTTCCAGCGATTCGAGCAATGCGGTTTCTTCGCCGCAAATGTATGCGCCGTAGCCGTGGTGGGCGAAAAGTTCGAATTCGAAGTCCGAACCTAAAATATTCTTACCCAAAAAACCTGCGGCGCGCGCTTGTTCCAAAGCAACCTCAAATCGTTGATAACCTTCGAAAATTTCGCCGTGAATGTAGTTGTAGCCCGCTTTCGCGCCCATCGCGTAACCGGCGATAATCATGCCTTCAATCAGGGCATGGGGATTAAACATGATGATGTCGCGGTCTTTGAACGTACCCGGTTCGCCTTCGTCTGTGTTGCAGACGACGTATTTTTCACCGGGGAAGGAACGGGGCATAAAGCTCCATTTCAAGCCGGTCGGAAAGCCCGCACCGCCGCGCCCGCGCAGACCGGAGGTTTTGACTTCGTCAATCACGTCGGTTTGCGAGATGTTTTCGGACAGGATTCTACGCAGCGCGGTATAGCCGCCACGTTTGACGTATTCGTCCAATGTCCAGCAGTCGGGATTGGCGGTATCCACTTGGTCAAAAATCACGCCTGATTGGTAAATAGCCATTTTGGTGTGCCTGTTCGTTTTCGTATCGGTTGCAGCCGTTGTTTTCAGACGGCCTTAAGATGTCTTTGTGTATCGGCTTGTAACGTCGTCTGAAATGAAATCTGTTGG
>OCIZ01000239.1_pt1 | contig 14694 bp, 10 predicted proteins | sample 1495841 | NCBI WGS metagenome assembly OCIZ01 (sample SAMN01915229, study PRJEB22387) | human oral metagenome | isolation source: saliva | host: Homo sapiens | place: USA
ATAGCAAAATCAGGCAGAAATGAAATTTCAAACTGCCTGATTTTAGGGATTTTTTTAAGCTCGGTAGAATTTACTTCTGCACTGGAATTTACTTTTTCAATTTAGCTCACAAAAAAATCACAAAAGAATTAGCACTCATCACTTGACAGTGCTAACAATGCGTGTATAATGGAGCTATCTTAAGGAAAATAAAGGAGGTACTCCTATGAACATTAATCGTTTTACCCAAAAATCCGTTGAAAGTATCAACAACAGCCAAAAGATTGCTATGGACCACGGCAATCAAGCCATTGAACAGCTTCATATTTTATATAGTTTGTTAGACATTGAAGACAGCCTGATTGAAAAGCTTCTGGAAAAGATGGAAGTTCCGGTAGAAGACTTTAAGAGAGCGCTGGAAGAGAAGATTAACAGCCTGCCTAAGGTTGCCGGGGGACAGCAGTATTTTTCCCAGGACGCCAATAAGGTTATGATGAATGCGGAAGACCATGCCAAAGCCATGGGAGATGAATATGTTTCCGTAGAGCATCTTTTCCTGGCTCTCCTAAAGGATGGAGATAAGAAGATTCAGGAGCTTTTCAAGCAGTTCCATATTACAAAGGATGGCTTCTTACAGGCTCTGTCCTCCGTTCGAGGCAATCAGAAGGTAGTTACCGACAATCCGGAAGGCACCTATGATTCTTTGAACAAATATGGTTATGAAATGGTGGAAAGAGCCAGACAGCAGAAGTTTGACCCCATTATCGGAAGAGATGAGGAAATTCGTAATATCATCCGTATTCTTTCCAGAAAGCAGAAGAATAACCCCTGCTTAATCGGAGAACCCGGGGTTGGTAAAACCGCTGCGGTAGAGGGCTTGGCCCAAAGAATTGCCAAGGAAGATGTGCCGGATTCCTTGAAAAAGAAGAAGATTTTTGCCCTGGATATGGGTGCATTGATTGCCGGTGCTAAATATAGAGGAGAGTTTGAAGAAAGATTAAAGGCAGTTTTGGACGAGGTGAAGAAGTCCGAGGGAGAAATCCTGCTCTTCATCGATGAGATCCACAACATTGTAGGAGCCGGAAAAACCGAAGGTTCCATGGATGCCGGAAATCTCTTAAAACCCATGCTGGCCAGAGGAGAGCTGCATTGTATCGGAGCCACCACTCTGGATGAATATAGAAAATATATTGAAAAAGACCCTGCTTTGGAAAGACGTTTTCAGCCTGTTATGGTTGACGAGCCGGATGTGGAAGACACCATTTCCATCCTAAGAGGTATCAAGGAGCGTTATGAGGTTTACCACGGCGTAAAAATTACCGACTCCGCACTGGTTGCGGCAGCTACCCTTTCCGACCGTTACATTTCCGACAGGTTCCTGCCGGATAAGGCTATTGACCTTGTGGACGAGGCCTGCGCCATGATTAAGACCGAGATGGATTCCATGCCGGAGGAAATGGACGAGATGCAAAGAAGGATTTTGCAGCTCCAGATTGAGGAATTGGCTTTAAAGAAGGAAGAGGATCAGCTTTCCAAGGAAAGACTGGCTACACTTCAGAAGGAGCTCTCCGAGCTTAGGGATCAGTTTAATGTGCAGAAGGCTCAGTGGGAAAATGAGCGTAACGCCGTATCCAACCTTCAGACCCTTAGAGAGAAGAAGGATAAGATTCAGTCCGAAATGAATATCGCCAAGCAAAACTACGACTACGAAAAGGTGGCAAAGCTGCAATATCAGGACCTGCCCCAGGTAGAACGGGAATTGCAGGAGGCGGAGGAACTTGCACAAAGCAAGGAAGCTCAAGGCTTGGTACACGACAAGGTGACAGAGGAAGAAATCGCCAAAATCATCAGCCGTTGGACCGGTATTCCGGTAACCAAGTTAAACGAGTCCGAGCGTTCCAAGGTTCTTCATCTGGACGATGAAATCCATAAGAGACTGATTGGACAGGAAGAGGCGGTAACCAAGGTTACAGAAGCTATTCTTCGTTCCAAAGCCGGTATCAAGGATCCCACAAAGCCCATCGGTTCCTTCCTCTTCTTAGGACCTACCGGTGTAGGTAAGACGGAGCTTGCCAAGTCCCTTGCCCAGAACCTCTTTGATGATGAAAATGCCATGGTGCGTATCGATATGTCCGAGTACATGGAAAAATACTCCGTGTCCCGTTTGATTGGTGCGGCTCCCGGCTATGTAGGCTACGAAGAGGGGGGACAGCTGACCGAGGCGGTTCGGAGAAAGCCCTATGCGGTAGTGCTCTTTGACGAAATCGAGAAGGCCCATCCGGATGTGTTCAACATCCTCTTACAGGTACTGGATGACGGACGAATCACCGATTCTCAGGGACGGACGGTAGACTTTAAGAACACCATCATTATCCTGACCTCCAATATCGGTGCCCAGACGCTTCTGGACGGTATCTCTGAAGATGGAGACATTCCGGAGAACGTACGGAAGGAAGTTATGGAAGCCCTTCACGGTCATTTCCGTCCGGAGTTCCTGAACCGTTTGGATGAAATCATTCTCTTCAAGCCTTTGGTACAGAAGGATATGGAAAGAATCGCCGATTTGATTCTGAAGGATATCAACAAGCGTTTGCAGGAGCGCCGTTTGCACATCCATCTTCAGAAGGAAGCCTTGGACTTCATCTTGGAAAATGCCTATGAGCCGGGCTTTGGTGCAAGACCGCTGAAGCGTTATATGCAAAAGCATGTGGAAACTTTGGTGGCTAAGGAAATCCTGGAAGACAGGGTAAAAGAAGGCGATACCATAGAAATCCGTTTGCAGGATGAAAAACTAACTGCGGCGGTGGTTTAAAAAAGATGGCTTGCTCTTCATAAGGAAGTGCTTGCATAGAATAAGAAAAAAGAAGATAGCAGAAGGGGATAGTACAGCCCTTTTTGCTATCTTTTTGATTATGCGCAGGGTAAGGAATGCCCCAATCTTTGATTATGCGCAGGTATAGGAATGCCCTAATCTTTGATTATGCGCAGGTATAGAGATGCCCTATTCTTTGATTATACGCAGGTATAGGAATTTTTCTGACAAGCGGTTTAGGTGAATCAAATAATTTTGTATTTTTACTTGTAATTTCCACGGATTAAAAATATAATAAAAGTGTGATTTATAAGCACGAAAATATAATAAAAATGTGAGGATTGTTTTTGTGGAACGATTTATCTTAAAAAAATTGCTGGATTGGAAGAATTCTCCCTATCGCAAGCCATTAATCTTGAAAGGCGTACGTCAGGTGGGTAAGACTTGGATTCTGAAAGAGTTCGGCAGGCGCTATTATGAAAATACAGCTTACTTTAACTTCGACGAAAATGAAGAATATAAGCAATTTTTTGAAACGACTAAGGATGTGGATCGGATTCTACAAAACCTTATGCTGGCAAGTGGTCAAAAAATTGTGCCTGAAAAAACCCTTATTATTTTTGATGAGGTACAGGATTGCCCGAAGGTCATCAACTCCATGAAGTATTTTTGCGAGAACGCACCGCAGTATCACCTTGCCTGCGCCGGTTCTCTGTTGGGTATTGCTCTAGCGAAACCCTCCTCTTTTCCGGTGGGTAAGGTCAACTTTATGCAGATTGACCCGATGACCTTTAAGGAATTCCTACTTGCCAACGGTGATGAAAATCTGGCACAGTATCTGGAACAGGTGGACACTCTTGAACCCATCCCTGATGCCTTCTTTAATCCACTGTATGAGAAGCTGAAAATGTACTATGTCACCGGGGGTATGCCGGAGTCGGTATTGATGTGGACGGAGGCACGGGATATTTCTGCCATGCAGGAAGCGCTGTCCGGAATCATCGGAGCCTATGAGCGAGATTTTGCAAAACATCCTCATCTCAGCGAGTTCCCGAAAATCTCAATGATTTGGAAATCTATTCCTTCTCAACTGGCAAAAGAGAATAAGAAGTTCATCTATAAAGTGGTCAAGGAAGGGGCAAGAGCCCGTGAGTACGAGGATGCCTTGCAATGGCTGGTAGATGCCCGTTTGGTGCATAAAATTTATCGCAGCTCAGCTCCCGGTCTGCCAATTGCAGCTTACGATGACTTGTCTGCCTTCAAGATTTATCTGGTGGATGTGGGACTGCTCCGCCGTCTGGCACAGTTGGCTCCCACCGCCTTTGGCGAAGGTAACCGCCTTTTTACTGAATTCAAAGGCGCATTAAGTGAAAACTTTGTGTTGCAGACTTTAATTACTCAGTTTGAAGTTATGCCCCGTTATTGGAGCCAAAACAACCCGCCTTACGAAGTGGACTTCCTCATTCAGCGGGAGAATGACATCTTTCCCGTGGAGGTCAAATCCGAAACCAACACAAGCAGCAAGAGTATGAAGAAGTTCAAGGAACTCTTCCCTGATAAGGTAAAGCTCCGCATCCGTTTCTCATTGGACAATCTGAAACTGGACGACGATGTGCTGAATATCCCGCTATTCATGGCAGATCAGGCGGATCAATTGATTGGCTTGGCATTGGAAAAGATGGAGCACTGATGTATATAGCTAAACTATATTAGCCTAAAATTAAAAAGCATTGATTCTATTTTTTGTTTTTGCAAAATAGAGTATAATGCTAGGAAATACAAATTTAAAACTTTTGCATTACCCTGATGTAATCTAAAAAACAACCTGAAGTGAGAAGACAACTATGGTGAAAACGGAATCAATCACAATACAAGTTCCGGTAGAAATGCGTAAGTATCTGGAAGAGCTTTCGCCGGAGTCGGAACCACGAAGAAATGCACTTTTGCTATATCCCTATATTTTAAATCAAAGCATTTCTCATGGAAGAGCAGCGGAAATACTTGGAATTGGAAAATCGGAACTCCTTGATATCTATGATAAACTAGGGTATTCCTATTTGGATTTGATTCAAGATGAATTGGAAGAAGATATAGATACATATCTACAACTCAAAAAGAAGGGGTAAAAATAATATCATTTTTTACTAGAGAAGCTTAAGGAAGAAAATTAAGTTCTTAAGGGGAACCTACTAAGGATAAGAAAAAGAAGATAGCAGAAGGGGATATTACAGCCCTTTTTGCTATCTTTTTGATTATGCGCAGGTATAGGAATGCCCTAATCTTTGATTATGCGCGGATAAGAAGTAAGAAAGTGGTAGTCAACTAAAAGTTGACTACCACTCAGCATGGCATAATCAGCAATAGACTTAGGATAGTATAAGCTTGAAAAATATAGAGAAAATCAAGGAGTAATAAAAGAGAAGGGAACTGTCAACTTATAGTTGACAGTTCAAGAAGATATGCAGAGTTCTTGAATAGAATAGAGAAAAGATTCCCTTTTTATGGTATACTTTCCGATTAGAGTACAATTCTGTAAAGAATCGTCAGGATGATTTTTTCTCTATGAAAATAAAAGTAAGCAGGGGAAAGATTAGCCCATGAAAAGTAAAGTTAGAAATAAAAATTCAGAAACATAAAGTAATAGATTTTAAGGGGGACTATGGAAGAAGCAGAGAAAATCATTTCGGTGGATCAGGTAAGCAAGGTCTATCGTTTATACGATAAGCCCATAGACCGGCTACTGGAAAGCATTAGCCTTCGGAAAAAATCTTACCATAAGGATTTCTATGCCCTGAGAGACATTTCCTTTTCCGTAGGAAGGGGAGAGGCAGTGGGGATTATCGGCACCAACGGCTCCGGCAAGTCCACCATGTTAAAGATTATTACCGGAGTACTCAGTGCCACCACGGGAAAGGTGGAAAGCCGGGGAAGCATCTGCGCTCTTTTGGAGCTGGGTGCCGGCTTTAACCAGGACTATACCGGTATTGAAAATATCTATATGAACGGCACCATGATGGGCTTTAGTAAGGCAGAGATGGATGAGAAGCTCCCTGCCATTTTGGAGTTTGCGGATATCGGAGACTTCGTATACCAGCCCGTAAAGTCCTATTCCAGCGGTATGTTTGTCCGTCTGGCCTTTGCCCTGTATATCTCCATTGACCCGGAGGTCTTGATTGTGGACGAGGCCCTGTCCGTGGGAGATGTGTTCTTTCAGGCCAAATGTTATCACCGCATGGATGAATTAAAGCGGAAGGGTACCACCATTTTGATGGTAACCCATGACTTAGGCTCGGTAATGAAGTACTGCGACAGGGTGGTGCTTTTCCACAAGGGGGAAAAGGTTGGCGAAGGCCTTCCCGGACAAATGGTGGACAAGTACAAAAAGATTTTGGCAGGAAAGGACCCCCATGCCGAGCAGTTTATGGAGGAGCAGAACTTCCTTGGCAATGTGGACGAAGAGCGTAGGGGAAATGCCGGAAGCGGTGGAGCCAGTGGCAAAGCCGGATCAAACGGAATAAACGGAACAAGCCATTCTGATCGAACAGCAGGGGCAGTCGGAGGAGCCGATACTGCCGAAGCAAAGGGAACAAGCGAGAATACCGAGAACAACCGTAGCGATTCCGGCAGAAATACCGACGAAGCCGGAGAACATGCCGAACCCACATCCGCTGCATTCCTCGAAGCCGGTCAACATTCCCAAAAGCCTACCGGCTTTATGAAAGACCATTTGACCTTAAACCCCTCCAGCCAGCAGTATGGCAACGGTAAGGCGGAGATTCTGGACTTCGGCGTGCTGGATAAGGACGGGCGCCCAAGCAATGTGCTACTAAAGGGGGAAGAATTTTCCATTAAAGAACGGATTGTCTTCCATGACAATATTGCTGCCCCCATTTTCACCTTCACCATCAAGGACAAGCGAGGCATGGACTTAAGTGGAACCAACACCCTTTTTGAAGGAAAGGAAATTCCGGCGGTAAAGAAGGGGGACGAGTATTTCTGCACCTTTACCCAGCGGATGAACCTGCAAGGGGGAGAGTACCTTCTCTCCATTTCCTGCACCGGCTTTGAAGAGGGAGAACACACGGTTTACGACAGAAAATACGACATTACCAGTATCACCGTTTTATCCAATAAAAACACCGTTGGAATTTACGATATGGAGTCGGAAGTGACTCTGGAAAGGCATGAGGCATGAGTTTTTCGAAGGTGCAATCCAACTTAATCGAATGGATTTCGTTTTTCCCCGGAGAAGGGGGGCTGGAGAAGGACAGCAAGGTCCTGCTTCTGGCAGAAAAGGACAGCCAGGAGCTTTTTGAAAAGCTACTACGAAAAAGAGTAAAAAGCATCAGTCTTCGTTTGGAGGAAGACCGCTTTGACTATATCATCATTCCGCTTTTGACCAAGCGGCATTTGATGCTCTTTCAGGGCTCCCTGGAGGAGATGCTTCGTACCTTTTTGGAGAAGTGGTTGCTTCCCGGGGGCGAAGTGATTTTGGGGATGGAAAATGAGAATGCTCTGGAGCGCATTTCCACCGGCTACTACGAGAAGGAGCCGGCTTACCAAAGCTATGATGCTTTGAAAATGCTGGAAGAGAGCCTGAAAAAGGACTACCCAAAGGCACGGGCAAGTCTTTATTTTCCCATGCCTTCTTTAGACTATCCCATTCATTTTTATACAGAAAAAAGACTTCCCAAGGAGGGAGAGGAGAGTTACGGCTATGTGGCACTGGGAAAGAAAGGGGTTTTCCCCCAGTTCGCCCCCAGCTTTCTCTACCGTTTCCGGGGAGATGCCACGGCTATCCTTTCCATGAAGGATGTGCACAGCGAGGAAGTGGAGTATATCAAATACAATTCCGGCAGAAAGCCGGAGTATGCCCTGAAAACCGAGATTCTTCGGGATAAAGAGGGCGTTAAAAAGGTCTTAAAAGAAGGCATCGGGGCGGAGGCCAATGCCCACATTGATTCCTTACCCAAGAAGCGGAAGCTCCTTAGCGAAAGCTTTGCACAGCGGAAGATTCAGGTTTTGGAGGAAGAAGGCTTTTGGCGGGCCTATGCCGGTTCCCAGTCCCCCTCCAGTATTTTGTACCCCTTTGTAAAGGGAAAGAGCATCGGAGAAATTCTGGGAGACTTGATTTCCCAAGGAAAGGCGCCGGTAAAGGAAATCCAGGAAGCCATTCATCTTCTTTTGGGAGAGGAAAGCTTCATTAAACCTGCCAACTTGGATTTGCTCTTTGACAATGTGATGATGGACGGAGAGCAGGCGGTGCTTATTGACTGCGAGTGGGTGAAGGAAGAGGGAGAGGAACGACTTTTCCTCCTGTACCGCATCCTCCATTACTGGTACGAAGAATATAAGGACAAATTAAAATACAAGGACGAAGAAAGCTTCTTCCGCCTGTTTTCCATCAACAAGCCGGAGCTTCTTTCCTGCGAGCGCAAAGAGGCCATTTTCCAGGAAGAGGTTCATGGAGAGGGACAGGAGGAAAATGTCTGGGCTTATCAGCAAAGTCGCATGAGCCCGGAAAATTTCCAGAAGCAGAAAGAAGAAATCGCCCTACGACGGGAGCAGATTCAATATTTGCAGGAAGAGCTGAAGGAAAAGGAAATTTCCGTAAAGAAAGAGCGGGAGGTAAATCGCCTTACCAATGTGCATGTAGGCAATCTGGAAAATGTGATTCGTGCCCATGAGCGGGACATTGCCCAGCTTCAGGAGGAGCGGAATTACTTTGAGCGGCACCAAAGCCTGCCTTCAAAGATCAGAAGACGACTTTCCGCCGCCTTTAACCGCCGTTTTCCAAAGGACAGTAAGAGAAGACTGATTCTTCACTACATGGGACGGACAGTCCTCCACCCCTTTAAAACCTTGCCTTTATATTTTACGGCAGAGGGAAGAAACCGGATTTCCGGACATTTTAAGATCGGACAGGCTTACTTTGACGGGGGAAAGATTCGCCTTCCCAAGGTGGACAAGCCTAAGGTCAGTATCGTGATTCCCTGCTATAACCAGATTCACTATACCTACCGCTGTTTACAGTCCATTCTCCGTTTCACAAGTTCCGTAGAGACGCCTTACGAGGTAATTATTGCGGATGATGTGTCCACGGATGCCACCAGAGATTTACGGCTTTTCTCGGAAAATCTGGTGATTGCCCGGAACAAGGAAAATATGGGCTTTTTGAAAAACTGCAACCAGGCAGCCGCTTTAGCCAAGGGAGAATACATTTTCTTCCTGAACAATGATACGGAAGTGACGGAAGGCTGGCTGTCCTCCTTGGTGGAGCTGATGGAAAGACGGCCGGATGCGGGAATCGTAGGCTCCAAGCTGGTGTACCCGGACGGAAGATTGCAGGAGGCGGGAGGTATTATCTGGTCCGATGCTTCCGGCTGGAACTACGGCAGACTGCAAGACCCGGAGGATCCGGAGTACAACTATGTGAAGGAAGTGGACTACATTTCCGGTGCCGCCATTTTGGTGCGGACAAGCATTTGGAAGGAACTGGGAGGCTTTGACGAGCTCTTTGCCCCTGCCTACTGCGAAGATTCCGACCTGGCATTTTCCGTACGGAAAATGGGCAAGAAGGTGCTGTACCAGCCCAAGTCCAAGGTCATCCACTATGAAGGCATTTCCAACGGCACGGATGTGGAAGGCACAGGCCTGAAGCGTTACCAGAAGCTCAACCAGGAAAAATTTAAGGAAAAATGGAAGGAAGAGCTGAAAAAGCAGTGCGTCAATATCGGAAGCCCCAACCCCTTCCAAGCCAGAGAACGGGGCATGGGCAAGCGCTATGTGCTCTTCGTGGACCACTATGTGCCCACTTTTGACAAGGACGCAGGCTCCAAAACCACCTACCAGTACCTAAAAATGCTGGCGGAAAAGGGCGTGCAGGTGAAGTTCTTAGGGGACAATTTCCTAAAGGAAGAGCCCTACACGGAAGCCCTGGAGCAAATGGGCATCGAAGTCCTCTACGGCAGTAAGATGCAGGGGGGCATTTGGAAGTGGATGGAAGACAATAAGCAGATGATTCAGATTGCTTATCTGAACCGTCCCCATATCGCCTCCAAGTACATTGACTATATCAAGGAAAATACGGACTGGAAGATTATTTTCTACGGCCATGACCTGCATTTTCTCCGTCTGCAAAGGGAGTATGCCCTGAAGCCAAGACCGGAGCTTCTGGAGGAAATCGCCTACTTTAAGAGCATGGAGCTTTCCGTGCTGCAAAAGGCGGATATCAGCTATTATCCCTCCAACTTAGAGGTGGAGGAAATCCATAAGATTGACGACAGTATTCCGGTAAAGGCCATTACCGCCTATGTGTTCTCCGACTCCGTACAGGTGGAGAAAATGACGGAGGGCCGGGAAGGGATGCTCTTTGTGGGAGGCTTTGCCCACCCGCCCAATGAGGACGGCGTGCTTTGGTTTGCTAAGGAAATCTTCCCCTTAATGAGAAGACAGCTTCCGAACATTTCCTTCCGCATCGTGGGTAGTAAGCCTACCGAGAAGGTTCTGGCGCTGGGACAGCAGGAGGGCATAGAGGTACTGGGCTTTGTCAGTGACGAAAAGCTTCATAGCCTTTATCAGGAAAGTCGAATGGTGATTGTGCCCCTGCGCTACGGAGCAGGCGTGAAGGGAAAAGTGGTGGAAGCCCTCCACGAAGGAGCAGCCATCCTGACTACCCCCTGCGGAGCGGAAGGCATCCCGGGCATTGAAGAAGTGGTGGCTATCGAAGGAGAAGAAAGAGAATTTGCGAAGACCGGCGCCCTTCTCTACCAAAACATTCCAAAGCTTCGGGAAATGGGACAGAAGTCCCTGGAGTTCGTGGAAAAGGCATTCTCCACAGAGGCGGTATTTGAAGGAATCCGAGAGGATTTCGGCCTTGGAAAAGACGGAGAAGTGCTGGACTGGAAGAAATAGAAGCAAAGTTACAGCGGTCAGCTTATAGAAGTAAAGTAGCCGAAACAATTAAAGTAAAGTGGTAGAAACCAAGGCATTTGTACCAAGCAATCAAGTAAGGCAGTGAAAATCAAGCTATCGGCGCAGAGAGTTTTGAAAACTCGATAGAATTCTGTGCCGGTAGCAATCATTTTATAAGGAGGGAAAATGCAAGCAATCTTATTATGTGGAGGAATGGGCACCAGACTTCGTTCCGTGGTGGCAGACCGCCCCAAGCCCATGGCGGATATTTGCGGAAAGCCCTTTTTGCAGTACCTTTTGGAAATGCTCCGGGACAAGGGCATCACAGAGGTGATTTTCGCCCTGGGCTATATGGGGGAGATGATTGAAGAGTATTTTCAGGACGGCTCCGCCTTCGGTCTAAAGATTGCCTATTCCTATGAGGAAGAGCCATTGGGCACCGGGGGCGCCATCCGAAACGCCCTGCCGAAGATTTTGGAGGAAGAGGTACTGGTGCTGAATGCGGATACCTATTTCCCCATGGATTATCAGGGACTTCTCCGTTTTCATCAGGAAAATGACGGAGATTTCAGCCTGGCTACCAGAGCGGTACCGGATATTTCCCGCTATGGCGCTGTGCGAAGAGATGCAGCAGGCCGGATTTTGGCATGGAATGAGAAGCTGGAAGATGGTGGGCAGCAGCGTGGTGAAAAGCTTGGTGAAGGCTCGAAACAGCCGATAGAGGGAAACGCCCAGAAAGCAGCTTCATCATCTCCCAAGACATTAGCCGGAGAAATCAATGGAGGTATCTATGTAATGAAGAAGAGCCTGATTGTGGAAATCCCCGAAGGAAAGCAAAGTCTGGAGCAGGACTGCATACCCAAATGGCTTTCCGAAGGAAAGCGGATCTTCGGCCTTCCCTTCCATGGCTATTTCATGGATATCGGCATTCCCAAGGACTATCAGCAGTTTATTACGGACGTGGAGCAGGGGAAGCATGGAAGATAAAGCGTTGCAAAAAACCATTTTCCTGGATCGGGACGGCACCATTAACGAGGAAGTCTCTTACCTTCATAAGGTAGAGGATTTTCGTTTTCTTCCCCATGTTTTAGAGGGTCTATCTATCCTATCAAAAGCCGGCTTTCAGCTGGTGGTGGTTACCAACCAGGCTGGAATCGGAAGAGGCTATTACGGAGAAAAGGATGCGGAAGCCCTGCATCTTTTTTTAAGAGAAGAGCTTAAAAAGAGAGACATTTTCCTGAAAGGCATCTATTACTGTCCCCACCACCCGAAGGGGATAGGGGAGTACCAAGGAGAATGTGCTTGCCGAAAGCCCAATCCCGGAATGCTTTATCAGGCGGAATGGGATTTACTGCAGGGAAATGAAGCAAAGACTCCCATTCAAAGTCCTTACCGCTTAAGCCGGGAAGAACGGGAAGCGTTGGAGCAGGGGAACAAGCAAGCAGAGCGAAAAGCTTGGCTTTCCCACTCCTATATGATTGGTGATAAAATCTTAGACTGTGAAGCCGGAGAAAACTTCGGCGTACAGCCCATTCTCTTGGCTACGGGTTATGGTGCAGAAGAAAAAAGAAAGATAGAAGAGGCGAGAAAGCCCTGTCCTCCCTATTTTGAAAATTTAGAAGAAGCCGCAAGATGGATTGTGGAGAGGGAGTTGTGTTCTTTGCACAGTGTGCTTTGATGCAGTATGGGGCTGTATTCGGGACACGCTCCCGCTAACCTCGCCCTGCAGCGGTACTAAGCGAAAAACTGCAGTACCTTTATTTTTCGCAAGTACCGGCGGGCTCAGATTGTCCCTGTTACAGCCCCATACTACATCAGTCGCTTTGACATGCAAAGTTCTACAGTCTTTCGCTGAGCAGGCTTTCTAAATCTACTGACGGGCTCAGATTACCTCTCTTTCAGCCCTATATTGCATACAACATAGTTTTTATATTTACAGCTTCTTTTAGAACAAGGGAGTATCACAAGCCTGCGATACTCCCTTGTACTTTGTTAAACCGACATTCAAACCGACATTCAAACCGACATTTTAATGTCGCTTACTTTTCTTGATTGATCCATAACTTCTGTAGAAAGCTGGTGGATTTTTTGAAAGGACAGGTTATTTACTATTTAGCTTCATAATTACCCACTGACCTAATTTTGTTGAACCCTCATATCGAATAAGTCCTGCTTTCCTCATTTTATTTAAATGATAACGTACACCATCAACAGTAAGGTTTAATTTTTCTGCCATTTCGTTCGCGCTAATGTGAGGATTTTCAGCAATTATTTTAATAATTTCTTCCTGTTTTATGGTAGTTTTAGTAGTAGTTTTCGTGGTAGTTTTTTCATAACTACTACTATTAAACTCATTCAAAAATTCTTTATTTATTCCTATAACTGCATTTGTATAGTTATCTTCTTCATTATCCGGGTAAAACTTAAGCTCAGGAGAACCATTTTCAAACAGTGCATCCTTTGCACGCCGTATACCTGAACCGTAAGACTCTATTAAGTTAAGGGAGAAGAACATATCTTTAAGTTCTTTGTTGAGATACTGCCTTCTATCAAAACTTCTGTCCTTGTTAAGAGCTTCAATGGTTACAGGAGGGAGTGGTCTATTATGATTTACAAAAGAAATTCTGTCCTTGTAAATATATATTCCTACATATTCAGGCGTATCGTATTCCTTATGTAAAATGGCATTCGTAGCAAGTTCCTCAAATGCTGTAAGAGGATAGTTATAGACAATCTTATGCTCGATTTGATCTGCTTCTCGTATGGTATATGAAGCCATAATATTATCTTCAAAATATTTACTGACTTGTTTTGCCTGTATCCAAACCGGACCGTCAAAATTTATTTTCAATCCCTTCAACTTTAGACTCTTTTATTCCCTCTATCGGTCTTTTAGGAATTGCTTTTTCTCCCGTTTCTTTATTATCGACTTCTTCAATACCAACAAACAATAAGCCTATCTCATTGTTCATATAGTTATTGGCAAAGGCACAAGCAGTTTTTAGAGGATTTTTTTCCACTTCGAAATTGGTAGGTACAGTATATTTATTAATCTTGATTGCTCCAAAACTCCGGCAGAAAGCTTAATATTTTTACATATAGACGTTCCATTTTATAAAATTATGAAAATGCACATTTTTATAAAATAGACAATAATAAGAAAAAGTCTTTTATGGCTTACTCCACCGCAGCATTGACATATACACGTGAAAAAGGTATATTTTGATTTATGATTACAACATGTAAGGACAAAGAAACTATCCGGTGATAGGGCAGGGCAATATAGTATTCGCATCAACAAACAATTTCGACTGTGCTTTAGCTTTCATCTTGCAGAAGCTAGAAACGTTGAGATTGTGGATTACCACTAAAAAGGAGAAGTTATGGAATTAAATTATATTGAGCCACCAAGCATTGGTGAAATCCTTCGAGAAGAATTTATGGAGCCGATGGAACTAAGCGCATATGGCATTGCACAAGCAATTCATGTTCCTGTTTCCAGAATCCAAGACATTCTGCATAATAGACGAAAAATCACGATTGATACCTCTCTCCGACTCGCGAAGTTATTCGGTGTTTCGGATGAGTATTTCATCAATATGCAGAACGACATCGATATTCGAATGCAAAAAAGAAAGCTTGATCTCGAACTACAGCAAATTAAAACAATACAATATGCATAATGGTACTATAAAAGAGAATTGTAGCAAGAATGTAGCAGGCTCAGGTTACACCTCTTTCAGCCCTATATTGCATACAACATAGTTTCTATATTTACAGCTTCTTTTAGACTAAGGGAGTATTGCAAGCCTGCGATACTCCCTTGGTATTTGTCAAACCGACATTCAAACCGACATTTTGATGTCGCTTACTAGCCACGATGGATGCATAACTCCTCTAGAAAGTAAAATTTTTTTGATAGAAGATATATTTTATAAAATAGTGTAAATACATATTTCTATAAAATGAAGAGATAGGAAGAGCGTCGT
>OCIZ01000242.1_pt1 | contig 14672 bp, 14 predicted proteins | sample 1495841 | NCBI WGS metagenome assembly OCIZ01 (sample SAMN01915229, study PRJEB22387) | human oral metagenome | isolation source: saliva | host: Homo sapiens | place: USA
TTAGAGATCAAACGCGGCGAGATAACATTTATCATAGGTAAAAATGGCAGTGGCAAAAGCACGCTTATAAACATTCTTTGCGGGCTTATCCGCCCAAGTAGCGGCGAAATTTACCTTGATAGCACAAAGATAGATGATGCAAATTTACAAAGCTACCAAGCAAAAATAAGCGCCATCTTTGCTGATTTTTATCTATTTTCGCAAACGCTCTCGCATGATGGCTTTGCCAGCCAAAGCGATATAGAGGGGCTCTTGGCCATGCTTGAGATCGATAAAAAGGTAAGTGTGGTGGATAATAAACTTAGCACCACGCAGCTATCAACTGGTCAGCGAAAGCGCCTAAGCCTGCTAATAGCCATATTAGAGCGCCGCTCTATCCTTATCCTCGATGAGTGGGCGGCCGATCAAGATCCGCTATTTAAGCGTAAATTTTACAAAGAAATTTTGCCGTTTTTGCAAAGCAAGGGTGTGAGCGTCATCGCCGTAAGCCACGATGATAGCTACTTTGACGTGGCAACTAGGATCATTTTAGTTAAAGATGGCTTTGTGCGCGAGCTTGATGAGGCAGAGCGCATAAGTGCTGCAAAAGATGCCGTGGAAAAGATAAAATAAGAGTATTTTTTACACAAAAAGAGATTTGAGTGCGCTACTCTTGAGCTATTTCAAGATCAAATAAATTTAAATTTAGTAGAATTTTGAAAAATTAAAAAAGGCGAAGTATGTCACACTCAGAGCTTGACAGCACCTATCTTGGCGCTTTTATCATACTTTTGTTAGCTACTTGTTCGTTTAGTCTGATAACATTTTTATCTTCAAAGATAAGCAAAAAGTTAGCCAACCGCAACACCGAGCGCCTAAAAGTAGGCTTTTATGAGTGCGGACCAACAACTGTAAAACAACCAAATAAGATAAATATCCACTACTTTTTTTATGGAATTTTATTTATTTTATTTGACGTTGAGGTCATCTTTATGTATCCGTGGGCGGTGGATTTTAGGCTACTTGGGCTATTTGGGCTCATCGAGATGCTACTTTTTGTGGCGATCTTACTCATCGGCTTTGCCTACGCATGGCAAAAAGGAGTCTTTAAATGGCAAAGCATCAGATAAACTACGCTGCAAATGGCGGTTTGCCAGTCGTTTTAACGACCGTTGATAAGCTTGTGCAGTGGGGCAGGAGCAACTCGCTTTGGGCGCTTAGCTACGGGCTTGCATGCTGTGCGATCGAGATGATGGCAAGTGGCGCTAGCAGATATGACTTTGATAGATTTGGCACTATATTTCGCGCTAGTCCAAGGCACTCGGAGGTGATGATCATAGCAGGCACGCTAACTAAAAAACACGCTGAATTTACAAGGCGCCTTTATGATCAGATGCCTGAGCCAAAGTGGGTCATCTCAATGGGTAGCTGCGCAAACACTGGTGGTATGTTTAACACCTACTCGACCGTTCAAGGTGTAGATCGCATAATCCCCGTCGATATCTACATCCCAGGCTGTGCGCCTCGCCCAGAGACGCTTCAGTACGCACTGATGATGCTTCAAAAAAAGATAAGAAAACAAAGTGCATTTAGGGCGCAAAAGCCAAGAAAGCTTGAAATATGAGAGAGTATAAGCCAAAAAACGACTTGCAAAAAAAGCAGTATTACAGCGAGAAATTTTATATCGCCAAGCAGACGCCAAAAGAAGCAGCAAGTGGCTCTAAATTTGACGAAGAGCTCGCTGTTTTAGAGCAAAGCGGAGTGGAAATTTTATCTAGCTACGTGGAGTTTGATCAGCTTGTTTTATATGTAAATTCTAGTGAAAATTTTAAGACCCTTGATACGCTAAAGGGCTTTGGCTATGAGCAGCTTTGCGAGCTTGCGGCGGTTGATCTTATAGCACAAAAAGGTGGATATGAGGTCTTTTATCAGCTTCTTAGTATCACTAAAAATAGGCGCACACGAGTAAAGTGCTTTGTTAAAAAGGACGAAATGCTAAAAAGCGTTTGCGAGCTTTATAAAAGCGCAAACTGGGCGGAGCGTGAGATGTATGATCTAAGTGGCGTTTTAATCAAAGATCATCCAAATTTAAAGCGCCTAATAATGCCTGATGACTGGCACTCGCATCCGCTTTTAAAGAGCTATCCGCTAGTTGGCGACGAGGCGGCAAAATGGTACGAGGTGGATAAAATTTTTGGATCAGAGTTTAGAGAGCAGATCGGCGAAGAGAACCGCGATCCAGCCTTTGTGGATGAGAAAGATACTTTTGGATTTTCAAGGGTCTTTAGCGAGGAGTACGAGTATCAAGAAGAAGGCGGCGTGAGATTTGTCAAAAAGGCTAAATTTAACCAAAGCCAGATAGTAAAGGAACGACCTTGAGCCAAGCACCAAACCGCTTAAAACCATTTTTTGAAAATTTAGAATTTGAGCAAAATGACGGCAAGATGATACTAAATTTTGGCCCACAGCACCCAAGCGCACACGGACAGCTAAAACTAGTGCTTGAGCTTGACGGCGAAAAGGTCATGCGCGCTATGCCAGAAGTTGGCTTTATGCACCGAGGCGTTGAAAAGATGGCTGAAAATATGACCTATCAGGAGTTTATCCCAGTAACTGACAGGGTCGATTACATCGCATCAAGTGCCAATAACTACGCATTTTGCGCGGCTGTGGAGAAGCTTTGCGCCATAGAAGTGCCTCGCCGTGCGCAGATCATTAGAGTGATGCTTTTAGAGCTAAACCGCATCAGCTCGCACCTTTTATTTTTAGCCACACACGCCCTTGACGTGGGGGCAATGAGCGTCTTTTTATACGCATTTAGAGAGCGCGAATACGTCCTTGATCTCATAGAAAAATACTGCGGCGCAAGGCTAACTCACAGCTCAATAAGGATCGGTGGCGTGCCGCTTGATCTGCCTGATGGCTGGTGCGAGGAACTGCTTAAATTTTGCGAGAAATTTCCAAGCGACATCACACTTTATGAAGATCTGCTAAGTGAAAATAGAATTTGGCAAGCAAGGTTAATAGACGTGGGTGTAGTTAGCAAAGAGCTAGCCCTTAGTAGCGGCTGCTCTGGCGTCATGCTAAGAGCAAGTGGCATTGCACGCGACATCAGAAAAGAAGAGCCATATCTCATCTACGACGAGCTAGAATTTGACGTGCCTTACGCCACCAAGGGCGACTGCTACGCAAGATACCTGCTTTATATGAAAGAGATGCGCGAGTGCGTGAAAATTTTAAAGCAGTGCGTTAGCAAGTATCAGACAAGTAGCCCTTCTATCATAGCCGACGCGCCAGAGTATGTGAGCGCTTCAAAAGAGCAGATAATGAGCCAAAACTACTCACTAATGCAGCATTTTGTGCTGATAACTCAAGGGCTAAAGCCACCAAAGGGTGAAATTTACTTTGCTAGTGAATCACCAAAGGGCGAGCTTGGAATTTATATAAACTCAGATGGCAGCGCAAGCCCGTACCGCCTAAAAATTCGCACGCCAAGCTTTTGGCACTGCGCTATTTATGAAGATCTGCTAGTTGGGCAGTATGTGGCAGACGTGGCCGCGATAATAGGCAGTACAAATATCATCTTAGGCGAGGTTGATAGATGAGAAGGGTCGATCTTAGACATCTAAAGGGCGAGTTTTTGAGTACTCTTGGGCAGCAGATAAAGGCTAGCGAGCCAGACGAAGTGGTGATATTTTTGTTTGAGATAGGTGATTACAGCGGTGTTGAGAAAGCTGTAAATTTGGCTTATAACCTAAACTGCGAGGTGATGAACTCGCTTAAATTTAATCAAGTTGATTGGGCATTAACGATAAAAAAGGGCAAGATATGAAATTTAATGATCTAATAGCAGGCAAGAGCCTAAGTATCGCAAATTTACTAAGTTTGAGCGACAAAAATTTAGCAAAAAAGATAAAAGAGCATGAGTTTAAATACATCTCATGCTTTGAAGATAACGAGCTTGGCGGCGAAAATTTGATCCGCTGTGAGATAGGCTCGATCAGCTACGTCTTAGCGCTTCTTTGCAAGTATGCAAATTTGGTGCAAAATGAGTTTTTTGACGAGCTTGATGATGGGCTGATAAGTGGCGAGTGCAACGTAGGCGAGGAGGAGTTTGAGGAGCTTGGCGAGTGGATAAAGGACGTTAAAAACGTGATCATCGATGACTCGTTTTTTACTCATCCAGATAAAGATGCGATCTTTTGGCTACTTGAAATTTTAGGTAAAAATGTCGTTTTAGCAGGCAGCGGAGTGAAAGAATTTGCAGCTGGCGGCGAAGTAAGCGAGCTAAGAGAGCTTGATAATTTTGACGGAGCGGTCGTCTATCTAAACAAAAACGCAAGCGACGAGATCATTGGCGGCGTGCAGTTTGGCATAGTGGCAAAGGCAAAGGATGGCGAAATTTTAAATTTAAAGGCAAAAGACTTTAGCGTGAGAGCTAAATTTAAGCTAGATCCAACGCTAAAAGGCACGGTTGCCCTGCTTGGCGCAAAAGAGTTTGATGGATATGCATTTAAACAAGTAGTAGTTAGCAAATGAAAATCACTATAAACGATCAAATTTTAGAGGCAAACGAGGGCGAGAGCATCCTAAACATCGCAAGGGCAAATGGCATCTACATCCCTGCGCTTTGTTACCTTAACGGCTGCTCGCCAACGCTTGCTTGCAGGCTTTGCATGGTCGAGGCAAACGGCAAAGTGGTCTATAGCTGCAACGCCAAAGCCAAAGAGGATATGCAAATTTACACAAATACGCCAGAGATCGCTGCCGAGCGAAATGCGATCATGCAGACTTACTGCGTCAATCACCCCCTTCAATGTGGCGTTTGCGACAAAAGTGGCGAGTGTGAATTACAAAATTTAACGGCGCATTTAAATGTAAATGAGCAAAGCTTTGCCATTACAGACACTCACAAACCGCACAAAAAATGGGGGCTAATAAACTACGATCCAGCTCTTTGCGTGGTTTGCGAGAGGTGCGTGACGGTCTGTAAAGATAAGATCGGCGAGAGTGCGCTAAAAACGGTGCCAAGAGGCGTTGAAGTGCCAAAAGAGCTAAAAGAGAGCATGCCTAAAGATGCCTACGCCGTCTTTAGCAAGATGCAAAAGAGCCTAATTGGCCCAAGCGCTGGCGAAAGCTTAGACTGCTCATTTTGTGGTGAGTGCATTAGCGTTTGCCCTGTTGGCGCGCTTGTTAGCTCAAATTTCCAGTATAGCTCAAACGTCTGGGAGCTAAGCCGTATCCCAGCGGCAAACCCGCACCAAAGCGACTGTGAGCTCATTTTTTATGACGTAAAAGAAAAGAGCACTAGCGATAGAAGAAAGCAAATTTACCGTGTCAGCAACGACTTTCACTTTGGCGAGATCAGTGGTGCGGTAAGGTTTGGCTACGATTTTCACAATGAAAAAGCGCGCAAAAATGAGGCGAAATTTAATGAGCTCATCTCAAATTTTAAAAACGGCAACATAAAAAATATAAAATTTAATAGCTTCATAACAAACGAAGAGGCGCTTATTTTTGAGCGCTTGAGAGAGAAATTTGATCTAAATTTATTAAACGATGAGGCTTTTAAATTTCAAAATTTCTTAAATATTTTTAGCGAATTTAGCGGTCTTAGCTCATATAACGCAGACTATGAGAGCCTAAAAAATAGCGACTTTATCATCACGGCTGGTAGCTTCTTGCGCCATGAGAGCCCAGTAACAAGTTATAAGCTAAATAACGCCCTTAAGATGAATAAAGCTAGTGGAATTTACTTTCATCACATCGCTGATGAGGTGGTTAATAAATTTTCAAAGAATTTTGCCTATGTGACGCATGGCGCAGGGGAGTTGGAGCAAATTTTGCTATTTATCCTTAAATACTGGGGTGAAAATTTGCCAGCAGCACTTCAGGCAAGACTTGAAAAATTTGATGAGAGCTTTGGTGTAGAGATAGCCGCCTTGATCGAGGGCAAGGCTAAATTTACGCTCATTTTAGGTAGCGACTTTTACGCTCATGAAAATGCAAATTTACTTGCAGCTCTTGCTGGAGTGATCGCAAGAGCTACGCCGTTTCGTGTGATGCTCATACCACCTCGTACAAACTCGCTTGGCGTGGCTAAAATTTGTACGCTTTCACACGAGAAAAAGCCCGGCAAGACGCTAGGATACAACGAAATGGGCGAGTTTAAATTTAGCATCTTTGAGGGTGATCTTGACGCTGGTGCGCTAAATCAGCAAGAGGGCACATTTACAAGCATAAATAACGAAGTAGTGCCGACAAATGCGGCTTTAGCGCACGGTGGCTACTTCTTAAACGATATCGCAAATGCGCTTGGGCTAGTGGCTAAAAATACGATCGACTACACCGCGCAGCTACCAAAAGAGAAGGGCTATAGGGGCGTTAAATTTGATGATTTAGAAAACTTTTACGCAAATGACGGCACAAGTCATAGAGGCTACAAGCTTGAAATTTCAAATTTCACGCCAAAAGAGGACATAGAGCCATTTTTTAAAGAGCAAAATGAGCTAAATTTAAAAGAGGACGAAGCGCTTATAAGCCTTGCAAATCCTATAAATCTGCCATCGTTTTTTGCAAACTATGCCAGCCAAACTGCTAAACGCGCGAAACTTTACGCAAGTGGCGAGTTTATGGCTAAATTTGAAATTTCACAAAACGAAGCGGCTATTTTAGAAAAAAATGGGCGAAAACTTGCTATTTGCGTGGAGCTTGATAGCGAGCTAGGAGGCGTGGCAGCCTATCTTGGTGACTACGATGAGAAGATTGATGTAAGCGCCATTTTTGAGAGTAATTGCTACGCAAGCGTAAAAATAATAAAGGCAGAGAATGAGTGATATGCTATTTTTCGTGATAACAACTATCCTTAAAGCTGTCGTCATCTTAGCCGTCATGGCGAGCCTTGCTGGCCTTGCGACCTACGCTGAAAGAAAGGTGCTAGCCTATATGCAGCGCCGCGTAGGGCCTGACATGGTGGGGCCTGCTGGTGTGCTTCAGATCGTGGCTGACATGATAAAGCTCTTTACAAAAGAGGATATCCTCCCAGCAAATGCAAATAAATTTATCTTTTTAATAGCGCCTCTCATCTCTGCTATCGCGGCATTTGCAGCGCTTGCACCGGTGCCATTTTTGCCTGAGTTTGAAATTTTTGGGCATACGATTAGACCGATACTTGCTGACATAAACGTAGGCGTTTTATATATCGCTGGCGTGGCAGCGGTTTGCGTCTTTTCGCCACTTGCAGCAGGCCTTGCAAGCTACAATAAATTTGCACTAATCAGCGCCGCTCGCGCAGTCGTAGCGCTTCTTAGCTTCGAAGTGGTCGCTGGCATGGCACTTTTAAGCGTTGTTATGGTGACTAGCTCGCTCTCGCTAGTTGATATAAATAACTACCAAAAAGGCATATTTAACTGGCTCATCTTCAAGCAGCCCCTAGCTTTCGTGCTTTTCGTGATGGCAAGCTTTGTGGAGTGCAACAGAACGCCGTTTTGTCTAACAGAAAACGAGACCGAGATCGTAGCAGGTTACGGCACTGAGTATAGCGGCATGAGATGGGCGATGTTTTTTATCGGCGAATACACCAACATGATCGCAGCAAGTATCATTATCACGCTTCTATTTTTAGGCGGTTTTAACGAGTTTTTATTTATCCCAGGTGCTTTGATGATCATTTTAAAATCAAGCCTGGTCTTTTTCTTTTTTCTCTGGACGAGGGCGTCGTGGCCACATTTAAGGGTCGATCAGCTTAGTATGCTTTGCTGGAAAATTTTACTTCCGCTTGGCATCTTAAATGTCGTAATCACCGGCTTTGCACTACTTATCTAAGGCGTAAAATGAGCGAGAAAAGATATATCTTGATAGACGAAAAGATAGAGCCAAAAGGGGCATTTGATAAATTTAAGCACTTCATCGCCGCTACTTTTAAGCTTGATCTTTTGGTGGGGTTAAAGATCACGCTAAAGCAGATGCTCTTTAGCAAGTCGCACACTCTAAAGTACCCTATGCAAAAGATGCAGCTAAATGCTAGATATAGGGGAATTCATAGGCTTTTAAAATTTGTTGAAAGCGAAAATGAGCGCTGCATAGGCTGTGGATTATGCGAGAAAATTTGCGTTAGCAACTGCATATCGATGAAGACCTCTCTTGGCGAGGACGGTCGCAAAAAGGTCGCAAGCTACACGATAAATTTAAGCAGGTGCGTCTATTGCGGATTTTGCGCTGATGTCTGCCCTGAGCTTGCCATAGTTTGTGGGCAAGAGTACGAGGTCGCAAGTGAAAATAAAATCCTCTTTGGCACAAAAAATGAGTTTTTAACAGATGATAAATTTTTAAAAGATCAAACCGAGTTTGAGGGCTATGGCGCACTACCTAAAAATGCTGATAGTTTGGTGAAAAAGACGCCAAATGCGCTTACAAATGAAGATAAGGCAGAAACGATGGATATAAATTTAAAAGGGTCAAGCGATGTATGAGAGCTTTGCATTTTATCTTTTTAGTGCTCTTATATTAGTTAGTTTTTCTTTTAGCGTGCTTTGCAAAAACGCCCTAAATGCGGTCTCTGCGCTAGCTGCTGGCATGGTTTTTATCTCGGCTATATTTTTCTTGCTTGGGGCTGAGTTTTTAGGCGTGGTGCAAATCGTCGTCTATACAGGCGCGGTGGTCGTTTTATACGCATTTGCAATGATGTTTTTTGACACCAGTAAGGAGTGCGAGCCAAAAAGCGGTAATAAAAAAGCAAAGATCATCATCTATCTTCTAAGTAGCTTCATAGCGCTTCTTTTGATATTTATCTTTTTAGCGCCGATCTATAGCGCAAAGCAAGAGGTGGTAAATTCTACCCTTGCTAGCCTTGGCAATATCGAAGCGGTTGGAATTTTGCTCTTTAGCAAGTATCTGCTAGCCTTTGAGATGTGCGCCATCATGCTACTTGTGGCGATGGTAGCTGGCATCATCTTGATACACAAAGACATGAACGCGCAAAGCAGCCTTGAGGAGATGCTATGATAGGACTTACTCACTACCTCATCCTAGCAAGCCTAGTCTTTGTCATAGGGCTTGTTGGCATAATGAGAAGAAGAAATCTGATAATGCTATTTTTCTCAAGCGAAATTTTACTAAACTCAGCAAACATCGCACTTGCAGCTATCTCGAAATACTACTTTGACCTAACTGGGCAGATCATCGCATTTTTTATAGTAGCCATCGCTGCTAGCGAGGTCGCTGTGGGGCTTGGGTTGCTCGTGCTTTGGTATAAAAAGAGTGGTAGCATCAGTTTAGATTCGATGACAAATATGAAAGGCTAAGAGATGATTTTATTTTGTATTTCGCTATTTTTTCCGCTTCTTAGCTTCATTATAGCTGGCATCTTTTCGCATAGCAGTAAGAATTTATTTATCGGTCTTTTTTGCTCGCTTCTCATGATCGCTAGCGCCACAGCTTCGCTTATGCTAACGGCTAGCCTTAGCGTAGATGAGCCACTAAATTTAACCCTAAAAGAGTTTATAAACTTAGGCTCGCTTGATCTTAGCTTTAGCTTCTACCTTGACGCGATCAGCCTTGTGATGCTTAGCACCGTGGGCGTGGTCGCTAGCATCGTGCATATCTACTCCATTGGCTACATGAGAGATGACGCGAGCTTTAACCGCTTTTTTAGCTACCTTGGACTCTTTGTCTTTTGCATGAACGTCCTTGTCTCAAGCGATAACTTCATAGGGCTATTTATCGGCTGGGAGGGCGTTGGACTTTGCTCGTGGCTACTAATTGGCTTTTGGTATAAAAGACCTAGCGCAAACGTCGCTGCAAACGAGGCCTTTGTGATGAACAGAGTGGCTGATCTTGCGATGCTTGTTGGTATCTTTTATATATTTTATAGCTTTGGCTCACTTAAATTTAGCGAGGTTTTTAACGCTAGAAGCGACCTTTCTGGGCTAAATTTAGGCATCATCGCCACACTTCTTTTTATAGGCGCAATGGGTAAAAGCGCGCAGTTTCCATTTCATACTTGGCTTGCAAACGCCATGGAAGGCCCAACACCAGTTTCTGCACTCATCCACGCTGCGACCATGGTAACAGCCGGCGTCTATCTAGTCATACGCGCAAATTTCATCTTTGCAAACGTGCCTGAAGTCTCGCACTTTATAGCCTGCCTTGGCGCATTTGTAGCGATATTTGCCGCAAGTATTGCGCTAGTGCATAATGATCTTAAAAAGATAGTCGCCTACTCGACGCTTTCGCAGCTTGGATATATGTTTGTAGCCGCTGGTCTTGGCGCTTACAAGATCGCACTTTTTCACCTTGTCACGCACGCATTTTTCAAGTCTTTGCTATTTTTGTGCGCTGGAAACGTCATGCACGCGATGAATGATGAGCTAAATATCAAAAAAATGGGCGGACTTTATAAATTTATGAAGCCAACTGCGCTACTTTCTATCATCGCAAGCTGCGCGCTAGCTGGCTTTTACCCATTTGCTGGCTTTTTTTCAAAAGATAAAATTTTAGAGGTCGCCTTTAGTGAAGATCAAATTTTGTGGGCCGTCTTGCTCTTTGGCGCAGTGCTTACGGCATTTTATAGCTTTAGACTTGTCATGCTAGTATTTTTTGCAAGGCCAAAGAGCGAGGAGCATGCACATGAAGCCAAAAACTACATGCTTGTTGGCATGAGTGTGCTTGGCGTGCTCTCAGTCATAAGCGGCTTTTTTTGGAGTAACTTTAGCGAGTTTTTAAGTAACAGCCTTGGGGATTTTAAGCTAAATTTATCTCACAGCAGTGAAATTTTCTTGCTCGTTTTAACGCTTACTCTAGTGCTTGCAAGCGCTGGCTTTGCAGTCTTTGCCTATAAAAAAGAAATTTTTAAAGAGAGCATTTGTGAAAGTAGAGTTTATAAAATTTTGCAAAATGCCTACTTTATACCAAAATTTTATGAGAAATTTTTTATAAATGGCTACGCTTTAATCTCTAAAATTTGCAAGAAATTTGATGAGATGATAGTTGATCGAAGTGTCGATTTTGTCGCACTTTTGGTTACTAAATTTGCATATCTTGCAAACAAAATGCAAAGCGGAGATCTTAGCGTCATGCTTAGATTTATGGTCGCAGGATTTGCCTTGCTTTTAAGCTTTATATTTTTATTAAACGGAGCCAAATAATGCTAAGTGTCATCATATTTTTCCCAGCAATAAGCGCAATACTTGGCTTTTTGATAGAAAATAAAAGCATCAAATTTTATGGAGCAAGCATCGCTCTTATCGAGCTTTTACTAGCCATTTTTATCTGCGTCAATGTCGATTTTCAGGGTTATGACTTTGTTTTAACTCATCAAGTCTCGCTCATACCAAGCCTAAATATCAGCTACTTTGTCGGCATCGACACCATCTCGCTTGTGCTTATAGTCCTTAGCGCATTTATGAGCTTCATCTCTATCGCAGCACTTAGCGATGATGGAAATTTAAAGCATCTTGTTATTAGCGTGCTATTTTTAGAGAGCACGATGATGGGCGTCTTTAGCGCGCTTGATATGATCTTATTTTACAGCTTTTGGGAGCTTAGCCTCATACCGCTTCTTTACATCATCGGCGCATTTGGCAGTAAAAATAGAATTTACGCGGCGATTAAATTTTTCATCTACACATTTTTAGGCTCTGTCTTTATGCTAGTGGCGATCATCTTTATTGGATATCTGTGCTACCAAAAAAGCGGCGTATTTAGCTTTAACTTGCTTGATTGGTACAAGCTTGGCATCGGAGAAAATGCTCAAATTTGGCTATTTTTAGCATTTTTCTTCGCTTTTGGCGTGAAAACTCCGCTGTTTCCATTTCACACGTGGCTACCTTACGCGCACGGACAGGCTCCGACTATCGGCTCGGTGCTGCTTGCTAGCGTGCTTTTAAAGATGGGCACTTACGGCTTTGTAAGATTTTCACTCCCGCTTTTTCCAGATGCGAGCCTACTTTTAAGTGGCTTTGTCTGCGTCATAGCTATCATCATGATCATCTACGCAGCCCTTGTTGCCTACGCACAAAGCGATATGAAGCAAGTGATCGCTTATAGCTCCATTTCACACATGGGCGTCATCATGCTTGGCATCTTTTCACTAAATTTAATAGGTCTTGGCGGCTCGATATTTTTAATGATAAGCCACGGCATCGTTAGTGGCGCGCTATTTTTGCTAGTTGGCGTCATCTACGAAAGAGCTCATACAAAAGAAATTTGCGAATTTGGCGGACTTGCCAAGGTCATGCCAAAGTATGCGCTTATATTTTTTATAGCAACGCTTGCAAGTATCGGTTTGCCGCTAACGATCGGCTTTGTAGGCGAGTTTTTGAGCTTGCTTGGCGTCTTTAAGCTAAACAAGCTCTTTGCGCTACTTGGTGGCTTTAGTATCATCGTGGGCGCTGTTTATATGCTGGTACTTTATAAAAGGGTCTTTTTTGGCGAGTGCAAGGAGAAAAATTTAAACCTAAAAGATCTAAATTTTAAAGAGTTAGCCGCTCTTGTGCCACTTTGCTTGCTCATAATCATTCTTGGTATCGCACCAAATTTGATACTAAAACCGCTTGAGCCAAGCGTGCAAAATATCATAAGCAAAATGCAAACTAGAGCTGTAAATAGCGGCACGAAGGATAAAATTTCATCTTTAAACGGCGGGAGCAAACTATGAACGAAATAGCCTTTTTAGACCTAAACGAGATCTCTTTGCAATCACTCTCGCCGATGCTTAGCATGATGGTTTTCGCACTTTTTATCCTCATAGTTGGAGCGATAAAAAAGGATCTTTCGAGGAATTTCTACTGCGTATTTTGCATTATCGCTATATTTGTAAATTTAGGCATTACGCTTGATTTTAACGGGCTTAGCCTAAGCTTTTGGGATATGCTCTTAGTTGATGGAATTTCTATCATCTCGCAGATCATTATCCTAATCGCCTCAGCCCTTTTTATCCCGCTGGCACTTAGCACAAAAGAGTATTTTGAGTATAAAATTTACGAGTACTACGCGCTATTTTTGTTTATGATTGCTGGATTTTTGTTTATGGTGAGCTCAAACAACCTACTAATCATCTTTTTAGGCCTTGAGATCAGCTCGCTTTGCCTCTACACCCTAATCGCCCTTCACAACAAGGCAAAAAGCGTCGAGGCTGCAATAAAATATTTCGCGATGGGTTCGCTCTCAGCTGGCTTTTTTGCGATGGCGATAGCGATGTTTTATCTAGCAACAAACTCAATAGACATCGCTCGCATAGGCGTTGTCATAAAAGATCTTAGCCTAAATCAAAATTTAATAATCCTTCTTGGCTGCGTTTTCATAGCTTCAGCCATTGGCTTTAAGCTCTCGCTCATACCATTTCACACATGGATACCAGACGTTTATGAGGGCTCAAATGCCCCGCTTGCTGGCTACATGTCGATCGTGCCAAAGGTGGCGGGATTTATCGTCGCATTAAGAATTTTTGCGATGCTTGAGGGCTCTGGAATTTCATGGATAAAAGATATGCTCTACATCATCGCCGTGCTTACGATGAGCCTTGCAAACATCATGGCGCTAGTGCAAAAAGATGTAAAAAGGATGCTCGCTTTTAGCTCAATAGCTCACGCTGGTGTCGTGCTTTGCGCGCTTGTGGCAAATTCTCACGAGGCAAATGTCGCCTTGTTTTTCTACTGGATCATGTTTTTGTTTGCAAATTTGGGCGCATTTTCTATGCTCTGGGTCGCAAGGTGCGACGACGTCGTCTGCTGGGACAAGCGTTTTAAACATCCGTATGAGAAATTTTCAGGGCTTATTAAAATTTTGCCAAGCTACGCTGTGATAATGGGAATTTTCATGATCGCCCTTGCTGGCATACCGCCTTTTAGCGTATTTTGGGGCAAGATGGTGCTTATCTCATCGCTCATAAAGTCTGATTACGTCGTGCTTAGCCTCATCATCATGATAAACTCAGCGATTGCCATTTATTACTACCTAAAGCTCATCGTCTTTATGTTTTTAAAAGAGCCTATCGTAAAAGATAAAAATATCTATATCTCAAATGTATCGATGGCGCTAAAAGTTATCGTTGGAGTTGCCGTTGCTGGCACGGTCTTTGCCTTTTTATTTTCTGGAGCGATTTTGGAATTTATCGAGCATTTTGTCTTTGCTTCAGGATTTTAGAAAATTTAACTATAATGGCGGCATGAAAAAGCTCTTAATCATCTTATTTTTACCGCTTTATCTATCCGCCTTTAGCCTTAGCCTAAACAGCGGCGCAAACGCAAATAAGCCTTATAGCGTCCTTCAGCTAAGCGACGAAAAAGAATTTGAATGTGTGGAGCAAATTTTAGCCTACGACACGAAACGCTACGTTTGTATGCTCGATGATGGGATCTTGCCAAAGATCGAAGATACGACGCTGCCTTTAATGGACATAAAATATAAAAAGCAAGACGGCAAGCTCTTCATCGTCATCATGCCAAAAGCGCCTTCAAAACTTCTAAATGTTCAAACTGAGCTTTACAGCAGTCCAAGCGTGCAAGATACGCCAAAGACAACCATTTCAAAGCACTTTAGCATCATCATCGACACTTCGCTAAGTGAAAACAACAAAAGAGTATCTGGGCTAAATTTTTCGCCTGATTTTAGAGATATGCTAAGTCCAAGCATCGGAGCGCTCGATCTTAACAAAGCGCCTATCGCTGGGCTTGATAGCAACGATATAGACATCT
>OCIZ01000245.1_pt1 | contig 14630 bp, 8 predicted proteins | sample 1495841 | NCBI WGS metagenome assembly OCIZ01 (sample SAMN01915229, study PRJEB22387) | human oral metagenome | isolation source: saliva | host: Homo sapiens | place: USA
CAGGACGGGGACTGCGTGACGAGCCGCTCCACGTCCCCCGCCTCCTACGGGCGTTTCCTGTGCGAGGTGTTCGACCAGTGGCTGGCCTCCGACGTGGGTGAGGTCTTCATTCAGGACGTGGATTCGACGCTGTCGGCTATGTTCGGGTCGGCGTCGGTGTGTGTGCACGCGCCGGTGTGCGGGGCGAATATGGCGATGGAGTTTAACGGCGACGTGTACGCCTGCGATCACTGGGTGGAGCCGGACTGGTTGGTCGGCTCGATCACCTCCTCGTCGCTGTCGCAGCTGGCCGCCTCCGATAAGATGCGCGACTTTGCGCGCCTCAAGCCCGACCTGGACGAGGAGTGCCGCGCGTGTGCGTACCTGCGCCTGTGCTGGGGCGGGTGTCCGAAAGACCGTTTCGTCCGCCGGGGCGAGCGCGCGCACAACTACCTGTGCGAGGGCTACCGCGCCTTCTACGAGCACGCCGCCCCCGCCTTGCGCGCCATCGGCATGCTCATCGCGGCGGGCAGGCAGGCCTGCGACATCATGGACCCCGCGCTCGCGGCCTCCCTGGGGGTCCGTCCTCCCACGCCTGCACCCGGGCAGGGGGTCCGATGATCCTTCACGCCCTCCTCATCGGCGCGCTCGTCGGCCTCGTCGTCGGCTCGCTCGGCGCAGGAGGTGGCATTGTCTCCGTCCCCGTTCTCGTCTACATCCTCGGCCAAAACCCGCACCAGGCCACGGGCTTGTCCCTCATCATCGTGGGGCTGACAGCCGCCGTCTCCCTGGCCACGCGCGCTCGCAGCGGAAGCGTCGCGTGGCGTGAGGGAACGATCTTCGCGCTCGCTGGCCTGGCGGGCACGTGGGCGGGAGCGGCGCTGGCCCCGCTCGTGTCGGCTCGGACCCTCATGCTGTCCTTCTGCGCTCTTCTGGTAGCGGTCGCGATCTTCATGGTTCGCTCCCAGCTGCGTCCCATGGATCCGTCGTCGCACGAGGCCGGGGCACAGCCACGTGATCAACGCTCGTGGACGCTCGCGACCGTGGGCCGGGTCGTCGCGCTCGCGACGCTGACGGGTTTCCTCACGGGATTTTTCGGCGTCGGCGGAGGCTTCGCGATCGTGCCTGCCCTACACCTCGCGCTGCGATACCCGATGAGGCGCGCCTCGGCCACATCCCTGCTGGTCATGGTCATCACGGCTGCCTTCGGCTTGGCTTCGCGCACGCTCTCCGGAACTCTGACGATCACCGCCGAGGCCGGAGCAATGGTCGCGCTGTTCGCCGGTGCCTCGATGTTGGGCGGGTTCGTGGGAGCCCGCATGACTGCGCGCGTGCCGAATCGCGTCCTCGGCTTAGTCTTTGCTGCCCTCCTCATCATCGTGGCCGTATCAACGCTGGCGGCCACGCTCGCATGAGTGGCGCGAGGCCGGGCACGCTCACCGCTCGCCGCGGACTACCCCACCCCGGCCTCGTCCCACTTCGGTGCTCGGCCTCGCCGCCTACGCCTCGGGGGCGTTCCTGGCCACGAGAGTATTCGTCGCCTGAGCCACCGGGCGCACGATCATCGAGTCGATGTTGACGTGGGAGGGACGCTCCAGGGTCCACACAATCGCCTCGGCGATGTCCTCGGCGACGAGCGGGGCAGCAACCCCCTCATAGACGCGGTCGGCCGCCTCCCGGGAGCCGAGGCGGTTGAGAGAAAACTCCTCGGTGCGCACCATGCCGGGCGCGATCTCGATGATGCGCACGCTCTCGCCCACCAGCTCCTGGCGCAGGGTATTGGCAATAATGCGCTCGGCGTGCTTGGCGGCCACGTAGCCACCGCCACCCGGATACGTATCGTGGGCAGCAGTCGAGGTCAGGAACACGAGGTCTCCCCCGCGCTCGCGCATACCCGGCAGGAAAGCGCGCGAGCAGTGCAGAGCAGTCAGCACGTTACGGTCGAACATCGCACTCCACCTGGCAGGGTCACTGTCGGCGACGCTGTCCACGCCGATAGCTCCACCGGCGTTGTTGACCAGCGCATCCACGGGGCCACCCTCCAGGACGCGGGCGGCCATCTCCTGCACCTGCGCCTCATCGCTCAGGTCAGCCGCCCAGTACTCGCAACCGATCTCGGCGGCGAGAGCCTCCAAGCGCTCGCGGCGACGGGCCACCGCAACGACCCTCCACCCCCGCTTCGCCAACAGGCGGGCGGTAGCCTGCCCAATTCCGGTAGAGGCTCCAGTGACGACGACGCGGCGAGAGATGCTCATGAGCACACAGTAATATCCCCGGGCACGCATCGTCGTGCGCGCCCGGGGATATTCGCTCGCGTCTCAGCCGTTGGGCAGACCGTAAGCCTTGTGAATCAGCCAGATCGGGTGAACGACATTCGCGCCCGTGGCCGTGCGCAGCTGCCAGCGACACGTCTCCGTGTCGCATGCCGCCAGCTCGGCGTTGACCTGCTTGATGAAGTCGAAGACGGGAGCGCCCACGGCCTGGGCGATCGCGTACTTCTCCTTCTTCATACCGTACGTGCCCGCGATGCCACAGCAAGGCTGCTCGGAATCCTTGACGGTCACGCCGGGAATCAAACTCATGAGCTCGATGGCCGGCTTGCCCAGGCCCTGAGACTTGACCTGGCAGGGCGCGTGGTACGGGATAGTGACGTCGATGCGCTGGAAGTTGGTATCCAGCTCACCCTTGTCGTACAGGTGCAGCAAGAACTCGCTGATGTCCCACATGCGGCTACCCACATCCGTCAGCTCAGGCGTGTCCATCTCCAGGATCTCGTGCGCCTCATGACGCAGCATGCCCGCACACGAACCGGACGCGGAGATGATCGGCGCATCGCGGTTGACGCTGCGCAGGTCGTTAGTCAGCTTCGAGACGTACTTGCGCGCATCCTTGTAGAGGCCGTTGGACTGTAGCGCCAGACCGCAGCAGCCGTGCTTGGGGACCAAGACCTCGTACCCCAGGTGCTCAAGCACCATGACCGAGTGGATGGAGGTCTCGACCTCGAAGTACTGGCCGGCGCATCCGTGGAAGAAGATCACCTGGCCGCGCGTACCCGAGCCGGGCAGCGGCGTGTGCTTCTTGAACCAGGACTCGAAGGTTCGCCCGTAGGCGCGCGGCATGGGGGCCGAGCGATGCACACCAATAACGGCCTCCATCGCCATGCGGATCGGCTTGACATCCAGCGCCCAGTTCGCAATCGGAGCGACCGGGGTCATCATGGTGCCGATCAGTGAGGTGCGGCCGATGAGGCGGTCACGCAACGGAATGCCGTGCGCTTCCTTCATCGCGGTACGACGGTGGTGAATGATTTCGGTGACCTTCACGCCCTGGGGGCACACGAGCGAGCAGGTGCCGCACGAGGAACAGTAGTCGATGGACTTATCCACCATCTGCCCGTCCTTGCGGAAGCGCTCGGCCTGCGGGCCGGAGTACTTCGGGCCACCGAACAGGTCAGTGACGCGCATGACGGGGCACTGCGTCTCACAGATCGTGCACTTGACGCAGGCGTCCAGGCTGGCGCGCAGCGCCGCGTCACCCTCCAGGGAGAGCACGTCGGTTTCCTCCACGCCCGGTCCCATCAGCGTTGACATTTCCAGGGTCATTTCAGCTCCTCCACGATTGCGTCGACGGCGGCCAGAGCGCTGGCCAGCGCGATACCTTCGCCGCTCTTTTCACGCCAGCGGGTGGCACCGGCCAGGTTGCCGCCCGCAGCAAACAGGTTGGTGTACACGGGCGTGCCGTTGTCATCGACGACGCGCATGGAGTCGTCGACGGCCAGGCCTGCCAGGAACAGGGGCTGCTCGTCGCCCCAGAAGTCGGCGTGCAGCAGCTGGCCGGTGGGGCCCATGACGGGCAGGCCGCACACGGTATCGGCCACGGCACCGTAGGAGTCCAGCTCGAGGGCACCGGACTCGAAGCCGCCCGCCGCCAGGATGACGGCGCGCGTCTCGACGCGTGTGGCGCGTCCAGCGCTGGCGTAGTCGACGGCCTGGATGCGCCCATCAGCGGCGTGAATCGCTGTGAGGGGCGAGCCGAGGATGACACGCGCTTTGGCGGAAGCCATGCGTGTCAGCTGTGCGTTCAGCCGCATGCCGGGAATCGACGGGGGCTGGATCGGGATCTCGAAGACCGGGTGACCGAGCTTGTCGGCCAGGTCGCGCCACGCGTTCGGATCGTCGAGGCCGAGTACGGCGGGCAGGCCAACGATTTCACCGTCCTGAAGGAGGGGACGGATCTGGGCGGCCAGGCGCGCGCGGTTCTCCTCGTGGTCAAGGCTGCGAGCGTGCACTGTGCCCACGGAGTCGACCTCACCGTCACGCACGACGTAGTCGACGCTCAGGGCACGCGCAGTGATCGCCTTGCCGTCGGGGCCGGTCTGACGCGACAGGTTCTCGGCGACGAGGCTGGGGTAGAAGTCCTTGAGTCGCTTCAGTCCCACGATGGCGTAGCGTGCGCCCGCCTGAGGGATACCGGCCTCCATGGAGGGCGGGATCAAGCAAGTGGGGCGCAGCGCGCCGACGCCGGTGGGGATGCGCACGTTGCGCGTCTCATCGCCGATGAGGGCGTCCGGGCCAACTGTGTCGCGCAGCCACGCGACGGACGCACCGACGTGAGCCGGGGTGACGTGCGCGTAGGGGTGCGTGGGACGCGAGGCGACGTGGGCTTCCAACGCCTCGAGAGGCTTGTCGATCAGGTCGGGGCCGTAGCCGAGGATATCGACAGTGCCTGTGCCGAGCTGAATACCGCCCACACCCTTGGTGATGAGGGTGACACTCAGGCCCGCATCGGCGGCCTTGATCGCGGCGGACAGACCGGCCAGGCCGGCACCGATAACAACGACGTCTCTCATCGAACGACCTCTTCCTTGGCTGCGGGCAGGTGCTCGACGTCGAGCGTGCCCTCGTGGATCCATGCATCGAGAACAGCCTGCCTGGCCTGCTTACCGTACAGGATGGGCCACAGGCCGATCCAGCGGTTCTTCAAGAACAGGCGAAGCAGCCCGTTGGCGCGTTCCGAGTCGATATCACCGCGCTCGTGCGCGATGCCCGCGGCGCGCTGGGAGCAGAAGCCGCCCTGGCACGGCCCCATACCCAGGCGCATCTGGCGACGCACGTCGTCCAGCTGGCCCTTGGGCAGCGTGTCCATGACGTTTTCGAGCATGGCGCGGGTGGCCATCTCGCACTCGCAGATGATCTGCTCGTGCGTGGGTCCCTCGTTACGGGACTCGACGTTCTCGAGGCGGTGGCCGATCGTGTAGAGGCGCGCTTCCTTGGCGGGGGGCACAGCCTCGTCGGCGGTCTTACACGGACGGGTCTCCCCCATCTCGGTGCACATGATGTCGACGATTCGCTCGGCCATGAGGCGGTAGGTGGTGAGCTTGCCGCCCGCGATGGTGAGCATGCCGTAGACGCCGTCTCGCGAGTTGTGGTCGATGATGCTCATGCCGCGCGCCATGTGGCGGGTGTCGGTCTCCGACACACGAGAGTCCTTGATGAGGGGACGAGCACCCGCCCACGCGTGCACCGCGCGAGCCTTGCGGAAGCCGGGAATCATGGCTTCGCCGGAGTCGAGCATCTGCTGGACCTGGTCGGCGGGGATCGGCAGGTTGTCGGCGTCGTCGGACTTGAGGTCCGTCGTGCCGATGATGCACACCGTGTGGTCGGGCACCAGGATGTCACCGTCGGCGGGCCACACGCAGCGGTTGATGACCGAGTGCGTAAGGCGGTGGTTCATGGCGATCATGATGCCGGCACCGGCGACAACGTCGACGCCGTGGCAGTCGGCCAGGCCAGCAATCTTTCCAGCCCATGGGCCGCCACAGTTCAGGACGAATCCGCATTCGATGCGCACGTCTTCGCCGCCGCGCTCGTCGCGAACGATGACGGCACAAATGCGGTCACCGTCGCGCTCAATATTGGTCACGCGGTGGTAGGTCAGGATCTGGGCACCGTAGGCCTGTGCGGAGCGGATGGCTCCCCAGGTCATCTGCCAGCCGTCGACCGTTCCGTCTTCGACTGCGAACGCACGCTTGATGCGCGGGTCCAGACGGGGTTCGCGGCGTAGGGCCTCGGCGATGGAGATTTCCTCTGCCGGCACCTTTGCAGCGGCAGCACGGGCCAGGAACTGGTCCGCGTAATCTTCATCGTCGTGAGCGGTCACCACGAAGAGGCCGCCGGTGGCCTCGATGGCGTTGGAGTTGATGCGCTTGACGATCTCGTTTTCTTCGGCGCATTCGGTGGCCGACTCGGGGTCGGAGGCGATGTAGCGCGCACCGGAGTGGAGTAGACCGTGGAAGCGACCGGACGTACCTTGAGCGATATCGGCCCGGTCGACGAGGACGGCAGAAAAGCCGCGCATTGCGACGTCGCGGACGACGCCGGCACCGGTGGATCCGCCACCGATGACGCACACGTCAGTGCGAAGTGTCTTCACCGTGTTTTTTCCCTTCACGTCTTCATGAGGATGTGCCTCATTGCGCTCACAATTCTGCCCCAAACGCCCCCATTTGAACGAATTCGCAGACCCCTATGCACATATGTGCATCCGCGGCGTGCGCCAAAGTTTCATTCGCACGTCTTTGCCTTGAATACCCCGCAAAACCGGGAATAACAACCAATACGTGTCACGTAATTCCGTTTGCGCCTCGCCGACATCGCTACGATCCACGCCACAGGCACCAGACCCCCTAGAGTGAGAGCATGACAAACACACTGCTCGCACGCGTCCTCGAATCTTCGAACATGGACCCCTCCGTGCGCCCCCAAGACGATTTTTACCGCCACGTGAACGGCACCTGGCTGGCGACCCACAAAATTCCGGCCGACCGCCCGATGGACGGCGCCTTCCACGCACTGCGCGACGCATCCGAAAAATATGCCCGCGCAATTGCGCAGGACGCGGCCGCCGGCAGACTCGACGATCCGGACGCGGACCGCATCGCAACCCTGTGGATGCAGTTCCTCGACGAGGACACTATCGAGGCCGCTGGTGCCGCTCCCCTGCGCGCCGAACTCGACGCGATCAACGCCTGCGCGACGCGAGAGGAGTTAGCCGAGGCCATGGGCGCGCTTATGCGCGCCGGCATCGGCGGTCTGGTGGGCGCCTACGTGGGTACTGACCCTCATGATTCCTCCTCCTACATGGTTTCCCTCGTCCAGTCCGGCATCGGCCTGCCCGATGAGGCCTACTACCGTGAGGAGGACTACGAGTCCATTCGCCAGGCCTACGTCGCCCACACCGGACGCCTCCTGGCCCTGGCGGGCGTGGCCGACCCCGAAGGTGCGGCGAAGCGCATCATGGCCTTGGAGACAGCCCTGGCCTCACATCACCGCGACTCTGTGTCCAACCGCGACCCGCTCCTGTCGGATAACCCGACGCCGTGGACCCGCTTGGCGTCGCTCGCCCCCGGCTTCGACTGGGACGCCTGGGCACGCGGAGTCCGCATGCCGGTCTGCGGCCTCGTCGTCAACGTGGACCAACCCGACTTCCTGCGCGGCGCAGCCTCCCTGTGGGAGAGCACCGACCTGGCCACCCTCAAGGAGTGGCTGAGCGCGTCGATCATCGACGCGCGCGCCTCCCTGCTCTCGGCTGATTTCGTGGAGGAGAACTTCGACTTCCACGGCCGCACTCTCTCCGGTACGCAGGAGCTGCGCCCCCGCTGGAAGCGCGCGCTGTCCCTCATCGAGTCCTACCTGGGCGACGCCATGGGCCGCGCGTGGGTCGCCCGCCATTTCCCGCCCGACGCAAAGGAAGCGATGGATGCGCTCGTCCAGCGCCTCCTCGACGCCTACGGCGAGTCGATCCGAGGCCTCGACTGGATGAGCGAGGACACCAAGGTCAAGGCGCTGGCCAAGCTGGCGACCTTCAACCCGAAGATCGGCTACCCCGTGAAGTGGCGCGACTACTCGACACTGCACCTGGACTCCTCCGCCACGCTCGTGGACAACGTGCGGGCCGCCAACGCGCACGCCACCGACCGCGAGTGGGCCAAGCTGGGCGACCCCGTCGACCGCGACGAGTGGTACATGACTCCCCAGACGGTCAACGCCTACTACAACCCCACCCAGAACGAGATCGTGTTCCCCGCCGCGATCCTCCAGCCCCCGTTCTTTGACGCGCAGGCGGACGACGCGGTGAACTTCGGCGCGATCGGCGCGGTCATCGGTCACGAAATCGGCCACGGCTTCGACGACCAGGGCTCCCGATACGACGGCGACGGCAACCTGTCGAATTGGTGGACCGAGGAGGACCGGGCCGCCTTCGAGGAACGCACCCACGCCCTCATCGGACAGTACGACGTTCTCACGCCCTCCGTGCTCCTGCCCACCGAGGGCGACGAGGCCGTGGCCGACGACAGCGAAGACGGCACCGAGCGCTCGCTCCCCCACGTCAACGGCGCCCTGACCATCGGCGAGAACATCGGCGACCTGGGCGGCATGACAATCGCATGGAAGGCGTGGGTGGCCGCGCTGGCCGAGCAGGGACTCACCCCGCGAACGGCCCCGGTCATCGACGAGATCACCGGAGCTCAGCGCTTCTTCTTCTCGTGGGCGCGCGCCTGGCGGACCGCGACCCGCCCCCAGTTCGCCCGACAGATGCTGGCAGTCGACCCCCACTCCCCCGCGGAGTTCCGATGCAACCAGGTGCTGCGCAACCTGGATGCCTTCGCCCAGACGTTTGATGTCAAGCCCGGGGACGGCATGTGGCTCGATCCGGCCGAACGCGTCACCATTTGGTAAAAGCGTGTCCCAGCGGACACATTTCGGCGCGCCCCGCGCATTCACCTGCAACACATGACACCATAGGAATGTTTGGCGCGACAGCGCCCCCATTCCATCGACGGAAAGGCACCCCATGCCAGGCCTGAACCTCACTCGCGAGGAAGCGACCGAGCGCGCCTCGGTCATCTCCTCCGTGACACGCTACGAGATCTCGCTGGACCTCACGCGCGGCGACACCGACTTCGGATCGTTCACCCGCATCGAGTTCGACGCGCGCGAAGGCGCGTCCACGTTCGCGGACCTCGTGTCCAACAACGTGCACTCGATTCGCCTGAACGGCGTCGGCCTCGACCCGTTCTCCACCCACCAGGACAACCGCATCGCGCTGAACAACCTGGCGGAGCACAACGTCCTCGAGGTCGACGCGTCCTGCCAGTACATGCACACGGGCGAAGGTCTGCACCGCTTCGTCGATCCCGCGGACGGCCAGGCTTACACCTACTCCCAGTTCGAGGTCCCGGACGCGCGCCGCGTCTACACGACCTTCGAGCAGCCCGACCTGAAGTCGGTCTTTACTCTCACCGTCAAGGTCCCCAAGGGTTGGAAGGTCTTCTCCAACGCCCCCACCCCCTCCCCCGAGGAAGACGGCGACGCGTGGACCTACCGCTTCGCGACCACGGAAAAGATGTCGACGTACATCACCGCGATCGTGGCCGGCCCCTACGAGGGCACCACGGCCTCGCTCACTTCCTCCGACGGCCGCACGATCGACCTGGGCGTGTACGCGCGCGCCTCGATCGTCGATCACCTGGACGCCGACGAGATCATCGACATCACCCGTCGCGGCTTCGAGTTCTTCGAGGGTGCCTACGGTATCGCCTACCCCTTCACGAAGTACGACCAGATCTTCGTGCCCGAGTACAACGCGGGTGCCATGGAAAACGCGGGCTGCGTGACCTTCCGCGACGCCTACGTGTTCCGTACCCGTCCCACCGAGGCTCAGATGGAGGCTCGCGCCAACACGATCCTGCACGAGCTGGCGCACATGTGGTTCGGTGACCTGGTCACCATGAAATGGTGGAACGACCTGTGGCTCAACGAGTCCTTCGCTGAATTCATGAGCCACCTGGCCTTGGCCGAGGCCACCAAGTACACCGAAGGCTGGACCGGCTTCATGGTCCGCAAAGACTGGGGCCTCAAGCAGGATCAGCTGCCCACGACGCACCCGATCACGGCTGAGATCCGCGACCTGGCGGACGTCGAGGTCAACTTCGACGGCATCACCTACGCCAAGGGTGCCTCCGTGCTACGTCAGCTCGTCTCCTACGTGGGACGCGACGCCTTCTTCGCAGGCCTGCACGAGTACCTGACGAAGCACTCCTACGCCAACGCGACCCTGGACGACCTGCTCACCGAGCTGGCCGCTGCGTCGGGCCGCGACCTGGCCTCGTGGTCGAAGGTGTGGCTGGAGGAAGCCGGCGTGACTCTCCTGCGTCCGGTCGTCACGACCGCCGAGGACGGCACGATTGAGCGCCTCGAAATCACGCAGGAAGCCTTCTCCGAGGGCGCCTCCCTGCGTCCGCATCGCCTGGGCGTCGCGGGCTACTCACTGACCGAGGAGGGGAAGCTCACCCAGGTCTTCCGCGAGGAGCTCGATGTCGACGGCGCGTCCACGGTCGTCGAGGCCGCTGCGGGCATCGCTCGTCCGGACTTTATCCTTGTCAACGACGGTGACCTCGGCTACGCGAAGGTGCGCCTGGACGAGCAGTCCCTGGCCTTCGCGGTCGCTAACATCACCAAGTTCACGGATTCCCTCACGCGCGGCGTCGTCATGGCCTCGGCGTGGGACATGACCCGCGACGGCGAGATGGCTGCCCGCGACTACCTGAACCTCGCGCTGACGTCGATTCCGGTTGAGGACAACATGAGCCTGCTCATGCTGACCCTGCGCCACATCGACGAGGCCGTGCGCACCTTCGTCGCACCGCAGGCTCGCCCCGAGGCAGCCGAGGACACGGGCCGTCGCCTGCTGCTCCTGGCTCGCACCGCCGCCTCCGGCTCGGACGCGCAGCGCATGCTCGTGGCCGCAGCCGCGCGTAATGCCTCCTCTGAGGAGCAGTTCGAGGCCGTCCGCGGCCTGTTCGACGCCACCCAGACCCTCGACGGCCTGGACCTGGACGTCGACCTCAAGTGGGATCTCCTGGTCTCGCTCGTGCGCGGCAGCGTCGCCACCGAGTCCGACATCGACGCTCTCGAGGCCGAGGACGACACGATGACCGGCCATCAGAACGCTGCGGCTTGCCGTGCCGCGCGCGCAGGCGAATGGATCAAGGCCGACGTGTGGGACAAGGTCCTCACCGACACCTCAATCCCCAACGACACCCGCTGGGCGATGATCTCGGGCTTCTGGGCACAGGCACGCACCAACCCCTCGGCCTACGCCCCCTACGTCGCAGAATACTTCGACGCACTGGCGGGCATCTGGGAGCGTTTCACCTTCCACACCGCCGAAGACCTGACCACTCTGCTGTTCCCGACCGCTCTGGCTGGTTACACAACCGAGGTCGACGTGGTCGCGTCGGGCAAGGCATGGATCGACACTCACGCCGACGCCTCTGCCGGTACGCTGCGCATCATCCGCGAGCTCATCGACGTGTGTGAGCGCCAGATCGCCAACCAGGCGGTCGACGCAGCCTGATCTGCTCGTTGAGAGATGGTGGGGGCGTGGCCGACTGACCACGCCCCCACCGTGTTTTTGCTTGCTCTTCCTGTCACGCATGTGCCCGCTCGACACCCGCATACCGCCAACAAGAGGGAAACGGACCCCAGCCTCGTAGAGGTCGGGGTCCGTTATGCGTGTGTGATGGACTCAGTGCGCCGCTGGCACGGGCACCTCCACTGAGTCAGCGATTCAGAGCTGGCCAGCCCAGGCACCGGAATCGTGGAAGAGGTGACGCTTGCCGTCGATGGTCTGGATGCCCGTGACCATCGCGCCGTTCTCGTCCATGTAGAACCAAGAGCCGTTGATCTCGGCCCAGCCGGTGACCATCGCACCGTTCTTGTCCAGGTAGTACCAGGTGCCGTTGATCTCGGCCCAGCCGGTGGCCATCGCACCGGACTCGTTCAAGTAGTACCAGTCACCTCCAAGCTTGACCCAGCCGGTGGCCATGGCACCCGAGTGGTGCAGGTAGTACCAGGTGCCATCAACATTGATCCAGCTGGTCTGCATGATGCCATTCTCGGGCGAAAGGAAGTACCAGGAGCCGTTCCAGCTGGCCCAACCGAAGATCTGCTGGCCATTGAGGGTAAAGTACTCCCAGCCGGCCTCCTCCTGGTGCCAGCCGGTCACCATGTAGCCGTCGGAGTCGAATCGGTAGATCTGGTCATCAATCTCGACCTGCTCATCCTTGGCGTAGTCGCCGTCACCCAAGTCGAACCACCAGCCCTTATCGTTGTGCTTCCAGGAAGCAACGGGGCCTTCCTCGCCGCCCTCGTCGTCAGCTGCCGGGTCTTCCGTGGCGGGGTCCTCGGCACCGGGCTTCTCGTCCGTGGCAGGCTTCTCGTCCGTGGTGGGGGCGGGATCCTCGGCACCGGGCTTCTCATCCGTAGCAGGCTTCTCGTCTGTGGCGGGGGCGGGGTCCTCAGCAGCAGGCTGCTCAACCGCAGCAGCAGCATCACCCGGCGTACCCTCCTCGAGGGCGAGGGGGGCCGCATAGGCGGGGACGACGGTTCCAGCGACGACGGCGGCAGCACCGAGGGCGGCGATCATGGTACGACGGGCATTGATGGGACGCATCTGCGTGTTCCTCTCAAGATGTGGTGGCGTCTTACTCGCAGCTACTGAAGGGCCCCATTGGTCGTCCAGCACTGAAGTCGGCGATGGTTTCGCACTAACGCATTACTGAGTATATATAACAGTTTGTCGATAATCAACCATGGAACATCTTTTATGTTTCAAATCACACTAAATGAGTGGTGCATGTCGCCTAAGAACATTCCATGACATTCACACGACAAACTACTTATGGTTGGAAATATTGAAAATATACGAAGCCGCCACTCTCACATTTGCCAGATCTGACCAAACATCGCGCACACATAGGCAGTTCAACACATCACCACACCGTCACACTCACCAAGACACTCCCCCCTCACACGCACCACATACACAGAAGAACCCCGACCTCGTCGAAACAAATGAACGAGGCCGGGGTCAAGGGAAGCGGAACACGCTCAGCGAGGACGCACCTCGCAGGCGACACCGTCACCATCACGATCAAGATCCGCGCTATAACCCGGATCTCCACGGCGTAGTGGAGCAGCACCCGCGTTCCACGCCTCGGTGCAGTTGTTGAACGTACGCGCATTGCCAGAACCGCCACCACGCGAGGGCTCCGGGTACAGCCCCCACCAGGCACCCGAGTCGTAGAACCAGTGGCGCTCAGAGCCAATCCACTGCGTACCCGTTACCATCGCGCCAGATTCGTTCAGGTAGTACCACGTGCCTCCGAGGTTGAGCCAGCCGGTCACCATCTCACCGGAGCTACGAAAGTAGTACCAGGAACCCCGAACAGCGTTCCAGCCCGTCAGCATCGCACCATTGGCGTCCATGTAGTACCACGCACCGCCCTGACTCACCCAGCCGGTCGCCATCGCACCACCACTCAGGTAGTACCAGGAACTACCAACCTTGGCCCAACCATCAGCCATGACGCCAGCGTCATTGAAGTAGTACCAGGAGCCACGAACCATGTTCCAGCCCGTCAGCATCGCACCATTGGCGTCCATGTAGTACCACGCACCGCCCTGACTCATCCAGCCGGTCGCCATGGCCCCCGAGGCATCCAGGAAGTACCAGGTGCCACCGACGTTCTGCCAACCCGTACGCATGATGCCAGTTTCCGGATCCAGGTAGTACCAGGAACTCCCCACCTGCACCCAGCTGCGCGCCTGCGCACCCGAGGTGCCGTAATACTCCCACGCACCGTTAACACCATACCAACCGGTGACCATGTAGCCATTGGCATCAAAGCGGTAGGTACTGCCGCCAATCTCGCGCACCTCGCTATGCACAAAGCTGCCATTACCCAGGTCATACCACCATCCAACAGCGTCCTGCTTCCAGGAGGGCTTGGGGCCAGGCGCGGGTGCAGGGTCCGACTGCGGAGCGGGATCAGGTGCAGGGTCCGGGTTGGGTGCAAGGTCCGGCTGCGGATCAGCGGCCGACTGAGCAGTTGATACCGGATCCGGGATGGGATCAGCATCTGCTGCGAAAGCAGGAATGACAACACCGACGACAAGGGCTGCAGCACCAAGCGCTGCAACCGCACTTCGATGCGCACGAATGGGACTCATACATGTTCCTCTCGATAGAAGGAGCGAACGAACCCACTCCCTCAACGGAACGGGTGTCACCGTGTCGACACGGCCTCAGTTTCGCAACACTCATTTACCGAGTATATACTCGCGCCCGCCGAATGCAAGCACCATCACACAATCATGTCCCTTGGCAAACTGGCGGCCACCGCATAGGGGAAGCCCCCGCCGATGAGCGAACTCATCGACGGGGGCTTCAATCACAGCGTCAGTTCTTGGCGCGACGCGATGCGATGAGCGCACCAATGCCAGCGACCAGGACCGCGACAGCGCCAACCGCAACCCACATGGCCGTGGTGCCCGTGGAGGCGATGGTCTGCGGACGAGTCTTCGACGGGGTCGAAGGCTGCGACGGGGCAGGTGCCGGAACAACCGGAGCCGTGGTGGTGGGGGTCGACGGACCAGGCGCGGGAGCGGAAGGCTCAGGCGTCGTCGGAGTCGACGGGCCAGGGGCCGGAGCGGAAGGCTCAGGAGTCGCCGGAGTCGACGGGCCAGGCGCGGGAGCGGAAGGCTCAGGAGTCGCCGGAGTCGACGGGCCAGGCGCGGGAGCGGAAG
>OCIZ01000246.1_pt1 | contig 14613 bp, 14 predicted proteins | sample 1495841 | NCBI WGS metagenome assembly OCIZ01 (sample SAMN01915229, study PRJEB22387) | human oral metagenome | isolation source: saliva | host: Homo sapiens | place: USA
CTGCTCACCCAGCAAGTGCGCGAGGTCTTCCATCAAGACACACCCGCCCAAGGCCGACGCCTGGCCGCTCATCTCGTCGAGCGCCTACCAACGTGTCCCATCCCCGAAATCGCCCGACTGGGTCGGACCCTACGCAAATGGAAGGACGCCTTCTTGGCCTACTTCGACACCAGCGGAGCCAGCAACGGCCCCACCGAAGCCATCAACGGACATTATCGAATTGGGCAGACGCACCGCCAGAGGCTACCGCAACCCCACCAACTACCAACTCCGAATGCTCCTCATCGCAGGAGGCCTAGACGCCTCCACCCACACTCAACTCTGAAGAGCCGCTTTACGCCCCAGATTTTGAGAGACGCCTGGCATCGAGTCCGGGCGTCTCTTTGCGTACCCGTTCGAGCAAAAGCGTACCCGGTTCTTTCCTCGCGATTCCAACAAAAATTCGATTTCTACACCAAAACGGGTACGCCTTTTTTAATCTCACGCGCGGGAAATATTAAAAATAGAGATATGAAAAGATTAAATGAGGCGTACCCGTTCGACGTCGAAAACGCACTTTTCATTGGAATTGCACAGAAAGAACCGGGTACGCTTTTATTTCTGCCATGTTTCAGCCAGGCAGCGGGCGCAACTTTACGGTTTCAGCCCGGCCACGTCGTCGACGCGGAACGACCCAGCCCCCACGTAGCCCGGCGGCCCGGCTTGCCACTCCCCCACACATTCAGTACGGGTCAGCCAGGCGTACGCAGCAGCAAGCAAATTCCTAAACGGCAGGACCGAAACAGTCAGATCCTCGCCCTGCATACATGCACTCGACTAGACCTCAATATAGTCGCTAGACAAAAGTCGAGTGCCTTCCTTTTCGCTCTTCCGAACGCTCAGTACAGCGGTTAGCTTGATGTCGCACAGCTCTGCGGGCACTATGAGGCGCAGCGTCACAGACTGCCCTGGAAGAATGTATTGCGACAGAAACCGACCACAGCAGAGCTCCCTCTGTCTCTTGCGTATTGAATCTACGTCTTCGGGCAACAAATCAACCTCTGCTACCCACACCGCAAATCGAGAAGGCGCATCCTCCAGCAGGTACTTCGGCGAGCAATCAGCAACGTACACATTACGCAAGTAAGCCCGGACCCCAGTGTTCTTCAGCTCCACGACCATCAGATGGTCTCGACCGCTACTGAGGGGAATGTTACGCATCACGACACGGAACTCCACTGACACTGGCAGCGCCTCACGTTGCGTCCGGAGCGCACCAACCGATATCACTAGGGCGGCAATAGCCACGATGAAAGTGCCGATTGCTCCGAGAATCGTGCCTATGTTCGCCCAGTCCTCAAGGGAGAACTTCTCTAGCCAGCCGCTAGCCCAGTCCAGGAGGGTCACTTCTTTCCGCCAGACGTTAGTCCAGAACGGAACTCCACCAAGCATGCATCGAACTTCTCGGTAAGCCTCCGGACGAAGTCCGCCCATCCCCGAACTCCTCCGAGGTTGAGTGCCCCAGGCGTTGTGCCCTTGTGGACGATCTCACCGCGCACCTGAACAAGGAGAGAAATATCCGCCCGTACCGCAGCGTTGGGCTTGTTCTGCCAACGAATCCCCTGTAGAGGGTCGAATCCGAGGATTTCCCGGTAGAGGCTCCTTACATTATGAACGTTGGCCGTATTAAATCCGCGCCGCCCCTGCTCGTCACCTTCAACTCTGTTCCTCACCAGACGTAGCACTTCTGACCGCCACGAGTCACCGACGAATGCCCAGGGATCGGAACTCTCTTTCGCAACCCAGTCACGCATAGCTTTAGGAAGCTCCTGTGGCTGACGGTTTTCCAGCAGCCACTCCACCGTCTCGATCAGAGCCTCCTCAACGTACACCTCCCATGCCGTGTAGCACAGCGCGGTGCCAGACCGGAGCAGTGGACCATACTCGGAGCCAGCTGGCTTACCAGGCTTGGGGTCTTTGGAAGCAGGATGATTCTCAAGTAAGGAGTCGACATCGCTGAGAAGATTCACTGCCGCCCCCAGCGCGGAAAGATCACTCACTTCTTGCCGCCAGACGTTAGTCCGCTACGAAACTCCACGACGTCACCGTCGTGCATCACATAGTCCTTGCCTTCCATGCGGACCTTGCCGGCGGCCTTCGCGGCAGCCATGGAGCCGGCTTCGACCAGGTCGTCGTAGGAGACGACCTCGGCCTTGATGAAGCCCTTCTCGAAGTCCGTGTGGATGACGCCGGCGGCCTTGGGGGCGGTGTCGCCCTTGTGGATCGTCCAGGCGCGCGCTTCCTTCTCACCGGCGGTGAGGTAGGTCTGCAGGCCGAGGGTGTCGAAGCCGACGCGGGCCAGCTTGTCCAGGCCGGACTCATCCTGGCCAGATTCGGCGAGCATCTCGCGGGCGTCCTCGTCGTCCAGTTCGACCAGCTCGGCCTCGAACTGGGCGTCCAGGAAGATGGCCTCGGCGGGGGCGACGAGGGAGCGCAGTTCGTCCTTCATCTCCTCGTTGTCCATCTCGGCGGCGTCCATGTTGAACACGAAGATGAAGGGCTTGGAGGTCATGAGCTGGAAGGAACGCAGCGCGTCCTGGTCCAGCTTGGCGCCCTCGGGGCCGGACAGCAGCTCGCCGCGTTCCAGGAGCTCGAGGGCCGCCCGCGCGGTCTCGAGAACGATCGGCTCGGTCTTCTTGCCGCGCACCTCCTTTTCGAGGCGCGGGATCTGCTTCTCGACGGTCTGCATGTCGGCGAGGATCAGCTCGGTCTTGATGGTCTCAATATCCGAGGCCGGGTCCACCTTGCCGTCAACGTGCACGACGTCGGGGTCGGAGAATGCGCGCGTGACCTGGCAGATCGCGTCGGCCTCGCGGATGTTCGCGAGGAACTGGTTGCCCAGGCCCTCACCCTCGGAGGCGCCGCGCACGATGCCGGCGATGTCCACGAAGGACACGGTGGCGGGCAGGATGCGCTGGGAGCCGAAGATCTCCGCGAGCTTGTTCAGGCGCGGGTCGGGCAGGGGCACGACGCCGACGTTGGGCTCGATGGTCGCGAAGGGGTAGTTCGCGGCGAGCACGGTCGCGCGGGTCAGGGCGTTGAACAGGGTGGACTTGCCGACGTTGGGCAGTCCGGCGATACCGATAGTAAGAGACACGCTCCCATCCTATCGGAGCAGGCCGGGCGGCGTGGCGCTCACGCGCCACGTCACGCCGACGCTCGGGGCGCTCGGCTCACTGCGCGAATTCGACGGGCGCCAGCTGTAAGAAGTCACCGAAGGTGATCGTCACATCATCAGACTTCCTGACCCTCACGCCGCGCTCACCGAGCGCATAGAGCCTCGAATAGACAGCATCGCCCTCAGTCTCGCCGAAGCGCGCGGCACCGAACATCTGCGTCATCGTCTGACATAGCTGCCAGGCGGCAGCCGCCCCCGCGCGCGGCTCAACGCGCGTGCGAGCGGGAGTCGGCGAAATGGTGAGCACCCACTCTCCCCACGACGCCTTCTCCTGCGCGATCCAGCCGTCGCCGACCAAGGAGACATCGCGGCCGTCAAACTGCCCCGCAACGCCCCCATTGGCGACAAGAACGTCACGCACGGGCACGCCCCTCGCCCACTGGTCCACGATGCCGCACACCTGACCGAAGGCCAGGCCGGTGCGCATAGGAACGGTCTCCACCTCGTCACGGGAACCCGCGGACGGCTCCGGGGACGCAACCTGGGCGGCGAGGTCCCGCAGCTGCGCGAACGTGAGGGCGGGCCGACGATTCTCCTGAGAATCGGGCGCGTACCCCTGCTCGTTCTCCTCCTCGAACCAGTCGAACTCCTCGATCTCCTCGGGGCTCTCCGAACCGTTCGGGCTCAGGGGCGTGACTGCAAGACCACCGGAAGCCAGCATAGGCACGTCGCGCAGGCGCGCGCCGCCCGCCAGCCCGGCGAGCACCCTCCCGAAGCCGAGGGGGAAGCCCGGGGGAAGAAGAACCGTCTGCCCGGTCGCGTCGCTGGCCAGCTCCACGCCGTCGGCGCTCACCGACGCGGTGAGAACACCGAGGCCAGAGACGCGCAGATCCCACTGGTAGCGGATCTGCGGGCGCCACTGCGGCGGCATCATGCCCAGCCCGTCGACCAGGTCGGACATGGAACGGTCGAACTCTGCGTCGAACTGGTCCCAGCACGAGCACATGGTGCACGGCTTCGACCTGATGTCGATTTCCTGAATCTCGGGTCCGAGCGCAATCATCCACCGGTAGGGCTTGTACTCGGGTTCCTCCGACTCCAGGTTGTAGTATTCATCGTTTTCGATGAGCCTGGTATCGCCAAACGACGAGTGGATGGTCGTCCCTCGGACCGACAGACGCAGGGAACGATCAGGGGTGCGCCACCGAATGTGTGTCTCCTCCTGCTCAGACCCGCCAATGATGATCGGTTTGACCGGCTCCATCATCTGCGCGGCCTCCAAGATGAACTGGTGCGCGTCCTCAAGCGTCATGTCGCGCCCTACCAGGGCGGCGACGGCGTCGCTCACTCGTTCGATGGGATCCATGCGCAAACCTCCACGTTCACTTGACAATCAGCGGAGCCCCGCCCCTCACAGCAAGCTTACCGCAGTGTCAGACGCGCGCACGCGGCGGTCTCAGCTGGTGTGGTCGGGCCCTGCCACACGGGGCGCGTGGGGGCGCGGTCGCGCGGGGAGGCAGGGAGAGGGACGAGTGGGAAAGAGAGGAGCGGGAGTGGCGGGCTACGCCGACGCGCGGGGATAGAAAGCCTTCATTTCCTCGAAGCTTCCGAGCCGGAGCCGCAGCCCGAGGAGCGTGTCGACGCTGAGGGCTCGTTCGCCGACGCGGAAGAATCGCGTGTAGGCGAAATGACTGGTGGTGCGCCCCGCGAAGGCTGGCCCGACCATGTTTGTCAGCGTGGTGCACAGCTGCCAGGCGGCACCCGCCACCTGTTGGTCGTCGTTCCACTCCTCACCCTCGGCCGGGGAGACGATGATCGCCCATTCGCCGTTGTGCTCGGGCTGGTAGGCCGCCCAATCAGTGCCGACGATGGCCTGCTTTGTCAGGTAGGTGCCGTTTTCCCCGCCCAGTCCGCGTGTCAGGAGGTCGGCGATGGGCGCGCCGCCCAGCCACTGCTGGACGAGCCACTGGAGCTGCTCGGTCGTCAGGCCTGCGCGCATGGGTGCGGGGTTGTCCCGTGTGGTACGAGGCCTGGGTTCCTCCTCAGTGTCGCCCGCGGCCAGTGCAACGGCGGTACGCAGCTCGTCGAAGGTCAGACCGGGGCACCGGTTGTGCTCGGTGTCGGGGCCGAGCTCGTCCCAGTTATGTTCTTCCATCCACGCGATCTGTTGGAGGAGTTCGGGGGTTTCCCGTCCCGTCAGGCTTGTGGGGCCGATGCTGAAGCCGCGGGATTCCAGGAAGCGCACGTCGCGCAGCGGTGCCCCTTGCGCGAGGCCCGCGAGGATCCGCCCGATTCCCATCTGGAAGCCGGGCGGCAGCGTAACGGAGTCGCCGGTGACGTCGCTGGAGATCTGGACCCCGTCGACGGTGGCGCGCACGGTGACGACGCCCAGTGCGGTGACGCTCATGTCCCACTGGTAGACGATCTGCGGACGCCACGCGGGTGGGAGTTTCGCCAGGTCGTGGGGCAAGGACCGGAAGACGGGATCGAAGACCTCGTCGAAGAGTTCCCAGTTGTAGCACAGGCATCCGCAGCGCTTAACCCAGACATCTTCCGGCGTTTCGGGGCCGAGAAAAATCGCCCAGTGGAAGGGCGTGTCCTGGATGAGGCCCCACTTAACCTCGCGGAACTCCTCGTCCTCGGCGTGCTCGGTGTCCACGAAGCTCACCGACACCAGGGGCATATCGGGCCTGTCGCCGCCGCTGATCGCGAGCGTCCGTCCGCCGACCCGCCAGCGCGCCTCGCTCCCGTGCTTGCCTCCGCCGACGATGACGGGGCGTGCGGGCGCAAGGAGGGCCGCTGCGTCCAGGAGGAACTGGTGGTAGTCCTCGAGCGTCAGGTCGCGCCCAGCCAGGGCGGCGACTGCGTTGCTGACTCGTTCGATGGGATCCATGCACAACCTCCGCGTTGGCTCGACAATCGACGAATACTCGTCCTTGCACGCCACTTTACCGCACTGTCAGACGGTCGGAGGTGGCGGTCTCAACTGGTGTGGTCGGGGCCGACGACGCGGGGTGCGTGGGGGCGAGCGGGTGCCATGCCGGCCTTCTTCAGGTCGGCGCGCAGGTCGCGGGGCAGCGCGAAGGTCGTCGATTCGGTCTCGGTACGGGCCACCTCGACGGTGGGGAATCCGCGGTTCTGCAGCCATTCGATGACGTCGCGCACGAGGATTTCGGGAACGGATGCGCCGGAGGTGAGGCCCACAGTATGGGCACCCTCGAACCAGGACTCATCGAGTTCCTCGGCCTTGTCGACGCGGTACGCGGACCCCGCCCCGGCCTCGAGCGCGACCTCGACGAGGCGCACCGAGTTCGAGGAGTTCGCCGAGCCGACCACGACCATGACGTCCACCTGGGGCGCGATGAATTTCACGGCACCCTGGCGGTTCTGGGTGGCGTAGCAGATGTCGTCCGACGGCGGGTCGATGAGCTGCGGGAAACGCTGGCGCAGGCGGTCCACGGTCTCGCGGGTCTCGTCGACGGAAAGCGTGGTCTGGGAGATCCACACGACGCGCGAAGGGTCGCGCACGACAACGTTGTCGACCTCGTCGGGGGTGCCGACGACCTGGATGTGGCCGGGTGCCTCACCGAAGGTGCCCTCGACTTCCTCGTGCCCCTGGTGGCCGACGAGGATGATGTCGTAGTCTTCCTTCGCGAAGCGCACGGCCTCGCGGTGCACCTTGGTCACCAGCGGGCAGGTCGCGTCGATCGTGGCGAGGTGGCGGGTGGCGGCGGCCTCGTGGACGGCCGGGGAGACGCCGTGCGCGGAAAAGACGACGCGGGCACCCTCGGGCACCTCGTCGGTCTCCTGGACGAAGATCGCGCCGCGCTTCGTCAGCGACTCGACGACGAACTTATTGTGGACGATCTCTTTGCGCACGTACACGGGCGCGCCGTAGAGCTCAAGGGCTTTTTCGACGACGTCGACGGCGCGGTCCACGCCGGCGCAGTATCCGCGGGGGGCCGCAAGGAGAATGCGGCCGCTTCCCTCTCCGTGGGGGGCGGGCAGGGGGGTCTCGGCGCTGGCTCGCAGGTCAACGTTTTCATTCATGCGTCCACCCTAGCGCCCGGGGGCGAGGGCGTGCGCGGGGGCGTGGGAATCACACATTGTCACCTCCGATGCGAGGCCTGGGCGCGCCCACGCTTCCGACTTCCCACACGCTCGGGCGCAGGGACGCAGACGGGGGCGGCGTGTGGCATCCTGTGGGAGTGACCTCGCCCTATGCCCCCTCCTCCCCCGCAGCGGGGACCGCGCACGCTGCCGCACGTCCGCCCGCCGCGAAAGCTGCCGACACGACGCGGGATAATCCGTGGCCGCTGCGCAGGCTGACGGAGAACATCAAGGTGTACGTGGACCGCATGAGTCCCCTGTGGGTGGAGGGCCAGGTCGTCGAGTACAAGGTTCGCCCGGGCGCGAAGATGCACTTTTTGACGCTGCGCGACCTGGAGACGGACACGTCGATGACGGTGACCGCGTGGGCGGGCGTCATGGATTCCACGCCGCTCACCGAGGGTGCACGCGTGGTGACGCGCGTAAAACCCGTGTTTTGGGAGCGCTCGGGCCGACTCAACCTGCAGGCGGCGGAGATTCACCTGCAGGGCGTGGGCGACCTGCTGGCCCAGATTGAGGCACTGCGCGCCCGCCTGGCCGCCGAGGGTCTGTTCTCGGATGCGCGCAAGAAACCCCTGCCATTCTTGCCGCGCACGATTGGGCTGATCTGCGGTCGGGGCGCGAAAGCGAAAGACGACGTGGTCGTTAACGCGTCGGATCGCTGGCCAGACGCGCGCTTCGAGATCCGTGAGGTCGCCGTCCAGGGCGATCACTGCGTGCCCGAGGTGGGCCGAGCGCTGCTCGAGCTGGACGCCATGGACGACGTGGACGTCATCGTGATCGCGCGCGGCGGCGGAGCGGTCGAGGACCTCCTCCCCTTCTCCGACGAACGCCTCGTGCGCGCGGTCGCCGACGCCCGCACCCCCGTCGTGTCCGCCATCGGACACGAGGGCGACTCTCCCCTGCTGGACCTCGTCGCGGATTACCGCGCCTCAACCCCGACGGACGCGGCGCGCCGCATCGTCCCGGACCGTGCCCGCGAACGCGACGGTGTCGCCCAAGCCGTCTCCCGCATGCGTGGAGCGTTGGCCGGTCGCCTCATGGCGGAGCGATCTCACCTGTCGCTCCTGACGTCGCGGCCGGTTCTCCAGGGGCCGGGGGCCATTGTCGACGGGCATCGCGCGGCCCTCGACCAGCGCGTGACCGCGCTGCGCACGGCGGTCGAGCGCCGCCTGGCGTCGGAGCGTCAGAGCCTGACCCGTGCGCGCGCCACGCTGACTGCCCTGTCCCCGCAGGCGACGCTGGATCGGGGCTACGCGCTGCTGAAGACCCCGTCGGGCCAGCTCATCACTTCCTCAGCACAGGTGAAGAAGGGGGACCTCATCGAAGGCATCCTCGCGTCTGGCCGCATGGTTGCCCAGGTCGTGGGTGCCACCGCCCCCACTGCGCCAACCGAATCGTGACCCGGGACCTCAGCCCCGGCCTCGTCCCACCCGCCCATCAATCGTAAGGAACAACACAATGACCCCGACCGATCAGCTTCCCGATCCTCAGTCCCTGGGATATGAGGCCGCGCGCGACGAATTGGTGCGTATTGTCCAGACACTTGAGAGTGGTCAAGCACCGTTGGAAGACACGCTGACGCTCTGGGAGCGCGGGGAAGCGCTGGCAGCTCGCTGCTCACAAATCCTCGACGGGGCACAGTCTCGCCTGGCGGAGCGCACGGGGACGCAGGCGGTCGACGCCCGCTAGGCTAGTTTCCGGACGTTTTCGGACCGCAAGCGAGGAGACCAGATGACACAGTCCATCCCCCACGTGCTCGCAATCGGCGAAGCCCTCATCGATGTCATGATCACGCACGATCAGCCGGAGTTCCCCGTGGAAATCCCGGGTGGATCCCCCGCGAATGTCGCGCTGACCCTCGGGCGGCTCGGACGGCCAGTTGAGCTGGCGACGTGGATCGGTTCGGACGCGCGTGGACGCCTCATTGAGTTCCATATGGCCGATTCGGGCGTGCTCATCACCGACGCCTCGCGCGGCGCTTCGCACACGTCGTCCGCGTTGGCGCACCTGGACGCAAACGGTGCGGCCTCCTACACCTTCGACTTGGAGTGGGCACCCACCGCCCCCATCGAGGTTCCCGAGACAGCTCAGATCCTCGAGGCCGGTTCCATTTCGGCGATCATTGAACCGGGCGCGTCGGCTGTCCTGGATGCGCTGGAGCGCGGACGCGAGCATGCACTCGTGTGCTTCGACCCGAACGCGCGCCCTTCGATCATGGGTGATCCCGAGACGGCGCTCGCCTCGATTGAGCGTTTCATCGCTCTGTCCGACATCGTCAAGGTGTCGGACGAAGACATCGACTGGCTGACGGGCGGGGCTTCCATCGACGAGGTCGTGGAGCGTTGGCTGGGCTTGGGTCCGTCGCTCGTGGTCGTTACGCGCGGCAAGCACGGTTGCCTGGTTGCGACGGCCTCGGGCCTGCGTTTCACGAAGACGCCGGGCGACGTCAAGGTCGTCGACACGGTCGGGGCGGGCGATTCCTTCATGGGCGGCATGATTGACGCTCTGTGGGGCATGGGACTGCGTGGCACCGGCGCACGCGAGGCGCTGCGCGTCCTCCCGGAGGAACAGGTGCGCGCCATTATCGACCGCGCCAGCGCCGTGTCCGACGTGACCGTGTCACGCAGCGGCGCGAATCCGCCCTGGGCGCACGAACTCGCTTGAACAGGTGCCGTCTGGCACCTCCAGATTCACCAACGAGGCCGGGTCCCGTGATGGGGTCCCGGCCTCGTTCGTTGGTGGGCGCGGCTACTTGCCCATGCGGCGCTCACGCTGGGCGTAGGAGCGCAAGGCGCGCAGGAAGTCGACGCGACGGAAGTCCGGCCAGTAGACCTCGCAGAAGTAGTATTCGGAGTGCACGGACTGCCACAGCATGAAGCCCGACAGGCGCTGTTCGCCCGAGGTTCGGATGACGAGGTCGGGGTCGGGCTGGTCCTTCGTGTACACGTGGGCGGTGATGTCCGCGTCGGTGAAGGAGTCGGCGAGTTCGTCGAGGGTGAGTCCCTTTGCCGCGGCCTCGCGCATCATGGAGCGCACGGCCTCGGTAATCTCGTGGCGGCCACCGTAGCCGACCGCGACGTTGACGGTCATACCCTGCACGCTTGCGGTGCGCGCGACGGATGCACGCAGATCCTCACTCACCTGCTCAGGCAGCAGAGCTAGGTCACCGACGACGGCCAGCTTCCAACGCCCCTGGTCCGCCAGGAGGGAGACGGCCTCGCAGATGATGCGCAGCAGCTCACCCAGCTCGCCCTCGTCGCGCGCCAGGTTGTCGGTAGACAGAAGCCACAGCGTGACGATGGAGACCCCAGCGTCCTCGGACCAATCGAGAAACTCGGCGATCTTGCCGGCTCCCGCGCGGTGTCCCTGCGAGGCGGTTGCCCCCAGCGACTTCGCCCAGCGCCGATTTCCATCCAGGATGACGCCGATGTGTTTGGGGACTGCTGCATCGGACAGCTCGGCTTTGAGGCGACGCTCGTACATGTCGTAGAGCATGTTCCACTGGCCCATGTCGTCTCTCCTTCGTGTCGCACAGGCCGAAGCGGCCTACTCTTATAACAGTAAGGGTATCGCGCCGTTCGTCACAGGGAAACAGAAATACTCTCGCAGTGCGAGAACATGCCGAACCCCGGAATTTACGCCGTAGTAACCTACGGTAGCGTAAGAAATTGATGAGGTGAAGAGATGAAGATCGCATCGCTCACGCCCAAGCAGTGGGCGTCCGGACAGCTCGTCCAAATCAAGCCCAAGCTGCGCGGCTGGCTCCACCTGGCAGCCGCCCCCCTGTCGCTGGCCGCATCCATCGTGCTCGTGTGCCTGGCCCCCACGACCCCGACCAAGATCGGGTCGGCCGTCTATCTGGCATGCTCCCTCATTCTCTTCGGCGTCTCCGCGACCTACCACCGCTTCTACTGGGCCCCACGCTGGGAGATCATGTGGAAGCGGCTGGATCACTCCAACATCTTCCTACTCATCGCGGGTACTTACACGCCGCTGACCATCGCGCTCCTCAGCCGCTCCGACGCCACGATCCTCCTGTCCGTCGTCTGGGGAGGCGCGATCATCGGCATCCTTCTCAACCTCTTCTGGCCCACCGCACCGCGCTGGCTCAGCACCCTCGTGTACGTCGCCCTCGGCTGGGTCGCCGTCTGGTACCTGCCTCAGCTGTGGGCAGGAGGCGGCCCCGCCATCGTGTGGCTCATTGTCGCGGGCGGCGTCCTCTACACGCTGGGAGCTGTCGTCTACGGCGCGAAGAAACCCGATCCCTCCCCCACCTGGTTCGGCTTCCACGAGATCTTCCACGCCTTCACCGTCGCCGCGTGGGCCTGCCACTGCATCGCCGTCTACCTGGCAGTCCTAGGTTCCTGACGCGACGACCGCGCACGCCGACCACGTCGTCGTGCACATTGTTGCTACACTCAACACCGTGCGCGCCGACACCCACGTGTCGGCGCTCAATCGACTGACACACGTCAATGGAGGAACTATGGCCGACACTCAATGGCTTACGCAGGCCCAGTACGACCTGCTCGCGTACGAGCTCAAGGAACGCATCGAGGTCAAGCGAGTCGAGATCGCACGCCTCATCGATGCAGCCCGCCAGGAAGGCGACCTGCGCGAGAACGGCGGTTACCACGCCGCGCGCAACGAGCAGTCCATGAACGAGACGCGCATCCAGGTCCTCCAGGAGATGCTTGAGCACGCCGAGGTCGGCGATACCCCCGCCGACGACGGCATCGTCGAACCCGGAATGGTCGTCACCGCCATCGTGGCCGGTCGCGAGCAGACGTTCCTGCTCGGCTCTCGCGACGCCGGAGGCGACCTGGGCATTCAGGTCTTCTCCGCGCAGGCACCCCTCGGTGCCGCCGTCATCGGTCACAAGGCAGGCGATAAGCTTTCCTTCGAGGCCCCCACCGGTCGCATGATCGACGTCGAGATCATCGAAGCCAAGCCTTTCGAAGGCTGAGCCTGCGCGCAGCGTTCGCGCTACCGAGTGCTACATACGAAACGAGTGGGTCCCACCATCAGGTGGGACCCACTCGCATCTGCGTATTCGAAGGGGAGGATCAGGCCTCCACGTGGGGCGTCGGGGGTTCGCCCGACTTCTCCCCCGCAGATTCGGCAACCGCACCTGAGGGGGCGGGCGCTTCCCGCTCCACGCGAACCTCGGCGTGAGCATCCACGGATGCCACGACCTCGTCCCCATCGGCCTCGAGGACCGACGTGTAGGGACGCGTATCAGGCTTACCAGCGTACGTCGCGGCGATCTGCTTCTCGAGCGTTCCCGGGGGGCCTCCCGGCCGGTCCTGCGCCGTGGCCAACTCAGGCATTGGGTCGTAGCCGTGCAGGTACATGACCGTCGCATTAATGAAGGCCGCAATCGGCACGGAGAAGACCGCGCCCGCGATGCCCGCGATCGCTGATCCCGCGGTGATAACCAGCATGACGGCCACGGGATGCAGGGACACCGCGTTCGACATCATAAAGGGCTGCAAGATGTTGGACTCGATCTGCTGGACGACCATGATGATGATCAGCATGATGATCGCCTTCGACAGACCACCGTTCAGCGCAGCAACCATCACCGCGATGACACCCGAGGTCAAGGCACCCAGAATCGGCACGAATGCCGCGAAGAACGTGATAACACCGATCGGGATGGCGAGCGGCACACCCAGGAAGAACGCGCCGAGCGCGATGCCGACCGCGTCGATGGCCGCCACCTGAATCTGCGTACGAACGTAGGAGCCGAAGGTCGCCCAACCGCGGATCGCGCTCTCGTGGACGGGAACGCGCGCGGGAGCGGGCAGCAGGCGCACGCACCACAGCCAGATCGAGCGCCCTTCCTTCAGGAAGAAGAACAGACAGAAAAGCATCGTCAGGCCGGAGGTGGCCAGCGTGCCCACCGACGACGTGATGTTGAGAGCACCGGTCGCCAGCGTCTCCTTGTTCGTGTTGAGCCAGTTCACCACCTCACTGCGCATCTGATCGGCCGCCTGGTTCAGCACCGTCGTGTCGATTTTGAGCGGGCCGTTCTTCAGGTAGTCGTTGGTCGAGATCATCTGGATGAGGGTGCCAAAGCCCTCCGCAGCCTGCACGGCCAGCTGCGGGACCTGCTGGATGAGCTCGGCGGCTGCCTGGCTCAGCGCCCCGGCAACGGCGAAGAAGAAGACGAGGAGGCCGACGGCTGCGGCCAGGGACGAGGGGAAGTGCAGCTTGCGCCGCATCCATGAGACGAGGGGTTCGAGCAGCACGGCGAGAGTCAAGGCAATCGCGACCGGCATGATGACGAGCGTGAGCCAGGCGGCGGCCCACAGGAAAGCGGTGACCAGCCCGACGACGACGAGCGTGCGCCACGAGAAGGCCGCGGCTACGCGCAGGGTACGCGGCACCAGGGCAGAGGCGTCAAGTTCATCGTGGTTTTCCTCGCGCACCGAGAGAACCACGGGGGCGGGAGTGTGCATCTCGCCGGAGAATGCTCCTCTTCCGGCGTTCTTCGCGGGTAGCGCTGCGTTCAGCCGTCCCATTAGGCCCGACAGATTCCAGCGCGGTCGTTTAGGTGCTGTAGCCACTGGTTCTCCTTTTCTCACGCCCCAAGACTACCCGCGCCTGTCACTTTTTCCCGTCTTTACGCGCTCATCAGGCGCATGTGGGGGTGGCGGTGGTCAAATGTGAGACATGGATACTTTCTTTCGTCTGGCACAGACGGGGGTCCGTTCCTCCGTACACGCCGTGTTTGGTACGCCTCTCATTGACGAGGCCGGGGCGGGCCAGGAGGTTATCTTCCTGGCTGCGGGGTGCTTCTGGGGTGTCGAGAAGGCACTGTGGAATGCGCCCGGTGTTGTCTCGACGGCGGTGGGCTACATGGGCGGGCACTCCCCCGATCCGTCCTACCGGCAGGTGTGTTCGCATTCGACGGGCCACGCGGAGACGGTGCGCGTCGTCTTCGATACGTCGGCGACCAGCGCGGCCGACCTGATCCGGCTCTTCTTCGAGATCCACGACCCCACGCAGGTGGGTGGCCAGGGCAACGACATCGGTGACCAGTATCGCTCGCAGATCTGGACGACCACACCCGACCAGCTGCACGTCGGGCAGGCCCTGCGCGAGGCCTACCAGGAGGTCCTCTCCGCACGCGGCTTCGGCCCGATCCAGACGGTGATATCTCCGGCTCCCTCGACCGAGTCGAATGCCCGCTTCTGGCTCGCCGAGGAGTACCACCAGCAGTACCTGGCGAAGAATCCTGGCGGCTATGAGTGCCACGCTCGCACCGGGGTTGCCTGCCCGGCGCTTCCCCACGAGTAATTGGAGGACACCTCACGCACGCGGGGCGGGCCAGCACA
>OCIZ01000247.1_pt1 | contig 14578 bp, 14 predicted proteins | sample 1495841 | NCBI WGS metagenome assembly OCIZ01 (sample SAMN01915229, study PRJEB22387) | human oral metagenome | isolation source: saliva | host: Homo sapiens | place: USA
CGTTCTCTTTGAGCTAAGGCGAGGCAACGCCGTACTGGTTTAAAGTTAATCCACTATAAAACGTTTTCAGACGACCTTTCATTCATTCCGCCAAACCGTTCAGCCTTTCGGATAAAACCGCACCACGTTTTCCCCCTCGGGCAGCGTCAGTTTCTTCACGGCATGACCGTACACGGTTTCGAGCGTGACGGTCAGACCGCCTTCGGTTTCAAAAATCTTATCCACAAACGCATCAGCCGCTTGGGCGTCGTCGTTGAATTTCAAGGCGTGCCACAAGCCCAAGGTTTCCATGTCCTGCCGGAACGTCGCCGCCTTGCGGTAGCTCAATTCGAGCTTGGCGGTGTCGGTCACGGGGTCGTAGAAACCGTTGTCGGCAAGCATGTCGCCGAGGTCGTGCATATCGATTAAGGTCGGCGTTTCACACGCTATCCCCGCGCTTTTCAGACGACCTGTCAGCTCGGTCAGGCTGTCGCGGCCGAAATGGGTGAAGAATAATAAACCGTCTGTTTTCAAAGCGTTTGCCCAATTTTTCAGGACGGGCAGGATTTCGTCCGCGCGGGGCAGGCTGAGGTTCGCCCACAACATATCGGCGGAGGCTTCGGGCAGCGGGGCGGTCAGGGCTTGGCAGTGTTGCGGGACGGTTTTGCCGGTGAGTTTTTGCCAAAAACCGCTTTTGCGCGCGGCTGCGGCGGTTTGGAGGAAATCGGCGCGCGGGTCGTATTCTTCGAATACTGCATTCGGATAGCGCGCAGCAAGGAGGCTGCGGCTGATGTCCGCGTCCGCACCGACCAGCAGGATGCGCTTGGGCGCGTTGCGGACGATTTGCAGCCGCTCGTCGGTGTCTTGGGCGAGATGGCGGTGGATTTGCCAGCGTTTGTCTTGGGGGTTCATGTTTCAGACGACCTTTTTCTTCTTTTTTGAAGGGTGGGTTTGCGTACCGCCATTTAGGGGCAGTATGGATTTCTTTTAATTTCAATCGACTATGTTAAAAAACAGTAACCGCTGCGTTCGGTTACCGGCTTCCTCTTTTGTCTGGCGGAAGAGGATGGCTCTATTTTATTCCGTACATCTGAGAACCACCCCCATCCTAACCTTCCCCCGCCGGACGGGGGAAGGGATAAGGCTGGCGTTGCGGTAACGAGGCATCGTTCCCGCCGACGGATTTCACACTCTGAAGCCTCGTCATTCTTTAAGTTTTGGATTTACGCCTGAACGGCAACAGCGGCACAAGGTTTTCAGACGACCTTTTCGACAAAGCTGCGGTAACGTTCGGCAAATTCATCTGCGTGGCTTAAAAACGGGGCGTGTGCCGCTTTTTCCATCAAGACCAATTCGCTGTCTGTAAGATGGCGGTTTAGGTATTCGCCCATGCGCGGCGGGGTGATGGCGTCTTTTTGTCCGAACACCAAAAGTGACGGGGCTTGGATGCTCGAAAGCAGCGGGCGGGCATCGGCTTGGTTGACGGCATCCAATGCGGCTTGCAGGGCGGGCGGTGCGCCGTGGCGGGAGAGGTCGGGCAGGATGTTGCCGATGATTTCGGTGGCGTTTGGTGTGTGCAGCAACTGTAATTGTAGAAACTGTTTGATATGTTTGGCATAATCCTGCCGAAACGCGCCGACCATCTTGCCCAAAGCGGGATTGGACAGTCCTTCGGGGTAGTCCGCGTCGGCGGTCAGGCGGGCGAAACTTGCGGTCAGGCAGAGCGAGCGGACTTTGTCGGGGCGGCGTGCGGCGAGATGGAGCGCGACCAAGCCGCCGAGCGACCAGCCGAGGATGTGGGCGGGCGCGTCGATTTCTTCGGCGAAGGCTTCGGCAATCGCGGCGATGTTGAAGTTTTCGGTAAAGGGCGCGTCGCCGTGTCCGGGCAAATCGAGGGCGCAGATGTCCCAATCGGCACTCAGGCGCGGGATGAGGTCGTCGAAGACGTGGCGGTTCGCTGCCCAGCCGTGTATCAGATAAACTTTTTTGGCGGAGTGCGGCATGGCTGTTTTCTCTATGGATGTGTTTTCTTGGTGGCGCAATGCGGGATGGTGGCACAAAAGCCGTTGCGTATTATGCCACGCCTTGGTTTCAGCGTGCGAAACCCGGCCGTATGGCGGTTTTTGCGGCGGCTGCGCGGCGGACTTGGAAGAGTTTTTTACGGATGCGGCAAACAGTTGTCCCTTGTGTTTCCGCACTATACAGGGCGGGGCGGTGTGCGGAGGCTGTCAGAAGAAGCCGCCGGCATTTGAGCGGATGTGGGCTTCGCTGTATTATGAGCCGCCCGTCAGCAGTATGATACGCGCGTTGAAGCATTTGGCTGACCTCGGCATGAGCCGTCCGCTGGCGGAACTGATGCGCCGCCATGCGCCCGACTGGCTGGAAACGGAGCATTTCGATTTTGTGCTGCCCGTGCCGTTGAGCAAAGAAAGGCGGCTGCACCGCGGCTTCAACCAAAGCGAGGAATTGGCGGATATTCTGTCCGAACATTACGGCTGGACGCTGCTGCCGCGGCAGACCGTTTTCAGACGACATCGCGAGCCGCAAAGTACGCTGAAAAGCGCAGACAGGGTTCGTAATATAAAAAATGCTTTTGAAATCAATGGTCATATCTCGAAAAACTGTAATATTTTGTTAATCGACGATGTGTTCACCACTGGCTCGACGCTGGACGAATTGGCGCGGACGCTGAAAAAATCAGGCGCAGGCAAGATTTTTTGCTGGAGTTTGGCGCGTCCGCCAATGAAAAAATAGCTAAAGTTTTTGACACCTGCGGAACATTTCGGCATTATGCCCCTCTATAAGTGATTGATTTATATGTTTACCATAGTTTTGTACCAACCCGAAATCCCGCCCAATACGGGCAATATCATCCGATTGTGCGCCAACACCGGAGCCGATTTGCATCTGGTCAAGCCGCTCGGTTTTCCGCTGGATTCGGCAAAAATGAAACGCGCAGGTTTGGATTATCACGAGTTTGCAAAACTGACGGTACACGAGAATTTCGAAGATTGTCTCAAAGCCCTGGAAGGCCGCCGCATTTTCGCGCTGACCACCAAAGGCAAAACCCGTCCCGACGAAGTTTCCTTTGTTGAGGGCGATGTCTTTTTGTTCGGTCCCGAGACACGCGGCCTGCCCGCCGAAATCCTCGACACCCTGCCCCAAGGGCAAAAGCTGCGCCTGCCCATGAAGCCCGGCAGCCGGAGCATGAATCTTTCCAACACCGTCGCCGTGATTCTGTTTGAAGCATGGCGGCAAAACGGTTACGCAGGCGGTGTATAACATCCGCTGGGGAGTCTCCCTGAGCCGTTTGACAAAAACCAAGACGATACTGTCCGACAACAGCTTGGTTTTTGTCAAACCGCCGATACGTCGTCTGAAACCGCCTGGGAGCCATCCCGCCGCGTTATCAACTCAAGAACGGACTACGTTTTGACTTTATCTAAAACTACCCTTTTCTCCACCCTGACTGCCGTTGCAATCAGCATCCTTTCCATTCATTCCGCCTCAGCCGACTCCATCGTCCGCGCCGAGAAGCTGCATTCCTCCGCCAACCGCAGCTACAAAGTCGCCGGCAAACGCTATACGCCGATGACCAAAGTATCCTCCTTCGTCCAAACCGGCAACGCCTCATGGTACGGCAACCAGTTCCACGGCCGTAAAACTTCCAGCGGCGAGCGTTACAACATGAACGCCCTGACCGCCGCCCACAAAACCCTCCCCATTCCCAGCTACGCCCGTGTGACCAACACCAAAAACGGTAAAAGCGTCATCGTCCGTGTCAACGACCGTGGTCCTTTCCACGGCAACCGCGTGATCGATGTTTCCAAAGCCGCCGCCCAGCAATTAGGTTTCATCAACCAAGGCACGGCACATGTCAAAGTCGAACAAATCGTACCGGGTCAAAGCACCCAAGTTTATGATGGCAAAGATATTTTCGTCGATTTGAAATCCTTCGGTACCGAGCGCGAAGCGCAAGCCTATATGAACCAGGCGGCGAGAAACCTTTCCGCCGGCATGATGAGCCCGAGAGTTTCCATGGAGAAACGCGACTACGAATACGTCGTCAAAATGGGTCCGTTCACCTCGCAAGAGCGTGCCGCCGAAGCCGAAGCCAAAGCACGCGGTCTGATTCAGGCAGCTTCGCTGTCCCTCTAAGCCGCATCCGTGTTTTCAGACGACCTGTTGCAAGACAGGTCGTTTTGTATTGAAGCTAGGTACAAAGCTGTCGTATTCTTGCCTCCTTTCCCTTATATAGTGGATTAAAATTGCAATGATACGGCGTTGCCAACGCCCTTATGTACTACCCGTACACGGCGGGCGTTGCCGCCTTGTCTCATTTTTATTTTAATCCACTATAATTCCCCGCTTTTCAACCAAAGGAATCCCCACCATGTCCCTCCCACCTTGCCCGCAATGCCAATCCGAATACACCTACGAAGACGGCAGCCAATACATCTGTCCCGAATGCGCGTTTGAATGGACGGAAAACGACGGCGAAGCCGCCGAAGAAACCCTGAGCGTCAAAGATGCCAACGGCGCCGTGTTGCAAGACGGCGACACAGTCGTCCTGATTAAAGACCTCAAAGTCAAAGGCAGCTCCATGGTCATCAAGCAAGGCACCAAGGTAAAAGGCATACGCCTGCAAGAAGGCGACCACAATATCGGTTGCAAAATCGACGGCAGCGCGATGAATTTGAAATCAGAGTTTGTCAAAAAAGCATGATGTTGGTATAATGACCGTTGGTGGGTCGCTAGGCCGACCTGAAAACCGTTTGTAAAGCTACTTGTCTCCGTAAGGGTTGCTTTCAAACGGTTTTCGCCTTTTTCGACAGGGATAGGCGTTGCACCAATTGACGGCAGCGCTATTTCGTCCGCCACATCAAACAAAGGTCGTCTGAAACCTGTTTTCCGGTTTCAGACGACCTTTTTCATGGTTCGGCAAAATGGCTGTGTCGAATATAGTGGATTGAATTTAAATCAGGACAAGGCGACGAAGCCGCAGACAGTACAGATAGTACGGAACCGATTCACTTGGTGCTTCAGCACCTTAGAGAATCGTTCTCTTTGAGCTAAGGCAAAGCAACGCCGTACTGGTTTAAAGTTAATCCACTATAAAAACGCATCCGCAGGCATTTTGCCGTATCGGGATTTTTCGTTATCGGACTGTTGCCCGATTTGGCTTAGTCCAACAACGCGTCCACAAAAGCACGCGCGTTAAACGGGCGCAAATCGTCTATGCCTTCGCCCACGCCGATGTAGCGGACGGGGACGGGGCGGTCGGAGGCAAGCGCGGCGAGGATGCCGCCTTTTGCCGTGCCGTCGAGTTTGGTCACAATCAGCCCTGTCAGCCCCAGCGCATCGTCAAAGGCTTTGACTTGGTTGACGGCGTTTTGCCCGATATTGGCATCGAGGACGACGATGATTTCGTGCGGCGCGTCGGGCATCGCTTTTTGCAGCACGCGCTTCACTTTTTTGATTTCTTCCATCAAATGAAGCTGCGTGGGCAGGCGGCCGGCGGTGTCGGCAAGCACGATGTCGATGCCGCGCGCTTTGGCGGCTTGGACGGCATCGAAGCAAACGGCGGCGGAATCGCCCGTGGTTTGCGAGATGACGGTCACGTTGTTGCGTTCGCCCCATGCCTGAAGCTGCTCGCGGGCGGCGGCGCGGAAGGTGTCGCCGGCGGCAAGCAGCACGGATTTGCCCTGCGCTTGGAAATATTTGGCAAGTTTGCCGATGGAAGTGGTTTTGCCCGCGCCGTTGATGCCCGCCAGCATGATGACGAACGGCTCTTTCGTGTCGGGCAACACCAGCGGTTTTTCCAACGGTTTAATCAAGTCGTACAAAGCTTCTTTCAATGCGCCGCGCAACTCGTTGCCGTCTTTCAGTCCTTTGAGGCTGACGCGGTTGCGCACGTCTTTCATCAGGTATTCCGTCGCTTCCATACCCATGTCGCTGGTAATCAGCACGGTTTCCAGCTCTTCGTACAAGTCTTCGTCGATTTGCCCGCCGCCGAACACGCCCGCCAGCGATTTCGCCATTTTGTCGCGCGATTTGGTCAAACCCTGTTTCAAACGCGCCGCCCAGCCGAGTTTGGGTTCGGTTTCGGACGGTTCAGAGGTTTCAGACGACGTTGCGACGGCTGTATTTTCAAAGGCTGCTACGGAATGTTCTTCGGATGTTTCTGGCGCGGCTTCGGCTTGGATTTCTAAAGTTTCGACAGCTTCTGCGGTTTCAGACGACCCGTCGCTGACCGCTTCATGGACGTGTTCTACCGCTGCGGAAACATTTTCGGCAACGGTTTCGCGGATGGCTTCAACACACTCTTCCACCTGTTCGACCGTTTCAGACGACGTTTCGCTGACTGCCTCGCGGACGTGTTCGACCGTTTCGGAAACATGTTCAACCACAGTCTCGCGGATTTCTTCGGCGTGCTCTTTTGCACTTTCTACCGCCGTTTCGACTGCCGCCATCAGCTCTTCCGCTTTTTCGCCGATATTTTCCTGAACCGTTTCAAGCGTTTGCGAAACGCCTGCTTCGGCGCGTTCTACGGCTTCGGCGGCGGTTTCCTGAATGCGGGTTTCTTCTTGAGCGGGCGTTTCCTGTTTTTTCTTGCGGCGGAAGAAGCTGAACATTGAATTTTCCTTTTAATTTTAGAAACTTGAAATAGGGCGTATTGTAGCGTATTTTGCGCGGCAAGGTCGTCTGAAAACGTGATAATCGAATAAGGTTTGCTGACGTGTTCCGCGGATGGAAGTACAATACCCGTCTTCTCGGTTTCTGCTATTCGGGGCGCCGCATCGTCCCCAAGTGGAATAAGGCCGTTTTACTCCGTATCGTTTTGATTTTTAAAAGGTAAGCCAAAATGAAAAGAATATTTTTTACCATCCTTTTTTTGTCTACGGCTGCCTATGCCAGCCACACCTACTCATCAGACAAGTTGACTTGCACATACCAAGATTTGACCGCCCCAAACAGCCAACCGCAAACAACGGCTTGCAGCAGCCTGGCTTGGGAAAGCGCACAAGTCTACGATGAAAAACGCGGCGGCTATATCGCGGGGAACGGGGAAGAATACAAATTGAAAAATGGAAAAACGATTGTTTTTTCGTATGAAGCCTTTATGAAAACGAAAGAATCTAACCCGACAGGCGGCAAATGGACTCATTCGACCAAACTGATGAATAACAAGACTTACACCACCTCCGAGCGTACATTCAAAGGCAAAAGCTGGACCTGCTACCGCTCGGAAAAAGAAGAATTATGCGTAGATGCCCCAAGCCTTTATGCCATCTTATCGGCTGTTAATTAATTTCCTCTGCGTTTGGCTTTGCCTAATGTATCGATATGAAAAAAGGTCGTCTGAAACCGGATTTCCAGTTTCAGACGACCTTTTGTTTACCGCCACGCCCTCCAGCATCCATATCCTTTGCTCCACGCTTTTGTTAACCTTTAAAGATTATAGTGGATTAACTTTAAACCAGAACGTCGTTGCCTCACCTTGCCGTACTGTCTGCGGCTTCGTCGCCTTGTCCTGATTTAAAGTTAATCCACTATATATTCGGACGGAGGCTGACAGTTTGCCGATTCCGGATAAACCTGCCCAACCCATTGCCGTTTCCGTGCGGGCGGAAGGGATGGAAAGCCAAGCATCAAAACAATATCCCCATACAGTCTTTTTAAAAAAGGTCGTCTGAAAATACGGCATATATTTTCACCGAGCAACAACCTTATCGGGAAATGCGAACTTGCCGAACATCCCGTTTATGTATATGATAACGAACACCGTGCCGGTGTAGCTCAGTCGGTAGAGCAGCGCATTCGTAACGCGAAGGTCGGGGGTTCGATTCCCTTCTCCGGCACCAGATTGGATAAAGAAAGGTCGTCTGAAAACTTGGTTTTGGGTTTTCAGACGACCTTTTTTATTGCGGTGTTTGTTCAAGACTGAGGACTTCGAAGGTTTCTTTTAGGATATAAAGAACGCTATCTATTCCTAGAGGAAAAATTTCTTCATTCTTAAAAAAATATTTATTTATAAGGTTTTCCCATGATTCTGGATTATGAAGGTTATCAGAGTTAAAATGTGTATCCATTTGGCTATTTAGAATGAGCATCATAGCAATTACATTTGTACTTGTATGAATACCACCTGAAATATTTTTCGGAATATTTGCTAAAGACTGAATATTAAATAATCGAGCAAAATCTTTGGCATCAGTACGATTTTTATTTATATTCTCCCTTAAACTCGGATAGAAGCAGAAAATAAATACCCCCGTAATACGCAGCAGTATATATTGCCACATTTCCCGACTATCTAATCCTCCTCTACTCAAAGAATGGTATATCTCTAAAAATCGGACTAATCGTTCCGTTTCCCTAAGTGATATATCGTTTCGTTCTATCATATCGCTGATAAAATTTATTGTTACATTGTGTTCTTCATCAATTAAGCCTCGTAGCTCACTAGCCATATGACTGGTTCGTATCAACTGTTTGAAATATTCAACTGAAACTAAAGCCCATCCTCCCCAAGAACGAACCGAAACCTTGTCAGGCAAAGCAAAGCTATACTTCAAAAACTTATCCAAATATTTGTGCGCATCCACTTCCACCCCATACCGATGATTAATTGCCGCGCGCAGTTGCTTGGTGTTCGTTACCAGCACGACTTTGACGTTTTCGACATCAAAGACATGTTTGATGACCTCCAGCATATCGACGGCGTAATCGGGGCGGCAGCGGTCGAGTTCGTCGATAAACAGGATAATCGGTTTTTCCTCTGCAAATTCTTTCAGGCAGGCTTTGAGCGTTTTCAGATTTTTTTCCGCTTCAATTTGCTCTTTCAACAAGGCTTCGACGGTTGCATCAATAGTTGCATCAATGGAATGGCTGGCAAGTGTGGTGGCAGCACCAGCTACGGTTGCCGCTGCATTTTTTGCGTCTTGCTTATCACTTATAATTTGGCTCATTCCTTCTGCTAAATCTTCCATATTTTGCTTTAGGACATGACCAACCGCTGCCTTAGCAACGGTTTTCATTACGAATCCTGCGGCTTTCGCGACTTTCTTCGTCATTTCTTTGCGCTGTTCAGACGGCTGCTCGTCAGTATCTTCAAACGTACAGGTTTTGATGATTTCGGCAAGCAATGCCAGCAGAGGCTCTCCACTGTGGTCTGAACGGAAGGCGTCGATATAGACGGGCTGATAATCGGGATGTTGCTGCTGCATGAGCCGAATCAGTTTTTGGCAAAATTCGGTTTTACCCGTTCCCCAGCCGCCGTCGATGACCATAGGGGAAAGGTCGATGGGCGAGGTAAGCAGCCTGATGATGTTTTCGGCAATAGGCTTACGCTTGAATTCGTCTTGTGTATCGAAAGTAGGTTTTTCTAAAGTTTGGGTTTCCATGTCATCCCTTTGTTTAATCATAAATTCAAATAAGAATACCTATGCCGTCATTCCCACGTAGGTGGGAATCCAGACCGCAATCATTCAACCGTAGGTCGTATACTTGTATCCGACACTATCGTCCAAGATGTCGGATTCAAGAATCCGACCTACGACTAAAAATTTCTTTAATTCATCAGGAATTTCATCAATTCTCTCCGGTATTTCCCCAATCAAAGCTGCATCAGAAAGAATATCCAATTTAGCTCTGTAATGATTAACCAGCTCCGCTAATTTCATAATAATTCCTAAAATTTAATTTTGATCGCAAGCCGTAGGTCGGATACTTGTATCCGACACTATCGTCCAAAATGTCGGATTCAAGAATCCGACCTACGACACTATGCGGGAATGACGGCAGAGGTGCGTTCTATTTTAATCTACATAAATTATGTGTCGGTATTAAAAAAAGGTCGTCTGAAACCTAATTTCCAGTTTCAGACGACCTTTTGTTTGCCGTCACACTATCTCAACGTGAACAAGGACTTTCATTACTGCTGCGACTTCGGCAGTTTATCCGTCATTTCATTCTGTTGTCCCTGCGGCAATGCCAGCGGAACATTCAGGATGAGCCGCACATGGTGTTGATATGGGGTAAATACGATGGCTTTCGCTTCGGGGTCGTAGTGCAGCTTACGAGATGGGCTACCATAGCGGGCAAGGACATTCGGCAGCTCGGCGGCACGTTGGTTTTCAGGCAGTCTGTATAAGGCGAGTGCGGCCTGGAAAGCACGCTGCTGCATTTGCGTATCTTGCAAGCGGCGGGCATAGGGATCAACGTCGCCGCCGTAATCTCCGTTAATAAACCGGCAGCCCAGCGCGTTACGCAGACAGGCAAGGCTGCCGTACTGCTGCCAGAAAGTTTGCGGCATTTGGGCATCCTGCGGCGCCCATACAGGCAGATCTTGCGCGAAGGCCTGCTTCGCCGGAGGCTCGCAGCCAAAAGCAAACTGTTTGCTGGCAAGTGTTCGCGAGTGCTCAGGCGAGAACAATACGGGCACGAGCCATGAAGGCATTTCTTGGCTCAGTTGGGTCGGAAGATTGGCGATGAGGGCATCCATATAGTGATACTCGAACTGCATGATATGGCAGTAGTTTTCCGCGTTGTCGGCAGTCGGTTCGAACGCGGCGGCACAGTTTTCAGGCAGCTTGCCTGCCCATTGCGGTTGTTCGGCAAGCATTGCGGCGGCGAGTCTTGTATTGTTCTGGATCATGGTGACGCCAATCATGGCAGGAATGAGTCCGCCACGCGATTGCTGTAAGGTTTTGCCTGTACGGATGTTGCGGCAGATTCGGGCAAATGCAGCTTCGGGTTTGCCGTCCAGCCAGTCCACGGCGGCAGGCGTCGTCTGGTAAACAAGATATTGGTATTTTGGAAGGATATCCAAAATATTTAGGACGCGCACATCCAAGTTGCTGTATTGCGACAAACGGTCGGCATTGTCAAAAAGTTTGGCATATTGCGCGACAACAGCACGATAGGCATCGGCGTGGGCGCGGACGTTTTGCAGGCAGTCTGCAATGATAGCTCCATCATTGTTTCTAGATATACAGTCGAGCCTTTGCCCTTCTACGGCATCGTCCGAAATCAGTTTGCGGTGGCGGAGGCTTTCAGGCAGCTTGTCGTCCTCCGGCACTTTATTGCCCAGCTTTACCATGATTTGACGGCGTTCGGCGGCATCGGGAATATCGTAAGCCATCAACCACATCGCATCCGTTCCTTCACTGTCGCCGCGCGGTATTTCACCCTGCAACAGACGCTTTGCCGGCTCGGCAGTGCGGTTGTCGTACCATACGGACAGTTGGGACAAAATGCCTAAAATAAGCAGGGTTGCAACAAAGAAAGTCAGTAAGATTTTTATTTTTTTCAAGGGTTGGAAAGTTTGGGTTGGGGTATGGGCTAAGACCGGCTTTTATTCCGTATCTCTAATATTTATATTTCCTGACGAAATGCCTTCTTCTGATTCAACAAAGAGTTCGCCATCATCGCCTACAATATACGATTTTCCCGTTCTAAATATCAAATTGTATAATCCTTCATAGAATTTTCCTCCCAGATAATATAAATCTCCTGAGTCGGGAATAAAATAAATCCTACCCAATTCATCAATCAAAATTTCTCGATTATCTGCAAAACCAAAATTTCTTAATCTTTTACCAATAGATTTTTGATAAAAATTAAAATCCTCATCATCTAGCGAATAATCGACCAAGGCATTGGTGGTTTCTCCAAAACTATGCAATACCGTAGACAGAAAAATACGGTCGTTACTACGATAATAAGCATCATAGCTGACGGTTAAATACCATATTTCCCTTAGGAATTTTTTGACATCATCAGGCAATTCCTCCAGATGGGAAGGTAGAGAATGTAAAATGATTTCTCTATTTTCATACCAGCCTGAAGCTATCATTTTCTTAAAAAAATCAGAGTGTATTTGGTAGGGTTGTTTCATTTTCATGCACCTTTGATTTTGCTTTTCCGACAAACTGCCCCAGGCTGGATTCTTGAATCTGGCATTTTAGTGCAATTGGTTGTGTCGGATAAGAGTATCTGGTCTGTGGAAATTTTTCTGCTTGCACGTTTATACTAAAAGCAAGCAACTGTATTTTTGCCCGATGGGGTCAAAAATACAGCAAGCCGTAGTCGGATACTTGTATCCGACGCAACCGTCCAAAATGTCGGATTCAAGAATCCGACCTACGACGCTGCGCGGGAATGACGGCAGGGGTACGTTCTATTTTAATCTACATATAGTGAATTAAATTTAAATCAGGACAAGGCGACGAGCCGTAGACAGTACAGATAGTACGGCAAGGCAAGGCAAGGCGAGGCAACGCTGTACTGGTTTAAATTTAATTCACTATAAATATGTGTCGGTATTAAAAAAGGTCATCTGAAACCTGATTTTCGGTTTCAGACGACCTTTTCTTATCTGCGGGTGAGCCTATTTCGCTCCCTTAAATCCGCGCTTCAAATGCACCATCAGCAATGCCACTGCCGCAGGGGTTACGCCGGAAATGCGGCTGGCTTGCCCGACGGTTTCGGGTTTGTGCTGGTTGAGCTTTTGCTGCACTTCGGCGGATAAGCCTTTGACTTTGCTGTAATCGATGTCGTCGGGCAACTTTAAGGTTTCGATGTCGCGGCGGCTGTCGATTTCTTCGTTTTGGCGGTCGATATAGCCTTGGTATTTGACTTGGATTTCGACTTGTTCGACCACTTCGGCAGAGAGGTTTTCAGACGACCTTGCGCCTTCGAGCGTCATCAGTGCGGCGTAGTCGAGGTTTGGACGGCGCAGGAGGTCGTGCAGGTTGGCTTCGCGGCTGAGTTTTTGTCCGAACACGCGGATTTGTTCGTCTTCGGCGAGTTTTTGCGGCGTGTACCACGTTGTTTTCAAACGTTGGATTTCGCGTTCGATGGCTTCGCGTTTTTCGTTGAACATGCGCCATTGTTCTTCGGATACTAAGCCGATTTTGTGGCCGTCTTCGGTCAGGCGCATGTCGGCGTTGTCTTCCCTGAGTTGCAGGCGGTATTCGGCGCGGCTGGTGAACATACGGTAGGGTTCGTTTACGCCTTTGGTGATGAGGTCGTCCACCAATACGCCGAGATAGGCTTGTTCGCGGCGCAGCAGGAGCGGGTCTTGTCCGCGAATGTATTGCACGGCATTCGCTCCTGCGAGCAGGCCTTGTGCGGCGGCTTCTTCGTAGCCGGTCGTGCCGTTGATTTGTCCGGCGAAGAAGAGGCCTTGGATGGTTTTGGTTTCGAGGCTGGCTTTGAGGTTGCGCGGGTCGAAGTAGTCGTATTCGATGGCGTAGCCGGAGCGCAGGATATGGGCGTTTTCCAGGCCTTTCATGCTGCGCACGAGCGCGATTTGGATGTCGAACGGCAGGCTGGTGGAAATACCGTTGGGGTAGTATTCGTTGGTGGTCAGGCCTTCGGGCTCGAGGAAAATCTGGTGGCTGTCTTTGTCGGCGAAGCGGTTGATTTTGTCTTCGATAGACGGACAGTAGCGCGGCCCGACGCCTTCGATTTTGCCGGTGAACATGGGGCTGCGGTCGAAGCCGCTTCGGATAATTTCGTGTGTTTTCAAATTGGTATGCGTAATCCAGCAGGACACTTGGCGCGGGTGCATTTCGGCGTTGCCGCGCACGGAAAAGACGGGTACGGGCGTGTCGCCGGGCTGTTCGGTAAGTTGGGAGAAATCAATCGTGCGGCCGTCGATGCGCGGCGGCGTGCCGGTTTTCAGACGACCTTGCGGCAGGTTTAATTCACGCAAACGTCCGCCCAGCGATTTGGCAGCGGGGTCGCCGGCGCGGCCGCCTTCGTAGTTTTCCAAACCGATGTGGATTTTGCCGGACAAAAACGTGCCTGCGGTCAGCACGACGGCGCGGGCTTTAAATTCCACGCCCATCGCGGTGATTACGCCTGAAATGCGGTCGCCGTCGAGCGTTACGTCATCAACCGACTGCTGGAAAAGCTCCAGATTTTCTTGGTTTTCCAGCATTTCGCGGATGGCAGCTTTATATAGGATGCGGTCCGCCTGCGCGCGCGTGGCACGAACCGCCGCGCCCTTGCTGGCGTTCAGACGGCGGAACTGGATGCCGGATTTGTCGGTGGCCAACGCCATCGCGCCGCCGAGCGCGTCGAGTTCGCGCACGAGATGGCCTTTGCCGATGCCGCCGATGGAGGGGTTGCACGACATTTGTCCGAGCGTTTCGATGTTGTGTGTGAGCAAAAGCGTCTGCGCGCCCATGCGTGCGGCGGCGAGCGCGGCTTCCGTGCCTGCGTGGCCGCCGCCGACGACGATGACGTCGTAGGTTTTGGGGTAAATCATGTGGGTCATGTGTGTCAACGTGCCTAATGGTTTCAGACGACCTCTTTTCTCTGACGGAGGTCGTCTGAAAATATAATGAATTCAAAAATAAACGTGGGATTGTACGCTTTTTCGGGGGGATTTGACAGGTGGAAAGGCGCTTGTGGGGACAGGGCAGGAAAAAGGTCGTCTGAAAACGGGTGTAGAACGGGTTTCTCTAAAAAACCGAATCTCAAGGTTTTCAGACGACCTCGTTTTAACCTTAAACCTACCCCCTCTCCCGGCTGGCGGGAGAGGGCTGGGGAGAGGGGGGCTCTTAGGGCTACACAAATCCGATTT